>ODAK010005607.1_pt1 | contig 12731 bp, 9 predicted proteins | sample 1539591 | NCBI WGS metagenome assembly ODAK01 (sample SAMEA3539303, study PRJEB22396) | soil metagenome | biome: tundra; feature: field; material: soil | place: USA | collected 2010-05 | depth 0.15 m | reverse complement strand
AAAGTAATTTTTTATCAAAATAAATTTAAAAGTAACTCAATCAAATTTCGCACACTAAAATAATACGGAACAGAATTTTTTAAATAAAAAAAATCAGGATGATTTCAAACTATATGATAAGCCAGAGTCCTAGTTAAATATAGCATAGCGAGACGAGGTTACAAATATTTTAATCATATGCTTGTATTAGCGAGTTGAATCTGTAAAATTTATACATTATTTATTATTGCTTTGAACGTATATTTGCCAAAATTTATAAAATCAAAATGAGCGCTGAATTAAACGAACAAGAATTAGTAAGACGAACAAAATTAGAAGAAATAAAAAAGATGGGCATTGATGCTTATCCCGCTTCATTGTTTGAAATAAACGCGACAGCAAAAAATATTTTAGAAAACTTTAGTCCTGAAAAATCCGAAGAATTTAAAAATATTAGTATTGCCGGAAGAGTAATGAATGTAAGGGATATGGGCAAAGCAGCGTTTGTAAATTTGCAGGACGCATCAGGGCGTATCCAATTATATATCCGCAGAGATGACATTTGCGCGGGAGAAGATAAAAGTATTTTTGATTTATTATTTAAAAAATATACTGATATAGGCGATATTATTGGAGTTACAGGCTATGTATTTATTACCAAAGTAGGTGAAATATCTATTCACGTTACTTCATTTACGATGCTAAGCAAATCGCTTCGACCATTGCCTGTTGTAAAACGTGATGAACAGGGCGTTGCACACGATGAAGTGACAGATCCTGAATTTCGTTATCGTCAGCGATACGTTGATTTAATTATTAATCCACACATAAAAGAAACATTTGTGAAACGCACAAAAATGGTAAATACCATTCGTGAATTTTATAATTCAAAAGGATATTTGGAAGTGGACACCCCTGTTTTGCAGGCTATTCCGGGTGGTGCATTGGCTCGTCCGTTTGTTACTCATCACAATACCTTAGATATGACAATGTATCTGCGTATTGCAAATGAATTGTATCTGAAACGCTTAATTGTTGGCGGATTTGATGGTGTTTATGAGTTTTCGCGCAACTTCCGTAACGAAGGAATGGACAGAACACATAACCCTGAATTTACAGTAATGGAGCTTTATGTAGCTTATAAAGATTATAATTGGATGATGGATGTTACCGAAGAGTTGATAGAAAAAATAGCTTTGAATTTGAATGGGAATACTCAAGTGCAGGTAGGAGAAAATAGTATTGATTTCAAACGACCATTCAAACGTATTACTATGTTTGATTCTATCAAAGAATTTACCGGAATTGATATTAGTAAAATGGATGAAGAGCAATTATGTGAGGTTTGTAAACAATTGCAAATTGATGTGGCTCCAAGTATGGGAAAAGGAAAATTGATTGATGAAATTTTCGGAGCGAAGTGCGAAGGCAATTATATTCAACCAACATTTATTACTGATTATCCGATTGAGATGAGTCCGCTTACAAAAAAACACCGAAGCAAACCGGGATTAGTAGAGCGCTTTGAGTTGATGATAAATGGTAAAGAATTAGCGAATGCGTATTCGGAATTAAATGATCCGATTGATCAACGCGAACGATTTGAAGAACAAATAAAATTAATGGAGCGCGGTGATGATGAAGCAATGTTTATCGATCAGGATTTTTTACGTGCCTTGGAATATGGCATGCCTCCTACATCTGGCATTGGCATTGGCATTGACCGTTTGGCAATGATTATGACGAATAATGCATCTATTCAGGATGTTTTATTTTTTCCGCAAATGCGACCCGAAGAAGTAAAAAAGGTTGTTGTTAAATTAAATGCGGATGAGCAAACAGTATTTAATGAAGTGAAAAAACAACATCAATCTACTGTAAATAGCGTGAGTGAAGCAACAGGGATCTCAAAAAATCAATTACAAAAAATATTGACTTCCTTAACAGAAAAAAAAATACTCAAAAGAGAAGGACCTGTGTTTGAGATTATGTGATTAATTCACAAAAAATTATTTTAAAATGAATACTGAAAAACAAATAGCAGTAATTGGTGGTGGTAGTTGGGCTACAGCCATTGTAAAAATGCTTTGCAACAATGCTAATCAAGTGCATTGGTGGCTTCGTAATGCAGCGTCAGTTGAGCATATTAAAAAGTTCAAACACAACCCTAATTACTTAACTTCTGTTGAATTTGATACTGATAAATTAGTGTTAAATACTGATTTAAAAGAAATAGTTTCAAAAGCAGATATACTAATAATGGCAGTGCCTTCCGCATTTTTGAAAGATGCGCTTTCGAAATTAACATCTGAAGATTTAAAAAATAAGCAAGTGTTTTCTGCAATAAAAGGAATTGTTCCGGAACACAATTTAATTGTCGGTGAATTTTTTAATAAAGAATATAATGTGCCGATGGAAAACATTGGTGTAATCACCGGACCCTGCCACGCAGAAGAAGTGGCAATGGAAAAATTATCTTATTTAACTGTGGCTTGTCAAAATAATGATAATGCCGTATTTGTGGCTTCTCAATTAAAGTGCAGATATATTAAAACTACTGTTTCGGATGATATTTATGGAACTGAATATTCTGCCGTTTTAAAAAATGTGTTTGCCATTGCAAGCGGAATTTGCCACGGATTGGGCTATGGCGACAACTTTCAGGCTGTTTTAATTTCCAATGCGATACAAGAAATAAAACGATTTGTTGATGATGTTCATCCCATTGACCGTGATATTAAAAGTTCAGCATACCTCGGAGACTTATTAGTAACAGCCTATTCGCAGTTTAGCCGCAACCGAACTTTTGGTGGAATGATAGGTAAAGGATACTCCGTAAAATCGGCGCAAATGGAAATGAATATGGTTGCCGAAGGTTATTACGGAGTAAAATGCGTGTATGAAATAAATAAGAAATACAAGGTGGAAATGCCTATTACTAATGCAGTGTATAACATTTTGTATGAAAAGATTTCTCCCGCAATTGAAATGAAATTGTTGACCGATCAACTTTCATAAAATTAGTTTAAACTAAAAGAATGGAATCAAGTAAAGTACGTCAAACATTTTTAGATTTTTTTAAATCAAAAGGACATCATATTGTTCCGTCAGCGCCGATGGTAGTGAAGAACGACCCTACATTGATGTTCAACAATTCCGGCATGGCTCCGTTCAAAGATTTGTTTTTGGGCAATGCGCCCATCAAATATCCTCGTGTTGCCGATACTCAAAAATGCTTGCGTGTAAGCGGTAAACACAACGATTTGGAAGAAGTGGGAGTTGATACTTATCATCATACCATGTTTGAAATGCTTGGTAATTGGAGCTTTGGCGATTATTTTAAAAAAGAAGCAATCACTTGGGCTTGGGAATTATTGACAGAAGTTTATAAAATTGATAAGTCAAGATTATATGTTACAGTCTTTGAAGGAAGTGCGGAAGAAGGCTTAGACTTTGACCAGGAGGCTTATGATGTATGGAAACAATTTATTCCTGAAGAAAGAATTTTAAGAGGAAATAAAAAAGATAATTTCTGGGAAATGGGTGATACCGGACCTTGCGGACCATGTTCGGAAATTCATTATGATGGTAGAACAGAAGAAGAACGAAAAAAAATTAGCGGCGCATCGCGTTTAAACAATGATGATCCGCAAGTGATTGAAGTATGGAATAATGTATTTATGGAGTTCAACAGAAAAGCGGATGGCAGTTTGGAAAAATTACCTAAGCAGCATGTTGATACAGGAATGGGCTTTGAGCGTTTGGTGCGTGTGTTGCAAGGCAAACAATCAAATTACGATACGGATGTTTTTACTCCATTGCTAAATAAAATTTCAGAATTGAACGGACTAAAATATATTTCTGAAAATGATGAAAAAAATAAAGAGCAATTAAAAATTAATATTGCGATGCGTGTGATTGCCGACCATATTCGTGCCATTTCATTTAGTATTGCTGATGGTCAATTGCCATCCAATACTGGCGCAGGTTATGTGATTCGCAGAATTTTAAGAAGAGCAATTCGTTACGGTTATCAATCATTAAATTTGAAAGAGCCGTTTATGTATCAATTAGTGCCTGTGCTTGCAAACCAAATGGGACAGGCGTTTCCTGAATTGATTTCACAAAAAGTATTGATAGAAAAAGTAATTAAAGAAGAAGAAATTTCTTTTTTCAGGACATTGGAAAAAGGAATTGATAGACTTAATTTAATTTTTAATTTCACGAAATTTGCGGATGTTTTAAATAAAGACAGAATATTAACTGGAGAACACGCATTTGAGTTGTTTGACACGTATGGATTTCCTTTAGATTTAACTATTTTAATTTCAAGAGAACATAATATTTCCGTAGATATTAAAGGATTTAATACAGAATTAGAAAAACAAAAAATACGTTCACGTGAAGCAACAGCAGTAGATACAGGTGATTGGGAAGTATGGAGTAATTTTGATGGAGAAGACAATATATCAAACTCTGGAGAAGATAGAAATATAAGTTTTGATGAAATAGCGAGAAGGGTTGCTAATGGAGGAATCCAACAAACAAATTTTGTCGGTTATAAAACTTTAGAAAGCGAATCAAAAATTATTCAATACAGAAAAGTAAAAGCAAAGAACAAAGAGCAATTTCAATTGGTATTAGATAAAACTCCTTTTTATGCTGAAAGTGGCGGACAAGTTGGTGACACAGGAGTTTTGGAATCAGCGAATGAAAAAATAATTATTACAGATACTAAAAAAGAAAATGGAATTATTATTCATTTCGCTGATAAATTACCGGAGAATTTTACTCAAACTTTTGTAGCAAAAGTAAATGCTGAAAGAAGACATTTAACTGAAAACAATCATAGCGCTACACATTTACTGCATGCAGCCTTGCGCAGAGTGTTAGGGACGCATGTGGAACAAAAAGGTTCCTTGGTAAATGATGAATATTTACGTTTCGATTTTTCACATTTTTCTAAAGTTACAGATGAAGAAATTGCTGAAATAGAAAGAATTGTTAATCAAAAAATTCGTGAAAATATTTCTTCCGACATAAAAGAAATGTCAATGGATGATGCCCGAAAAACAGGAGCTATGGCTTTGTTTGGAGAAAAATATGGTGATGTTGTTCGTGTAGTTACGTTTGACAAAAATTATTCAATAGAATTATGCGGTGGTACGCACGTGCCTGCAACCGGACAAATCGGATTGTTTAAAATAATTTCAGAAGGTGCTGTGGCTGCCGGTATTCGTAGAATTGAAGCAATCACATCCGTTAAAGCGGAAGCGTTTTTTAATGAACAAAATAAATTGGTCAATGAATTAAAAGCATTGTTGAAAAATCCAAAAGATGTTGTTAAAAGCTTGCAGGGATTGATAGAACAAAATTCTGATTTGCAAAAACAAGTGGAACATTTGATGCGTGAAAAAGCTGTAATCATAAAAAGCGAATTGATAAATAAATTACAAATTATAAATGGAATTAATTTTATCGCGGAAAAAATTGAGTTGGATTCTGCTGATGCAATTAAAAATTTATCATTTGAAATCCGCAACCAGATTGATAATTTATTTATGGTGCTTGCTGCTGATATTAAAGGAAAGCCAAGTTTATCTATTATCATTTCTGATAATTTAGTGAAAGAAAAAAACCTGAATGCAGGAACTATTATTCGTGAAATAGCGAAAGAAATTCAAGGAAGCGGCGGCGGACAACCATTTTATGCAACGGCAGGTGGGAATAATTCTCAAGGTATTGTAAAAGCATTGGAGAAAGCGAAAAGTTATTTGAATTAAAACTCCACCCTCCAATCAATAGGCTCTAATCCCTGTTTCCGAAGCAACTCATTAGTTTTTGAAAAATGTTTGCAACCAAAAAATGCTCCACGTGCCAATGGCGAAGGATGAGCTGCTTTTAAAATAAAATGTTTGTTTTTATCAATTAACTCTTCTTTAGTGTGAGCGAATCGTCCCCACAATAAAAACACTACTCCTGTTTTTTGTTCTGATATTTTTTTTATTACCGCATCTGTAAATGTTTCCCATCCTTTTCCTTGGTGCGAGCCTGCTTCACCTTCACGCACAGTTAAAGTAGCATTGAGCAATAAAACTCCCTGATCAGCCCAAGGTTCCAGGTTTCCACTTTGAGGAATTGGAATACCTAAATCTGTTTGCAGCTCTTTAAAAATGTTTACTAACGAAGGTGGTTTTGCAACACCCGGACTTACAGAAAAACATAGACCGTTGGCTTGTCCTTTTTTATGATAAGGATCTTGTCCGATAATTACCACTTTTACATTTTCAAACGGAGTATGATCAAATGCCGCGAATATGCGGTTTCCGGGAGGATATATGATATGTTCCCTTTTCTCATTTATTAAAAACTCCTTCAATTTTTGAAAGTAAGATGCGGAAAACTCAGCGTTTAATACCTGTTTCCAGCTTGGATGAATAGCAACATTAACAGTATTCATAATTTTATTATTCATTGCAAACATACTCTTTTTCAATTTTAGTTTTCTTGTTTATTACTATATTTGATTAATATTTACAATGTTTTACTATATTTGATTAATATTTACAATTTATAGATAAACTGACATTGGAAAATGTTTCAACAACAATATTTTTTTATGAATGTATTAAACTCTAAAATATTTAAAATGAAAACACGAAATCTTTTACCAGCTATTATTTTGCTTACTATTTCTTTCTCTGTTTTCGGACAAGAACAAGAATCAAAGACAATAAAAAGAATCAGCATCCACGATATTTACATTCAGACAGGTTGGCTTAATGCGCGCAACGCCAATGCTGGGACACTTACAGATTTCAAGGCACTTGCTCCTCAATCAGTATTGCTGAAAAACGATTTGACAGCATATTCTCAATATGGTGGTTCCAGTCCGACAAGCGGCATATTTTCAGTAATGTTAGGAATTCAATTCAGCGACAAGCAAAAAAAATCATACAAAGCAAATCCTCTGTTGCGACTTGGTATTATTTTTTCCGGTACAAATTTGACAAACGAATTATATAAAGAAGATAGCAAACGATACGACACATTAACGTCTTCTCGAACAGGACAGACAACTTACGTTGATTCTATACACAGCAAAAGTTATAATATGAATTACACATCACAACAACTTCGATTTGACGGCTCCATAATTTTTAGAACTAACCCACAGGCGCGATGGTCATTGTTTACAGGTATTGGAATAACGGCAGGATTTTCTTTCAACACATATACAAATATTTCTTACAATACTTCGAGCTATAGTAGTCTCAGTGGTTTGAGCTCTTTGAGCTCTTATTCATATCCTTATTCAACAGAAAATTATAAAAACAAAACTAACTTTGGTTTTTCATCTTATATTCCGATGGGAATAAATTTCAGAATCGGAAAGAAAAGAGAATTTTGGAAACACACACATTTGTTTTTTGAATTAAGACCTGGCATTAATGTTACATCAATACCGGAATTGTCTACATATATAAACCCAAGTATGCAATACGGATTTGGACTGAAATATTCTTGGAACTAATAAATTATAAAATTTTTAAGAAAAAAAAATGCAAAAAATAATATTATGAAACTAAAAACAACAGACCTCTGCGATGCTCACGCAGAAAAATTACAAGTAGCCGAACCTATTGGTTTTAAAGACTTCGGAGGCAGAAAAATTTTCAACGGAAAAATTGTTACCTTAAAATGTTTTGAAGCGAATCCATTGGTGCGAAAAACATTAGAGCAAAATGGAGAAGGAAAAGTATTGGTGGTGGATGGCGGCGGCTCTATGCGTTGCGCCATGCTCGGCGATATGTTAGGCGACCTTGCAGTAAAAAATAAATGGAACGGAATTATTATTTACGGCTGCATTCGTGATTCGGCGGCACTTGCAAAACTTGATTTAGGTGTAAAAGCATTAAATACGCATCCCTTAAAAAGTGCAAGAACAATGGAAGGACAAGAAAATATATCTGTTCGTTTTGCAGGTATATCCTTTGTTCCAGATGAATTTGTTTATTGTGATGAGGATGGAATTGTAGTATCGAAAGAAGAGTTAAGTTTATAAGTTGCGCATCTCAACTACGCTCGATGTGACATTATACTTTTAAATATCTTTAAGCTAAATCTTTCTTTAATAATTTTTGCAGTTCGTTGCCGTTTTCTATCTTTGCGCCCATGCAAGAAACGATTTTAATTCTCGATTTTGGTTCGCAATACACACAACTGATAGCGCGTAGAGTAAGAGAACTTAATGTTTATTGCGAAATTCATCCCTTTAATAAAATCCCTGCAATTACAAGTAATATAAAAGGTGTAATCCTTTCCGGCAGTCCTTTTTCTGTTCGCGATCCGCAATCACCTAATCCTGATTTGTCCGCATTTAAAGGCATAATTCCATTATTAGGTATTTGTTATGGCGCGCAATTGATGGCGGAAAAATTTGGCGGTGAAGTATTGCCTTCGAAGCATCGTGAATATGGACGTGCTAATTTATCGTTTGTAAATGGAGCTAACGAATTATTTAAAGGAGTAAGTAATAATTCGCAAGTATGGATGAGCCACGCCGATACTATTACTAAACTGCCTGATAATTATGAAATAATCGCGAGTACAAAAGATGTAAAATTTGCAGGTTACCAAGTGAAAGGTGAAAAAACTTATGGAATTCAATTTCATCCTGAGGTTTACCATTCAAGCGAAGGCGCTATTTTGCTGAAGAACTTTTGTGTAAACATTTGTGGATGTTCTCAAAACTGGACTCCCGATTCGTTTGTAGAAACTACTGTAAATGAATTAAAACAAAAATTAAGGAACGATAAAGTAGTGTTGGGATTGAGTGGAGGTGTTGATTCCAGTGTAGTTGCGGTATTGCTGCACAAAGCCATCGGCAAAAATTTATTTTGCATTTTTGTTGATAATGGTTTGCTGCGTAAAGATGAATTTGAGAATGTACTGGAGTCATACAAACACATGGGCTTGAATGTAAAAGGTGTAAATGCGAAAGAACAATTTTATTCCGCGCTTGCCGGTATCAGCGACCCTGAGCTAAAACGCAAAGCAATTGGTAAAGTATTTATTGATGTGTTTGATGATGAAGCGAAACAAATACAAGATGTAAAATGGTTGGCTCAAGGAACTATTTATCCTGATGTAATTGAGTCGGTATCTGTGAATGGCGGGGCTTCCGCGACTATCAAATCACATCACAATGTAGGTGGATTACCTGATTTTATGAAACTGAAAATTGTAGAGCCTCTGAACACCTTGTTTAAAGACGAAGTGCGTAGAGTCGGTAAATCATTGCACATAGACGAAGCTATTTTAAACCGTCATCCTTTTCCGGGACCAGGACTTGCTATTCGTATTTTGGGCGATATTACTTTAGAGAAGGTTCGTATCTTGCAAGAAGTTGATCATATTTTTATTGATAATTTAAAAACATCGGGTTTATATAAAGATGTGTGGCAGGCTGGAGCGATATTTCTTCCTGTGCAATCCGTTGGTGTGATGGGTGATGAACGTACTTACGAAAATGCCATAGCCTTGCGTGCAGTATCTTCAACCGATGGTATGACTGCAGATTGGTGCCATTTACCATATGAGTTTTTAGGAAAAGTATCTAACGAAATAATAAATAAAGTAAAAGGGATTAATCGTGTAGTGTATGATATAAGCTCTAAACCACCTGCAACCATTGAATGGGAGTGAGCCCTCCCAACCTCCCTAAAGGGAGGAGACGATACTTGAAAAAACAAAAAAATGAATATCGATAAAAAATCAGCTTTATACAACACCTCTCCCTTTTGGGGAGAGATAAAGAGAGGGGCTGTTCTTTTTTTCTTTCTACTGAATATTTCGATTTCCTATTCTCAGGAAAAACCATCTATTGAAATTATTAAGAGTAAAAAAACAGAAGTAATCGGTGGTGTAAAATATATTTTACATACCGTTGAAAAAGGACAAACACTATACGCCATTTCAAAAGCTTATGAGCGCACTTTAAGTGATATCGTTATTGAAAACCCCGATGCTATTGATGGTATAAAACCCGGGGAAGTTCTTAAAATCCCAACGGAAAAAACAAAGAAAATGGTATTAAGTCCTGCAGCAATTTCTTTGGATACGTCAAATGTAAAGTTGCATACAGTAGAGCAAGGACAAACATTATATGCACTTGCTAAGCTTTATGGCACATCGGTTGAAAGATTAATAGAACTTAATCCCGAACTTAAAGATGGTTTAAAAATTGGGCAAACACTAAAAACGTCTTCCCCCAATTTAAAAACAGAACCCGTAATTGCTGCAAAAATAAATACTCCGGTTATTGAAAAAAAGCCAATTCCTGCACCTGATGTTAATTCTAAAAAACTGATTATTTTAAAAGATACTGTTTCAAAAATGAAGGTAGCGGAAAAAGCAATAGTTCCTACAACTGCTACTACTCCTGTCGTGGAGAAATCAATTGTATATCCCGGAATGATTAAAGAGGAATATAATATTGCTTTCTTTTTGCCTTTTCATGCCGAAGAGGCGAATGCGATTGAACTTGAAAAAATCATTAAAGGTGAAGAGCAATTGCCTAATAAAACCAACGTGGCGCTTCAGTTCTATGAAGGCTCTTTGTTGGCTATCGACTCATTAAAAAAGCAAAAATTAAATGCGAAGATTTTTGTTTATGATATGGATGATACCGATTCTTTAAATATTTTAAACACTCTTAAAAAGCCTGAGTTGGCTGAAATGGATTTAATGATTGGTCCACTCTACGGTTCAAGTTTTATGCCCATAGCAAAGTTTGCTAAAGAGCACATGATTCCAATAATATCACCATTCACACAAATAAATAAAATTTTATTCGACAATCCTTATGTTTGCAAAGTGTTACCATCAAGCACTCTGCAGGTAGAACAAATGGCACACTTTGTAGTAGATTCATTTCATTCACAAAATATTATTTTGGTAAATAATGGAAATGTGAAAGAAGTATCATTTTATAATGCATTTAAAAATACAGCCAAAGTTGCATTATTAGAAAAAAATTATTCTGCTTCTGATTCTATAAAAGAAGCTAAAAGTTTGCCTGTAATGGAAGGTTTGCTAAGTTCTACTAAAGTAAATGTTATTGTATTGCCTTCCAATAGTCAATCTTATGTAACTGAATTCATCAGTAGATTAAATACTTTGCAAGACAAAAATAAAATTGTTTTATTCGGACTTCAAAATTGGATAAACTATGATAACTTGGATTTTGAATATTTGAATAGTCTCTCTTTGCACATTCCTGCAAGTAATTATATTGATTTTGAAAATACAACTACTCAACATTTTATTAATAATTACCGCGAAAAATATAAAACAGAGCCGGAACTGTATGCCTACAACGGGTTTGATGTAACATATTGTTTTGTTTCCGCATTAAAAAAATATGGAAGCGGTTTTTTGAATAATATAATAGACAATAAATATCAAGGCATTATTAGCAATTTTAATTTTATGCAACCCGTTTCAAACAAAAGCGGATTTGAAAATAAATTTGTTGTGATACTCAAGTATCAGGATTATAAATTGGTAAAAGCGAATTAAACGCCTCACCCCGTAGCACGGGCTGGCTCAAACAGCCACTGGCTGTTTGCCCTCCCCTCTCCTAAAGGAGAGGGGGCGAAACTTAGAAAAAAAATAAAAAATGGAAGAATTCAAAACAAGCAACCTCGCTGTATTCATAGATTTTCAGAACATAGCTTACTCCAATAAAAAAGATGCGAAACAATTGGAGGCATATACCAAGCAGGTGAAATCAGAAATGCGCAGCACAATCAACTACTTAAAAAGCCGCGGCAGATTGATAGTAAAAAAAGCGTATGCCGATTGGGCAGGACCGTTTGAAATATACCGCAAACAAATGCTGGAAGATTCCATAGAGCTTACTGAAGTGCCTTCGCAATACAGCGGAAAAAATTCTGCCGATATCAAGTTAACTGTTGACGCACTTGAAATTGCATTATCAAAAAATTACATTGACACTTTTGTAATTGTATCAGGTGACAGCGATTTTGCGCCACTGTTATCAATGCTTAGAGAACATAATAAATATGTAATAGTGATTGGCAGAAAAGAAAATTTAAGCGCTTTGCTAAAAGGATACTGCGATGAACTAAAAAATTTTTCGGACATCATTGGAGAAGAAGAAGAAATAACAGACGAAAACGATATTCGTTACGCATACAAATTGCTAAAAGAAGCTGTTAATTTCTTTTATGAAAAAGAGAAAAAAGTAAATGCGGGAGGGATTAAAACTCACCTCGTTCAGCTAGATTCATCATTCAGTCAAACAAAATATGGTTTTAAAATGTGGAATGATTTTTTGAAGCAAGCTGAAAAAGATAAAATCATTAAGTTAGAACAGCATCCGAAAGATAAACGCACTTTTTTTATTTTGCCTTATGAGAAATAGAAATCAGTTTGAAGAAATCGGTTTAAAGTTCAAAAGTTCAAAGTTGAATGCAATATACAGAACTTTAAACTTTGAACTAAATAACTTTCAACTTTGAACTAAATTAGACTTTATATAAGTTAAAATGTTAGCATTATGAATGTTTAATATAAAATCTTTTGTTAGTTCGTCATTGCGAGGAACGAAGCAATCTCAAACACGGCAAATTATATGAGATTGCTTCGTTCCTCGCAATGACGTTTCAAATTTGAATTGCAGTTTCTTTTAAACAATTATTTTAAATTAACTTGTATAAAGTCTA
>ODAK010005606.1_pt1 | contig 12732 bp, 10 predicted proteins | sample 1539591 | NCBI WGS metagenome assembly ODAK01 (sample SAMEA3539303, study PRJEB22396) | soil metagenome | biome: tundra; feature: field; material: soil | place: USA | collected 2010-05 | depth 0.15 m | reverse complement strand
CTGCACGTTCGCGTCGAGCGGTTGATGCACCCGCCGGTCGGGGAGGGGGGCCTCCGGTTCGACGACGAGCTCCGCCTCGAGGCCGCCTGCGCGATGCTCGAAGAGGCGGACGCGGCCCACAGCCCCGACGTGCGTCTCCGGTTCGATCTCGGCATCGTGTACTCCGAGCTCGCGACCCGGCAGCGCCGCAACGATCTGCAAGAGAAGGTGATCGCCGTGCTGGCTCCGGTGCTCGAGTCCGCGCAGGGGCCCGACGACGGCGCGGCGACGGCGGCCCTCGAGGCCCTCGTCTATGCGTACGCAAAGCTCGCGCGCCCGCGCGAAGAGCTCGACACGTGGCGGCGCTACATTCCCCGGCTCATCGACGATCGCGTCCGCGCCACCGCGATGATGAACATGGGCGAAGCCGAGATGCGGCTCGGGCGCGTCGACGACGCACTCGGCACCTTCCGCGAAGTCTTGCGCCTTTGCGGGGAGCTGCCGAACACGCCGAGCGTCGGGTCCACGTACGTGCTCGCGCTCTGGGACGTGGCCGTCGCGCTCGATCGCTCGGGCGATCCGCGCGGCGCGCTCGACACTGCGGCCAAGGCCTCGCACGTCGATCTCGGCGGGCGAACGGGCGCGTACCTCATCGCCAAGGATCCCGACGTGTTCTTCGTGCCCGACTGGGAGCGCCTCTGGTACCTCGCGCTGGGCGCCGAGGCGTCGGCGCGCGAGGCGAGCGATCCGCGTGACGCCGCTTCGCTCTGGGGCTCGGGGGAGCGGGCGCTCACCGGGTACATCAACCGCGCGACGGCCGCGGGCGGTCACGATCCCTGGCTGGCCATTGCTCGCGTCAGGCTCGAGCACGTGCAGGCCGAGCGCGCCGGCGCCGAGAAGCGGGCCGCGAAGCTGCCGCCGCGCCCGTCGGCGCCGGGCTCGCATGGGAGCGCATGGATCGGCGACTGAAGCGGGTGAAGACGGCGCTCGACGCGGTGCGCGCCGGTTGCGACGTCGCCGCTCGACGCGACGCGGATCCCGTGGGCATCGTTCATCGCTACGAAGACGCCTCCGACCGCGAGCTCGTCGCGCTCGTCGCGGCCTGCGTCGCCTTCGGAAACGCAAAGGTCATCCGGGCCAAGCTCGAGGATTTGCTCGGGCGGATCGGTTCGAGCCCCGCGCGCGCGGCCGACGACCCCGCGGCGCTCCGGGCGTGCCTGCGCGGGTGGCGCGCGCGGGTGTTCATCGGCGACGACATCGCACGGCTCCTCGCCGGCGCGCGCGTACTGCAATGCCGCCACGGCTCGCTGGGCGCGCTCTTCGAGGCCGAGCTCGCGCAGCGGAGCGCGCCCCGCACCGCGGACGACGCGGACGACGCGGGAGGCGCGGGAGGCGCGGGAGGCGCGGGAGGCGCGCGAGGCGCGGGAGGGGTCCGCGAGGCTCTCGCGGCCTGGTGCGACGCGCTCCGCGCCGCCGGCGGCCTGGGCCGTGACGGTCCGAGGCGCGGCCCGGCGCACCTCCTGCCCGATCCGCGCGGCCCGAGCGGGTGCAAGCGCCTGCTCCTGCTCTTGCGGTGGATGGCGCGGCCCGCAGACGGAGTCGACCTCGGCATGTGGAACGTCCCGCCGGCGCGCCTCCTGATGCCGGTCGACGTCCACATCCACCGGTTGGCGCGAAACCTGGGTTTCACCCGCCGAAACGAGACATCGTGGAAGACCACCGAAGAGATCACCCGCGCGCTCGCGAGGTTCGATCCCGCCGACCCCGTCTCGTACGACTTCGCGCTCTGCCACATGGGCATGCTTCAGCGCTGCCCTTCGCGGCGCGACCCGGCCCTCTGCGCCGGCTGCGGCGTCAAGCCCGTCTGCATCCACTGGGACCGTCCCGCGCGCGCCGCGCGTGCCGCGGCCCGCCGTGCCCGCCGTGGCAGCGCCGGCGGTGGCGGCGGTGGCGGCGAGCGCGCCTGGTAGTGCGGCCGCGCGGATGGTAGCTCTGATAAGCTCCGTTCCGTCCCGATGCCCGACACCAAATCCCGTGAGTTCGAGCTCGATACGGTTCGTACCGACGGCTGGTTCGAGCGCATCGGCGAGGGCATCGGTTCGTTCCAGGCGCTCTGCGAGATCATCGGCGAGCGCTTCTTCGCGTTCTCGATCATCGTCGGCGCCCGCATCACGGCGCTCACGGTCGACCGCCGAAACCCCGAGCTCTCGCTGGTCGACTTCGTGGTCGGCGCGGCCGACGCCGACGAGGGGAGCGAGCCCCAGCGCCTGACCCTGGCCGATTTCCGCCGCCGGCTCGTGGGCGCGCTCCTCGTCGACGACGACAAGCCCGCCCCGGCCCCTGTCCGGGAGTCCGAGATCGAGGGCATCCAGCTCTACATCGGCGTTCGCTACCTGCTGCTCGCGCCCCTCTACGGTTACTCGCTACGAAAGCTCCTGCTTCGCTCCGGCGCCCCGCCCGAGATCGCCCTGCAGCACGACGGCGTCGAGGAGACCCACGACCTCGACTCCTTCCGGTTCCGCCTGCGGGCCGTCGTCCGCGAGGAGCTCGATCGCGCGGCCAGCGGCAGCCGGAGCGCGATCGATCTGTCGAAGGTCACCGAGGCCGAGGCCGCGGGCCTGCGCGGCGAGTGGAACAAGGTCGTCCAGCTCCTCGGGAGCTGGCCCGCGCCGCTCGCGATCTTCCTGCGCACACCCGAGGGCCAGCTGCTTACCGCCGACGCGCGGGGGCTCATCGCCAAGGGGCTCGGTCTCCTCGGGAGCGCATGCGTCCACCTCGGCGAGGTCGAGCAGGCCGAAGAGGTGTTCCGCATCGGGATCCAGTACGCGCAAGACGGCATGGCAGCGGCCGAGCTGTTCCGACGTCTCGGCGAAGCGCTGCTGCAGAGCGACCGCGCCGGAGAGGCCATCGGCCCCCTGCGCCGCGCGCTCGCCTTCGGGGGATCGCCGGCCGAAGTGATGCCGCCCCTGGCGCGCGCGTTCCTCCGCCGCAAAAAGTGGGTCGCGGCCTATGCCTGCCTCCGCGACGCGCTCGAGGCCGGGGTCGGCGAGCGCGACATCGCCGACGACCTACGCGCGACCGAAAGCGCGCTCGGGGTCGCGCTCACGGCCTGGAAAGCCACCCGGCTCCAGGTCACTCGTTGACAATCTCTGCGGTGGGGACTAGAAACCCGGCGGGTTTTTATGCCGATGCCTGCGCCCGACGCCGTGCCCTAGCAGGCGCAAGCGCCGGTGACGGCGGGGGCGGAGACGACGCCACGAGATGCCCATGATCGCCACCTACGCTCCGATGTTCATGCTCTTGATCGTGGCGTTCTCGCTCGCCTCGATCTTCTACGGGGTCGCCACGTACCTGGGCCGGCACAAGAAGCCGAACGCCGAGAAGAACGCCCCGTTCGAGTGTGGCAGCGAGAGCACCGGCGGCCGGCTCAAGCTCTCGGTCAAGTTCTACCTGACGGCCATTCTCTTCGTGGTCTTCGACATCGAGTCGGTCTTCGTCTACCCGTGGGCGATTCACTTTCGCGAGCTCGGGTGGTTCGGGCTCGAAGAGATGCTCGGGTTTCTGGCCGTCATCGTCGTCGCGCTGGCTTACGTGTGGAAGAAGGGAGCGCTCGAATGGGAGACGTGAATCGGTCGCTGACGCTCGACGGCAGCGAGCAGGGCTTCGCGACCACCCGGGTCGACGCGCTCCTCGGCTGGGCCCGCAAGTACTCGCTCTTCGCCTACCCCTTCGTCACCGCGTGCTGCGGGATGGAGTACATGGCCCTCACGAGCCCCCGCTACGATCTCGCGCGCTTCGGCGCCGAGGCGCCGCGCTTCTCGCCGCGTCAGAGCGACCTGCTCTGGGTGGTCGGGACGATAAGCCAGCGGCAGGCCCCCGTCCTCAAGAGGATCTACGAGCAGATGATGGAGCCGAAGTACGTGCTGGCCTTCGGCACGTGCGCGTCGTCTGGAGGCTTTTACGACAACTACACGACCGTCGCCGGGATCGACAAGGTCATCCCGACCGACGTGTACATTCCGGGCTGCCCTCCGCGGCCCGAGGCGGTGATGGACGGTCTCATGCTCCTCCAGGACCGCATCGCCCGCAACGAACGGCGCCCGGGAGTCGTGAAGCCCCGCCTCGATCCGGTGGCCGAGGCCAAGGCGCTCGTTCAGATCCGCAAGTCTGCAAAAGACCCGCGGGAGGTTCTCCCGGCCATCAAGACCGAGGAGGCAAGGTCGCTCGTGGAGCGCAACGGAGGCGCCAAGTGAGCCAGCTCGCTCTCGACAAGCTGCGCGAGCGGTTCGGCGCCGCCATCCTCGAGACCCACTCCCAGTTCGGCGACGACACCGCGGTGGTCGAGCCCAGCGCGTGGAAGGCGGTGTGCACGTTCCTCCGCGAAGACCCGGCGCTCGACTTCGACATGCCGGTCGACCTTTGCGGCGTCGACTATCCGAGCCGCGCCACGACGGGACGAATGGAGGTCGTGATGCACCTCTATTCGATCTCGCAGAAGCACCGGATTCGCCTGAAGGCGCGCGTGGGCGACGAAGACATGGACGGCGCGGAGCTCGACAGCGTGACGTCGATCTGGGCCGGGATGAACTGGCTCGAGCGCGAAGTTTTCGACATGAGCGGCGTGAAGTTCCTCGGCCATCCCGACCTCCGCCGCATCCTCATGTACCCGGAGTTCGAGGGGCATCCGCTCCAGAAGACGTACCCGGCGGAGCTCACCCAGCCTCTCGTCGAGTATCGAACGGAAGAGGAGGCGGGCGTTCCGCTCCAGAAGCAAGAGCCGTTCGGGCCGGACGAGGGAATGTCGTTCGGCCGGCGCGGGCTCCCGCGCGTCGAGACCGATCGAGATTGACGCGGTAAGACGCCCCCAAACGCGAGCGGACGCGAGCCAACGCGAGCGACGCGAGCAACGCCTACCAGCCGACGAGACAGATGGAACCCCTAGACATCGATCTGGAAGAGGGCGAGCTCGAACTCCCCGCCGACCCGATGCACTTGAACCTCGGGCCGTCGCACCCTGCGATGCACGGCACGGTGCGCATCGTCCTCGAGCTCTCGGGCGAGACGATCGTGAAGGCCGACGTGCAGATCGGCTACTTGCATCGCGGCTTCGAGAAGATGTGCGAGCGCGGCACCTGGGCGCAGGTCTTCCCGTACGTCGACCGGCTCAACTACGTGTCGCCGATGCTCAACAACGTCGGCTACTCGCTGGCCGTCGAGAAGCTCTGCGGCCTGGTCGTGCCCGACCGATGCCAGTGGTACCGGATGGCTCTCGGCGAGCTGGCGCGCATCAGCGATCACCTGACCTGCACCGGCGCCATGGCGATGGAGCTCGGCGCGTTCACGCCCTTCTTGTGGTTCGTCAAGGCCCGCGAGATGATCTGGGACATCCTCGAAGAGGAGACCGGCGCCAGGCTCACCCACTCGTTCGGGCGCATCGGAGGCATGGCGAAGCCACCCACGCCGGACTTCAAGGGCCTCTGCAACGCGGCGCTTCCCAAGATCCTCGACCTCGTCGGAGAGGGCGAGAAGATGCTGCTCAAGAACCGCATCTTCATCGACCGACTGCAGAACGTGGGTCCGATCAGCGGGGCCGACGCGGTCGCGCTCGGGTGGACGGGGCCGTGTCTGCGCTCCACGGGTGTGGCTTACGACATTCGCAAGTCGCACCCGTATCTGAAATACGACGAGGTCGATTTCGAGGTTCCCGTCGGAACGCGCGGCGACACGCTCGATCGCTTCCTCGTGCGTCTCGCCGAGATCCGCCAGTCGAAGCGCATCATCGAGCAGTCGCTCGAGCGCATGGCCGACGACGGGCCGGTCAACTGCGACGATCCGCGCGTCGTCCTGCCCGAAAAACAAGACGTCTATACGACCATCGAGGGCACCATTCAGCATTTCAAGCTGATCATGGAGGGCGCGAAGGTCCCGGCTGGCGAGGTGTATTCGTACACCGAGGGCGGGAACGGAGAGCTCGGCTACTACCTCGTGTCCGACGGGAGCGGCACGCCGTATCGCGTGCGCATCCGGCCGCCTTGCTTCCAGATCACCGGCGGGCTGCACCGCCTCATCGAAGGCCGCATGCTCAGCGATATCGTCCCCACGTTCGGGGCGCTGAACATGATCGGCGGAGAGTGTGACCATTGATCTCGGTCGAGGGGAGCGCAGCCTCCCCTCGAGCTCCCCAGCGGGAGGCGTCTTCGTGGCCCCGACGTTTTCAAACCCCAACCCCGACGCCCGATACCTTCCGCCCTTGACCTCACGGAACTGACCATTGATCTCGGTCGAGGGGAGCGCAGCCTCCCCTCGAGCTCCCCAGCGGGAGGCGTCTTCGTGGCCCCGACGTTTTCAAACCCCAACCCCGACGCCCGATACCTTCCGCCCTTGACCTCACGGAACTGACCGACCGATGCCGACCTTCAAACTCGACGGAAAGCTGATCCCTTTCGAGCCCGGGGACACGATCATCAAGGCTGCGTGGCGGCAGGGGATCGAGATCCCGCACTACTGCTGGCATCCCGGGCTGTCGTCGCCCGCGAACTGCCGCATGTGCCTCGTCGAGATCGCGCCGAAGCCCGGCACCCGGCCGCCGATGCTCGACATCCTCGAGCTCGACGCGAAGACGGGCGAGTACCGGCCGGTCCAGAAGCCGAAACTCCAGCCGTCGTGCTACACGCCGGCCGCGGAGGGCATGGAGATCCTCAGCGACTCGAGCGCGCACGTCGTTCGGGCGCGCCGCGACGTGCAGGAGTTCTTGCTCCTGAACCATCCGGTCGACTGCCCGATCTGCGACCAGTCCGGCGAGTGCAAGCTCCAGGACTACTGGCTCGAACACGGCAAGTACCAGAAGCGCATGCGAGACGAGCCGGTGCACAAGCCGAAGGGCGTGGTCTTCGGACCCACCATCGTCTACGACGCCGAGCGCTGCGTCATGTGCACGCGGTGCGTGCGCTTCATGGCGGAGGTGGCGAAGGATCCGGTGCTCGACATGCGCGAGCGCGGGAACCTGAACGAGATCGTCGTATCTCCGGGGCGCGAGCTCGACGGGCATTACACCTTCATGACCGAGCACGTGTGTCCGGTCGGCGCGCTCACCACGCAAGACTTCCGCTTCAAGGCGCGCGTCTGGTTCTTGCGCACGGCGGCGGCCGTCTGCCAGGGCTGCGCAACGGGCTGCAACGCGCATCTCGACTACGACCCTCGCTACAACAAGGCCTACCGCTACCGGCCGCGCGACAACGAGCGGGTCAACAAGTTCTGGATGTGCGACGAGGGCATGCTCACCTACAAGCGAGCGCACGAGGGCCGCGAGCTCGAGGCCAAGGTGCGCGGCGTGAAGAGCTCGACGGCGAAGGCCCTCGAAGAAGTGAAGTCGCTCTTCACCGGCGTCCCCAAGGAGGGGATCGGCATCGTGCTCTCGGCGGAGCATTCGCTCGAAGACAACTGGGCGCTCCTCGAGCTGGCCCGCGTGCTCATCGAGACGTCGAACGTGTACCTCACCGGGCAACCCGAGGGGTACGAGGACACGATCCTCATCCACCGCGACAAGAACTCGAACACCAAGGGCATCGCGCAGCTGGCGCCGGGCGCGAAGCCCATGCAAGCGCTGCTCGACGACGCGACGGCCGGCCGGGTGACGCACGTGCTCGCCCTCGGCGGCGCGGTGCCGCTCGAGGCCGACGCAACTTCCGGCCTGCCCGGGCTGGCGTCGGCCAAGGTGGTGACCATCGCGTCGCACGCCGGCCCCCTGACGGCTGTCGCGGCGGTGGTGTTGCCCGCCACGTCGTGGGCGGAGCAGTCGGCTACCTACGTGAACGCCAAGGGGATGCGTCAGGTGAGCGAGAAGGCCCTCGAGCCCCAGGGCGCGAGCAAGCCGGGCTGGCGTCAGGTGTCAGACGTCGCGTCGGCGCTGGGATACGAGGCGCAGTGGACCAAACTGAGGCAGATCCGGGCGCAGCTCATCGGGGGCGCGGCGATCGAAGCGCCCGCGACGCCCGCGACGCTGCCGGCGGAGTGAAGCAATGACCGCGACGCAGCTCGTCTGGACGATCGTCAAGATCCTCATCATGGTCGGGTTCGTTCTGAACCTGGCGGCCATTCTCACGTGGGCGGATCGCCGGCAAAGCTCGATGATCCAGGACCGGATCGGCCCGAACCGCGCGGTCATCAAGGTGTTCGGCAAGGAGTTTCGCCTCCTCGGCCTCCTGCACCCCGCGGCCGATGGCCTGAAGTTCTTCACCAAGGAAGACTTCATGCCCCCGAAGGCCGACAAGCTCCTCTTCACGCTCGCGCCCATCATGGCGATGGGCATGGTGTTCACGCTGGTCGGCACGATCCCTTTCGGCGATACCGTCTGCCTGCACGAGTTCCGGGTGAACTTTCCGAACATCTTCTCCGGGCCGGCCGTGCCGCGGTGGGGCCTCTGTTCGGCCGACCCGAAGAACGGCTACTTTCCAATCGATCTGCAGGTGGCGTCTCTGGGCGTCGGCATCCTGTTCGTCTTCGCGATGTCGGGGCAAGGGATCATCGGCGCGGCGATCGCCGGCTGGTCGAGCGACAACAAGTTCAGTCTCATGGGCGCGCTTCGAGCCGCCAGCCAGATGGTCTCTTACGAGGTGACCCTCGGCATGTCGCTCATCGGCGCCATGATGATCTACGGCACGGTGCGCCTCGACGACATGGTCCGCTGGCAGAGCGACCACACCTGGGGGATCTTCGTGCAGCCGCTCGCGTTCTTCCTCTTCTTCGCGGCGGCGGTGGCCGAGAACAAGCGAATCCCGTTCGACCTCCCCGAGGCGGAGAGCGAGCTCGTGTCCGGGTACTTCACCGAGTACGCGGGGATGAAGTTCGGCATGTTCTACTTCGCGGAGTACGCCGAGGTCGTGACCGGTTCGATGCTGATCGTCACGATCTTCCTCGGGGGCTGGGCGCTGCCGTTCTTCCACCGCGACGGCCTGACGATCGAGTTCGGCCAGCACCAGCTCGTCCACGCGTCGATCTCGCACTTGTGGATGACGCTCCTCGGAGTGGTCGCGTTCTTCGGGAAGGTCCTCGTCGTCTGTTGGATGCAGGTGTTCGTGCGCTGGACGCTTCCGCGCTTCCGCTACGACCAGCTCATGAAGCTCGGGTGGCGCGTGCTGCTCCCCGCGTCCCTCGTGAACATCCTGGTGACCGGCGTCGTCTGGCTGCTGCTCGACCAGGCAGGGACGGGCGTGAGCGACGCGCTGAAGGTCCTGGCCGACGTGACCCAGGCCGTGATCGTCGTGACGTTCACTTACGTGACCGTGCGCCTCGTCGCGGGCGTCTTCGCCCCCTTGACCTACGAGCGGACGATGCTCGGGTCGTCGGCCGAGCAGGCCGAGAAGCGCGGCGGCACGAAGTCCACGGCGATGCAGGCTTGAGCGGAGATCTCCTGAGATGAGCAGCAGCCCCACGTTTCCGAAGAAGACCGCCCCCACCAACGCGACGCCGGTGACCTACGCGTCGACCGGGTTGGAGGTGACGAGCTACATCCCAGAGGTCATTCGTGGCGTGAGCGTGTCGATGAAGCACTTCTTCGAGAACACGCGCGAGATGATCCGCGGAAAGCGTCCGGACCCCGTGCTCGACCGGTTCGACGACGGCATCACCACGATCTCGTATCCCGAGCAGAAGCGTCCTTACCCCGAGCGCTTTCGGGGCATCCACCGGCTGACGACCCGCGAAGACGCCAGCATGCGGTGCGTGGCGTGTCTGTGCTGCTCCACGGCTTGCCCCGCGCAGTGCATCTTCATCGAGGCCGGCGAGTACCCCGTGGGCGATTCCCGGCGCGGCTACGAGCGCTACCCGGTGAAGTTCGTCATCGACGAGCTCCGCTGCATCTTCTGCGGCTACTGCGTCGAGGCCTGCCCGTGCGACGCGATCCGGATGGACACGGGCAAGCACGCCGTTCCCTACGACTCCCGCGACCAGTTCATTTACGACCGCGACCTGCTGCTCTCGTTCGAGGGCCAGAACGGGACCTTCGAGACGGCCAATCCGCGCCACGAGCCGGGCGAGCCAACGCATCCCGGCGTGACCCGCGAACACGAGCACTGAGCCCGAGCGGCACGCGGGCAAACGAGTCCGCGAGGCCTCCGCACCTTCGTCTCGGTCCCGGCCGGCCGTTCTATTCTTCGAGGGCGGCCCCCTGCCGGAGCTGCTGGCAGCCCCTCAGGCGGAGCCGCTGGCGGCGGTCTGCCGGAGCCGCTGGCGGCACCTCAGGCGGAGTCGCCGGCGCGATGGAGCGAGTCCGCGCTATCGCCGGAAACGGCACCGACGCAAAGCGAAGTCGGCTCTGGCTGTAACGATGCGTCCATGCCCGGAAGGGAAATGGGCGCCTCTGCGCGCCTGCGTAGGACACGCTTGCTCCAAGCGTCCCACACGCCACACGATGGTCTGCTTGAGGTGGATCTTCCGTCCTCCCTCGACGGTCGAGGTGCACCTCGAGCACGCGTCTCGAAAAGCCATCGATTTGCCCAAAAGAATCGACGAATTGCGCTCGAGCTCGAATCCAATTCTCCATTGAATGTCGTTGGCGGGTAATTCGATGCAGCTGTATCCGAGGCCAGTGACAGGTGAGACCAATCGATGTCCGATTCGGCGTGGGAGCATGGCATGAGGGGTCGTCGACTGGCGCACCGGCGGGCACGAAAAATCGAGAGCTGAGGAGGACGAACTGATGAATCTATAGTCATTTTTGCGGCTCCCTCATGATATTGATTAGGGTCACCATGAGAAGCCAAATCGGTACGGCGGGGGCCCTCGTGAATGCACTGAGCGTCCCGAGCGGACTCACTGACCGCTCTCTGTTCGACGTCGGAGCCGAGCGACTTCGGGCCTTGAGCGAGGCCCTCGGGTTTCGCGACAGCCGGCCGATCGTCGACCTCTTTCACCGCTTGCTGATGCCCTGGGGTGACCGCGCGCTCTCCGAGGGCCCGCCCTGGCCCTCCGATGTCGGCGACGACCACACGCCGTTCGAGTTTTCGCTCGCGCTGGGCGGCGCGCCTGAGCTTCGGGTCATGGTCGAGCCGCTCGGCGACGCGCCGTCCTTGCGGTCGAATGCGGCAGCTTCGCTGGCGCTCCTTGCATCGCTCGGTCGGGACTTCGATGTCGACATGACGCGAATCGACCGCGTCAAGGATCTGTTCTTGCCGCGAGCCCCGTCGGGCGTCTTCGCCGCATGGGTTGCCGCCGAGTTTTCTGCCGCACGGGACCCCAAATTCAAGGTGTACCTGAATCCGTACGCCCAGGGGCGCCAGCTCGCGCCCGCTCTCATCGAAGAGGCCCTCGTCAGATTGGGATTCCCGACGGCATGGGCGTACGTGGCCCAGATACTGTCTCGTCGCGGTCCGGATCTCGATGAATTGATGTACTTCTCGCTCGACGTGTCGCACTCGAGCGAATCGCGCTTGAAGGTATACGCGAGGCATCGCCGGTGCACCCCGGCGGATCTCGAAGCCGCCGCCGCGGGTTCCCCGACGCATCGGCCAGGCGACGTCGCTCGCTTTCTCGAGATAGTGGCCCCGGACGTGACTGACGTGTTCCGCGGGCGCGCTCCGTTCAACTGCTACGCGTTTGCCGGCGGTTCGAACCGTCCGATGGCCGTGACCACGCACTTTCCAATCAACGGGTATGCGGCGCACGACGGGGTGGTGCGAGAGCGTGTGCTCGAATACCTTCGCTACGCTGGAATACCCGAAGATGACTACTCGAGGGCCCTCAGGGCGTTCGCGAACCGGCCTCTCGACGGCGGCATCGGCCTCCAGAGCTACGTCTCGTTTCGCCGGCATCACGGAAAGCCGCGGCTGACCGTCTATCTTCCGGTCGAGGCCTACAGGCCCGGCAAGGTCGCGAACGCTCCGGCGACGCTTCGACCGCTGGGAGTGGGCGACATCCCGAGCCGTCTCGCCGAGGCGGCCATCGGCGACGACCCCTTCTTGCGGCGCCTGCACCGTGAGCCCCCCGACCTGCAGCGCTTCCGGATCCTCTGCGCGAACTACGCGCTCGGCGCGGGAATTCCGCGGCTTCTCGCCGATGCCGCGCGAGGCGTCGTCGGCGACGATATCGGACATCTGGCGACGAGTCCGCTACCCTCCGATCGAGGAGTATCCGCCGACGCCGGCGGGAGGGCTTCGGGTGAGACCGCGATCTCGTCCGGGCCAGAAGAGATTGACGCGCGGCTCCAGACCCCGGGCAAGGCGCTCGCAGGCAGCCTCGCGGAGTTCTGCAAAGCCGCGGACCGTTACGAGGCGCTCGGAGCGTGGATGGCCTGCGACGTCATCCGCCGGCAGATGTCGGCTTTCGTTTCCGACGAGGTCCGGCGATACGAAGGCCTCGACGTCCTCCACGTTGGCATCGGGGAACCGGACGCGGCTTCGTCGCCTCTGGACCTGGCGACCTTGGCGCCGGGGCTTCCCGAGGACGCGGTCGAAGGGACCTGGCGTGGAGCCCGGAGGTTCTGGTACGCGATGCGGACGTTCTTGAACGAGCTTTACGGCATCTGTTACTGCTGATGACGCGGGGGTCTTCATGGTGGCGATGTTCGAGGCGGCGAAGCCCCGCGGGCTCGGGCCGATCCCTCGATGCGGGCGTCGGCTCGGCGGGCCTTCGAGCCGGTCGATCACCGGAATCCGTCGAAGATTCCGGGCCCCGGCGTCAGGATGCCGTCGGGGTCGAACTGCCGCTTGCGGCTCAAGAACACGGGCCATTCCCGCCCGTACTGGAGGATCCAGTCGA
>ODAK010005605.1_pt1 | contig 12735 bp, 15 predicted proteins | sample 1539591 | NCBI WGS metagenome assembly ODAK01 (sample SAMEA3539303, study PRJEB22396) | soil metagenome | biome: tundra; feature: field; material: soil | place: USA | collected 2010-05 | depth 0.15 m | reverse complement strand
CGAGCGACGGGCGGGCACCTCGGAAAAGGGGCGCCGAGGGTGACTATCGGACAGCGCGCATGCCCGCGTCCAATTGATTCGGGAAACCGAGCCATTCGAAACGCGAATCGTTGCCTTGCAAACCCTCCATGCCGCGAGGGCCAGGGTCTGAGTCAGACGCCCAGAATCCCGCCCTGCGCAGCCGCATGGTGCAGCCAAGCACCGTCGGTCGCCAGCGTGAGCGCGGCCTCGAGCGTTCGCGATTCCCGCGTTCCCTTGACCATCATGAAGCCGATCGGCGTTCGCACTTCCGGCTCGCGCAGCGGCAACGCCTCCAGTTCCTTGTAGCCTCGAACCAGCGCCATCAGGGCGCCCGGCAGCACGGCGCACACCTCGCCGTCGAGCACGCTGAGCACGATCGTGACGATCGAGTTGGTCTCGATGGCCGGCTTGACGTCGAAGCCGGCCTTGCGAAACGCGGCGTCGATGATGGTCCGGTTGTGCATCTCGTGCGTCAGCAGGCACTGCGGCATCGCCGCCGCTTCGCGCCAGCTCACCACCTCGCCGAGCTGCAAGAGCGCCGCGGCCCCGGCGCTCCTGCGACGCAACAGAAAATACTGCTCCACGTACTGCGGCAGCACCTTGAACTTCTTGTTCCGCTCGGTGTAGCCCAGACCCATGTCCAGCGCCAGGTTCTCGAGCCCGGTCTCGATCTCGGGCGAGCTGAGCGAGCGCACGACCGGCACGATGCCGCCGTGGCGGGCCTGCAATTGCGCCGCGAAGCGTGCGGCCACGGGAATCGCGGTCGGTACGGAGCCGATGACCAGCGTGCCGCGCGGCGTGCCGACGCTGCTGTGCAGGTCCTGGCGCAGCAACTCCTGCTCGCGCAGCAGGAGGTTGGCGCTCGCCAGCACCCGTTCGCCTTCGGGCGTCAGCCCCTCGTAGCTGCGACCACGCCGCACGATCGCCACCTCGAGCTCGGCCTCGAGCGAGCGCAGCGCGTTCGACAATGCCGGCTGGGTGATATGACACGCACTCGCGGCGCGGCCGAAGTGGCGGTGCTGCTCGAGCGCTACCAGATAGCGCATCGCTTCGAGCAGGTTCATCGCGTCACGTATCTTTCGAGATCGTGATGCTCGGGAACTTGGACGAGAAGTCCTTCGCCCGCTGGGCGATCTTCACCGCGACCTGCCGGGCCACGCTCTTGTACAGGCCGGCGATCTCGCCGTCGGGATCGCTCACCACGCTCGGCCTGCCGCTATCGGCCTGGACGCGGATCGACAGGTTGAGCGGCAGGGCGCCGAGATAGTTCATCTTGTATTCGGCGGCGAGGCGCTTGCCGCCCTCCTCGCCGAAGATGTGCTCGACGTGGCCGCACTTCTCGCACACATGCACGGCCATGTTCTCGACGATGCCGAGAATCGGCACGTTGACCTTCTCGAACATCTTGATGCCCTTTTTGGCATCGAGCAGCGCGATGTCCTGCGGCGTCGTCACGATCACGACCCCGGTCACCGGCACGCGTTGCGAGAGGGTGAGCTGGATGTCGCCGGTGCCGGGCGGCATGTCGACGATGAGGTAGTCGAGGTCTCGCCAGTTGGTCTGCCGAAGCAGTTGCTCGAGCGCCTGCGTGACCATCGGGCCGCGCCAGACCATCGGGTTGTCCTGCTCGACCAGGAAACCGATCGACATGACCTGGACACCGTAGTTCTCCATCGGCTCCATCGTCTTGCCGTCGGCCGATTCGGGCCGGCCCTCGATGCCCATCATCATCGGCTGGCTCGGCCCGTAGATGTCGGCGTCGAGGATGCCCACGGACGCGCCTTCGGCAGCGAGCGCGAGCGCCAGGTTGACGGCTGTCGTGCTCTTGCCGACGCCGCCCTTGCCCGAGGCCACCGCGACGATGTTCTTCACGTTGGGCAGCAACTGCACGCCGCGCTGCACCGCGTGCGCGACGATCTTGCTCGAAATGTTGACGCTGACGTTCTCGACGCCCTGTACCGAGCGTGCGGCATCGATCAGGCGGCGGCGCAACGCGTCGACGGTCGACTTCGCCGGATAACCGAGCTCGACATCGAAGGCCACCTGGCCGCCTTCGACCCGCAGGTTGCGCAGCTGCTTGGTGGAGACGAAATCGCGGCCCGTTTCCGGATCGACGACACAACGCAGGGCATCGAGCAGCGCGGGTTCTTGAACGGCCATGGAGGTGTCGATACAGGTGCGGCGGGAGTTGCGACCGAGTCTAGCGCAGCGGTCGCGACAAGGCAGAGATCCGGGCGCAGTGAGTGGCAGCCGCCAATTACCAAGATTTGTCTTACCATCTCGGCGTGCGCTCCGCCACCGTTCCCGCCGCCCATGTCGCCGTTCGCCTGCGCGCCTCGATATCGGGTCTCATGCGCCGGCTGCGCGCCGACCCTGGCCCCGGCGCCCTCGCTCCGGCCAAATGGAGCGTCCTGGCCCAGTTGCACCGTCTCGGTCCGCTGGCGCCGAGCGAGCTTGCGCGCCATGAGCGGGTACGGCTGCAAACGCTGACGCGCCTGCTCGCGGAGATCGAGACCACGGGGCTGATCGCCCGCGAGATCGACGCGGCCGACGGTCGGCGCCGCGTCCTCTCGTTGACGACGGCCGGGCGCGTTCTGCTCGCAGCCGAAGTGCATCGGCGCGAAGCGTCGCTGCACCTCGCCATCCGGGAGCGCCTGACGCCGGCCGAGCGCATCACGTTGCTCGAGGCTTGCACGCTGCTCGACCGGATCGGCGATGCGCTGCCGCCGCAGTCGGTTGCCGCACCGACGCAACGAGCTGCCGCCGTCGCGAAACGCCCGCCGCGAAGGCAAGTGCGGTGAAGGCAGCCGCCCCGCCCGGCACGGGTCGATCCCTCGACGCGGAATCGCTGCGCTACGGAGCGCGGCTGGCGAGTGCCGTGCTGCTCGCCTTTGCCGCCTCGGCGCTGCTGCGCCTGCCCGAAGGGTTCTGGGCGGTGATGAGTGCGCTCATCGTCGTGCGCCCCGATTCCGGATCGACGCTGAGCGCCGGCTGGAATCGCGTCCGCGGTGCCCTGGTCGGCACGGCCCTCGGCCTCGCCGGCGCGGCCTTGCGCCATGTTGCCGGTGCGTCCGAGATCGCGCCGCTCGCACTCGTCACCGTGCTCGCGTTCGCGGCCGGTCTCTCGCCGGCGATGCGCAGCGCGCCGATCAGCGCTCTCATCGTCGTGACGAGCGGCAGCATCCCCGGCCATTCCGCGGGCCAGGTGGCGCTGCTTCGCGCGCTCGAGATCGGCATCGGCATCGCTGCGGCCGTGCTCGTCTCGCTCGTCGACTTCCGGTCGCGGGCAACCCTGCGTTTTCGCGCCGCCGCGGCCGCGCACTTGCGCGCCTTGGCCGACGCCCTGCTGGCCGATCCCTCACCGGCGGCCCGCGAGGCGGCCGATGCCGCGCGTCGAGCGACCCTGCGTCAGCTCGCCGTTCTCGCCGAATCGGCCGATCGCGAATCGCGCGTCTTCGGGCGCGAGCAACGCCGGTCCGAAGGCGAGCGCCACCGCAAGAGCGCGCGTCTTCTGTCGAGAATCGCGAGTGACGCGGCACTGTTCGAACGCCTTCGCCAAACGCACCTCGGGCCCGCGGCGCAGGCAGGCGAGGCGATCGGACGTGCGGCTGCCGCCAGCCTGCGCACCGTGGCCGACGCCCTCGAGGCGCAACGACCGATCGATCTCGGCACGCTGCCGCTGGCGACCGTCGACCGCTCCGCGGCCGGCGACGCCCGCGTGGCGCTGCGCCTGCTCGAAGACGACCTCGGCGCGCTCGCCCGGATCGAGGCAGCGCAGGTCAGCGCCACGCCGTAAGCCGGTCGGCGCCGGTCGCGTCTGCGTCAAGCGCCGTCGATCGTCGCGAGCAACCTCGTCAACGCATCGAGATCGACCGGCTTGACGAGATGGGCATCGAAGCCCGCCTCGCGCGAGCGGCGGCGGTCTTCGTCCTGATCCCACGCAGTCAGCGCAATGACGAGCGGCGCATATCCCGGGCGACTTTCGCGGATGCGCCGGCAGGCTTCATCGAGATAGCGGTAGTTGCCGGTGATGAGATAACCCCGCTCCCCGGTCTCGGCATCCTTGGCGGCCGAAAGGACCTCGGACACGCCAAGCATGACCGCTCGGCTGTGGCTGACCCCGCCGAGCGCGTCGCGCAGCTGTTGCGCGTTCGTGAGTGTGAGCACCGCGTTGATCGCGAGCAGGACCAGAGCGATCACCGCCGCGGCCGCCAGCTTCCGGTCGACAGCTCGCCACATTCTTGCGTCACTCCGGCAAAGGTCTGGGTGACCACAGCCGCCAGCGAATCCACCCCGGGCCGCGAAGCGCGGCATTGTGGCAGAGCTTGCCTAGAATCGCCGGCTCGCTCCCGAACGTTTCTCCATGTCCCGCAAGCTCTTCGTCACGACCGCGCTGCCTTACGCGAACGCCCCGTTCCACGTCGGCCACATGATGGAGTACATCCAGGCCGATATCTGGGTGCGCTTCCAGCGCATGTGCGGCCACGAAGTGCTTTTCGTCTGCGCCGACGACGCGCACGGCGCGCCGATCATGATCGCCGCCGAGAACGCCGGCAAGACGCCGCAGGCCTTCGTCGCCGAGATCGCTTCGGGGCGCAAGGAATATCTCGACGGCTTTCACATCTCGTTCGACAACTGGCATTCGACCGACGGGCCGGAGAACCACGCGCTGGCGCAGGACATCTATCGACACCTGCTGAAGGAAGAGCTGATCGCAGTGAAGAGCGTCGAGCAGTTCTTCGACCCTGTGAAATCGATGTTCCTGCCCGACCGCTACATCAAGGGCGAGTGCCCGGTATGCGGCGCCAAGGACCAGTACGGCGACAGCTGCGAGGTCTGCGGCTCGGTCTACGCGCCGACCGATCTCAAGAATCCGTATTCGACCCTCACCGGCGCGGCGCCGGTGATGAAATCGAGCGAGCACTATTTCTTCCAGCTCTCATCACAGCGCTGCCTCGATTTCCTCAAGCACTGGACGAGTGAGCCGGGGCGCCTGCAGCCCGAGGTGCTGAACAAGATCAGCGAGTGGCTCAAGGTCGACGAACAGGGCCACGGCGGCCTGGCCGACTGGGACATCAGCCGCGACGCGCCCTACTTCGGCATCGAGATCCCCGACGCGCCGGGCAAGTACTTCTACGTCTGGCTCGACGCGCCGGTCGGCTACCTGGCCTCGCTGAAGAACTACTTCGACAAGGGCGGTGCCAAGGCGAAAGGCGAGCTTCAATCGTTCGACGAGTTCATGGCCGACCCGGCGGTCGAGCAGATCCATTTCATCGGCAAGGACATCACCTATTTCCACACGCTGTTCTGGCCGGCGATGCTGCATTTCAGCGGCCGCAAGACGCCGGATCGCGTTTTCGTGCACGGCTTCATCACCACCAGCGCCGGCGAGAAGATGAGCAAGAGCCGCGGCACCGGCATCTCACCGCTGCGATATCTCGACATCGGCATGAACCCGGAATGGCTGCGTTACTACATCGCGGCCAAGCTGAACTCGCACGTGGAGGACATCGAGTTCAACCCCGAAGACTTCATGGCGCGGGTCAACAGCGATCTGATCGGCAAGTACGTGAACATCGCGAGCCGGGCGGCGAATTTCATCAACAAGCGCTTTGCCGGGGTGCTGCGCTTCGCAAGCGATACGGCGCCGCTCGTCGACGGCGCCCGCGCAACGGTTTGCTCTGTTCGCGAAAGCTACGAAGCGCGCGAGTTCGGCAAAGCGCTGCGCGACATCATGGCCGCGGCCGACCGCATCAACGTCGAATTCGACGCGGCGCAGCCGTGGATCCTCGCCAAGGACGACTCTCGCCGCGAGGAGCTGCAGGACATCTGCTCGCGCGCGTTGCAGGGGTTCAAACTGCTGTCGGTTCTGCTGGCACCGGTTCTTCCAGCGCTGGCGAGCCGGGTCGCCCGCGATTTTTTCGGGCTCGAACGCGAGTTCGCGTGGAGCGATGCCGAGGTGTTGCCCATACGGGTCGCCCCATACAGGCATCTCATGCATCGCGTCGAGGAAAAGCAGCTCGACGCGTTGTTTGCACCGCCGGCCGCGACCGGGGCCGAGCCGCCCCCGGCCGGCATCATCGCCCTGCCTCTGCCTGGCGGAGAAGCGATCGCACCGACGATTGCGATCGACGACTTCGCCAAGCTCGACCTGCGCATCGCGAAGATCCTCGCCTGCGAGAAGGTCGAAGGCTCGACCAAGCTCCTGCGCCTGACGCTCGACGTCGGCGAGCCGGCGCCGCGAACCGTCTTCAGCGGCATCCAGTCGGCCTACACGCCGGAGCAGCTGGTCGGCAAACTGACGGTGATGGTCGCCAATCTGGCGCCGCGCAAGATGAAGTTCGGTCTCAGCGAAGGCATGGTGCTGGCCGCTTCGCACGCCGACGCGAAGCACTACCCCGGCATCTTCGTGCTCGAGCCGCACTCCGGCGCGGTGCCGGGCTTGCGCGTCCGCTGAAGGCCTCGTACATGGGCGGCGACGGCATCGTCCACGAATATCCCGACACCACCTGGGCCGACGACGGGCCGACGCACGGCGTCGAAGCCGTCGTCGAGAGCGGCCACGTCCTCGCCTTTCCGCACCTCGCCTTCGCCCTCGACGAAAGCGAACGGCGCTTCCTCGATCCGCGCTGGGCCGACGGCAAGGCGAAGAACGTGTCGCTGCGCTGGCCGGCCGGCGAGCTGCGCGGCGCCAGCGGAGAGCCTGGCGACCTGGCCGCATTGCAGCGCATGATCGCCCGCTATGCGGATCGAAGCGAAACGCTGGCTCTGCGCCTCTTCCCGCACTACCGCGGCCAGCTGCGCCGCGGCAACACGTCGTTCCGGCCGGTCGACGTCGCCGGCCGCGTCCGCAGCTGGCGCCAGGACGACACGCGATTGCACATCGACGCGTTTCCCTCGAACCCGATGCAGGGCACGCGGCTGCTGCGCATCTTCTGCAACGTCAATCCACATGGCGAGCCGCGGCGCTGGCGCGTCGGCGAATCGTTCGAGGCGCACGCGCAGCGCTACCTGGGCAGCATCGGCGCACCGTGGCCGGGCTCGGCCTGGCTGCTCGCGACGCTCGGCATCACCAAGCGGCGCCGCACCGGCTACGACCACCTGATGCTGCAACTGCACGATCGGGCCAAGGCCGACGCCGAGTTCCAGCGCTCGTCACCGCAGCAGCACGTCGACTTCGCGCCGGGAACGACCTGGGTCTGCTTCAGCGACCAGGTCCTGCATGCGGCGATGGGCGGCCAGCACATGATCGAGCAGACCTTCTATCTCGAGGCGAAGGATCTTGTGCAGCCGGCGAGCGCGCCGCTGGCCATCCTCGAGCGCATCACCGGCCGGCCGCTCCTGGTGTGAGCTGGCCTTCGGCCGGCTCAGCTCGGCGCACCAGGCTAGGCCGGCGTGGGTCGCTTGCGCGTTCCACGCGCGCTCGCCATCGAGGAACTGACGGTGGAGTGAGGCGGTCCGGCGGTCACGCCAATCTTTGCACCGACCGCCGTGTGAAAGCGCTCGATCTGCTGCGCAGTCGCAAGCTTGGCCGGCACCCGGAGTTCGATCCGGTGCGCCAGCTGCCCCGGACCGGCCACGAGTCGCGCCGCCGGTCCGTTCGTGCCAGCGGGCCGGAGCACGTCGACCTGAACGCCGACGACCCGGCCCGCCTGCGTGATGACGGTCGCCGCGTGCAGCCGCTTCACGTCCAGTCCCCGATGTTGAGGTTGTACGAGATCGCAAACCCGCCCGCATTGCGGATGGCGACGCGGTAGGCGATCGCAGTCGCCTCGCCACCATCTCTCGCGACGACGCCCTGCTGATCCGCGTCGAGCTCGATGTTGATGGAATCTTCGAGGATGTTGGGCGCCGCGATCGCGACGCCGACATCGCGGCCGTTGGGCGAGTACGAGTACTCCCAGTACTGCGTGATGCCGGGCGCGATCGTGGTCAGGCCACCGATGCTTCTGTGCAGGGCCATCGGGCGCTCCTTTGCTTGCCAGGAAGAGACTCGATATTCCGCCCGCCCGGCGCCGACTGTCAACGGTGACCCGATCATTGTTTCGTGCGTGCCTCGGCCCGCTGCGGCGGCATCGATGCGCCCGCAGCGTCCAGTACCGCCCTTGGTCGACGAACTGCCGGCCGCTCGCCGGGCTCGCACCATCCATCCAACCGATGGCCCTCGACGAAATAGTCCACGAATCGACGACCCGATCGTGGCACTCGCTGCGATATGCTTTCCCGACGAGGAAGAGGCAGCCGGTGGGATATCTCGACGAACTCAAGCGCCAGGCCGACGCCGCCAAGGCGCAGCACACGCTGGATATCGGCGCGCTCGGGCGCAATGCGCTGGTGACGGATGCGGCCTGCCAGTCGGCGTTTCGATATTTCGCGACGCTGGCGCAACAGCTCAACGTCCTGCGGCCGCCCGCGAAAGCCGAGTTTCGCCTCGACAGGAACACCGCGTTCAAGGACCTGAGGCGCACCGATTTCCGGGCCGACTCGCGGCTTCGAAATCTGCGCGATGCCGAAGTCTTCGACTATGTCCTCCTCGGCTTCGACATGAAGAGCGGTGCGCGCATCACGCTGGCCAAGGACTTCCCGCCGGCAATCGAAAAGCTCGAATCGAGGCTGGCGCAATGCGGCGCGACCTTCGAGAGCGAGATCATCCGTGATCCAGGCAACGGACGCTTCATCGAGAAGCGCTACGAGATCAGCGCCGATTTCCACGGCACGATCCGACTCATTCCCGACCACGACAGCGCCTGGATCCAGTTCCAGATCGTCAATCTCGACGGCTTCGAGACCGTGACGGTGCAGTTCCCCGCGTTCGAGGTCGGCCCGGCGCGGCTCGACGAGCTGGCGCGCTGGATCGTCGGCGAGCCGAACGCCTTTCTTCGCGACGGCCATCAGCTGCGCCGCGTCGAAGCCTGAGCCGCCCGCTCGCGCCGCTTGCTTCCGCCGTCTGCTATTGCGGCTTGCCGCCTTCCGCATACGCGACGAGACGCCGGACCTGCTCGGCAAGCACGCTATCGACCAGCCCGGCGAGCTCCTGCAACCCCGCCGCGTCGTTGCCGCTGACGCGATAGGTCACCTGAAGCAACGTCTTGGCGTCCTTCTCGGCCACCGCGAAGGAGCACCGCATTGACGGCCAGCGCCTGCAGCGGCCCGAGCGCACCCTGAAGGGGCCCTGGCCGCGTAGATGACGCGGCCGTGCTCGACGGAGTTGCCTTCCCAGCGCTCGCAAAAGCATGCGGAGGCCTGCGTCGCAAGGCTCAGGTTCGCGGCGCTGCCCGACCAGGTGTGCTGCGAGCTCCACCACGGGTCGACTTCGCCCAGGGCTTCATAGATGCGCTGCGGACTCGCCTTGACCTCCTGGCGCAGCGTCACGAGAAAGCCCGAGGGCGAAACCCCGGACGTCGCGGCGGCGGCCTGCCCTGCCGGCGCCGTGATCGACACGGCCACCATCGCCGCAAGGCCGAGCGCGCGGGCGGATGAAGAACGGCTCATTTCCAGCCTCCGATCAGTGCACCCATGAGCGTATACGAGACGATCCGGCTCGACTCGCTTCGCCGCCGCCCGCCCCGTTAGACTCTCACTCTTTCGCTCCCGCCGACGCCATGCCCTGGTTCTGGAAGCCTTACACCTCCGACGTCACCTCCTTCATCGAAGCGATGAAGGCCAAGCGCCCGACCCTCGAGGACGAGCAGCAGCGCGGCCGTTCGCTGCTCTGGGACCGGCACATCGACCTCGGTGCCGAAGAGGAATACGACGAAGCGCGCGTGCCGCAGCAGCCCTACGTCTACCAGACGCGGCAGCCCTGAGCCGCCGTCTGTCGACGCGATGAGCGCGTACGCGGCCGCCGAGGCCGAACCGGCCGCAGGCAGCCCGGTCGAAGAAGCCGTCGACGGCATCGCTCTCGCCCGGCTCTACGGCGAGCCGCTCTTCGCGCTGCCGACCGATCTCTACATCCCGCCCGACGCGCTCGAGGTCTTCCTCGAGGCGTTCGAGGGGCCGCTCGACCTGCTGCTCTATCTCATCCGCAGGCAGAACTTCAACATCCTCGACATCCCGATGGCGAGCGTGACGCGGCAATACCTCGCCTACGTCGAGCAGATCAGGAAGACCAACCTGGAGCTCGCCAGCGACTACCTCTTGATGGCGGCGATGCTGATCGAGATCAAGTCGCGCATGCTGCTGCCGCCCAGAAAGAGCGCCGATGGCAAGGAAGCCGAGGATCCGCGCGCCGAGCTCGTCCGCCGTCTCGTCGAATACGAGCAGATGAAGCTCGCCGCGACCCGCCTCGATGCCCTGCCCCTGCTCGGCCGCGATTTCCTGCGCGCCGAGGCGGCGGTCGATGAATCGATGACGATGCGCCTGCCCGAGGTATCACCGGCCGACCTGCGCGAAACCTGGGCCGATCTGATGAAGCGGGCGCGTCTCAACCAGCATCACAAGATCTCGCGCGAGCAGTTGAGCGTGCGCGAGCACATGAGCCTGCTCCTGCGCGCGATGCACGGGCGGCGCTTCGCGATCTTCGAGGAGCTGTTCGACCCGGGCCACGGGCCGCAGGTGCTGGTCGTCGTTTTCATCGCGCTGCTCGAGCTGGCGCGCGAGCACCTCATCGAGGTGACGCAGGCCGAGGCCTTCGCGCCGATCTACGTCAGGCTCGCCTACCAGCCCTCCTGAGCGACCGACTGGCGGCGGACACTTGGCGCCCATGCGGCGGCCGGCCGGGCGCCGGGCCGCCCCAAGCCCGGCTGCCCCTCGGGGGGCAGCGCCGCGCCGCAGGCGCAAGCGTGGGGGTGCTATTTCGACAGCTTGAAGGCGATCATCGCCCGCAGCTTGTTCGGCAGCACCGGCTTGATGAGCAGATGGAAGTCGTGTTCCAGCGCTTCCTTGTCGTGCCCGGTCATGCTGCTGCCGGTGACGACGATCGCCGGTAGCGCGATCCCGAAGCGCGAGCGCAACGCCGTGATGGCGGCGACACCGGTCTCGCCCTGCTGCAATCGATAGTCGGCAATCACCAACGCCGGCTTGACCAACGCGCAGTCGCTGGCCTCGGCCCACGCCGCCGTCGCGGCGACGCTCTCGAAAGCCTCGATCGTCGCGCCCCAGCTACGCAGCAGCACTTCGAGGCCTTCGCGCACGGCCGGCTCGTCTTCGACGACAACGATGAGCCGGCCTTCGAGCGTGATGCCGATAGGCGCCTTTCCCGGCACGGAGCGCACGCCCGCACGCGGCACCCTGCCGACAGGCAGCTCGAGGGTGAAGACTGAGCCGTGACCCATCTCGGAGCGGAGCGCGAGCGGTGCGCCCATCAACGCCGCGAGGCGCTTGACGATGGCCAGGCCGAGCCCAAGGCCCTTCTTCTGCTCGCCCGTGGTTGCCGCCGCCGTGCCGGGCACCTGATAGAACTCCTCGAAAACACGCGCCCGCTCCTCTTCGCGGATGCCCGGTCCGCTATCCCAGACCTGGAGCGAAATCCGCTCGCCGCGGCGCCGCGCACTCACCAGCACCGAGCCGTCGCTGGTATAGCGGATCGCGTTCGAAACGAGGTTGCGCAGGATGCGCTCGACGAGCAGCGGGTCGGCCAGTGCAGCATGGCGGCTACCGCGAAAGCGCAGGCCGAGACCCTTCTCGAACGCGGCCGGCTCGAAGTGAAGGCGGAGCTTACGAAAGATGTCGCCGACCTCGAAGCTTTCCGGGTTGACCTCGACGCCACCGCTGTCGATGCGCGTAATGTCGAGCAATTCCGAGAACAGGCCTTCCAGCGCATCCACCGATTCGTTGATGCTGTTGACGAGTTGCGCCACCTCGGGCTCGTGGACGCGCTGGCGCAGCGCCTCGGCGAAGAGGCCCATCGCGTGCAGTGGCTGGCGCAGGTCGTGGCTCGCCGCGGTGAAGAACTGGGTCTTCGCCCGATTGGCAACCTCGGCCTGGCGACGCGCCTCTTCGGCGATGCCCTTTTCGGCGCGCAGCTGGACGGCGAGCGCTTCGGTGCGCAGCTTGAGCTCGACATTGCTGTCGAACGACTCGCGGTAGTTGCGGCCGAGGACCATGATCATGCCCATGGCGACGGCCATGACGATCGCGAGTTGCCAGCTGAGAGCGGCCTGCTCCGCCGCGACGGCGGCGATCGCCGGAACGAAGACGAGCAGGACGAAGACGACGAAGAGCGCGAACTGCGGCGCCAGGATGGGCACCGAGGCGACGCAGAAGGTGTAGACGACGAGCACGAGCGCAACCTGACTGGCGGCGCCGCCGTAGCCGTAGAAGAGCCAGGCGGCGGCGCCCCAGAGGGCGCCGGCGGCGAGCACGCCGGCCTGCCAGACGCGCAGCCGCCTCAGCAGGCCCGCCGTCACGTGGGGCTCGTTGCGCCCGAAGCGAACGGCGAGCCCGACGCGAACGAGCCAGACGAGCGCGAACAGCACGCCCCAGCCGAGACGAAGCATCGAGGGCGCCGTGTCGGCGAACATGAGCTCGATGACGAGGGCGCCGACGAAGTGACCGGCCAGCGAGGTGCGGTTGAACGCGAAGGTGCCGCGAACCTGGTCGCGCAGGAGCAGGAAGCTGTCGAGTGGAAGATCGGGCGACGCCGCGGGCGCCGGCCCCGTTGCCGCCATGCCTACGGCGAGGCGCGCGGCGGCCATGGCGTGATGCCGCCCTGGCTCGACATCTGGCTCACGGCGAGGACGGCCTGCGTCCGCGAGTTGACGCCGAGCGCGCGCA
>ODAK010005604.1_pt1 | contig 12735 bp, 11 predicted proteins | sample 1539591 | NCBI WGS metagenome assembly ODAK01 (sample SAMEA3539303, study PRJEB22396) | soil metagenome | biome: tundra; feature: field; material: soil | place: USA | collected 2010-05 | depth 0.15 m | reverse complement strand
CTCGTACCACAGCGGCGCGGTGGGCTGCGACCCATCCTCGGGCGGCCGTTGTGACCAGGGCAGTTGCGACGCAGGCTGCTGGCTCGTGCCCTCAGGTCCCGTGGTCGCAGGTGGGGTGCCCTCAGCTGGCGGTGACCAGGGCAGTTGCGACGCAGGCTGCTGGCTCGTGTCCTCGGGTGGGGTGGCCTCGGGGCCCATGCTCACGGGTCGCGTGCCTTCAGGTGGGGTGCCCTCAGGTGGGGTGGACTCAGGTGGGGTGGACTCAGGGGGCAGTGGTGGCTGCGGTGGCTGCTGCGTCATGGGAATCTCCTTGGATCGATAAGGTCTAGTCAATCCCACGAACGTCAAACAATGCTGGGCGCTGACTGGGAGTTTGCTGTGGGCAGCTCCACGACGAAGGTGGCCCCGCCGCCTGGCGTGGGTGCCACCCCGACCTGGCCATCGTGGGCATTGACGATGGCAGCCACGATGGCTAGGCCCAGACCGTTGCCACCTCCGTGACCTCGGACCCGTGACGGGTCGGCGCGGTAGAAACGCTCAAAGACCTTGCGTGCCTTGACAGGGTCGACGCCGTCGCCGTGGTCTCGAACCTCCAGCCTGGCGTGGCCGGGTGCGCCGCAGCCCACCGCGATCTCGATGCCGGTGCCCTCAGGAGTGTGATTGACGGCGTTGCCCACCAGATTGGTGACGACCTGGCGCAGCTTGGCTTCGTCACCTTCGATGGTGGTTGGCTCGATATCTCCAGAAATGCCGACAAGTCTCACCTGCCGGGTCGGGTCCAGAGCGCGGGCGTCCTGGACTGCGTCTGCGGCCAGCACCGTCAGGTCGACCGGCCCTCGTTCCAGGGGACGTTGCCGGTCCAGCCGGGTCAGGAGCAGGAGATCGTTGACCAGTCCGCCCATCCGGATCGACTCGTCCTCGATGCGTCGCATGGTGCCGCTCACGTCCTCGGGGTCGGTGACCGCTCCCTGGCGGTAGAGCTCGGCATACCCTCTGACCGCGGCCAGGGGCGTGCGCAGCTCGTGCGAGGCGTCGGCCACGAACTGGCGCATCCGTTCCTCAGAGGCCTGGCGGACGGCGAAGGACTGCTCAATCTGGGCCAGCATGGCGTTCAGTGAGTGGGACAGGCTGGCGACCTCGTCCTGAGCCGCGGGCTCGGGGATCCGCCGGGCCAGGTCGCCGGCCGCGATGGCCGCGGCGGTGTCCTCGATCTGGGTGAGCGGTCGGAAGGCGCGACGCACGCCGAACCAGCCCAGCAGGGCACAGCTGATGATGACGGCCAGGCTGATCAAGATCGCGAAAGTCAGCATCCGTTGCACCGTGGTGTCGACTCCGCGCAACGGCACGGCGACCGCAAATGTTGCCGATCCGTCGCTGAGGTGACCTGGCACCACCCGCCAGCGCATCACGCCATTGGTGGAGCCGACGGTGAAGAGGGTGCCGTGCAGCACCCGGGGGTCGTTCAGGGCCAGGTTCGGGATGTCAGGGAGCAGCGGCTCACCGGTGGCGGGCACGAGCAAGGGGGTGCTGCCGTCCTTCGGGATGAACTTGACGGCGTAGTTGGTGGGGATGACGCCCTCGTCGTGACGGAAGATCTGGCTCAGCACCTGCGCGGCGGTCGGAACAGCGGCCGCCCTCAGGTCACGGTCGGTGCTGTCTAACAGCTGGCGGCGCATCAGAGCGGTCGTGGCGATGCTGGTGAGCGTGAGAGCGACCAGGAGCAAGGACACGAGCAGGGCCACGAGCCGCACTCGTATCGGCAGGACCTCGAGCGGGCGGCTGACTCCCGAGACCACGTATCGGCGCAGTCGGTTGGGGGCCGAGCGCTTTGGGGCGGTGGAGTCCGTCACGTTCGGCTCGCTCAGGTCGACTCTGGTGGCAGGCGCAGGACATAACCAACGCCTCGCCTGGTCTGGATCAGCGCAGGTTCTTCGACGTCAATCTTGCGCCGTAGGTAGGAGATGTAGGACTCGACGATGCCAGACTGGCCGCGGAAGTCGTAGTCCCACACATGGTCGAGGATCTGGGCCTTTGACAGCACCCGGTTGGGGTTGAGCATGAGGTAGCGCAGCAGCTTGAACTCCGTTGGGGAGACCTCGATGATGCGCTTGTTGCGTCGGACTTCGTGGGAGTCCTCATCCAGCTCCAGGTCGTGGAAGCGCAAGATGGCGTCGTCTTCCTCAAATCCACCCCGGGTCCGTCGCAGCACGGCGCGGATCCGGGCGACGACCTCTTCGAGGCTGAACGGTTTGGTGACGTAGTCGTCGCCGCCAACTGTCAGCCCCTGGATCTTGTCCTCCAGCGAGTCACGCGCCGTGACGAACACGATCGGCAGGATCCGCCCCGCCTCACGCAGTTTGCGGGTGACCGTGAAACCGTCCATGTCGGGCAGCATCACATCCAGCACGACGAGGTCGGGGTCGTGTTCGGCCGCCTGTTTCAGGGCTGTTGCCCCATCGGCGGCGACCTGCACGTCGAATCCGGCAAAGCGCAGAGAAGTAGCGAGCAGCTCGCGGATGTTGGGCTCGTCCTCGACGACGAGGAGCCGGGCCTCGGGGGTGCCAGTGGTCACGCATCCAATTCTGTATGCCCTATCTGGGAGTTTCCTGTGAAACCGCCGCACGTTCTTGATCTCGCGGGTGCTTGACCGCGTCAGCGGAGGCCGGCCTCAGACGGCTCAGATCAGATCGGACTCCGGCGGTGTCAGCACGTCGTCAGCGTCAATGATCCGGTAGGAGTAGCCCTGCTCGGCCAGGAACCGCTGACGGTGAGCGGCGAAGTCGGCGTCGACGGTGTCGCGGGAGACAACGCTGTAAAAATGCGCCGTGCGTCCGTCGCCCTTGGGCCGCAGGACCCGTCCGAGCCGCTGGGCCTCTTCTTGTCGAGAGCCGAATGTTCCCGACACCTGGATGGCGATGCTGGCCTCTGGCAGGTCGATCGAGAAGTTGGCCACCTTGCTGACCACCAAGAGCCCGACCTCGCCGGTGCGGAACTGCTGGAACAGCTTCTGGCGCTCGGCGACCGTGGTCTGGCCGGTGATCAGCTCGGCGTTCAGCCGCGCCGCCAGTCGGTCGAGCTGGTCGAGGTACTGACCGATGACCAGGGTGGGCTCACCGGCGTACTTGGCGACCAGCGCCTCGACGATCTGGTCCTTGGACGTGCTCGTGGACGCCAGGCGATAACGGTCCTCCGGCTCGGCCATCGCGTAGGTCATCCGCTCGGCATCCGGCAGGGTGACTCGCACCTCGACGCAGTCGGCGGGCGCGATGTAGCCCTGGGCCTCGATGTCCTTCCAGGGTGCGTCGAAACGCTTGGGTCCGATCAAACTGAAGACGTCAGCCTCACGCCCGTCCTCGCGCACGAGGGTGGCCGTCAGGCCAAGGCGACGGCGGGCCTGCAGATCCGCGGTCATCCGGAAGATCGGCGCGGGCAGCAGATGGACCTCGTCGTAGATGATGAGCCCCCAGTCGCGGGCGTCGAGCAGGCTGAGGTGGGTGTAGACACCTTTGCGTTTGGTCGTCAGCACCTGGTAGGTCGCTATGGTGACCGGCCTGATTTCCTTGCGGGAACCGGAGTACTCACCGACCTCGTCCTCGGTGAGGCTGGTTCGCTTGAGCAGCTCGTCTCGCCACTGACGGGCCGAGACCGTGTTGGTGACCAGGATCAGGGTCGTGGCGCCTGCCTGGGCCATCGCACCGACCCCGACCAGGGTCTTGCCCGCGCCACAGGGCAGGACCACGACTCCTGAGCCGCCGTGCCAGAAGCCATCCACAGCGTGTTGCTGGTAGGGGCGCAGTGCCCAGCCGTTCTGCAGGAGTGAGATCGGGTGTGCTTCGCCATCGACGTAGCCGGCGAAGTCCTCGGCGGGCCAGCCGATCTTGAGTAGCTGCTGCTTGAGCTGGCCGCGCTCGGACGGGTGCACCAGGACGCTGGAGTCGTCCAGCCGTTCCCCCAGAAGCGGCTGGATCCGTTTGTGCCGCAGCACCTCTTCAAGCACTGGGCGGTCGGTGCTGTGCAGGACAAGCTGGTCACCGTCCTTGGTCAGGCTGAGCCGTCCGTACCGGTCCATCGTGTCTGCGACGTCCATGAGCAGAGAGTGGGGGACCGCGTAACGGCTGTAGGTGATGAGGGTGTTGATGACCTGTTCGGCGTCGTGCCCAGCCGCGCGGGCATTCCACAGGCCCAGTGGAGTCAGCCGATAGGTGTGCACATGCTCGGGTGCGCGCTCCAGCTCGGCGAAGGGTGCGATAGCCCGGCGCGCCGCCTCAGCGTCGGGGTGGTCGACCTCCAGCAGGAGTGTCTTGTCGCTCTGAACAATCAGGGGTCCGTCAACCATGGTGTGCCCGTCAACGCGATCGCGGGCGGGACTGTTCCCGCGCGCCGTCGATGTCGTGGATCAGTTGCCGAACATGTCGCGGGAGCTGGAGCCGTTGCGCATGACTGTGGCGACAAAGACGACGTACGCGATGACGCCCAGGATCGCCACGGCCCAGACCGCGGCGAACACGATCCAGCCGACCTTGGTCAGCCGACGGGAGCCCTCGTGGTCCGTGGTGTTCCTGGTGAGGGCGACGATGCCCAGGACCAGAGAGGCGATCGCCAAGATGTTGCAGAACAGCAGACTGACCCCTGAAAGGACAGTCAGGACGATGGCCGAGCCGTTCGCCTCCGGCTGCAAGGTTCCATACGCCTGCTGGCCGTATGCCGGGTACGGCGGGCCGGCCCGCTGCTGGCCATAGGGCTGAACCGGTGGCTGCGCGGCGTAGGGCTGAACCGGTGGCTGCTGGGCGTAGGGATTGCTCAGCGGTGGCGGGCTCACCTGAGGGCTGGCCGCCGGCCGGTCGCTGTGTGGATCAGCGGGTCCAGGAGGAGTCGGGGGCGCAGAGATGGGGGCGGTGGGATCTGCCCACAGCGGTACGGTCGGGTCGCGGGAGACGGAGTCAGCGCTCTGGTCCGGGACCTGGTCCTGGACCTGGTCCGGGACCTCGTCTGGGTCCCCTTCCGGGTTCGTGTCCGGGTCAGGATCGGGCTGCTGTCTGCCGCCGTTGGTCGGCTCGCTCATCTGCGCTCTCTCTTGCCGTGTCGTTGCGACCGAGAATTGAACTATCCACGACAAGGTATCAACTGGGCCTCAGTTGACTTGCGCTGGCGAGCTTCGCTGGCTTGCTGACACGATGGGGACTCCCACCAGGAGGTACCCATGCGACGACCGCAACGTGAAGCCCTTACCGACATGCCCGGACGGGTCACCATCTACGAGGTTGGGCCTCGTGACGGGCTGCAGAACGAGAAGACCCTGGTCCCGGTGGAGGTCAAGGCTGAGTTCATCCGTCGCCTGGTGGGTGCGGGGCTCGACACGGTCGAGACGACGTCTTTCGTGCCGCCGAAGTGGGTCCCTCAGCTCGCCGACTCCGCTGCGCTGCTCGGTCTGCTCGGTGAGGTGGGCCGCGGTCGCAACAGGCCCGTGCTGGTGCCCAACGAGCGGGGTCTGGATGCAGCGCTCGCCCAGGGCGTCCAGGCCATTGCGATCTTCGGCAGCGCGACGGAGACGTTCGCTCGCAAGAACCTCAACCGCGGGTTGGGGGAGTCCGTGGCCATGTTCGCTCCCGTCGTGCAGCGAGCACGCCACGAGGGCCTCTGGGTCCGCGCCTACGTCTCGATGTGCTTTGGCGACCCGTGGGAGGGGGATGTCCCCATTGACCAGGTCGTGGACGTCGCATCCCAGATGATGGACCTGGGCTGCGATCAGCTCAGCCTGGGAGACACCATCGGCACCGGCACCACGGGGCACGTTCACCGGCTGCTGGATGCATTGGATGCCAAGGGGATTGGCGTCGAGACCATCGGGGTGCACTTTCACGACACCTATGGCCAGGCGTTGGCCAACACCCTCGCTGCGCTGGCTCACGGGGTGACCGTCGTGGACGCCTCCGCGGGTGGCCTGGGCGGCTGCCCCTACGCGAGGAGCGCGACCGGCAACCTGGCGACTGAGGATCTTGTCTGGGCCCTGGACGGATTGGGGATCCAGACTGGTGTCGACCTCGAGGCGCTGGTGGAAACCAGCCACTGGATGGCTGGGCACCTCGGCCGGCCGTCGCCGTCCCGGGTCGTCAAGGCGCTGGCAGGCAGCACGAAAGCCGGTGACCATGCCTGAGCCAACGCCGCCTGAACCTACGCCGACAGACCCGCTTGGGGCCGACGAGGCCTCGCCGCGGGGGGTGAAGGGCTGGCTGGTGCGCCGCGCCGAGGCCATGCTGCGCAGACCTCGTCGCGCCCTGCCCGCACTCACCGAGCCGGGTGAGTTCCAGGTCGTCCTTCAGTTGACAGGGGCCAACCCGGTGACGGTCATCACCGTCATCACCGAGGCAACCGGGCTCGATTTCATGTCCGCCAGCAAGCAGGCGCAGGATGCGCCGGTGGTCGTCGTGTCGGGTATCAGCGAGGCCAGTGCCGAACGCGTGGTCGAGCGGTTGCAGGAGGCTGGTGCAAAAGCCGTTGTCGGAGAGCCGTACCGGCCCGAGTGAGCGCTCAGCTGGCTGCGGCGCCGGTGATTCGGTGGATCGAGAAGGTGTGCTCCACATTGGAGCCCTCAACGGAACCGTATGCTCGCCCACCCTCGATTCGCTTGGGATAGAACAGTATTCGCTTTGTTCGGCCATCGGCGTCGGCGTAACCGATCCAGACTCCGAGGCTGTCCGCGGACGCCTCGCGAAGGAGGGCAAGCGCGACTGCCGGCTCGGTGGAGGGCAGCCGCGGTCCGGGCTGAGACTGCGTGCGCTCGCGTTCGAACGCCGCGGACTCCTCTCCTGCGCGCAGGGCCGAGATGAGGGTCTCGGTCAGCTCGTCGTCGACGACCGACGTGATGCTCGGTGCGGGCGAACGTCGCGCCGGGGTGCGGTGGTGTGCGACTCGCGGTATCTGTACACCGCCCTCGGTCGTCTCCGCGACCGGCGCAAAGCCGTTCTCACGCAGCATCTCCAGGACAACCAGAGTGTGCGCCTGCGAGACCACGACTGTCGGTGCGACCCGTCTGAGCTGCAGTGCGGCAAGCCCGCGATCGGCCAACATGGTGTCCAGCACCGTCGTGTCATCACTGCGGATGTATGACGAGACCGTGCCTACGCGTGTCTGGCCGTGGCGGCGGGCGACATCACCCACCAGATACTCCAGCGGCTGGGGCACTGGCGTGCGGCTTGCGTCCTGCAATGCAGTGAGCACCTGGGCGGACGACCATCCTGCGTCCAGGCCCCGGCGAACGCTCTGGGGGGAGAAACGGTAGACCGTTGCGCCGCCACGTGACTCGACATCGGCGACCAGGCGCATGAACTGCGCAAGGCTGCCTTCGAGCCGGCCCGGAGCGACCGCTGTCAGATCCGCCTGCAGGAGCACGTGCTCGACAGGTGAGGGTAGGTGGGTGTCGATCGCCTTCTCGGCGGCTATCGGGTCGGCCTTGGTCTCAAGCAGGAGGCGCCCAGCGGTGCTGAGGGCTCCCCGGCCGGTGATCCCGAGCCACTCGGCCTCGCGCAGGACCGCGGCGGTGACCGCCTCGATGATCTCGGCCCGGCGCAGCGGCCGTCGCCAGCGTATGCGCTCAGCCAGAGTGTCCAGGTCCGGTGCCTGTCCTTCGGGTAGCGCGGCCAGCTCGTTCAGCACGTCGCCTCGCAGCTGACGCATGGGCGGATAGACGACCTCCCCGCTCAGAGCGTTGATGGGGCTTCCCCCGCCTGCCGCAACCGTGCCCACCAGGTGCGGCGCACGACCCGAGATCAACCAGTCCTGGCTCAGCCGGACCCACCGGTGCGCAGAAGGCTTCTGCTGCCAGTCGTCATATCCCGGCGTGGGAGCCCACACGGGTTCCAGCGACCCATCGTCGGCCAGCAAACCGGCGGCGTACGCAGTCTCGACGACGAACGCGGCATGAGCGGAGTCAACGTTGAGGATCGAGGCCAGGCGCTTGAAGTCGCGAACGGAGAGGCCACCGGCGCGCAGGACCCGCGGTGGGCGGGGGCCCCAGTCTGTGGCGAGCTCGTCCACCAGGCCGAGGAGCTCGGATGCCTGACCTCCGGCTGCGTCATCCACCGAGGGCGGTTCGTGGGTCGTGACGGTCAGCTTCGGCGCGGCCAGCGCCGTCTCCCGGTGCAGCTTGCCTCGGCGCAGACGCAAGGCGACCTCGCGGGGCAGGGCGACGTTTTCGCTGGACAGGGCGCTGAGCAGCTGATGAGACAGCAGCCAGGTCCCTGCCGCAGCCATCGGCCCACCGGGGGACAGAGTCCCGATCGGGGGTCCCCAGGCAAGCATGTCGAGGATGTTTCGGGCGCCGGCGGGCGCCGAGGCGATGACCTGGTCCAGTGCCTCAGCCGAGCCACACCACGAGGGGGTCGAACCGGGCAGCTCGGCGATGGCCGGTCCGAGACCGGCTGGATGGGGGCCGAGCACTTCGGAGACCGCGCGTACGACGTGCTGACCGTCCCCGCTGCGCCACAGCAGTGCGCGATCCCAGAGCTCCCGGACGAATCCGTCCAGGGATCGGGCTGAGGTGCCGAGAAGCTGCGCCGACATGGCCAGATCGACCGGGTCTCCACTGACGACAAGGGTCTCCAGGACCTGCAGATGCCCCCGGTCGAGCCCGTCCAGGGCCCGCTGAACACTGGCACGGGTGCTTGCACGAGCGGCCAGCGAGGTCAGGTCACTGGGCGCGGGCCGGGCAAGGTCGGGTCGACGGCGGACCAATGCACGGAGCTGGCCATCACTTCGGCGGCGGACGTCGTCAGCGAGGCTCCTGACTGCGATGGCTGGTCGGGACGAAGTGGTAGACACACGTCATACGGTAGTTCGCCAGGGACCCTTGCCCGCAGGTCGGCTCATCGGTGCCAAGATAGCGGACACCCACCTCGTACTCGCGGAGGAACTGTGCAGGCTCAGAAGCTCACGTCATATGGCTCTGGCGTATCCGATACTGCGCTGCTCGGCGACACGATCGGGGACAACCTGGCGCGCACGGTGATGCGCGTTCCGGACGCCGAGGCGCTGGTGGACCTGCCCAGTGGTCGCCGCTGGACATACGCCGAGCTCGATGCCGACGTGACGGCGCTGGCTCTTGGCCTGCTGGCCGGGGGCATCGAGGCCGGTGACCGGATCGGCATCTGGTCGCCTAACTGTCCTGAGTGGACGCTGCTGCAGTACGCCACGGCCAAGGTCGGCGCGCTGCTGGTCAACGTCAACCCGGCCTACCGCAGCCACGAGCTCGCCTATGTCGTGGGGCAGTCGGGCATGCGGATGCTCGTCAGCGCGGTGATCCACAAGACCTCTGACTACCGGGCCATGATCGATGAGGTGCGGCCGCAGTGCCACGACCTGCGCGAAGTCGTCTACATCGGCGAGGGAAGCTGGGAGGAGCTGATCGCCGCAGGTTCGGCTGCCACGACCGATCAGCTGGCTGGGCGGATGGCCACGCTCAGCCCTGACGACGCGATCAACATCCAGTACACCTCCGGCACGACCGGGTTCCCCAAAGGCGCCACGCTGAGCCACCACAACATCCTTAACAACGGTTACTTCGTCGGTGAGCTCATCGGCTACACCGAGCATGACCGGATCTGTCTTCCGGTGCCGTTCTACCACTGCTTCGGCATGGTCATGGGGTCCCTGGCCGCGGTCTCCCACGGGGCCTGCGCAGTGATCCCATCCCCTTCCTTTGACCCAGCCGCGGCTCTCAAAGCCGTGGAGCAGGAGCGCTGTACGAGTCTTTACGGCGTTCCCACGATGTTCATTGCGGAGCTGGGACTGCCCGATTTCGCCTCCTACGACTTGAGGAGTCTGCGAACCGGGATCATGGCTGGCTCGCCTTGTCCGGTCGAGGTGATGAAGCGCGTCGTGGAACAGATGCATATGTCCGAGGTCGCCATCTCCTACGGCATGACCGAGACGTCACCGGTCTCGACGATGACCCGCATTGATGACGACCTTGCTCGTCGGACCGCAACCGTAGGAAGGGTGATGCCACATCTTGAGGTCAAGGTTGTCGACCCTGTGACCGGGCGCACCCTGGCCCACGACGAGCCGGGGGAGCTGTGCACCCGGGGCTACAGCGTGATGCTCGGCTACTGGGAGCAGCCGGACAAGACGGCCGAGGCCATCGATGCCGCCCGCTGGATGCACACCGGCGACCTGGCGACCATGGACGACGGGGGTTACCTGTCGATCGTCGGCCGGATCAAGGACATGGTGATCCGCGGCGGGGAGAATGTCTATCCGCGAGAGATCGAGGAGTTCTTGTACACCCACCCGGACATCGCTGATGTCCAGGTCATTGGCGTCCCCGACCCCAAGTACGGCGAGGAGCTGATGGCCTGGGTCGTGATGCGTCCGGGCGCGGAGCCATTGACGACCGAGGGTGTTCGCACCTTCTGTGAGGGTCGGCTCGCGCACTACAAGGTGCCCCGCTACGTACACGTCGTCGACGGGTTCCCGATGACCGTGACCGGCAAGATCCGGAAGATGGAGATGCGCGAAGACGCCGCGCGGATCCTCGGGCTGGCAGCGAAGAGTTCTTAGGCAACTCTCAGGGAGTTTTGCGACATCTCACGGGCTGCTGAGGGATCCTGAGAGGTAGCGAAAGGAACACCATGACGGATCAGCCTCCCGTACAGCCTCCCGTACAGCCTCCCTACCAGCCGTCCGGATACCCGGCGCAGGGTGGTCCGGCGACAGCGCCGATGCCGGCTGGGGCGGGCAACCCTGCAGCCACTCCGTCAGCCAAGTCCACCACGAACCTGTGGCACCAGAGCACGTCCACCCGTGGCGGGCGCTGGGCTATCGGCATAGCCGCGGCCGTCCTGCTCACTCTGATGCTCCTGAGCATCGGAGTTGCCGGCCTGCTGGTTCTGCGTAACCACGACCGCGTCGCCTTGGTGGGGCAAACACAGAACGGCTTCTCCCGGGGCCCGGGCAACGGCCGCGGCCCGGGCGGAAACGGATACCGCCCTCTGCAGCCGGGGAGTCCGGGGATGCGGGGCGGCGGGGTCCAGGGTCTGGGCGGGCTTGGAGGCCTTCTGGGGGGGACGGCCCTGCACGGCGACGTGACCGCCACCGTCAGCGGCTCGGTCCAGGCGCTGACATTCCAACGTGGGCAGGTCACTGCGCTCAGTGCCACCTCGATCACGCTCAAGAGCACGGACGGCTTCGTGGGCACCTACGGGCGCGCCGCCGCGACCAACACCCTGAGGGCGGCCCCGGTCATGGGTGGGCAGGCATTTGTCCTGGCTCGCGCCTCGGACAAGGTGGCGATCACGATCCTGCCGACGGCGGCCACTTCGGGGGTCGGGCCGAGCAGCTAGCCGGGCGCGCCGTATCGTCCTGACGTGAGCGTCCTCCCCAGCGGTGAGCAGTGGACCATCCGGCATGGTGACCAGGAAGTTGTTGTCGTCGAGGTGGGCGGCGGCTTGCGCACCTTCGCTTGCGGCGGGGGTGGCGTGGTGGCCGGCTACCCGCCGGACGCCCGCTGCCTGGCAGGACGCGGTCAGCTGCTGATGCCCTGGCCCAACCGGATCCGTGACGGCCGGTACACCTTTGCCGGCCAGGGCCACCAGCTCGCACTGACCGAGCCGGACCGCGGCAACGCGATCCATGGGCTGGTGCGCTGGGCCATCTGGTCGGTCCTGGAGCAGGCTGAGGACAGCGTCACCCTCGGATACCGGCTGCGTCCGCAGCAAGGCTGGGAGTGGAGCCTGGACCTGTCGGTCACCTACGCCCTGACCCCGACGGGTCTGGTCGTGACGCCTCGCGCCAGCAACGTCGGGACCGACGCCGCGCCGTTCGGCTTCGGTGCCCACCCGTATCTCAGCGTCGGTGAGGACCGCGTTGACGAGGTGGAGGTCTGCATCCCGGCGGCTGCCTATCTCGAGGTGGACGACCGCCTGCTGCCCCGGGGGCTGGCTGGGGTGGAAGGCACCGATCAGGACTTCCGCGAGCCCAGAGTGCTGGGTCAGATGGCTCTGGACACCGCGTTCAGCAACGTCGTTGCCGACACCGATGGCCGCTGGCGGGTCACCCTCGCCCACCCCCGGACCGGCCGAGCGGTGACCCTCTGGGCCGACGCCAAGGCATACCAGTGGGTGCAGGTGTTCACGGGGGACTCACTGCCACTGAAGTCCCGGCGGGCCAGTGGCATCGCGGTGGAGCCGATGACCTGCCCGCCGAACTCCTTCAACTCCGGCGACGACCTGCTTGTCCTGGAGCCAGGTCAGGAGTTCGCGGCGCCCTGGGGGATCACGCCGGGCTGAGCTCCAGCGCCGGCGAGGTGATGCTGTTGGCCTGGTCGGGGCTGCGACGCTCGAGCGCGATGGCTCTGGGGGCCATCACCGCGCAACCGGTGATGCGCATCCCGATGAACTCGACGTTGAAGCGGGCGCCGAGCATCACCGCGGTCACCACCGGACCGGTGACAGCCGCCAGCTGGAAGGCACCAGCCATGACCGCGTTGTCGCGGCCCCTCAGGTGATCTGGGGACAGGTCGTTGGTGATCGCGGGCAGTCTCGGCTGGCCGTCGACGCGGGTGCTCGAACGGTTTGGGCCGGCAAGTCCGGTGGCTGGCCGAACGGTTTTGGCGGTAGCCGTTAGCCTTGGATCAGCGCAACGTGCGCCATCGCGCCGCACCCTCTTGTGGGGCGGGCGGCCGACATATGAGCAAGAGGTGGGCTGTGCCTACAGGCAAGGTCAAGTGGTACGACGCCGAGA
>ODAK010005603.1_pt1 | contig 12736 bp, 15 predicted proteins | sample 1539591 | NCBI WGS metagenome assembly ODAK01 (sample SAMEA3539303, study PRJEB22396) | soil metagenome | biome: tundra; feature: field; material: soil | place: USA | collected 2010-05 | depth 0.15 m | reverse complement strand
ACCCCAAGATCACAACAGCCCGCACGGGCATAGACACCTAAAGTCCCTGGTGTTGGGACACAACCACGACATGACCGTCCTCAGCGAAACAAGGACCGCCGAGATCATCGCGGAGGCCTTCAGTGGTATCGGCGATAGGGGGTACCAGGGATCTGGCTACATCACGCCGATCAAGAAACCGCAATACAGGGACCTGCTTGAATGGGAGAAGAAGTTCAACGCGGACGTAAGCCTCCTGCGCGCCCCAGTCGAGCGAGCAATCGCCCACATCAAATCCTGGCGCATTCTCCACACTGACTACCGGAGACCGCTGGCTACCTACCTCACGTCGTTCCGGGCTGCCATCGGCCTGTACTTCTTTAAACTGTCTTTTGAATAAGCTTCACGACAGTTGTCACGTGACCGCATTATGGACGGCGGCGGAGGTGGTGGATGGTTATTCAGCTGGGCTGGGTGACTTTAGCTCGGTAATTCGCTTGCGCCGGAACTAGAGCTTTGTCTTGGTCTGGTACCAAAACAGGTCGTGACGCCACTCAGGCTGGGCCGGTATCACGATTCCCGAAACCCGGGAAGTGGCCATTGAGCACCTCGCCGGCCTTAGCCAAGAGGTCGGCCTGAGTGAACGGCTTTTCGACGAGGGCGATGCCGGGTTCGAGCCTGCCCTGGGTAGTGAGCACGGTACGGGCGAAGCCAGACATGTAGAGGACTGCGATGCCAGGCTTGATCTGCATCATTTTCTCCGCAATTTCCCGGCCGAGCATGTGCGGCATGACGATGTCGGTGAGGAGGAGGTGGATCTCGCCCGGATGTTTGGCGGCGACACTGAGGGCTTGCGGGCCATTCGCTGCGGTCACTACGCGATAGCCGGCCCGGGCGAAGATCCGCCTGGTTACCTCGCGTAGGGGAGCCGAGTCTTCGACCACCAGCACGGTTTCGCCCTTGGGCACCCAGTGGTAGTGAACGGGCTCGGCCGGCGGGCTGGGTGCTTCTGTGGTGGTGGGCAGCGTGATGCTGAAGGTCGTGCCCACGCCGACTTCGGAGTAGATGTGAATGTTGCCCGCGGCCTGCGCGACGATCCCGTAGACGGAGGCCAGGCCGAGCCCGGTGCCGGTGCCATCTTCCTTGGTCGTGTAGAACGGCTCGAAGGCGTGTTCGACGACCTCCGAGGACATACCGGTGCCGGTGTCGCTGATGCGCAGCCGCACGTTCTGTCCGTGCGGCGCGGTGGATCCTCCGGCGGCGGAGTCGGCGTCCACGGTGAGGTTGCTGGTTTCGATGAGGAGCTTGCCGCCGCCTGGCATGGCGTCGCGGGCATTGATCGCCAGGTTCACCAGGAGCTGTTCCAGCTGGCCGGGGTCGGCCAGGACCGGCCACAGATCCGTGGCCAGCGAGGTGACGAGCTCGATGTGCTCGCCAATGGTGCGGCGCAGCATCTCGGTGATCCCGGTGATGACCTCGCCGAGGTAGATGACCCGCGGGCGGGTCGCCTCGCGGCGGGAGAACGCGAGCAGTTGGCGGGTGAGCCTGGCCGCCCGTTCGCCGGCCAGCGTGACCTGCTTGAGGTCGGTGAGAGCCGCGTCCCGGTGCTGGGCCCAGTCCGGCCCGGTCGCGGTCAGTTCCTCGGAGATGAAAGATGCGTAGTTGAGGATCACGGCGAGGAGGTTATTGAAATCGTGGGCGACGCCCCCGGCCAGCTCGCCCAGGTTCTCTAGGCGCTCGGCCTGCTGTAGCTGCTCGGAAGACTCACTGTGCGCGGCCGACGACCGCTGGAGCTGTGTTCGCTCGGCGCGCGCCCCCAGCCAGTCGGTGAGGTCCCTGATGGCGGCCACGATCAGGACGCCTTCGTCGGTGTCGATCGGGGACAGCGAGACCTGCGCCGGGAACGTACTGCCATCCTGGCGTCGTCCGGACAGTTGCAGTCCGGCGCCCATCGGCCGCCGCCGGGGAGCCGCCGCATAGTCGGCCCGGTGCTGCGCGTGCCCGGCCCGGAGTGCTTCTGGAACCAGATTGTCGACCGGCATGCTGACCAGCTCGGCGCGCGGGTAGCCGAACAGCCGCTCTGCCTCGGCGTTAGCGACCACGATCCGGCCATCGGCCGCCACCCACAGCATCGCATCCGGAGCTGCCTCCAGGAGCGTGCTGACGAGGTGGTTGCGAAGCGGCCTCTCGACCGTCACCCTAGTTCCTCGGGAGAGGGCGTCAGCTCGGAGGCTGACTGCCGCTGCAGCTCGATCCGGGCCTGCAACTGCTTCCCGTAACGCTTGATATGCGCGCTGGCGCCGAGCGCCGCGGCCAGCCCGTCCAAGGCGGCCTGCGCGGCCACCGGATCACCGACCGGCTGGCCGTTCTCGGCAGCCGACCTCAGTGTGAGCTCGATCTGGATCAGCTGTTCCAGCACATGCACGGCGACATGAGCCAGGACTGGCAGACCAGCAGGCACCATTTCCAGCAGCATTAGCTCGACGACGTCGACGATCACCGGTACCTCCGCTGCGGCGCCGAGCGCGGCTGGTTGCCCGTACGTATCCACGGTGGCCGGGGCCGCAAGCAGCCAGGCGGTCCGCTGCTGGAGGGCGGTGGTCAGCCGCGTCTCGGGCGCCAGGAATGGCCAGTTTCCATCAATGAGCCAGCGCAGTGACTCAGCCGCCGCGTTCAGGCGCTGGAATACGGTGTCGAAGCGGGGGGCGGGCGCGGAGGGCATCGACTTGGACATCTTCTGCAGTTCCAGGGTCAGCGCGGTGAGTTCCTGGATCGGCCCGTCGTGCAGAAAGTCCACCAACTCGCGGCGCTCATGTGCGCGAAGCTTGCGGGTGAGGCCGAGCAGCTGCCAAGGCCGGGGCTCACCACCGCCCGGCTTGGTCACGGTCGGCTGGGCCTCCGATGGCTGGGTCACGGGCGGCGGCTGGGGAAGCGTGCTCGAATCCGGGTCGGCCGCGGCGGGCCTGCCTGGCACCGGGACGGGACCAGGGTGCAGCGCCCTGTGCACCGCATCGATCAATTTTTCTAGCTGAAAGGGCTTAACCAGGCAGGCGACGTAGTCGGGGATCTCGTCAGCCGGGCCTCCGGTCATGACGATGCATCGCCCGGCTGCGGCCGGGTCATTCGACCGCAGCGTTTCAATGAGCTCGATGCCCCGCTCTGAGCCGAGATGGGCGTCTATAAGCACTGCGTCGTATCCGCCCGGGTCCATGCCGATGGCATCGGCCAGGGTGCCGGCGACGTCGACCTCGTAGCCGCGGGCGCGCAGCGCGCGCTGCGCGATCCTGCGCATCTCGTCAACGTCGTCTACGACGAGCACTCGTTGGCCAGCTGAGGTCCCCGTCACCCTGTCAGCCCCTTCACTGCGGCCAGCTCGCACGGCCAGGCCGGGCGCTTATGCCTACCTGGTGCTGCCAAGCAGAGGCTTGGCGCCGACTGCCGGACTTGCCCGTGGTGCCAGAGCGCGCCGATATAACCATCTGCGATACTTCAACTACAGATAGTAACACGCGCAAGAGTAGCTAGCTGGCCAGGCTCGACGATACGGGCGCCCGAGGGCCGTCTTGTGACAGCGATCCTGAGCGTCGGGCAGGTGGGCAAAGGGGGAACCGCGATGAGCGAAGCGGGAGGAGCTGAAGCCAGCGCCGGAAATGGGCGGCGGATCAGCGTATTCCTCCTAGACGATCATGAAGTCGTCCGGCGCGGGGTCCGGGATCTGCTGACCGCGGAGCCAGATATCGACGTGATCGGAGAAGCGGGGACCATGGCGTCCGCGCTCGAGAGGCTGCCCGCTTTGCGACCCGATGTGGCCGTGTTGGATGTACGGCTGCCGGACGGTGACGGGGTATCGGTCTGCCGCGAGATCCGCTCCACCATGCCGGGCACCGCCTGCCTGATGCTCACCTCCTATGGGGACGATCACGCGCTCCTCGGTGCGATCATGGCCGGCGCGGCCGGTTACGTGCTGAAGCAGACCTGCGGCGCCGATCTGGTCAGCGCGGTCCGCACCGTGGCCGTCGGCCAGTCGACGCTCGATGCGCACGCGGCCGAGCGGGTAATGGCGACGTTGCGTGAGCGGATCGCCAGCGTGGACCCGTTGTCCGCGCTGACCGACCAGGAGAAGCGGGTCCTGGACCTGATTGGCCAGGGACTGACCAACCGGCAGATCGCTGAGCGCATGTTCCTGGCGGAGAAGACAGCCAAGAACTACGTGTCATCGCTGCTCACCAAGCTGGGTATGCAACGGCGCTCGCAGGCCGCCGCGTTCGCCGCCCGGCTCGCGGAACACCACGACGCCTGACCGCAGGCTCGCCGGTGCGTCGCACGCTCGCGGCGACTGCGCAAACGGCGTCTTGAGTGCGCTGCGCGATCGGGGCGACACGATCTTACTAATCTTTCACTTTAAGTATTTAGAGCGTCACTGAGAGTAGTAGCATCATGCGGTCACTGACACCGCAATGAAAGGACGTTCACCGATGTCAACCGGCACAATAACGGCAGGGCGTGCGCTCCTGCGAAGGCTGGCCATGCCGGCTGTCTTAGCCTCGATCCACCGTGGAAATAGGGTGATCGTTTCTTGCGAGGCGGGCCGGGGTGATTCTGATCTGGGGCTGGCGGGGGCGTGGTTTTCCTGCCGCTCTCGCATTTGTGCGGCTCGTCCGCAGGGTTCTGGTCGGGTCGTGGCTGGCGGTCTGCCGGGCGGCCTGGGGCCGTGGGAGCGCGGTGACCGGTTCTGGGCTGGTCAGGCCGAGTGCGCGGGTGGTCCGGTGGCGGCTTCGAAGAGGTTCATCCATTCGGTCTGGCGGTGCCAGCCGTCGGGCAGGTGGATGGTGATGTTGCCGCGGCCGTGGCGGGCGGTGCGGGCGGCGACGTTGATGAGGTCGCGGCGGATGGTGGCGCCCCGGGCTTTGGCGTAAGCGAGGCTGGCCAGGGATCCGGCGGCGTGCAGCAGGTTGTGGGCGATGGCGGCGCAGGTCAGCCAGGCGGCGTTGGCGGGGAACGAGCCCTCGCATGACTTCGCGATGAACTCCGCGTGGCTGGGCGTCTCGTTAATCGCCGCGGGCCTGCTGTCCTGGCTGCGGCTCATCGCCCTGGATGGCGACCTGGCCCCGCGCCGAACCGAAAACTTTGCGTTACCGGGTCCTGCATGCCGCCGCGAAGCTGATCCGCGGCGGCCGGCGGCGGCTGAAAATCCCCGCCACCTGGCCCTGGGCCGAGGCCATCGCCACCGCCTGGGCCCGGATCACTGCCCTGCCACACGCACCCTGACCAGCGAAAATCCACCCCTGCGCCACGGAAGGAGTAAACCTGGGGCCCCTGGAACCCCCGGCCACCGGCCCGCGAGCCGGGCCACCGTCATACCCCGACGGTAAAATCACGAACTGTTCAGCGGTTCAGCCGCCCTCCCAGGCCAGCCCTCCGTACGCGTGAATCATCAGGGCTAGGGGAACGTCGCGTTCATAACTGCCCGAGAGAGCAAGAGCAGGCGCATTTCAGACGTCGGATGGAGGTCATTGCGTCGCATCTCTGCTGCGAGCTGATCGGGGATGAGATCCACGAAGGTGACCTCCTCGATCTCCGCCTCGTGTTCATCGCGGCCCGCGTCGACCTTACGGCGGATAGTTTCAGATGTCGCCGGTGTCTCGATGACCGCGACAACTATAGGGTTAATGATCGGAAGCTCGATTAGTACCGATATCATGCGAACGTGGCAGCCGTCAGCTGGTAGATCAAATTCCTCGGTAAGTCCTCGTCTTGCTGCTGTGGCCAGAGCGTCGTGTTCTGTCGTCTCGAAGTCGGAAGCAGTGAGCTGCTCCTCGAAGCTGAATGACCACCGACTTGCGGAGTAGAAGGAACTGGCGCCTCGCCGAGTTCCGACGAGCTTGCGGTCTCGAGTAATGAGGATGCAGTGAACTGACAGAATGCCCGGAATATGGGCAGTCTTCGCAAGCCAGGCGCTTATGATGGCATCCGTGTTGTTACGTAGTAGAGGCAGTTGGCGAGACATCGCGGTGTGAAAAGCCGCGCCTTCTTCCCAGGTCGTTTGTGCGACAGATAGCCGCAGCCCACCGTGGTCGCATCTGGAAACTGATACCAGGCGGTACTTTTCCTCCCACCCTTGGCCTGCCCGCGCATAGTCGTTCGCATCGACTAGATCACGTATCCAGCCAGGCACGGGTGCCGATTGAGGGGTAACGACTTCCGTGAAAGCTGCAGAATCCTCATATTGCCGATGCAATACTGAGGGAACCAGCTCAAAGGCATTACTCGTCACAAGGCACTCAGATGACTCTGCGGGCGTCGACACCGCAGCTAGGACAGCCTGGGCGATAGGCTCAGACGACCGTGCAGCCTCGCTGGCGACGTCAAGGATCAGCCATCTGCGCAACGCACGGGTAGAGGGTTCAACTGCCTCGCAGATCTGCGCCGCAAGTCCTTCTAGGCAGGCTTGCCGCAGGTCCGATGAAAGCGACGGTCGCAGCAGATCAGACAGAAGCGCAGCGCGTCCGTCGGTGCGATCAGGCCATCCAGGGCACAGCTTCGGTGAAATGCCCGCTAAGCCCTGCTCGTAGACATGAGTCATTGTCACAGCGTAGCTGTAGGCCACGGCGGGATCAGCCGAAAGCGAAACGTCTGGGCGGCCCCTAACTGCCTGGCAGCGGTAAATGACTCATATTCAGGATCCGAGACGGCCATCCGCGCTCGCCGATGAGCGGGGAGCCCGGCGATTACAGTCTGACACGCGCTGATAGGTTCGTACCGTATTACCCATATGAGATATGGTTACAAGAGAAGCGCTCTGATGACGGACGCCTAGCTTGGGCCTTCGGCGTTGCTCATCGACTACGCCGCAGCCTAACGAGGCAATACGCAAAGAAGCGGGGCGTGTCGGTCGAAGACGCACCGCGATGTAACCAGTCACGGGGTAGCTGGTTAGTTGATCATGTTGGGTGTGGCGGCATCCGGCAGTTGTGGTTGAGGACGTCGTGGATGGCCACGAGCGGGTGGTGGCCGTGGCTGCGGGCGGTGGGTGAGGTAGCAGCGGATGCGGCAGTGGCGCTTCAGGGGTTGAAAGGATGCGCCAGCAGCCGCTGATTTTCGCGGCGAGTTTGTAGCCCGCCGGATGGCGTTCGGATCCGTTGTTTCGTGGCGGGCACATTGAACCGGGTCGCGAAGATCCAGACCTGGGCGGCTTTGCGCTTGAGCCGCCTGGCCAGGACGAGTCCTGGGTGGCTGCCCTTGTGCCATCAGCGGGACAGGCTCACCGAGATCCCTGCGGCGACGGCCTGGTCGTGCGCTGGCGCAGGCGGGCGAGGAGATCAGGGCCGAGGCTGGCACGGCCGGCGGCGCGGGCGGTCCTGACGGCGGCGGCCTCGCGCAGCGCATCGTCGGCCTGCCGGGTCCAGGCCTGGGATTCCGGGTCGATGACGTAGGTGACGTCGAGGTACGGCGCGCAAAATTAGCGACCAGCCATCGCCTCAGATGACCACATCAAGATCACGTAGGGTCGGGGCTGGCGCGGTGGCTCGCTGACGGTAGGGCCTGGGACCTTCATGTTCCGCCGGTTTCCCGGTCGGTTGCGCCACCCCAGTGACCGTGGCCAGGTCTGCTCCGTTTCTAGCCCCGCCGCATCGAACCGTGCATGCGGTTCTCTCGCACACGGCTCACCGACGCCGTTCACCGCCGGCATTCGGCCTTGCCCGCCAGTCCCGGAAGAGCCTGCGGGGTGCCAGAAGTCCGCCTAGGCTGCGAGCTGCAGCGATGACCAGTGTCAGCAGTAGGGAATCATGATCATTCGTGTCCCTGCGCCTGCTCTACGTACACAAGCCCCACCCTGGGTGGCGGCACCGACCTTGTGGGCGTGGCCAGCTCAGCCCGCGTTACCTGGGCAGTTGGCCCGGCTGGCGAAGACGACGGACCACCCAAGACGCTGATCCTGGGCAGTCACTTATTTGCCGACTCTCAGCACAAGCACTGCCGGGCGCACTTAGTGAAGGGCTCGCGCTATGCGGTCATGGACCGCGGGGGCGAGCTGGGCGGCGATGAACTCGTCCAGCCGCTGGGGGTCTGGCTCGACCCGGCGGGCCTCCTCACGTTCTTCCCAGGTGGCAAAGTCGTCAGGTTTGCCCATTACGATTACTCCGACGCCGTGGCGGCGTCCGACGCGGCAGGCCTCTTCGATGGTCGGCTCGACTGATTCGTCCTGGCCGTCGGGGACGTGGAAAATCACGTAAGCGTGGGTGGCGCTCCTGAGGTGCGCGAGCGCTTCGTAGACGGCTGTCAGGTCGATGGCGTCGAAGGGCTTCACTTCGAAGGTGGACTTCCATGTATTTGCCAGGCAGGTAGCGGTACGTCCGGACGGCGGCGCTGACGAGGTCTGGTCGCGTCCACCGGCCGCCTGTGCGCCTGCGGCCCTGGGCTGCGGTGATTTCGACGGCGAGTGGCTCGATCTGGCGTTCTTTCGCCCAGTAGGTCGCCAGTGTGTCTCGGATCGGCGGGTACAGCTCTGCTTCGTGGACGTAGGCGAGGGTGGCCTCGCCCACCAGTGCGGCCTCCGCGGACGCGGCCGGTGCAGCGACTTCTTCTGCAACTACCCGGCGGATGGCGCCGCCGCGGCCCCTCGCCCGGGCAATGGTGCCCTCTTCGAGCAGCGAGTCACGCGCGTACCAGTAACTGTGCTCGCGCCAGCCCAGGGCGCGCATCAGTGCGGTGTTCCCGATGGCCGTGCCGTCGGCAGGCACATGCTCGAGCAGGCGTGCCCGGTCTGCGCTGTGATCATCACTCATGGCCGGGATCGTAGACCTTCCGCCTTCTTTGCGTCTCGGCCATCACGTGCCCGGCTGGGGCGTGAAGCCCGGGCGGAATACGCAGGCGGCCGACCGGGATCAGCCGTGGTACTGGATGCCCGCAGGGCCGTGGTTACCTGTACTGCCGTTTCTAGGCGGTGAGCAGCCCCTGCCGGGTTTCGTGTGGCAGGCCGACGAGGTGGATGGTGATGCCGAGGTCCTGGAAGGCCTGGGCGGCCCACGAATAGGCGGATGGCATGAACGGGGCGTGCGGCCCGCGGATCGGCGAGGCACAGCAGCAGCCGGGGCCGGGGGTTCATGCGTGCCGAGATCCAGGTCAGCTTGAAGGCGTCGGCGAGGACTTTGTGGCGCTGCGCTGATTTCGGGGGCCTCGGTGTGCCCAGCATTCGACCAGGACGGTCCGGCCGGCGTCCGTGCCATCGACCTCGATCCGGGCACCAGAGGGGAGCGCGATCCTTGCGGGCTCCAGGCTCAGGCCCAGATCCTGGCCCAGGAGGTCCAGCACGATCCGCTCGGCGTCCCGCTGCTCGGAGGAACTCCCCGGCGGCGCCGTGTGACCGGCATCCTGACTGACGGTCATGCCGGCCGGGGAGCCCGGCTCCATGGCCCCTGCCTGGGGGGAAATCAGGTCGTTCACAATCTTGTGGTCCGAGCCCAGGAAGCGGCGCAGGACCCCTGCCTGTTCCAGGCCGCGGCATATCTTGTTGACGGTCTGGCGGGAGTCGATGCCGGTCCGTCTGGCGAGCTCGTCATCGTCAAGAGGACGGGCTGACTGCCGCAGCAAGTTGATGATGCGAGCCCGATGCTCGGCGAGTTGCATGGCACAGAGCATCCCGCGCACTTGACTGCAGCGCCACTGCTTACTGCCGGTAGTACGCCGGAGCGGGCATCGCTGTTCGGCGCTGGAGGCTGCTGCCGGGCGGGAGGCCGTGCCTGCCGGCCTGGCAGCAGGCAGCCCTGTCAGTTGCCGGCCTGTGCCGGAGCGGGGGTGGCCCGATGCCGGTAGCGGCGGCGTTTGCCGCAGGCCAGTTGCGCCTGCCCCAGTGCGGTCAGCCTGTCCAGGGCGTCGGCGACTGCGCTGGAGGACCGGCCCAGGACGCGGCCGATCTGGTGCGGGATGAATTCCGTGTCCGGATGGGTGGCCAGGTGAGCCGCGACGAGGTCGCGCAGCTGCCCCGGCCGGGCCGCTGGATCGGATGTGCCCCGTGGCCGCCGGCCGCCGGCGGCGGCTTTCATCAGTCGCCGTGCCTGCGTGCCGGTGGCGCAGATGGCGTCCATCGCTGCGGGATGGCCGCTGCCGCCGTAGCCCAGATACCAGCGCACCGCGAACCGGGATCATCTCCCGCGGGAACCGGAAGCCAGCGAAGACCGAGGTCGCGCGCTGTGCGGTCACCCAACCAGTCTCAGGCCATCCGCGATCGACCAACGCAACAGCGCTCTCGCGGGTAGATCTGCTGGCGATTATCCGTGGAAGTGCTCGCCGCGGGAGGTTTCCTGGCCTGTGCACTGACCGCCTCCGCCGGTCGTCACGCGGGGACCTCGTTCCTGTCCGCCTCGTTGCTATCTGGCGCGCACCCTCAGCTGAATGCGGGTGGGCCATAGGACCTCCCGGCCGCCGGTCTTCTTACCTGGGCCGTATTACCCAGGCGGATCAGATCCCGGGCCGAATGGCCCGGGGGAAAGTGCTCAGTCAAGACAGGCCGCACTCCTCTAGGGCGTCTTAGGAATTCTTGACACAGTGGTAGTCAAAGAAAAGCTACTGGGCCAGCAGGTTCGCAGTCATCCTGAGCCGGTGCCAGCTCGTTGAAGCGGAAAATTCGTTACTAACTCAAAAGAATTTGTAGAGGCGTAGCACGGGCGCCGCGCCAGCCCGCAGATGTTCGTAAGCAGATGCAGTGGGTGTTTGTGGCGGGGACCTCCAGCGACGTCATCGAGAGTGTCCGCAGTCGCGCCGAGTGAGCGGAAAGCAAAGCCCGGACAGCCGGTCTTGCTAACAGATGGTACGGCTGGTACGGCGTGAAGAATATGCGCATTTATACTCTGGAGGCGCTCCTTATGTCGCCGCGTAATCGCAATATCGGGCAACGACACTCGCGCAGAATTCATGCGCTCGTTGTTGGTTTCTTCGTAGCGCTCGCTGTGGGCGCTGCCGCGGCCTCCTCCCCGGCCGTCGCGGCGACGCCCAGCACCGCCACAAATCTGTACGTGAATCCCGTCAAAGGGTCCGACACCGCCACCGGCTCCGCAACGGCGCCACTCCTTACCTTCCAGGCGGCGCTGAACCGAGTCAAGCCGGGGACAGTCGTCCACCTCGAGGCAGGAACATATGACCAGAACGTCGTCACCAAGGTGGCCGGCCTTGCCTCTGACCGGATCGTCGTGGAAGGGCCCTCTACAGGCACAGCTACACTGTTCGGAACTGGCCATGTTCTGGCGGTTAAAAATAGCTACTACATATTTGAAGGCTTCTCCATTGACGGGCAGCGAGCCGTTGAGAACCGGGAGCCGGTTTCGAGCTGGCCCACGTCGATCTCTAGCATGGCATCGTTCAAGTCGTCAATCTCATCGATAGTCCAAAATGATCGACTGATTTACATCGACTCCGGGTCGAATACTTCCGGTGTTAAAGATACGGTCATCGATCATATGACGCTCACGGGAGCCGGAGGCGAGTGTGTCCGGATTAGGAATAACGCCACCGGGAACACTGTCGAGAATTCGGTCATCCGGTATTGCGGTATGGCTGGGGTTGCGCAGAGCGGCGTCTTTACCTACCACAATGGCGAGGGTGTATACATCGGCACGAGCTCTAAATCGACAGGTCTCGCCGGGGCGCAGGATGACGCATCTGCGCACAACACCGTGAAAAACGACACGATCTCCACATATGGGTCAGAGTGCGTCGATGTCAAGGAAAACGCAAATCATAACACTCTGAGCGACTCAGAATGCAGTCAAAACACTGAGCCCCTGGCGGATGCGGGCAGTAATGTTGAGCTGCGCGGATACGCGAACACCATCGAAGGCAACTCGATCTCTGCCAGCGCGGGCTACGGCATCAAGATAGGCTCGGACACCGCAAAGGAAGACCTAGGCCGAAATAGGATTATTTCCAACACATTTGCCGACCTGGCCGCTGGCGCTCTTGACGACAGGTCCGTCGCTCCGAGCGGGCAGACGTGTGGCAACGTCGTCAGCGGCGGAACCAGCCCCGGCAACTTCACCCGGATCCCTGGGTGGTCGTTCGCATGTCCTTCGTAGCGAACGCTGTCCGTGGCCATGAGAAAGTCCCGGGTGCGGCCAGGTGGAGGTCCGCGGTGATAGCCAGGTAAACGCCCCGTCCTTCGCTCGTCGTGTCGGACCGGAGCGTGAGCCCGGGCGGTGACGGCGGCTGGTGTCGAAGCCAGTCACCGCACCGCCCGGGGTGTTTCCATTGAAGTCAGCGAGGGATCGGATGGACATCATGTCGGCCTTACCGAGAAGCAGGCACTGACCGAGGGGCACCCTTCGGCGGCCTTTCTGCGGCGAGCCACCGCGGCGAGGCCGAGCTGAGCACCGATCACGGCCGCTGGTCATCGTGCCCGGCACCGGCGAGGTGGCGGCCGATCATCTCCTGGTCGCAGGGGGCGAGGCGTCGCACCGGGTGAGGCGTCGGTCCGAGATGAGCGCTACGGCGGCCCGCGGTGAGGCCACTGCAGGGGTCGGGCCGAAGACCGCGGGAGAAGGAGTTCTGCGCGCTCGGCCCGGTCGCGGAGGCGTTCGTCACGGGTGCCGCAGCCGCCGGGGCGCCTGAGCCCCGGACAGAGAGATGACATGAATGCGGGACCTCCTCAGCTCAGCGCACGCTTGGTGCGTCAGCACATTTCGGGAGCGTGAGGAGTGTTGACGGCCTGATTACCTGAGCATCCTGGCTGGGCGTTCGGCCGCGATCTTTCGTGATGTCTGCTGCC
>ODAK010005602.1_pt1 | contig 12739 bp, 7 predicted proteins | sample 1539591 | NCBI WGS metagenome assembly ODAK01 (sample SAMEA3539303, study PRJEB22396) | soil metagenome | biome: tundra; feature: field; material: soil | place: USA | collected 2010-05 | depth 0.15 m | reverse complement strand
TGGTGGACTCCTCCCCTTGCAGCTTCTTCGGGTCCAGGGTGAGAGTCAGTAACGTCGTCAGCTTGAGACGTTCCGCCATCTGCCGAATCCGGATGGCATATCTCGCTGCTCTGCGAGGTCCGCACCCGGAGCAATCCCAGCACTTGCATCCGACTCGGCAAAAGCGATACTTTCCCGATTGCTTGGTTGAGGTACCGCGTACCGTAAAGGAGCCACAATTCCGCCTCCAACCTTTCGGTCTGTCACGGTTAATCTGTACTGAGTCCAGGCAAAGCACTTAGAGTTTTGATTTTTACAGTTCGGGACCAGGGGGTCGGAGGTTCAAATCCGGCCCTTAGTCAAGCTGTACTAATGCAATGGAAGATCCCCCGGTTTTGCTGTCGGTTTTGCCGGGGGTAATCTCAGTCTGCATCTTTCACGCAGCGGAAGCTCAATCCCGCCGAGCGGTCATAACTAGGTGCCATCAAGAGCAGCTTGCCATGCTGGTCGTTCCTATAGGCTTGAGGAAAGTACCAGATGGAGCCCTGTGGCTGGTAATGGTTGCCTCCGCGCAGGATGGCGCCCCGTGTATGCTCGTCGAAGTACTCATCGGTCCACTGCCACACATTGCCCACCATGTCCATCACACCGAACGGGCTCGCTCCCTTCGGATGCGCATCGACATCGCTGGCCGCAAGCATCACGCGGCCCTTGTCGGGAGTCGGCGCTGGCGCATCCTGCGGATCGGCGCGCATGGGACACGGCCGCGCACCTCCGTCGAACTGCGATGCTGAAGACTCGCAGTTGCCCCAGGGGAAGGCCCGGCCATCGTTGCCTTGCGCGGCGTACTGCCATTCCCACTCGTGAGGCAGGCGCTTGCCGGCCCACGCCGCATATGCTCGAGCATCCTCAAGGGAGACCCACGTGACCGGCTTCTTTGCCCAGCCCTCTGGATAAGAACCGCCCTTCCAGTCCTTGAGAAAGTTCATGTCGTCCTTGGGGTGGTAGTGAGAGGCGTCGAGGAACTTCTTGAACTCCGCATTGGTCACCGGATACTTGTCCATGTAATACGGCTTGATGGCCACAATGTGCTCGTGGAAGCGACGAGGTGCATCTTCCCACGGGTACTGCACGTCGACGCCGATATCGTCGCCGCCTTCAATCTCGATACCCTGAACCTTGAAGAGAAACTTTCCACCCTCGATGCGGACCATGCCCTCGGGCGCTTTGCTCGAAGCCCTGGTCGGCTGAATCTCGACCAACTGTTGAGTCAGCGGCTCCCACTGGTGCGAGTAACTGGCCAGCGGCTTCTCGGTCATTGGCTTCATCTTCGACATCAGAGCCTGGATGCCGGCGCCGGGTTCACCGGCCGTGGCCAGGATGGCGCCATATCCGTGAGCCTCGGTGGTGAACGAGAGCACGTTCTGGTCGCCTTCGCGAACGGGTTGCAATTCGACCCCGTGATAAAGATCGAAGTAGCGCATTCCCTCCCTGTAAGGCACCGTCATCTGCCGGCCGATGACATCGTATTCATTGCGGTTTGCAATCGTCCACACAGTCCGGTCGCCGAGCGGCCAGCGGCTCGTGAACACGCCATACATGTTCATGGGATAGAACGGCTCCCACTCCTGGCTCGTGAGGAACGGAGCCACCGCACGTTCAATGGTGGCAATCCGGCGCGTTGCCTCGCCGTCGCGCGGAGTGATCCCGTTCCAGATGCCCCACACATTCTCCCAGCTCTCCCAGCCTTCGCCGTTGAAGAACGCAAATTGCAGGTCATCGGTCTTGTCACGGTTCCACCGGCCCTGAATGTTGACCTGGTGGCGCGGCTCAAGCCAGCGATATTTGTCTACCGTCGGCACAAATTGAAACTTGTATTGCCCCCAGGTCAGCACATTCCAGGCCAGAGCTTCGTCGTGCGGACCGCCTTCCGGTTCGAACACGAGCGGGTGATTCAACTTATCCGCCGCCAGGGTGAACGCCAAAGGAACGCCGTCCTGTGTGTCGCCGTTGATTCCGTCGGCATCGATTTGCTTCATGAATGCGGCGATCGCATCCGGCCACGAGGCGCCCGGATCCTTGGTTCCCTGGTCCCACATCATCATGGGGAACAGGACTCTCACGCTGCGGCGATGAAAGTCGGCAACCATCTGCTTCAGGCCTTCGATTCCTCCCGGCATCGATCGCACCATGTCGTGCTGGTTGCGGTCGTCGATCCCCATGTTCGGATAAGTGGCCCAGATCAATACCGCTTCGATGCCGCCATATCTCTTTTCCAGATCGTCGAGGTAGCGGTCCACCGTGTACTTTCCGGCGACGGGATCATAGAAGTAGCGGTCGTGCACCATCATCTGCGGCTGCATGAAGCTGGACTGCGCCCACTTCAGCGCGGGCATCTCATAGCGGGCCGGATCGTAGCCGATGCGAATGCGGCGTTCCGTGCGCCAGTGGGTGATGTCGGTGAGCCACTGCTGATGGGTTTGTGCAGTGCAGGGAACATAGCCGCCCTCCCACGCGCCTCGCAGTATCAGGCAGGCTGGTGGTGGGATCTGTTGCCCCGTGGGCCCGTAGTGTGTGTCCTGCGCACAGACGAGCGCTGGTGCCATGAATGCCAGAAGCAAAAGAACTGCGCCCCTCTGGATTGATTGAATCGTCGCCTTCATGAAGTCATCTCCTGGATAAGTTTTGTGTCCTATGGGTCGAGGCGGAAGAGTCGATGACCGTATCCGCTTAGTTCAATGCTCAAAGTACCGTCGCTTGCCGTGGCCACCTCGCCGGACTCGAGATCCCGGTACCGGCTTCCCGAGATCGCACGGGTGTCCACTTCCGTGGAAATGGGCTGCGACGAGAAGTTGAAGACGGTCAGAATGCGCTCCGAGCCATCCGCCGAAGAACGCACCGTCGCATAGACCGTTGCGTCCTGGTTTGTCGCAACGCGGCGTCGCGCGCTGTTTTGAAAAAGTGCGGGATGCTGCTTCTTGAGCTTGAGGAGACCGGAAACTCCCGGCGCTGGACGCAGGGTTGCTTCATCCGAATTGCAATAGCAGAGCATGTCCCCCGAGGTTGCCAGCAGGCCCTCCTCCAACTGCTGCCTGCCGGGATCTTTCATATCCAGGACGGGCTGAATCAATATTCCCCCGGCAGCAACCACGCGGTCATGGTAGCTGCGCAGAGCCTGTTCGAACTCGGCCGGATCGGCCTTGTCAATGCTGTTGAACATCGGCCTGCTTTGCTTTTCCCACCAGATATCCAGCCCATAATCGTACAAAGCCGTCCACTCTCCATCGCGAACCCAGCCGGTGGGATCGTCCGTATGGAAAGCGCCGCCGCCCTCCGGCACCATCAACTTTGCGCCGGCCGGCGGATTGTCGCGATGGACGCCGCGTTCTTCTTCCAGTCGTATCCGACATACCAGTTGACAGCATCCACCACCATTCCATCCAGTCCGGTGTTCATCCAGAAGTCGACAACCCTCGATGCCTCCTCAGGCCATGCAGGAGACGCCCAGTCATACTGAGGCAGATGCGTGGTCTCGCCATTTGGCCCCTTGCCCGGCCAGCGCGTCCAGTAGAAATGCTTCGCGCGCTCGCTCCATTGCCAGAACTCCGTTTTGCTGGGATCGTAGCCGGGTGCGGATGGCCGAAGGAGAAAGTAGCTGTCTCCTCTAGCCGGAGGCGGCGCATCCGCGTTGTCGGTCCAGAAGAAGAACCGGCTTTCCCGAGTGCTGCGCCCGGCGCGCACATCGTCCTGGGCCTTGAGGAACTGTGCTGCATCCATCGCCGCATAACCGAGATTCTGGAAGGTGACGATGGACATGTGCAGCGAGTGAGCCTGCCGCACCAGGCGGCGGAAATCATTGATCGAGCCAAGTCCCGGATCGAGAACGAGCCTATTCTTCGCGTCCAGTCCGTCATAGCTGTTTCCGCCTTCTTCCGGCGCGAAGACTTCGATGGCGTCGATTCCTTCGTCCTTCCAGGCGTTTAACTGAGACGCAGCCTCCGGTGCCTTCAGCGACAGATGCTCGAATCTCCAAAACCTGTTGTTCGGCTTCAGAGTGACGCGATGAATGGCTGCAGAAGTTATATACCAGGGCAGCGCCGTCCATGCAGCTTCTTTTGGACCGGCGTCCTTCTTGTCAGGCTGCAAGGGCAAAGCCGGCGCGACCGTAACAACCAGGGCCAGTGCCCACATCCCCGCGATATGTTGCATGAATGTTCTACTCATAGATGCTCGCCACGCAGTTGAACTCTTAACGATACCTTTGCTTCACTTTGCTCTTTGGCTGACTGATTGCCTGCCTCGCCCATGGCCGTCTTTATCTTCCGTTCCACTTCGGCGCTCATATAGCCGCAATCCAGACGAATATGGACTGAGGTGTAAGGGATCTTCGCCGTCGTCTTGATGAACAGGATGCGGAAGGTCTTGCCTGCGTCGTCGAGCCTAGCCAGCACTTCGGAGTGCGGAAGGCTAGAGACCTGGCTCGCAGCAAACGGGGCAACGATCTGCTTCTCCAGTTCCTGCGCGCCGGGGTAGTCGCTCTCGTTGATGAACTGAAGTTCCTTGTCCAGAAACACGGTCGCCCTTACATGCCCGGACGAAGAGACTGCGCCGGCCACGAACTTGAGAACCGTTGGCAGATCGGCGTCGGCGACAATCGTCTCGATGCCCGGCGTGGCGTATTCAGGAAAAGCCGAGTCTGCAACCACGATCCAATTCCTATGACCGAATACGGGAAGCCGGCTCTCGACGACAGCCTTCCAGTCGGCAGGAGGGCCGCCAGCCTGATTTTGTGCTGTCGCTGGACACGCGATCAACACCAGAACAAAAGCTGTCGCTCGCAGTATTCGATTCATGGTCTCCATGAGTTGTCTCCAGGATATGTACATCTTCCTTTCGATGAACCTGTTCGTAGTAACAAGTGGGCGCTTGAGCCTAACATTGTGGGTGCCGACTACTAGGACTTCTCGGATTCATGTCTGAGGACGCAGTCCAGCTTAGAAGAGCCCGGCAAAGTCGGTTTCACGCTCCGCGAATTGGATACAAATAAACATCTGCAATCAGGAATCAGTTCACTTTCTCGGCAGCACGGTAAAGAATCTATATCCGTGCGCGGGCAACTCGATCGCGATTGGATCAAACTGACTTGGTTGCCAAATGATAAGTGCCGATTGTGTATCGACAATACCTTGAGAATCGACCACTCCCAGATACAGCTTCACAGTCTGCGGGGTTGGCTCGAAGTTGTAAACGACAACCATCCGTTCCGAACCATCTTGAGCTGTCTTCAAAATGGCATAGTATTTGTCGTCTGCGTTAGTTGCCAGCTTGGTACGCGTCGCCGTTGGGAAAAGCGCTGGATGGATGGCTTTCAATTTGAGGTTTGTTGCCTCATCATTGTCCGGACCCCTTTGTTCTTTGTGCTCCCTGGTGTAGACCACGATGTCACCAGCCCCAACCATCAAGGCTTGCTGCAAGTGGTGTTTCATCGGCTCATTGATGAAGTTGTCGGGAAAGAACCTCGCATAAAGTACGCCGCCTTGTTCCATAATCGAATCGCGCATCCCGTTAAGGCTGCTTTCGATTTGGTTTGGATTACCGGACTCGATCGCTTGCGCAAACTTCGCGTAGTAGTCATGCATCGTGTTATAGCCCGCCTCGGTAATCCATGCCGTTGTGTTCCGACCCCCCTCCGGATCAACCAGCGTATTACCGTAACTCGCCACGATGCTCGTAATGCTCTGTAGATTCTCCGACCAGGTCTGGTTGGGATAACAGAGTGGAGCGTCGATCACCATACCGTCGATGCCAGTGTCCATCCAGAGGTGAACGATCCGCTCCGCCTCCTGCCTCCAACCGGGATCGCCCCAGTTCATCTGCGGCAGAGGAACCACAGACCCACCAGATCCGTCCGCCTTCCAACGCGACCAATAATAGGAAGCAGCAGCATCGCTGTAATGCCAGCCCCAGTAGGCCTTATCGCGTTCCCGTTGCGCTGGAGTTATGTAAACATCTTCCTGCGTTGACGGTGGAGGCGCATCAGGTTTGTCCGACCAGAGGAACCTGCTGACCAGGCTGCTCTGAATACCGGCCTTCTTATCTTTTTCGGCTTGAATCCAGTCCGGAGCCTCCATACTGAGGTACCCAAGATTGATAAAGATGATGACTGCAAGACGCTTACTGTGTGCCAAACGCACCGCGCGGCGAAAATCATCCATGCAGCCAAGTCCAGGGTCAATGCGGTAATGGTTCTTGGTGTCCAGGCCGTTATATGCGGTTCCCCCTTCTGCAGGCGCAAATATTTCGATGGCCGTGAAACCTTCGTTTTTGATCTCGTCCAGTTGCGTCGAAAGAAGAGCAGGGTCGAGCGAAAGCTCATAGCCGTACGTCAGATTCTTCTTGAATGTGACCGCCTTAATGCCGGCCGCCGCCCTGTACCAGCAGTCAGGAAGCAAATGGCGCAAACCATCGGCGTCCTTCATGACCTTGCAGGAACTACCGCTTCCGGAGCCAGCCTGGCCAAGAAGTGGGATCGGAGCCGGAAGATATGAAAAAGCTAGAAACAAGATGGCGAGTGCGGCTCTGAAAGACTTGTTGTCCGTCATGTGAATCTCCCCTTACAAAAAGACCTGAAATGGCGAAAAGTCAGCAATCGACCAAATACCGGCGCGCCAGTCTAGTTCATGCGTCATTTGTGCAAATTCAGGCTAGTCATCTCTTCCAGGAAGCGATTCACTTCCAAAGCAGTGGGCATAGAGGCCTGTGCCCCGGTGCGCTTAACTGATATGGCGGCGACAGCGGAAGCAAATTGCGCACTTTCGACGGGGGACTTCCCCAACATGAGTCCTGTAGCAAATCCGCCATTGAACGCATCTCCGGCGGCGGTGGTGTCGATCGCCCTGACCTGAAATGCGGGGAGGGCTTCACCAGGGCCTGACTGCGATGCGAGATAAACACCATGTTCCCCCATCTTCAGGGCGACGCCACCACACCCCTTGGCCAAGATCAGCTGTGCCATTTCAGCAGAGTCATGATTTTTTGTGATGCGGTTCCGGCTTCCTGTGTAGAATGCAGCCTCAGTTTGGTTCGGCGTGAACCACGCAATGTGCTGGAAAAAGGCCGGCGGCAGGTCCCTGGCAGGAGCCGGATCGAGAATCAGTGGCACGTTCTCCCGTGCGCAGATCGAGGCCAGATACTCCACGGTTTCAAGCGGAATCTCAAGCTGTGCAAGCACGATCCCTGCATCGCGAAGGATCCCGATGTTGGCTTCCAGGTCCTGGGGAGTCAGCCTCGAGTTTGCGCCGGGCGTGACTACGATGCTGTTCTCTCCGCGGCTGGAGACAACGATGACCGCAACGCCCGAAGTTCCCTCGCTGGTCGCCACCCCGGCAATGTCCACTCCAGTGCCCTGCAGGTGAGTTCTCAGCTGCGTTGCGAAGGAATCGCTGCCCAAGCGTCCGATGAGGCGCACAGGATAACCGAGCCGGGCGACGGCGACCGCCTGGTTCGCGCCCTTGCCCCCTGGATGAATCTGGAAGTCATTCCCGATGACGGTTTCGCCCACTGCCGGAATTCTTCCGGTAAAGGCTACGAGATCTGTGTTGATGCTGCCGACGACGACGATTGGCTTTTTGCCGGACACTGTTGTTCTCCTCAGATTCACAAAACACTGCAATGGGCTCCTGGTCAAAACAAGGGCGCTGCCGCGATGGCCGTCAGCCCGCACAGAAAGAAAACGAACATCCAGGTAAGGGCCGCTTTGGAGCGCGATGGGGCGGATGCAAACTCCTTCCAGATGAAGACGCCCCAGCATGCGGAAATCATGGTCGCTCCCTGGCCGATCGAGTACGACACGGCGGGTCCCACGATGTGCGCCTGCGAGGCCACAAAATTCATCATGGCCCCGGTGCACCACACCGCGCCGCCCAGGATACCCCACAGGTGCCAGGTACCTAGCGCCTGCCAATAGCCGCTCATCGAAGCTTGCTCACCACCATCTAGCGGCATTCTCATCAGCAGGTAGTTAACCGGGATCGAACAAGCAGCAACACCAGCTACAAAAAACAGGAGCGCCGCATAGGGGCCCAGCGCGCCTTCTCCGGTCATCGCCTTTGAAACGAATGGATAGAAGCATCCCATCAGAGCTCCGGCAATCAAGCTGATCACGATGCCACGCCTACTCATCGTTGGGCGATTTGCTTCTCGCAGCCGGTACGCAATCGCGTCCAGTACAATCGCGGCAACCACGAGTGCAATCCCTCCAAACAGCAACAGGGGATTGCCCGCGGGCGAAATCAGATAGCTCCCGATTGCTCCAATCACAAGCGCCAGCCCAATTCCGATCGGAAATGCGACAGCAAGGCCAGCTATGTCGATCGCGGCCACGAGCAGAAGATTAGCTATGTTGAATATCACGCCGCTGGTGACCGCCAGCAGTATCGGATGCAGACCTGCGTGGGCAATGTCCGCATAGAAGGAACGGCCTGTGCTGCCAAAACTTCCCAGCGTCGAGCCCCAGACCAGCGCGGCGACGATCAGGCCGATCACATAATCCCAGTAAAATAGCTGAAACCTGTATTTGGGGCACAACTTAAGGGTGTTCGCCCACGATCCCCAGCACAACATGCTGATGATCATGAACGAAAGGGATATGATGTAAGTCTCTGGCTGGTACATGCAAAGGGTCCTTTGGGTCGGCTCGCGTACGCGCACGTACGAACCGAATGTTCTAGTCCATCTTGACTTGGCTGCTACGGAGCGCCATGCATAAACTCGCCACTCCTGTGGCAAATCGTCAAGGCGCGCCTAGGCAGCCGGACGCCCCCGCTGAGGCGTCTGGCTGCCAGCCATTTAAAAAATGAACTTCGCTGCCACCTGCATGTGACGTCCAGGACGACCCCCGGTGACATAGCCGAACTGCGACTGGTCATTGATCGCGCGATCATCCCAACTGTTCACCGAGGACCACTGTGTGTGATTGAAGGTGTTGAACGATTCGGCACGCAACTGAAGCCGGGGCCCCTCGCGATAGAGATTAAAGCTCTTTTCGATTGAAGTGTCCCAGTTGTTCGTACCCGGACCATGAAGGCTGTTGCGGCGCTCGTTGCCCCGGAAAAGCGCAACTTGTGTGACTGGATCAGGATTGGGCTCCACAAAGCAATTGGTGTCAAAGGCACGAGTGAAGCTCCGCGAACTGCGCGATAGGTTGCCATTGCATACACGGTTAGGTACGTCCCCCATGTAGTCGAACGAACTCGTGTAGCCGTTCCAGACAGTGAATGGACTTCCCGTCTCAAACGTCGCAATGGTGTTTAGCTGCCAACCGTTCAGACTCTCGCGCAGCAGGTGATTGGAGAGATGTGGCACAGGAATCGCGTACAGGACCATTCCGACCAGGCGATGCGGATGATCGGCGTCCGACGGCCCATAAGCCCAGTTGCGATGCCACTCGCCGCCAATTCCGGCGTTCGTTCCGCTCTCGCCATTTTCTCCAAAGAAAGTATCCAGTTGTTTCGACCACGTGTAACCAATCTGACTGTTAACCCCATGCCAGTTTTGAGTCTTGAACTGGGCGGTCAATGCGTTGTAGTTGTTGTTACGGTCGTGATGAACCGCGTATATAGCTCCCCAACGATCTGGATACTGTTTGGAAAGAGGCCGGGCCTGGTAAAAATCCTCAGCGTTGAGATATACACCCGGCGGGGGCAAGTTGATGTCGTCCTGTGTGGTCAGCTTGGTTCCCTTAGATCCAAGATAGCCCAGACTCAAGACGTTGTTGTGGCCGAGTTGCTGTTGAATGTCGAGGCTCCAGCGCTGGATATAGGGAATAATTGCGCTCTGGGAGTCTACGGTGGTTGCGTCCTGACGCTGGTACAGTTGCCCTCCCATGTTCCCCAGGGGAATGGGCCAATCGCCCTTCACCACTGAGGCGGCGGTCGGAAAGACGTTGTCGATGGTGAAGTAGACCTGGTTGGGATCTCCCCCCTTCTCAGAAGAGTAGTCTGCGGAGTTGTAAGTTGCCCCACCGTACCCCGGCGAATTCCAGAACACTTGGTCGAGGAACTTGAACCGTCCTGTCTCGTAGAACATCCCATATCCCCCCCGAACCACAAGGTCTGGCCGCATGCGCAACGCAATGCCAAGGCGGGGAGCAAAATTGTTTTTGTCCGCGGAATAAGGTTTGGCGTCCGTTCCCGGCGTTAGCCCGGGCATCACCAGGCGATAGCCTGGATACTTCATATCGAGCACACCCCAGTAGCTATCTACGCTGAACGCCGGTGGGGCCACATCATAGCGAAGGCCAAGGCTGAGAGTGAGCTTGGGACTGACGCTCCATGTGTCGTTCAGGTAGCCGCCATACTCCGGCATGCGGAACCACAGGGCGCTGTCGCCTGACTTGAGCGGCGTGCGTTGGTTCATCGATGTAATTGCGCCGGTTTCGAACTCCGCCAGCCCGTTCCATCCCGATCCATCGTTGCTCAACGGGCCCCGTCCCGTATAGCTGTTGCCCACCGACACGGAGCGGATTACGTCATTGTCGATTTCGTCGCGCCGCGACCAGTAGCCTCCGAGCTTGAACGAGTGGCGCCCAAGCGTTTTTGAGATGTTGTCCTCCAACTGGTAGATGGGGACCTTTTGGTACCAGTACTCGCCTGGCCCCTGACTCAGCGCCCAGAAGTTGTTGATGCCTAGATTGTATGTACCGTCGGTGCTGATGCCGAGGGCGGAAAGGTCAGCGTGGCTGAACCCGGCGCCACCCGAAGATGTGTTTTGAAACAGGTTTTCGAACCAGGACGCCTGCATGAACTTGTTGATTGCCGCGGGTTCCTCGCTGCGATTTATAGCCTTGGTTATGCTGAAAGAGACTTCATTATTCAGCGTGGGACCAAACGTGTGCACTTCGTGCCATTGGTAGGTATCTACCGTGTGGACCGGCCCGTTGCCTAAGGTGAGCTCGGGCAACACGCCGCCTTGAGATATCTTAGTTCCGTAATCGTAGGACCAGCGAAAGTAAAGGTTGTCGTGCTCTGAGACATCATAGTCGGCACGGGCTGAGTAGTTATTGCCATCTATGCCGTTAGTGTAATGCCCCTTCCAGTTATCAAAGACTCCGGGCAGGGGAGATGAATACCCGTTGGGCGCTGGAAAATGGCTCAGGTACGCGAGCGCCTTCGGATTAGGGTTGGGAATAATATTGTTCTGGTACGGCCGGCGAGTCTGGGTCGCTGGGTTAAACGTAGATGGATCATAGAGGACGTAACGGCAATTGCTGGGCGCGTTACTCGTCCCATCGCATTGAGACACGTCAACGGGAAACTGCGTGAGCCACGCGCTGAAGTCGCCTTTGAGCTCGTCTGCAGTTGGCAATTCGGCCGTGGCAAGAGAGCTTCCGCGATTGCGCATCTGTTCAAACGAACCAAAGAAGAAGAGCTTATGCTTGCGGCCATCAAATATCCTGGGCAGCAAAACGGGCCCGCCCGCGGTGAAGCCGTACTGGTTTTGATGATAGGCATTGCGTTGCCAGTCTGCGGGTAGATGAGTTGCCTTGAAGTACGGGTCGTTTGCGTTGAGTCCGGCGTTTTGGAAGAAGTTATACACGGTGCCATGCAACTCTTGGGTACCCGACTTGGTGGTAAGACTGATTTGACCTACATCGCGGCCGTACGCGGCGGAGTAGTTGGTTATTTCGGCCTTCACCTCCTGAACGGCATCCATGTTAACGTTCATGACGGGACCCTCAACCCAGTTGTCGTTGTTGTTGAGGCCATCAATGTAGTAGCCAACACCATATTCGGTACCACCTACGTTGAGTTGCTTGCCGCCGGTACTTGTGGCCGAAGCAAGGCCCCATGCGACACGGGTCGTGTCTCCGGTGCCGCTCGTGAACATGGGCACAATCTGGGCATAGTTCAGGAAGTTGCGACCTTCCACTGGCATGTCATTAACCTGTCTGTTATCGATAACCTCGGAGACATTCGCATCTTCAGTCGCCATTGTGGCGGCAGCGGCAGTTACATAGATTACCTCGGTGGTCTCGCCGAGTTTCAAGGTGAAATTGACTCGCCGGGATATACCGTTCTCCAGGGCTACAGGGGTTGATACGGCCAACGCAAAGCCGGATTGGGCAACTGTAACTTGGTAGCGTCCGGCAATAAGGTTTGGGAACTGGTAGTTGCCGGCAGAGTCCGTTTGCGCCTTTGTCTCGACGCCGGTGTCCAGATTCTTGAGGGTTACCTGTGCCCCAGGCACAATCGCCTGCTGTGGATCGTCCACGCTGCCAACAACGGAGCTGGTTATGACCACTTGCCCATGCAACGTCCATGCGGCTAGCACAAAGATCATGTGGATCAGTACGTAGGCTGTACTACGCACCATACTTTTGACGGTCATCTCTCCTCCAAAGAATTTGAAAGCTTTCAAATTGAATTGAAAAAAGTGTAGCCCGTCGTTTTGATTTCTGTCAACAAATAAAACTTCAACCGCTCTCTGCACCCTCAGGTCTTCTGTAACCTGACCGCGCTGTACTGGTACAGCACAACAGCGACGTGGAGGAAGGCACAATGTCTATCCAAAACCGGACGTTGCTGTCTTGGCTGGACCGCAAGATCGATTCATTCTCATATTCGATTGAACGTCCGATGTTTGGAGGACATTGGACCCTGAAAGCTTTCATTTTTTGTATACTGAAGAAGACCGCCTGCGAGGATCGAGTCGATTCTCGACAGTACCACCACTCGCTTTTACGGAGCAGATCCAGTGGCCA
>ODAK010005601.1_pt1 | contig 12740 bp, 14 predicted proteins | sample 1539591 | NCBI WGS metagenome assembly ODAK01 (sample SAMEA3539303, study PRJEB22396) | soil metagenome | biome: tundra; feature: field; material: soil | place: USA | collected 2010-05 | depth 0.15 m | reverse complement strand
AGAGCCAGGACTTTTAAGTCGAGTAACACGCCCAACGGGCCGCTAATCAATTACGTAGCTTCATAAGGTGACAAACGATGAGAGGTTGTGCCTATCAATATTAAAGAAGAATTTCCGCGAAAACAAGCGGGGCCTGAACGAGTGGTCCGCGGATCTACCTGCATCGTCACTACTTAAGCCGATAATGCTCCTATAAAGCGGTAGGTTAGCCGTGCGAAAACGAATCGTTTCCACTTTGGAACGTGGCAAAACAGCGCCGCGTCAAGGAAGACGAGATTCTTGTCGCCACGGCTAGAAAGTCAGCCCGGGACATCGCAAATAAAAACCGCATCGCTCTGCCACTTAAAACGTATACTTCAAAGCCAACTGCACCAACCTCGGAGCCTGCGCCTTCACCACCTGCCCGAACAACGCACTATCCACATTCCCGTTCACACTCGCCGGCCCGAAGAACTGCGCATGATTGAACGTATTAAAACTCTCCAGCCGGAACTGCAACTCCCTCGGCTCCGAAAACTTAAACGACTTCAACAACGCCAGATCGAAATTCAGCGCCCCAGGCCCTGAAAACGACCGCCGCGACGCATCCCCCGGCGTCCCCAGCGCATTCGGACTGTACGCCGCCGTATTGAAATACGCCAGCCCGTTCCGCGGATTGCTGTTGATGTTGAGCGGCAACCCGTTGTAATCCGGCAGATCCAGACTCCGGTTATTCACGCCATTCGGAATGCTCCCCAACAGCGAATTGTCGCCGCTCGCCGAAAGCGTAATCGGAAAACCCGAACTCGCGCGCGTGATCCCCGAAAGCGCCCAGCCCTGCGTCAGCAGCTTCGCCTTCGTAGTCAGCTTTTCAAACGGCAGTTGATACTCGTAACTCGCGACAAAGTTATGCCGCAGATCGAAAGCCGACAGCGCCCGCGTCGCACTGAAGTTATAAGGGTTGATCGGGTCCGAGATACTCGACGCCTGGTCGATCGACTTACTGTAGGTGTAACCCAGCGACATCGTCAGCCCCTTGCCTGAATGCCGCACACTGGTCTGGAACGAATTGTAGTTGGAGTTCCCCATGCTGGCGTCGTATTCGTCGTTCGCAAAATCCGGCCCCAACCCGACGCGCGTCCCCTGAATCGTTTTCCCCGCCGCCGTAATGTAAGTCGTATCCTCGCCAAACGGCCCGCAGGTCGGTGAGCCAGGCGCCACCGCGCTCGGCTTGCTCAAAGCCACGCACAGCGCCGGATTGCCCGGATTCGCCGAATAAATCACCAGCAGATGATGCGCCTGCGAGCCCACATAACTGGCGCTCACCAGCGTGCTCGGCGTGATCTGGCGCTCGATGGAAACGAAGTAATTCTCGTTATACGGATATGTATTCGAAGGCGGCGGCGCCGTCATGCCCGCCTGCGGAATATACCCCGAAAAGTTCACGCTGCTATTCGGATGACTTGCCGTCGCATTGAGCGGCGGAAACGTCAGCGGGAAAGGATTGCCCAGAAACTGCCCGTTCGATGCCGTGATAAATGGTGTCGCGAAGATCGGCGGCCCGGGGCTCGTGTAGCTCAGTCCATATGGCGGTTGCGGCTCATCGATCGCCATCGTGTTGCCCTGAATCACCGAGTAGAACATCCCATAGCCCGCGCGAACGCTCGTCTTCCCATCCGGCGACCAGGCCACACCGATGCGCGGAGAGAAGCGATTCTTCGATGGCACCAGCGTCGTCGGCACACCGGGGTCTGTCGGATACACCAGCCCTGGCAGAGCATTCGGGTAAACCTTCGACTGCTCGCCCAGGATGAATGTCGGGATCTGGTTATACTTCTCCGACCAATACTCCATCAGGTCCCAGCGAACCCCATAGTTCAAAGTAAGATTCGGCCGCAGGCGCCAGCTGTCCTGCACGAACCCACCTGCATACTTATGCCGTATGTAGTAAGCCTGTGAATCGGCCTGATTGTAGTTACTCGCCACGCCGATCAGAAAGTCCGCGAAGTCCGAACCCGTCTGCGTTCCTGAGAACAGGAACGACCCGTTGAAAGTCGGATCGGGATTTACGTTCACCTGCTCAAAGCTCGCTTCGATGCCTGCCTTCAGCGAATGATCGCCGATCACCTTCGAGAAGTTGTCGCTGGCCGCATAGGTGTTATTGGCCTGCGTCAGATTGGTGATCGGCGTTCCCATCACGAACGAATTGAAGATCACGTTCTCCACGCCTTCGATCGATGGCGCCAATGGCACGATACCCGGTGTCCCCACACCGGTCACGAAGCCCTGCGACGCCAGGCTCGGTCCCACTCCGCCCGCCGGCTGCCCCACATTGTTCGCATTCCGCATGTAGCTCAGGCGGAACTCATTCACCGATGTAGCGCCGAATGTCTTCGTCGCCCCCACATTCACCAGCTGCGCGCGCCCCAGATTCAGCGCGTTGAAGCCCGGCACGCTCGCCCCGCCCTGCCCCGTGGGATAGGGGTTGTTCACGTTGTAATCGTCGAAGAAGTAATAAGCTGAGAGCATTCCGAAACGGCTGCTGTTGCCATCCACGCGGAAGCTGCCTTTGTCGTCGCGCGTCTTCTGCCCCTCCGACGCCGTCGAGAAGTTATTCGGGCCGGTATTGGGCAGTGGAATGTACTGCAGCAGATGCTGTGCCGGCGACGACCATGCCCGCTGCGGAATCACCGCATTCGGAAACGCGCACTGCGCGCTCGTCACACAACCCGTCGTGTAATAAGGTTCGTTCGCCGTGACGCCGTATCCCAGCCTCTGCGACAGCAGATTGGCGATGTAAGGCCCGCTCACTGTTCCCTTCAGACTGCTCGCCAGATCGCCCAGATTGCCCGAACGGTCCGCGACGGTCGGCACCGCGATCAGGCCCGTGTCCAACCCCTGATTCGTTCGCGTCCCCTGGTAATCGCCGAAGAAGAAAACGGCGTTCTTCTTTATCGGTCCGCCCACCGTGCCGCCGAACTGGTTCTGGCGGTAGAAACTGCGTTCAGGCGAGAAGAAGTTCCGCGCGTCCAGATCCGTGTTGCGCAGGAACTCGAACGCGCTCCCGTGCAGCTTGTTGTCGCCGGATTTAGTGATCACGTTCACGATGCCGCCGCTGTAGTTCCCGTACTCGGCGTCGAAGTTATTCGTCAGCACCCGGAACTCGGCGATCGAGTCGAGGTTGGGCACAATCGATGTCCCGCCGTTCATCAACTCCTTCACATCTCCGCCGTTCACCACGAACCCGTTGGCGTCTTCGCGCTGACCGCTGATCGACTGGTTTCCCGGATTCAGCCCGCCCGAAGGCGCAATCGCTACCGACGCTCCGGCCATCACGATCGAGTCCGGCGTCTGGGTCGAGACCGGCACGATGCCCGGCTGCAGGGCAAGCAGGTCGGTGAAACTCCGGCCGTTCAGCGCAACCGCCGTCATCTTGTTGCCGGTCACGACGTCGCCCATCTGGGTGCTGACCGTGTCCAGTTGGATCTCACTCGCGCTCTCCGATACCGTCACCTGGTCGACCTTGTCAGCCATCGCCAGAGTCAGATCGACCTGCAGAGCGCTGTTGGCATCGATCACCAGGCCTCGACGGGTCAGTTCCTGAAACCCGGCCGAGTCGGCCTTGACGTCGTACCGCCCGACCGCCAGGCTGGGGAACGAGTAGAACCCCTTGTCATCGGACATCGTCTTCGCCTGAATTCCGGTCGAGGGGTTCGTGGCGGTAAGAACGACGCCTGGAATGACCCCGCCGCTCGGGTCTTTTATCGTGCCCGAGATGCTCCCGGTAGTGGCTGCTTCCAGAACTGCGGCGAACGCAGTTAATAGAGATAAGAGAAGACCCGGGAAGAAGATGCGCATTAATAATCTACTGACGGCCCTGACGTGACCTTAACCTGATGTGACCATAACAATGATACGTGGGCAATCCGGTCGCCGTATGGTTCACACGCGGTATTAGACGCGTCAGTGACCGAAGTGCGCGTCTATTCTTCAGCGACTTACAGAAACTCCCCCCGCGCCGCCAGCCTGTGTCGCGAGCGGCAAATCGGGTTCATTTTGTCGCACTTCCGGCGAAGCTCATGATAGAGTGCAGTTTTCATCGGACCATGTTGATAGAGAATCCCCTCAATTCGTCAGCGCTTGCTTTTCCGATACTGGAGTGTTTCCACATCGTTGGTTTCGCCTTTTCCGTGGGGACCATCGCGCTGGTCGATTTCCGCCTTCTCGGCTGGGGAATGCGCCGGGAAACTCCGGCTCAGATCGCTAAAGACACCTTCTTCTGGACGCTGGGCGGTCTGGTCGTCATGGTCATGTCCGGCCTGATGCTGTTCTCGTCGGACCCCGACATGTACTACCTGAACTGGGCCTTCAATCTCAAAATGTTCTTCCTGGTGCTGGCCATTATTTTCCAGTACACCGTCCACCGGAAGACGGCGAACTCCGCCGCGCCCGGCAGTGGAAAACTAGTCGCCTGCATCTCGATCTTCCTGTGGTCGTGCGTGATTTTCGGGGGCATTTTCATCGGGTTCCTCAACCCGACACTGGATATCAATCAGATCTGACATGCTGCTCAATTTTGCACTCTGGGTCCAGGCCACCGGCTTCTTCACTTACCTGCGGGGCTCCGGCTATGTCTACCCGTGCATCCTGGCGCTCCACATGGTCGCGATCGCATTCTTCGGCGGCATGATCCTGATGACCGATATGCGCATCCTCGGGCTGGCCATGCGTAACCGCCCGATGGCCGATCTCGTCGATCAACTCAGAGTTCCGAAGCGCTGGGGCTTCGTGCTCGCGGCCACGTGCGGCCTGCTGATGCTCGGATGTAAGGCCGAAGAGTATTACTACAACGCCTTCTTCCGCGCCAAGGTTGTGTTGTTGATTCTGGTTGCGGTCCACGCGCTGATCTTTCACCGGAGTGTATATACGAGGGGCGAACAGTTCGACCGCGAAGGGCGCATTCCGGGCATCGCGAAAATGGCCGCGGCGCTGTCACTGCTGTTGTGGATCGGGATCGCCTGCATGGGCCGCGGCATCGGCTATATCGAACCGCCGTTCGGCATCCATGCGCAGTTGTTCGGAGCCTGGCATCTCTAACGCAGAATGAAAAACCGCGCCGCCATCCTGCTCGCCATTTTCGCTCTGATCGTCATCCTCCTCGGCGCATATTACACAAGCGAAACGCGCGCTCTCCCCGGCTCAACCGTACCGTCGACGGTGACAGACCCGTCGCTCGAACAGATCCTGCGCGTTACCGGTTATGTGCTGGCCGTGGGCACCGTGGGGCTCGCTGTCTGGGTGCGCAATCTGGCCGGCTGGATCGCGCTGGCTGCGGTTATGGCGGAAGTGATCACCATAGGCAAGCCACTCGCGCACGCGGTGCTCGCCCCGGTATTGCTGGCGTCGATCGTCGCCGCAGCTGTGCTGACTTCGAAGAGCTGGGAAGCCGGGCCGCGGCCGGTTACCAACGAGTGGAAACCGCTCAAAACTCTCGGCCTTCTGATCCCCGTTCTGGCCGTGATGCAGATTGGCCTGGGCGCGGCATTCCGGCATAACGACATGGGCGTGATCTCGCATATCCTGAACGCCCTGATCGTGCTGGCAGTGGTGCTGGTAGCGGGCGTCTTCGTGATGCGGCAGTATCCGGAACATCCGACGCTGAAGCCCGCCGCGCTGGCTCTGCTGATCGTCACGGGTATTCAGGTGCTGCTTGGCTTCACCGTTTATTTCGTGCTGCTGATGTCGCAGGAAAACAACATGGGACTTATCATCACGGGCGTTCTGCACGTCGCCAACGGCGCGCTGACACTCGCGGCCGGCGTCGTCCTGGCCATGCAGATGAACCGCAATCTTGTACAATCTTCGGGAGCCAACTAATGCTGATATACGATCTTCAAGCCAATCCTCTGAACTCGAACGAGTGGGCGTTCCCTCTCACAGAGTGTTTTCACATCACCGCTTTCGCGCTCTCGATCGGTACGATCGCTCTCGTGGATCTCCGGATGCTCGGGCTGGGCATGATGCACCAGACAGCTCGCCAGCTTACGAAAGACACCGGCCTGTGGACGTTCGCCGGCCTCGTGATCGTGATCCTTTCGGGCCTGCTGATTTTCTCCTCCGACCCGATCCACTATCTCTATAACCAGGCCTTCCGGTTCAAGGTCACGATGCTGGTGCTGGCCATCATTTACAACTACACGATCCATCGCAAGGTGGCGTTGTCGGATGGTTCGCCCGGCACACTCAAACTCGTGGGCGGGTTGTCGCTGCTGCTGTGGATCTCGGTAACCTTCAGCGGTCTCTGGATCGCGTTCATCTAATCCAAGGAGAAATCACATGACTGCCTTTCAAATTGCAGACAGTATTCAGAGCATCGGGTTTCTCACTTACATCCGGGAATCGGGCTACACGTATCCCGTCATTATGGCCACGCATCTGGCCTCGATCGCTGTGTTCGGCGGGCTGATCCTGATGACCGACCTGCGGTTGCTGGGTCTCGCGATGACGGACTGCTCGGTGACCGACGTCGTTAAGCAGCTGCGCCGGTGGAAGCAGATCGGCTTCGTCATCATGGTGACGATGGGCCTGCTGCTGGGCACGTCTGAAATGGACAAGTACTACAACAACCCGTACTTCCTGTTCAAGATGTTCCTGCTGCTGATGGTCGGTGTGCATGCCATCGCGTTCCACAAGAGCGTGTATGGGAATACGGAAGCGATCGACCGCATGCCGCAGCTACCGCAGGTCGCGAAGACAGCGGCCGTGCTGTCCCTTGTGCTGTGGATCGGCATTGCGAGCGCGGGGCGCTGGATTGCATACTACGAACAGCCGAGAGAAGGCCAGAAAACCGTAGCTACCGCTGCTGCGAACCCGGGAGACATCGTTGGAAATAAGCCTTGATGATTTCAGACGGCACTTCGAGCTGCTGTCGGACGAAACCCTGCTCTCGACGAACCGCGACGAACTGGTCGCGGGCGCGCGGCCGGTTTACGACGAAGAAATTGCGCGCCGCGGGCTGAATTCACCCGCAATCGAAGAGACTCCGGAAGCGGTGCCCGATGCCGTCGCGCCTGTCGAGCACGAAGAACTGGTGCTTATAGCGACTTACAACATTCCCGACGAAGCGAACCTTGCTCGCGGCCTGTTGCAGAGCGCCGAGATACCGTTTTTGTTGCAGAACGATTACGTCGCGCTGGGTGGGATCGAGCTTCGGCTGCTGGTGCCGGCGCAGTATGAAGAGCATGCTCTCGAAGTTCTGCAGAGCGAGATTTCCGATGAAGAACTGGCCGCGCAGGCCGAAGCGGCCGGTGCGTTCGAAGAGTATTCCGAAGAGGGCGCCGACGAGAACGGGGACTCAGAATCGCGGTGAAGCGGTCAGCATCCGCAAGGTCGCAATCTTCCAGGCGGTGCCTTCCCGCTTCATTACGAACAATACCGGTGCACGTCGAGCCAGCGTCGATGTGATCTGAAGATTCGCCGCGTTCACGATCGCGACGTCCGTGGTCACGAAGCGGATCGAGTCTATTACAAGAGTCGGGGGCATGGCTTCGGACCAGGGTTGCTTCGCAGCATCGGACATAGCGCTTTGCGCAGCGTTGAGCTGAACGAGGTCGCTTTCAGCATCGGCGGTAAAGAGAGCCGAAACCGGTTTAGCGGTTTTCAGCGAATTGATAACTTTCTCGATGGCACTACGGTCGGCGGGCTGATCCGCAAAGGCCAGCGTCGCGCAAAGAATGGCAGAGGCAAAAACTGCTCTCATGCCCAAAGAATACACCTTCTCACAAGAGTCGCGTTCCGGCGGCGCGGGTGACAGGCGTCCTCGATGAGGCCACGGAGCCTTCCACCGCGGCTTTGGCTGAATCGACGGTCGTGAACGTGCCGAGGCACAGGAAGCCCGTCCGCGGTTCGTCCAGATGGGTGGCATCGAAGGCTTTCCAGAGATTCCGGTCGAAGACGACGTGGCCCAGGTGACGCTCGGAATCCGACAGGGCGCAGACTTTATTGGTGTTGAGCCAGCCCGATGGGTGACTCAGGAAAGGTTTTTGTCGCATTGCTATATGCAGCACTGATTATGCGCTTCATATAGTGATGCGTAAAGCGAACTTATTTCTGCAAGCTGGCGAGAATAAAATTGTATTCTGCAGTACAGAAAGGCGGCTCGATACCGAATTTTGCGGCATCGGCATCGCGGGATTCGTGCACGGGGAACTTACAGATCAGCGAATCTTTGACGCCGAAGACCGCGTCGGAATCGAGGTATTCATCGACATCGTCGAACAGGTGGGTGGTCAGCGGCTGGTAGCCGGGGGCGGTCACTTTGAAGTGAACGTGGGCCGGGCGCCAGGGGTGGCGCTTCGTCGCGGCGAGCATGCTGCCGACGGGACCGTCGGTCGGGATCTGATAATGGACGGGCCGCATAGTCCGGATTAAGTAGTTGCCTTCAGCGTCGCTGCGGTAGATGCCTCGCATGTGGAGTTCTTCGAGTTCGGGGCGTTGCGAGTCGTAGAGCCCGGCGGGATCGGCCTGCCAGACGTCGAGCATGGCGTTGGCGATGGGCTTGCCATCCATGTCGAGCACTCGACCGTGAATGATGGTGGGCGTGCCGCCTGCGGCGCCTTCGGCCATGTTGCCGCCCGCCGGGAGTTCGGGGCCGCCTTCACGGTAGAACGGTCCGAAAACAGTGGACTCCGTGGCGCCCGCGGGCTTGCCGTTGCTGATGAGATCGACCAGCATCGAGATTCCCATGGTGTCCGAGAGCAGGATGAATTCCTGACGCTTGTCGGAGCACATCTGGCCTGTGGCGGTGAGGAATTCGATGGCCTTCCACCACTCGCCTTCGACCAGACGGACGTCTTTCACGAATTGGTGAAGATGCCCGGTCAGGCTGAGCATGATCTCGCGCAGGCGCGGATCGGGGGTCTGCTCGAAGCGGCGTTTGACTTCGGCGGTTATGTCGTCTTCGGTGGTGAAACGGGTCTTGACGGGGGCGGTTTGCATTGTGGCCTCGAATCTATTCTGCTCCACAACCGACTCCCTCGCGGTCGCGGCTCAGTAAATTCATCGTTTGTAGAAGGGCGGGAGTTGGGCGTCGACGTTGATCCAGACGGATTTGGCGTCAGTGTAATCGTGCATGGCTTCAAAGCCCATTTCACGTCCGTAGCCTGACTGGCCGACGCCGCCGAAGGGCGAGCCGGGGTTGACGCGCTTATAACTGTTGACCCACACCATGCCAGTGTTGATGGCGGCGGCGACGCGGTGGCCGCGCTGGAGGTCGCTTGTCCAGAGGCCTCCGCCTAAACCGTATTCGGTGGAGTTGGCGATGTCGATGACCTCGGCTTCATCTCTGAAGCGGGTGACGCTGACGAAGGGTCCGAAGACTTCTTCCTGGCAGACGCGGTCGGTCGATTTCGCGGTGACAACGGTTGGCATGACGTAGCAGCCGGCCTGCAAGTCGGGATCGGTCGGCGGTGTGCCGCCAGTAAGGATCTGGCTGCCCTGCTCCTGCGCGATTTTGATGTAGTTGAGAACGCGGTCGCGATGGCCGGTTGAGGTGAGCGGACCCATCTCGGTTTCGGGGTTGAGCGGGTTGCCGACGCGGATAGAGCGGGTGAGCGCGAGGAACCTGTCGAGGAAGGCGTCGGCAATCTTCTCGTGAAGTAAGAGGCGCGAGCCGGCGATGCAGGCCTGGCCCTGATTGTGGAAGATGGCGAAGGCCGAGCCGCCGATTGCGGCGTCGAGATTCGCGTCATCAAAGATGATGTTGGCGCCTTTACCACCCAGTTCAAGTTGCACGCGCTTGAGGTTTCCGGCGGAGGCCTGCACGATCTTACGGCCGGTTACCGTCGAGCCCGTGAAGGCGATCTTGTTTACGCCCTTGTGCTCGGCGAGGTACTGACCGGCGGTGTTTCCATAGCCTGGCACGATGTTCACGACGCCGGGCGGGAAGCCGACTTCGTTCATGAGCTTCGCGATGCGGAGCGTGCTGAGCGGGGTGAGTTCGGCCTGCTTGAGGACGATGGTGTTGCCGGCGGCGAGGGCGGGTCCCATCTTCCAGCTGGTGAAGAGCAGCGGGAAGTTCCACGGGACGATGGCGCCGACGACGCCCAGCGGTTCGCGCGTGACGTAGTTGAGGAAGCCTGCTTCGACCGGGACGATGGTGCCCTGTACTTTATCGGCGATCCCTCCGAAGTAGCGGAAGGCCGCGGCAGTGCGGGGAACGTCAAGGTTCCTGGTGTCGCGGATGGGATGGCCGGTATCGAGGCATTCCAGTTCGCTGAGATAAGCGGCGTCGGCTTCGATGGCGTCGGCCAGTTTCAGGAGCAGCCTGCCGCGATCGGCCGCGGAGATGCGCTTCCACGCGGGGAACGCTTTGCGCGCGGCGGCGACGGCCCGGTCAATATCGACGGGCGTCGCCTCGGCAACCTTCGCGATGAGGCTGTTGTCGTGGGGGTTGTAGACGGGGATGAGTCCGCCCTCGGCCGCGGGGACGAACTCACCTCCGATGAACAGACGGGTCTCGATCGATTTCACGGTCGAGACCTGAGCGGGTGTTTGAGTTGTAGTAGCCAATCAGAATTCCACGGGATAAGGTTTCAATTCGCCTTTGCCATACATCTGCGGCAAACGGTCATCGTTATTTTCCCAGACGATCAACATCGAACGCTTGGGCGAATAACCTTTGTGGCGGATGTCGGCCGGCATCGCAGCGACGTCGCCCGCTTTCATGGTGACTTTGGCACGCGGGCGGCCGGTCTTGCCGTCGTCGACATCCCAAATGATTTCGTCGGTGGCCTGGATGAACCACTCGACGCGATCGTTGCCATGCTGGATGGGGAGCGCGTGCTCTTCGGTAGTCGCGCAGAATTGGCTGTCGTGCACGCAGGAGACGACGGACGGGTTCCAGGTGACGTCGGAACGCGAGACGTAGGCGAACATGTTGAATGCGTGGACCTGGCCTTCGAAGCCTGGCTCGGCGTGGATCTCCGGCTTGTCCTGCGGGACGTCGGTGAATTGGCGATTGATGGTGTAGCCGTCGGCGTCCGTGCGATAGCCCAGATCGCCGGGGAGGCCGACCATGCGCTTTGCGACCATGCGCTGGCGTTCGAGAGCTTTGGTGTTGCTGCCGTGTTTGCGGCCATAGCAGAGGCCGGTTTCGTCGGGGGCGGCGTAGGGATCGAAACCTTCGCTGGTCCAGTCGTCGAGCATGGCGACGAAGACTTTGCGGAGGTCGGGCGAGTCGAAGGTTTCGACGTAATAGCGTTTGGTCTGGCGGTACGCGTCGTTGAAGAGGCCGATGAACATCTCGACGGTGCCGTAGTGGTTGACGGTGCCGAAGACGTTATCGAAGTTGACGGTGCCGTAGAAGAAGCCCCAGCCGACATCGCGCATGAGGGCGCGCAGGAAGGCGTCGATCTGCATGATGTGGCGATTGCCGGGGCAGAAGATATGGGCGAAGTATTCGTCGCGCTGGAATTTGAATTTGCCGATGGCGAAGGATTGATAGCCGAGTGCGCTGGTGGTGGGTTTGGCTTGTGCTGTTGTGCTCATGTGGATTTCCTCCTTCGTTATGCTTTGGTCTGGCAGATTTCGGCCCAGCGTTCGATGGTGAAATCGCCCTTGATGGTCTGCTGCAGCAGCACGCCGGGTTTGGCGCTGCGGAACTGGTAGGCGGCACCCTTAGGGAGGAGCGCCATGTGGCCGCGGCGAGCTTTGACCCAGCCCATCTTTTTGCCGGCGGGCTCTTTGTCCAAACGAACCGAACCTTCCTTGCCCTCAGGCACGAGCGGCTTGTCGGGCTGGAGCAGGTGGACTTCGATTTCGCCATCCATGACAAGGACGGCTTCATCGTGCGCATTCGAATACCAGGGGGAAGTGCCTTCCGCGCGAATGGCTTCGATGACGTATTTGAGGTTCTGGCCTACGGCAACCTTTTCATATGGCTTCGACTTTGAAGCGACTTCGAAACAATTGGAGAAACAGTAGTGCTTCGGGTCGTCGTCGATGACCTGGACGCCGCCTTTTTCGTAGTTGTCGAGAGAGCCGAAAACTGTGTGATAACTCCCCATTGATTGATCTCCTGGACGTGGTTCTGCCAAACGATATCACGAACGGGATAAGGGTATCGGAATAGAGGGAGCTGTGGCTTGCAGAATCGGGGCGTCGGGGAACAGATTCGGGACTTCCGCGACGCTTAAAGAAGGGGCAGGCGGGGAGCGCCTACCCTACCCTCAACCACTGCCTGATCGCTTCAGGAAAGCGAGTCTGATGACGCTCAGACAAGCGCCGGTTTGTTCACCCCGCCCGGTCTCCAGGGCCTGCTCTTTTGACGTTCGCGCTCAGAGCCTCGAGGAAATGAGCGCGCATTGTGCGCCGGCGCATCGCAGGAACGTCCGGCTTCTCGACTGCAAGATACACCGCGAAGCAACTGAAACGAACTATGCGAGCGGAATAAGGTCGGGAGGTTCTTGATTCGACGGCGAATATAAATCTTCGCTTTTCTGTGACTCGTTTTCGACCCAGATGCACGGGATGCGTTTTTTGGTCTCGGAATCCTGTTCGAGAAGTGAATTGGAGAGGCGGAGATATTCCGCGATGGTGGTTTTGGTTTTATTGAGTTCAAGCGCCGATTGGCCGCGTTGAATAAGGCCGCCGATAACCTTCCGACGAGTTGGATTTATGTCTTTCATTGCGGCTCAACGCTAGCACGGGTTTGGCGGACTGCGGCGGGCGGACGGGAATCGCGGTTGAACTCAATAAAACCA
>ODAK010005599.1_pt1 | contig 12742 bp, 12 predicted proteins | sample 1539591 | NCBI WGS metagenome assembly ODAK01 (sample SAMEA3539303, study PRJEB22396) | soil metagenome | biome: tundra; feature: field; material: soil | place: USA | collected 2010-05 | depth 0.15 m | reverse complement strand
TTGTCTAGATTCCGCGTTATCGGATTTGGACTTCGCGGGTAGTCGTTGAAATGCGCCCGCCTACTACTTCCTGTACGACCTGGCGGAGGCGATAGGTTCCGGGCGGAGCTTGCAATGTGGATTTGGCGTCAACTCCGTCGTGCGAGAGTTGGGTGAAGGTGGCGTCCTTGAGCGTCATATCCATTACGGCTTCGGTGCCGGCGAGAAAATGATTTTGTACGTCAAAGAGTGCTGTGATGAAGATTAAGCGCTCGTTGTGGAGTTTATTTATTTTTTTGAAGTAGAGGCTTCTGCCGGGAACGTGGACGACAACTTTCAGAGCGGGTTCGCCGGTGGCGAGAGTGCCGGATTGAGTGGTGACTTCGGTTTGAATTTCGCTGAGCGTGTCGGAGGACATTACTTCTTTATTGAGCTTCTGAAATTTCGAGCCGGGCATGGCTTCTTGTTTTGTTAATTCAAAATAGCCGGGGCGGGCTTCGATGTGGATGTCGTGATGATTGGGAAGTTTTACTTTTAGGTCGTGATACGCGCCGTTGTCTTTTACTACGTCGGGAGAAAAGCCGAGGACGTAGGAGGCGGCGGGAGCTTCGGCAAGTTCTCGAAGGCCGTGATTCATATCGTTGTTATTGTGAAAGAACTTTCCACCTGTGCCATAAGCGATTGCAGCCAGCGGATCGTCGGAGACTTGATTTTCCATCGTGCCGAGCATGCTCGCGTATGCCGATTGTGCCCCCTCGTATCCCATTTCCTGTAGTTGGAGCTGTTCGCCATCAGGCCCTGCCATGTCAGCTGGATCAAAACCCGCGCTGAGGCCCTTTGCGTCCATCGTATTAATGATGATTCCGGCGTGAATCGCGCCGTCAATCATTTTGTCCTGTGCATGCTGCACCTGATTCGACATGGCAAAAAAACCTGACGACGCCATGATTAGCGTGCGACGGCCGGGCATTTTTCCCATGTAGCGGATGACGTCGCCGAGGACGCCCAGCGAATCCTGCGCATAGCCTTCGTTAATCGTCAGAACAGCTGAGGCTTTGTTAATGACAAATCGAACACATCCCGCCGGATCCTTTGGGTCGCACGCCCGGCAACCTTTCGCCTCAGATACTGCCATATCGAGCGCGTCGTTATGCTCGTTAAAATGCTCTCCGATCTGATATGCCTGATAAGGAGTGATGAGCGGGCAGGTACCGAAGTTCTGGCTGTGCTCATGAGATAAAAGCTTGGCGAGCGCGTCCAGAAGTTGCGGCTTGCTGCTGGTGAATTGCTGTGTGACCGTTGCTGAAGATGTAAAGACGGCGGCGCGGTCGGTTTCCTCCATATTATTGTGGATAAATTTTTCAGCGGCCTTACGCAGGTAAACCAATTGGCTCGCGGACATGTTCCTATCGTCAAAATAAAAACCTAAATAGCGCGGGGGAGTTGGAGGCGGCGCGGGCGGCGGAATTGTCGGTGCTTCGGCTGTGGTTGCTGGAGCTTGCACTTGGATTATCGGTGGATGGGCGAGTTCGGCGGTGAAGAGAGAGATTTTCTGTTGCTTGCCTTGATCGAAAATTTGGAAATCCTCTTTGGTGAGTCCGCTGATTGGCTGGCCTTTGGCGTCGCGGACGACTACGGTTACGTCCACCATTGTGGCTTTTACTCGGATGGCGTTGGATTCCTGGGGGATGTAGGGTTGGGCGGCGATTTTGATTTCTTGTTCGGGAGCGGTCGTTTGGCTTTGGAGTAGTGGGACGGCGGCTAGAGCTACGAGAGCGGCGAGGAGGATTGGCTTTAGGCGCATGGCTTTTACTTCGCTCTCTGATTCGTTTGCGAGCTACATGGCCCAAATGCGTTTTGATACTAGCAGTGCGATGCTGGAATTAGAATAGGGGTTTCTTTGCGGTAGCAACAGGGGTGTGTCCATCTACTCCATCTTTGCGTTGATAGCTGATTGTGTCGGGGCCACACTGCCGCGACGCTTCGGGGGTGTATCACTTTTCCCCGCTCTGTAACCATACCCATCAATCCGTTGAGGGGATAGCGGATATGGACGGAAAAAAGGGACCACCCCGCGTTCAGATCGAACCATTCGCACGAATCCCGTTGCTCTCCGGTGAAATCTATCAGTGGTATCATCCCCGCATGCGTCGCGCACTGACGATTCTTGTATGCCTCCTCATCATTGCGACACTACCTAATTGGGGCATCCTGGCGCGCCCATCGACCGATGAAAATCCACCTTCTTGGGTCTTTGACCTAAAGACTATTGGTTATCCCTCTCATCCCAGCAGAGATTTTGTTGAGGCTTTCGGATCTCATCCATCTACAATCGCCTTTGCCGACTCAGAACACCTTGTTCTAACCTATATTTCGCTCGATTCTGGCAATTTGTCCGAACACCTTAACAGATCTCTCAAGCTGCGACTTCATGCCGTCGTCCTTGATTCAAGGTCTGGCAATATTGAAATCAAACGCGATTGGCCGACTCCTAGTATGAGCGATGGCGTCGTCGCGGCGTACAACGGAAAAATTCTGCTTCGTAGAGGGGATCGCCTCACTCTGTTAACGACGTCTCTCGATGTCTTTAAGGATCTCGACACAAATCCAAGCCATGATCCGAATGAATATCTATCAAAAGTATTAACCTCTTCAACAGGACGTCATGTCCTCCTAGAATTCAGTCGCCGCGATGGTTTTGAATATATTTGGATGGAAACAGAAAACCTTCAGTCAGGTCCCTCATTTTCCGACAAGTTCTGGCCATCAAGTATCTCAGATGAAGAGATTGTGGGATCGAGGCTGGAAATCCCAGCTAGGGAAGTGTTGGTCTTCCGCAAGCCGGATGAGCTTGGGCGAGAGATCCATTTTTCAAGGCATTATTCTCGTGAGGTGGTGTTTTTGAATCAGGATAGTCTTGCGGTTGTATCTGGTTATCCACCAATTCAAGTGATTCAAACGGATGGAACTCTCAGCGAAACAATCAAACCTCCCGCACATGACTTCTTCAGTAGGGTCACTCCCTCCGCCGACGGCCGAAGATTCGCATTCAGTGCCTCAAGTATCCGGAACATGTTGGAGATTTTCGAGCCTCAAATGCAATGGGAATATGTCAAGCGAGTTATGGTCTATGATTTATCACTCCATCAATTCATCTGCAACTTGAAAGTTCGCCACGCAGGGCGAAACGACAGCTTCCCATTGGCCCTTGCAACCGACGGTTCGTCGCTCGCCTTTTTCGACGGAACAGTCCTAACGGTCTATCGCCTTCCACACACCTACGCAAGGCCTAAGTTCGATTCGCTCGACCAATCGCAGCCCGCGGTCTCATCGGACGCCATAAACCAAGTCGATAAATTGCGCGCGATCGTAAGAGACAAGCAGACGCAGAAACGCGAGCCAAAGAGGGTGATAGCCGCGATTACGGACTTAGGAAACCTGAGGGCCACTTCAGCGATTGGAGACTTGATAAAGGTTCTCACGTTTAGGCAGACATTCGATCATGAGGACGAGGAAGAGATCTCCCTTATCACGCCAGGTAATCGATTCCCGGCGATCGAAGCCTTGTTCAAAATCGGCATGCCAGCATTGCCCGCGTTGACAAAAGTGGTCGCGTCTAGCGGCTCGAAGTCAACGAGAGCGCAGAACGCAGTTTATACAGTTATGGTCATATTTCGCGAACATCCTGAAGACGGCGTTGCATATTTGGAAGAGCAGGCTTCCCACGCACGGACGTCCGCGGGTGCGGCGCGTCTCAAAGCGGGCACCGCCGAGGGCAAGAGGACTTGGCTAGCGTTTAGTGAAATGAACATAAATGGCGCTGCGATGTCCGACGCAGTGAAGCAAGTCGCTCAAACCTACCGAGTTGTCATTGGTTTCCAGGAGGTGATAACTCCGCCCTACGACAAACTCGTGATGATACACATTCCGAAAGCGAACGTTGCCTTCGCCCTGAATGCCATCGTTGAAGCGGACCCTCGCTATGGGTGGAGGCAAGCCACTGATGGCTCCTTCCGCGTCTTCAAGAAAGAGTCGACGGCCAGTCTCGCGGACGTCGTCGTTAAAGTGTTTAATGCGAAAGCTCAGTCATGGCCAGAGCTTTCAGAATTGTTCGATAAGACGCCGGAAATCACCGCTTGGTTAAAAGATCACAAATGTTCACGCGGCGAGGCGATTGTAGGAAATGGTGTTCCTCCGCAAGACGACGGAAAGAAGATTTCGCTAAATGCCGATGGGAAGCACTTCTCGGAAATTCTGGATGAGGTTGCCAAGGTACGCGGTGCCTACTATTGGTCGGTAGTTCAGTTCGGGCAAGAACCGTGCAGAGTTAGCATTCGCATCGAGTGAGCGTCGGGCGACATAAGGCCGCTCGGCGGCAGTTCACTCCTACTTGCCCGTGAGGAGATCAACCGGGGGGGAGATCGTGCAAAGCTTAGCGTCAATTGTTGCGTTTGCAATATTGTTGTTGGCACCGTCGCAAGTAAGTGGGCAACAGGTCAAGGAGACATTTTCGCTGACCGTCGCTGCCGAACAACCGACGTTTACTGTTGGAAAAGACGTGAAAGTTAGGGCGACGCTACCAAATCAGCGATTAGGACATGACCCTCAGCTTACTCCCCGCTAAAATCTCTCGGTGGTATCATCCCCGAATGCGGACGGAAGAAAACAAGGCACGCCGAATGGCTAGTCCTGTGCCTCGCCATAATTCAAAACGGCTCTGATTTTGCAACTTCTTTTCTCTCTTCTCGGTTTTGAACACATGAAAATGTTGGGGATCTTCTGGAGTCGTCGCAATATTTGCCATTCAGAGCAAATTATTCCCAGCCGGCAGGCTTGAGCTCAAAACGCTTTCTACGCTGCGCGGTCGTAGCGGTGGTGCAGGCCGCCGAGTCTGGCGTGCGCGATCACACGACCACGATGCGATGAACGGATTCTGCCGCCGGGCGTTTCCTTACTCAGTCCGAGATGGGTGCGGTCCTCGTGGTAGTAGCTGACATATTCCGATAGAAGGCGCTTCAGATGCCGCTCGTTGAGCACGATCACATGGTCAAGCAGATCCCTACGGCAGCTTTCGACCCACCGCTCGGCGACTCCGTTCTGCCAAGGACTGCGGAACGCAGTTCTCTTCGGGCTGCTTCCCATCGCTCTGATGGCAGCAATCACATCCAGGCCAAATTTCTTGTCGCGGTCAAGAATCATATATTTGTGGGAGGCCGCGAACGGAAATGTTTCACGCAACTGTTGCACAATCCAGTGGCTTGAAGGATTCCGCGTGACGTTGAAATGCAGGATGCGCCGACGATCGTGTCCGATGAGGAAGAAACAATAGAGGATGCCAAATGTGACGGTGTGGACCGTGAAAAAGTCCATCGCTGCAATAACTTCGCGGTGGTTCTTGAGAAAGGCTTTCCACCGAGCGATCTTGTCGGGGTTCTTTGGCGCCCGCTGTACCCAACGCGAAACCGTTCGCTCGGAAACATCGAATCCAAGCATCTGCAGTTCCCCGTGAATGCGAGGCGCACCCCAGGTGGGGTTCTCAGCCGCCATTTTGAAGATCAATTCGCGCAACTCCTTGCTGATGCGTTTTCCTCCAGGGGAAACCGGATGATAGGAGAGCCAAGCCCAATAGAGACGGAAACCAGCACGGTGCCAGCGTGGAATGGTCTCTGCACTCACCACGATCAAGGTTTGTTTCCATCGAGACCACTACTTTCGCGCAAGGACCCAGAAGAGTTTATCGAACGCAGTGAGACGGGGCCGGGCGTGCGTGCGCTTGAAGACAAGGAGTTGTTGCCGCAGCGCCAAGTTTTCAAGCAGAAGGCTCCGACGCGAACGGAAAAGGCGAACAAGCGAGGCCAGAAAGAGTCCAATCGTGTGTAACATTCCTGCGTGGTATCGCGAATTCCCTGTGAATGGCAACGCTATAAACTGTTGAAATCAAAGCTGGACAGAGATGTGGCGAGGCACAGCTGCCGTTGCAGGCTGCTGGATATATTTTCAGTCCGGTGAAGGATGCGACGGGGCTCGAAGGTGCGTACGACTTCACGTTGAATTTTAGTCCGGTGGGTTTGCTGAATCCCGGTGCAAACAACACCACCGTTCCGGGCTCAACATCGGACGCAAACGCAGCGGTTGACCCGAGCGGAGCGCTTTCACTTTTCGACGCGATTTACAAACAGCTCGGGCTGAAACTGGAGAAGCAGAAGCGCATGTCGCCGGTGCTGGTGATTGACCACATTGATGACAAACCGACCGATAATTGAGCGGTTTTTCGGCGTTGGGCTTGTGTGACATAGATGATTCTGGAGTGAGACCGATGACGGCGAGTTGCGTCTATATAGTGGGGGTTCCTAAAAAATGATCGATAGTTTTCGCAGTTACAAAAAGAGAATGCTGAGCGCTGGAGTGTTCATCGCGTTCAGCGGAACAATTCTGGTTGGGTTCTTCAGCGCGACGCCGAGCCATGCTCAATCGTCGGCGCAGAATGCAACGGCGGCAGCGCCGGTGATGGAGTACGAGGTGGCTACGATTAAGGCCTACAAACCCGGCTCCGATGAAGGCCCGAACGTAATGCGGGTGGGAATAATGAACGCGCCGGATGGGTTCACCGCGTCGGGTGCGACCATGCAGATGCTGGTTTCAGTAGCGTACGGAATTCAGAATTTTCAAATCATCGGAGCGCCGGACTGGTTCAATAACGATCGATTTGAGATTAGCGCGAAAATGGAAAGCTCCGTCGCCGACGCGCTGGCAAAGATGAGCCAGGATGATCGCACTCAGACGCGGCAGAAAATGCTGCAGGCGCTTTTGGCGGACCGTTTCAAATTGACGATTCATCGCGAAACGAAAGAGATGCCGGCTTACGTGCTCACTATCGGAAAGAACGGCTCGAAACTTGTGGAGGCAAAACCACCGGATCCTCAAGCCGCTGCGCCGGCAGGATCTGGCGGCGGTGGCCGAGGTGGCCTAGGCGGTCCGGGGCGAGGTGGCCCCGGCCGAGGGGGCATATCAACGAGCGGAGGTCCGGGCGGTGTGACGGTGAGCGCTGATTCGGTTCCGATGGCAGGTCTCGTGCGGATATTGTCCCAGTCTCTGCGCAGTCCTGTTATTGATAAGACCGGCCTCACTGGCAACTACGCCATTTCGCTAAAGTTCATGCCGGAGAACTTCGGAGGCGGCGGAGGCCCGGGATTTGCGACGCCACCGTCGGGTGGCGCGCCAGCCGCTCCAAATCCGCCGGATCCTGCGGCTGATCCCGTTGGCCCTACTTTGCTCGTTGCCGTTCAAGAACAACTCGGCCTGAAATTGGATAAGAGTAAAGGTCAAGTTGAAATCATCGTGATCGATCACGTTGAGAAGGCGTCTGACAATTAGTTTGCCGAACAAAATGGAATTTTCTGCCTCTCGAAACGGAATAGAAATGGACTGGGTGTGGGTGCGTGCGACAAGAACGCCGCGAAAGGACCGGTTGAAATTGGGGTGATTGATTACGTCGAAAGGTCTTCGAGAAATTAAATCACTGAGAGCGGGGACTGGATGGCACTGCAGCGATTTGAAAACTACGTGTGTATTCTGCTGGCGATTGCATGCCTGGCGGCATCCAGTTTCGTCCCTCCTCCGGGTTATCAGGGGCAGGTGAGTTTCAACGGGTTCGCGGTTCCGGGAGCGACAGTAACCGCCACTCAGGACGCGAAGAAATTTGTGGCGGTCACCGACGATCAAGGCGTGTTTACGTTTCCTGAAATCACAAATGGAACGTGGACGATTGAAGTTGTGATGTCAGGATTTGCGCCAATGAAAGATCAAGTGGTCGTCGGGCCAAACATGCCGGTTGCGCCGCCGTGGGAATTAAAGATGTTGCCGCTGGACGAAATGAAGGCGGAGACGGCCGCGCCTGTTGTTGTTGCCGCTGCTCCTGTCCTCCGCAAAAATCCCGTACGGCAAGGAATTCGACCTCGCATCGCAATGAGAATTAAGGATTTGCGCTTTTCAGGCGACGCGTGGCATCCTGCGGCACCATGCGAATCCTTCAAGCCCTTCAGCGCTTCGTTTCTATGTTCTTCGAACTCGTCCGGGACGCTGTCCGCTACATTATATTAGGGACCCGCTCGAGTGCTTCGCTAAAGGCCGAGAATCTTTTCCTCCGGAAGCAGTTGGCTCTCTATTTAGAGCGCCAGACCAAGCCCAAGCGAGCCAATGATGCTACTCGGCTTGTTCTGGCGCTTCTGTCCAATTTGTTTGCTTGGAGAGAAGCTCTGGTAATCGTGAAACCGGAAACTCTTATCGGCTGGCACAGGAAAGGATTCCGACTATTCTGGCGATGGAAGTCAAGACCTCGAGGCAGGCCGCGCCTTCCGGCGGATTTGCGAACGCTCATCACCGAAATGGCCGAGAGCAACCCAACCTGGGGCGAAGAGCGCATCGCTTCTGAACTGCTGTTGAAATTAGGAATCCGGGTCTCTCCTCGGACCGTAAGGCGTTATATGCCTGAGGACGCTGAACCTTGGAATGGCGTTTCTTCCCAGCGTTGGATGACCTTTGTTCGGAACCATGCTCAGGCTATTCTAGCATGCGACTTTTTCGTGAGCGTCACTGCGAGATTTCGATTGCTCTATGTGTTTGTGATCATGGAGGTGGGCACCCGCCGAATTGCGCATTTCAATGTGACTGAACATCCCACGGCAGACTGGACACTTCAGCAATTTCGGGAAGTGATTACGGGTGAACAGCGACAGCAATTCCTCATTCACGATCGCGACAGCATTTACTCATCTGATTTCGATTCAGGGCTTAAGGTGATGGGCCTGAAAATACTGAAGACTCCGTTTCGAGCTCCTCAAGCAAATGCTTTCTGTGAACGCCTTATCGGGACAACGCGTCGTGAATGTCTGGATTTCTTGATCCCACTCAATGAAAGACACCCGCAGGCTGTTCTCCAAGAATGGGTCACGCATTACAATCGCGGGCGACCGCGTTCCAGCCTCGGACCCGGATTACCCGAGCCAGGAATAAGCTGGCACCAAGTCCAGGATCATGGACATCATCTCCCGAGAAACCAGAAGGTAATGAGTAGGGCAATTCTGGGCGGGCTGCATCACGAATATGGATTGGAGAGGAAAGCCGCTTGAACATCTTGAGAAGCGATGTTGGCGAGAAAATCCCGTGGAATGGTCTTTTGATCTCGATCCAGCCGCGGATTCGATTGAACCGCTCGTTCGATCAAGTGAGCCATGTCTATCTGGGCTATTCGTTGAAAGTTCACGGCACGTTAGGAGGAGACGTCAGAGAGTTTTTCGTCGGGATCGGAGCGGGTGCTCAAGCCAAACATCAGCTCCAGGTAGGTGACGCAGTATCCGGTGATGCGTTGCCGATTGCCGATCCTCGTCTGGAAACCGTCGAGTTTTATAAGGTCAGCAATCTGAAGGTAACTGAACGCAGGAGTGGAACAGGAATGCAGCCGCCCCCATGGCTCGGCGTGCCACAAACTCTCCCTGTTTACCGGGAACGCGGTCATCGGCGGCTCGCTGCGCGAAGATACCAGACCCAATGTACGACATGTATTTGGGGATGCCACATGGCGGTAGAGATGATTATCGATCAGTGGAATCCAGGAGTACGCCGCTACCGAACAGAGACCTTCTGCTATGGCCCCAAGTCCTGTGCTCTCTACGAACCGGGGCCGCTGCGCAAAGTGCCCGGACGCAAGGGAATGAGTTACATCGAGGAAGACTGGATCGACGAACAAGCAACATCACACCGGAGCCCAGACGAGTAGCATGGACACTGCGCGATTGAAATCTCCAGACAGCTTGGTGCAGACTCGGAAGAATGGGTTGAATCAAAAATGACTGAACTGGCACAACAGATCGAGTTTTTGCGGAGCACAAGGGACAAGTCACTTCTCTCCCACTTAGTTAAATGCATGTTTGCGGGATTGCGGTACGACAAATTGAAAATATTCCCGTCCGCAAGTGAAGAACGTCCCCGGTGAAAGCTTTCTTCACCGGGAACGTCTCAACCATAATTGTCCAGCTACCTGTGATCCGGATGCCCGTGACGCCAGGTCCAATAATCCCGCTGGTCCCGTTCGTTCATCACCGTGATATCCACATATCCGCGGTGACGTTCTTCCAGATAGCGCCGGTACGCGCGATCTTCGTTGTCATTCCATTCCACCTGAACGCGCCCGACCGGATCATAAAAGCTCCGGTAGTCAGGATGCGAATGCCTCCACGCCCAGTACTGCGCCTGCGTATCTCGTCCGCCCACCGAAAATTCAATGAACGGGCGGTGATTCTCATCCAGCCAGCGGCGGTACGCCCGATCCTCGTCCGCATTCCACTGGTGATAATCGCCGTCGTGTTCGTCGTGATACCGATTCACGTCCTGCTCATCTATGTTCGGATGGCTATGCCGCCAATTCCAGTACTCCAATTGTAATTCCGGGCCACCCACGGAAAATTCCACGAACGGGCGGTGATTTTCGTCCATGAAGCGGCGATATGCGCGATTCTCATTGTCGTCCCACACATGCCAATCGCGCCCGCGTTCGTCGTAAAAACGTAACTGCGCGCCGGCATCTGGATGTCCGTGACGCCAATTCCAATAGTCCGTCTGCGTTCGCATATCTACGTCGAAGTACGAACGATACGGTCTGTGATTTTCCTGCAGGTAGCGCTTGTACGCGCCTTCTTCTTTGTCATCCCAGTCGTGCCAGTCACGGTGACCTTGATCGTAAGCCCTCCGGTTTTCCTGGCGTCCGTCATCCCGGTGATCGCGATCCTGCGGCCGTGCAGCGCTCCGAATCGCCCCAGGCATCACAATCGCCGCGCTCAGCAAACACACTCCGACTAACCGATATCCGTAACGCATCGTTTCACTCTCCTGTTGGGATTCATCCCAGCAACAACCTGTGTTGTTATTAGAATGCCTCAAAAGGCCAGTGGGCGCTTGTTCAATTTTGCACACTGCCGGCGAATCGCCAACTCCTCCCTTCACGACCTGCGGTCGCCGCGAAATCCTGGTAACAATTCTTTCGCGAACGCGTTATACATATCGCGAACATTTATCCGCCGATTTACGGAGCTACATTAATGTCCACCACATGGCACGACATTCGCTATGCAATCCGAATGTTCCTGAAGAATCCCGGCTTCACCGCCGTGGCGATTCTTACGCTCGCTCTCGGAATCTGCACCAACACCGCCATCTTCAGCGTCGTCAACGCCGCCCGCGGCCTGCGTTCGTTTGAAATTGTACCCTTAGAGACAGTTTCGGAAACCTCCGCCAACGCCAGCATTGGCGACCTCAACGGTGATGGGCATCCGGACATCGTGTTGGTCAAGGGACGCCATTGGCAAGTGCCCAGCCGGATCTTTTTTGGCGATGGCAAGGGACACTTCACGCCGGGGCCTGCGCTTCCGAGTAAAGCCACCAAGAGCTATTCGGGGTCTTTGGCGGATATGACCAAAAGCGGCCACCTGGATATGGTTCTGAGCAATGATGAGCCGGACCCAAAGTTGGTCCTGCTCAACGACGGGAAAGGTAATTTCACCATTGGCGGAACCTATGGCGATCCAAAGTGGTCAACCAGAAACGCGGCGGTTGGCGACTTGAACGGCGACGGCTATCCGGATATCGCGGTTGCGAATCGGGGAATGACGAGCTATGTCTGCTTGAATGATGGCAAGCTCCATTTCGACTGCCATCCCCTGAAGGACTCGCCGAGCGCGGCGACAGTGGCCATTGCGGATATGAACGGCGACGGCGCGAACGACGTGATTTATGCCTGTAGGGATTCGTGCCAAAGCGTAGTGTATTTCAACGACGGCAAGGGTAACTTTGATCGCAAAGTCGCCTGGGGACCGCCGAAATCATCCACCCGCGCGATGGCGGTTGCCGACTTTAACGGTGACGGCCAATTGGACATCGCCGCTTGCCACGAGGACATGGGCTGCTTTGTGTACCTCAATGATGGCAAAGGCAATTTTGGCGAGGGCATTCGATTCGACACGCCCAAGGCGGTTCCGTTTTCCATGATTGCCGCAGATTTGAATCGCGACGACCGGCCGGAAATCGTTGTCGGCTATGTTGAAGCTCCGGGAGTGGTCTATTTCAACGATGGAACGGGAAGGCAGTATCAGCCTGTGCCGTTTGGCGACGGCAAGGGAGCGATCTATGGCATGGCGGCAGGCGACCTGGACGGCGATGGATGGCCGGATATCGTGGTGGCGCGAACCGATGCACCCTGCTTTGTGATGTTCAACCGCCCACCCAAAAAATGAGCGGCAATTAGACTTTACTCAGGCTTGATAGCGGGTGACGGGCATTAGCGGCCAATCTCTGCCCATTCTCGCGCCTCTACTTATGATTGACGTCTTGCGGGGTGACGTGCACACAGTGCACGAGGGCAGATTTTCAATGAGCTACGATTCCTTTTGTCGCACTTTCCGCAGCGCTTGAGCTTCCAAGATCTTAGCTGGAAGCGGAGCTTCGTCCTGCTAAGACGCAAATCCAACTGGAAAAGAATAACACCTCCCATCTACAGCTCCTTTAGGAAAGTGATTCAAAAGATTGGCCGCTAATAAAGGGCTAAGCGGAAGTTATTCCGGGCCAGACGGGGTTCGAGGAGATTGCAATGTAAAACGGCATTCGCCGACACCAAGCTTCCCCCCAACTGGACTTTTGGCTACGCCGCATATCTACACGTAGTGCCTTTCAATGTCGCGTGAAGGAGGTTTCCTTAAGTACCAATTCGAAAGAA
>ODAK010005598.1_pt1 | contig 12747 bp, 11 predicted proteins | sample 1539591 | NCBI WGS metagenome assembly ODAK01 (sample SAMEA3539303, study PRJEB22396) | soil metagenome | biome: tundra; feature: field; material: soil | place: USA | collected 2010-05 | depth 0.15 m | reverse complement strand
AGCAACGGGCCGCAGAGTTGGCCGCAGCGGATCATGTGTTGGGTGAAATGGAGCGGGCGGAAGCGGGACGTCTCCGAAAGGTATTGCGCCTCCTCGTGCCGGAGCTCAGATCCGACGAGGCGGCTTGCCTAGTAAACGTCGGCGTGCAGTGAACATAGAAGATGCCCGCTCAGTGAGGCAGGCCGCAGGTGCACAACAAGGGACAGATCGTTCAGATCTGCTTCATGGACGCATTGGAAAGGCTGGAAGCCCAGGTGCCTCTGTTGGTGATGGTAGATTATGACCCGCAGTTCGTGCACGGCGCACGCAATTGGAAGGGATCGACTGCGTTATGTCCGGCTCATGCCGGGCATCGTAATAACGAAGTCTTCCCGTGGCTGGGAACTCATCGAGGAGGAGCGGAGGAAGCACGGAGACAGTGCCGTCCGCCGTGGCTTGATGGTGTTCGAACGCCGGCCGCTCAAACACTTCCCGCCAAAGACGCAGTGATATTTAAAAAAAACCGCGCAGCCCGAACGGCCTTTTAAGGCCGTGAGCTGAGCACTGAGAGGTCATAACCGTGAACAGGTTTCCTATCGAACCTCAACCGATCACGGTTGACCACCATTTTTCTACGGGTTTCTACGCAGAACTGTGGGGGGTCAGTGAGTCGACGGTGGTCAAGTGGTTCCAGGACATGGAGGGCGTGCTGAAGGTGGGCGAGCCAAGCAAGAACGGCAGGCGCACCCGCGTTGAGCTGCGCATTCCATATTCGCTCGCGATGCAGGAGTATAAGCGCCGAACACAGAGCTAAGGTGTGTATTATGTGGAAACTACAAAGAAGGCACTCCATAAAGTGTCCTGATAGAGAAGAGGGTCCGAACTTCCTCGCGTGCCGAGGCCATTGCCTGCTTCGATTAGTCGGCACGGTGAACGGAAAGCGGATTCGCAAGTCTCTGAAGACCCGGGATCTACGGCGCGCAGCACGACGCCTGGCGGAGATGGATGAGGAAACCGTGTCGCGGACTCGAAAGCCGCTGAAAGAGGCCGTCGACGCTTTTCACCGGGCGCACGAGAATAACGGTACAAGCACGAAGAGGAAGTATAAGGGGATTCTCCGGAAACTTTGCGAGTACTGCGTGTCCCAATCGATCGTCTACCTTGATCAGATCAAGCTGGAGATCCTGGACGAGTATGCGCGAGGACGAGTCCGGCCCAACTGGGGTGGAATCAAGCAGGTTGAACTTACAATCCAGTTCTTTTCCTTTTGTGTCGACCGGGAATGGATCACGCGGAATCCGGCCAGAGGCCTGAAACGCCCGAAGCTGCTGGAGGCCAACGAGGCTGTTCCCTATACGGCGGAAGAAATCACCCGCATCATCGCGGCGTGCGACTTTATCGGAAAATCACCCTATGAGCGGCTGCGGGCGCTCGCCATGGCGCTCCTGATGCGCTTCGCTGGTCTTCGCATCAGTGATGTCGTAACACTCTCTAGAGATCACATAAACGGCAACCACCTGAAGAAACGTGCGGTGAAAAACGGACGCTGGATTCGGGTCGAGCTGCCTGCAGAAGTCCTCCGTGCCCTCGAGATGCTGCCGCGGCCGAAGGCCGCGACGCGGGACTCGCGACGTTACTTCTCCAGTGAGACGGCGAGCCTCGAAAGTCTGGTCAAGGGCGCGTGGCGCACTCTCAAAGCTGTCTTCAAGCTTGCGAAGGTTGACGGTGCACACCCGCACCGGTTTCGCCATACGCTTGCCAGCGAGCTGTTAGCGAAGGAGGTGCCCATCGCGACGGTCGCAGCCATCCTCGCGGACAGCGAGACGACGATCCGTAAGCACTATGCCAAATGGACACCCGAATACCAGGGATTGAAGGACGTGGCTATCCGGAAAATCCATGGCTCGCATGGCACACATTTGGCACACCTCGAAAAGGAGGCCCCAACATGCTGAAAACAGGAAAGTTTAAGTGGTGGCCAGGGACGGGATCGAACCGCCGACGCCAGCCTTTTCAGGGCTGCGCTCTACCGCTGAGCTACCTGGCCTTCTTGGAAACTACCCTTGAGGGAAGGGAAACGTCCAGTATACCAGGTTCCCCTTCATTTTCATCGCTTCCTCTTCGCTTTCTTGCGCAACCCGGCTGTAACGCCGGGGTAGTGCCTTTACACTATTGTCTGAAGTCCCGCGTCTCGTGTACTGTGAGGAAATCCTTGGTGATCACGGACGGCGGGCTCTTAGCCGTCACTCCGACATCGGGCGACACTTCAGACGCCGCCCCTTAAAGCGCCAGGAGGTTGAAAGGTCAATGAGTAAAATCTCTCCGGTTTCGGAAATGGGGCGACGCCCGTGACCCTTTTGGTTCGGCTCCGCCCCTACGCTTTCATCCTGGTTCTTCTGATCATCTGGTATATCGCCGTCGCGCGCCAGCCCACTCACCTTTTGCCTGACCCCATTGCCGTGCTCGCCGCCTTCGCCGAACTCGCCCGGCGCGGTCTACTTTTTAAATACATCGTGGCCTCGCTTTTCCGCGTCACCTGGGGCTTCATGCTCGCCGCCCTGACCGCCATCCCCTTTGGTCTCGCTGTTGGCTGGTACCGGCGCTCGGAAATGGCGCTCAACCCGCTCATCCAAATCTTTCGCCCCATTTCGCCCCTCGCCTGGATTCCCATCTCCATCCTCTGGTTCGGTGTCGGCGACGTCGCCGCCATCTTTCTTATATTCCTCGCTTCTTTCCTGCCGCTCACCCTCACTGCCATTAACGCGGTGGAAAGTATTCCCGCTGTCTATATCAACGCCGGGCGAAACTTCGGCCTCAGCACCCCCGCCCTCGTCTACCGCGTTCTCTATCCCGCCGTTGTGCCGCAGATCATCATCGGTCTTCGCATCACCCTCGGCATCGCCTGGCTGGTCGTAGTGGCTGCTGAGATGATCGCGGTAAACTCGGGTCTCGGCTTTCTCATCGTGGATGCGCGCAACTCCGGCAATCGCTACGATCTCGTCGTCGCCGGCATGATCATGATTGGCGTAATTGGCTTAATGCTCGACACCGGCATGCGCTCGCTGGAAAAGATTCGCTCGCTCCGCTGGGGCTATTCGGAGGACTAACGATTTATGTCGACACCTGCCACTGCACCCGCCGCCGCAACTACGGCCCGGGCCGTCAAAACGAAATTACGCGCGGAAGGCATCAGCATGATCTTCCGCCGCGACGGTAAGGAAACGTCGGTCCTCGATAACATCAGCCTCGACGTCCGCGAAGGTGAGTTTATCTGCCTCCTCGGCCCCTCCGGCTGCGGCAAATCCACCATGCTCAACGTCATGGCCGGCTTCCTCGCTCCCACCAGCGGCCAGGTCACCATCGATGGCGAAGCCGTCACCGGTCCCGACCCCCGCCGCATCTTCGTCTTCCAGGAACGCGGCGTGTTTCCCTGGCTTACCGTCGAAGGCAACATCGGCTTCGGACTTTTCAAGCTCACCAGTGAAGAGCGCGAGCGCCGCATCGCCTATTACATCAAACTGGTCGGCCTGCAGGGCTTCGAAAAGGCCTATCCGCAGGAACTCTCCGGCGGCATGAAGCAGCGCCTCGAAGTCGCCCGCGCCCTCGCCGTCAATCCCGATATGCTCTTCCTCGACGAGCCTTTCGGAGCTCTCGATTCCATCACCCGCCTCATTATGCGCGGCGAACTGCTTCGCATCTGGGAGGCAGAGAAGAAAACCATCATCTTCGTGACCCACGACATTGAAGAATCGGTCCAGTTGGCCGACCGCGTCGTCGTCATGAGCGCCCGCCCCGCCAAAATCCAGCAGATCGTTGAGATCGATATCCCGCACCCGCGCGATATCAGCTCCCCACGCTATCTGGAACTCCGCGACGGCATCTTCGAACAGATCGGTCTGGCGCACAAAGTATGAACTCCCTCGTCCAGCCGCGCACCTGGGAAAAATTCTTCTGGCCGGTTCTCGCCAGCGCAATATTGCTGGCTGGCTGGCACTACGCGGTGATCGCCACTGCCACGAAGATCTTCCCTTCGCCTCTCGATGTGGTCAAAGGCGTCCAGGAGCTGTTTCAGAAGGGTGTGCTCGGCGGCTATGTGCTCGATTCGCTGCGGCGCGTTGGCGCCGGTTACGGACTCGGAGTCCTGCTCGGTGTCCCCATCGGCCTCACCCTCGGCTGGTACCCGGCCGCCGCCCAGGTCGTGAATCCGGTGATTCAGATGGCGCGCCCCATCAGCCCGCTGGCCTGGATTCCGCTCTCCATCCTCTGGTTCGGCGTCGGGGATGCCGCCGCCATTTATCTCATCTTCCTGGCTTCATTTTTTCCCATTGTGGTAGCGTCCATGAACGGCGTCCGCAACGTGCCTTCTATGTTTCGCCGCGCCGGACGCAACTTCGGCCTCAGCCCCGCGGCGCTGCTGGCGAAAGTCGTTTTCCCCGCCGCTGTTCCACAGATCATTATGGGCCTCCGCATCGCGCTCGGCATCGCTTGGCTGGTCGTAGTTGCCGCCGAAATGATCGCTGTCGATTCCGGCCTCGGCTATCTGGTGATCGACGCCCGCAATTCCGGCAAGCGCTACGATCTTGTCGTCGCCGCCATGATCATGATTGGCGTCATTGGCCTCGCTCTCGATTTGATGTTCCGCCGCCTGGAAAAAGTCAAATCCGTCCGCTGGGGTTTCCGCCTCGAAGCTTAAGCGCCGAATACACCGATACCCACTTTGCCGAAAAGCTAAAATTCAAACCTCTGGAAGTTCGAAGCCGATACCGCCCAGTAGCGATTCTTTCTTGAGCCGCGACCGTAAGTGAGCGGTTGGCCTACGCAGCCGTCATCCAGCGGCGCTTCATCCTGCCCCACCAGCCTTCGCGCCGGATCGCCATGTTCTCCGGTGTCGTTCCCGTCACCACGTAAAGCTCGCCCTTGCTGTTCTCCACCCGCCGCCGCCCGTCCCGCAGACCCTGCTGGTAAGCGAAATTAACCGCTTCCACAAAGGAAGCGCAGCGCTCGGTGCTGCGGAAAACGTACGGCCGGCCGTCTTCAATCCCCGGGCCGCGCAGCAGCACCTGGTACTCGTGACTAACCTCGTCCGGAGAAATGCTGATATCGTACTGCGTCATTCCAACCTCGCGCTGCCACCAGTTTAACCGATATCCCGTCCCGATTTCACGCCACCACCTGCCCGGAGGGCTACCCGAAATGAAAGCTGGTATGAAATCCGCCGTGGATCTTATGCTTCAGCGGCAGCCGCGCAATCGGCCCCTCGCTCAGTTTGTGTCCGTCGAAAATCAGATACTCGCCGCGGTTCTCCGCCGGCATCGAATGCACGCAGATCACTACCGCCTCGTCCGGATTCTTCGGATTCATCACCGCCACCGGCTCGCCCCCTAAATACTCCCCGTGCGGCGCAATCCATTTGTCGCAGACGTCTCCCGCCTGCCAGGAACCCTTCACCACCTGGTCGAAGAACTTCCGCCCCGGCTGCCCGTTGGCCCCGATCCCCAGCACCCAGAACGCGTCGTACTTCGACCCGCATAACTCCGCCCCGGTCGACGGAAAATCCGTCGCGAGGTCGTACTTCATCGCAATCCGCTCCAGCAGCACCTGCTTCACCGGGTCGATCACGAATCGCACCGGCCTGCACGCCGACGCCGTCTGGAACAGGTCCGGCACCGGCTGATATTCCACGTAAATCGGCCGGTCCATCTCCAGCACATCCACCATCAGCAGCCCGTTTTCTTCAAAACAGTTGATCAGGTGCAGACAGTAACAGGGCGGAACTTCCACCCGGAACGCCGGCTCTTTCTTCGACCGCGCCGCCACCAGGATCACCGACCCCTTCTCCGGCTCCCACTTCAGCGATTCCATCACCGAAATGCCTTCGCCCCAGAAGCGCGTGAAATCCATAATCAGCGGACTCAGATAGAACGCCACATAGTTCGGCGTGAATCCGAAATCATGCACCGAATGCTGATACTCCAGCTTGTGCCGCCGCCGCCGGAGCAGGCAGCCGCAGTGGTCGAACTCGAACACATTCAGCATCGGTTCCGTCATCGAAAACGAAATGCCGAAGTTCAGCAGATTCCCCGTCGCCGGATCGGTCTTGGCATGCGCCGCAAACGGCGTCACTTCATTCAGCGCGCCGTGGAAATCGTAGTAGCCCTTGGTTTCCAGCGTCACCGGATCCAGTTCCATCGGGATCGCCTGTTCCCCGAATGCCAGCAGCTTGCCGTTGAAGGGATACACACTCACGTTCTTCGGCGGCTCCAGCATCACTCCGCGCCGCAGCTTGTCGCCCGGCCACGCCGTCCCGAAACCGCGGTAAATGAACTTCCCCGCCGCTTCTTCTTCCTTCAGCTTCGTCGTCTCGACGAACTTATTGGTGAACCGTACGCCGTCCTTGCTGAACCGGATCGCGCAGACCATCCCGTCGCCATCCAGCCAGTGCTTATACCGCATACCCGCGCGTTCGAAGCGCGCCGGCCCGTTCATGTAGTAAGTGCCCCGCAGCCACTCGGGAATGCGCCCGGTAATCCCGGTCATCTCATAGGAATCTTCCACTGCGTCGAAAAGAAAACATTCTTCCAGCAGCGGTGCGAGGTCGGTGGTTTCAGCGGTCAAGTGTCGTTTCCTCCATCCCGGGTTGAACAAGCGAGCCCTGCGCGGGAATGAATTCCTCCAGCGCAAACGGGTTTAGCTTCCAGGGGTATATCTGGGATTGGTGAGTCTGGTCGGAATCGGCGAAGCGCGCATAATCCTCGCGCATACGAACAGGGTCGAACGATGTGTCCCGCAGCTTCAGGCCGGAGACGAACGGCGCGTTCAGCAGGACTCTCTTGTCCCCCAGAACCGCCGCATAGACGTGAGCGATAATGTACCGGGCAAACTCTTTGATGCGTTCCACATGCATGTCGAGTTTGTCTTCGGCCTCTTCCACACTTAACCCGATTTCATAGAACAACTTCTCCGACATCCGCAGCGGCTCCATATCGTAGAAATCGATATGCGCCGGTTCCCCCGGAGTGGTCAGCCCGCCCGCCTTTTTCCAGGTAAAGTAATCCCGCAGAAACATCTGCAGGTTCTTGTTGATGGGCCCGAACAGCGCAAACTTCCGCAGATAAGTCTTCATGAACTGCGGATTCGCAAACAGCTGGTTGATAAACGGCAGTACAAAAAATCCAAAGTAAATCGCCAGCTCGAATGTATACTTCAGGGTCAGCGTTTCCGCATCGCCCAAACAGTTATAACTGATCGAGTAAGACGGTACATACGATTCGTACATCACCCGTTCGATCTGCTCGAAAAATTCGCACTTCGCCTGCAGCCGCGCTTCGTCCTTCGATTCCACCGCATCCACGATCAGCGTGTTATAGATCGCGATCAGATCCGTACCCGGGCTATACAGCGGATCGGAGAACCGCCCCGCCTCTCCCGTAATCGCCCACTTCTTTGCGCTGATCGTCTGCTGCGCGTCGTAGGAGAAGTCCACAAACCGGCCTTCATCCACAATCTTCCGGTTCCTGAAGTCTTCCGCGAACATGGGCCATTCCTTCGCCACCCAGTCCAGCATCTTGCGCCCGTTCGAAACTTCCTCCGGATTCACCACCGCATGGTCGTATACCAGCCCCAGGCTCGTCATCCCGTGCAGCGGAATCACCCAGAACCAACGCCCTTCGCCGCAGAAATGATTGGTCGCCAGAAAGAACGGATAATTCCCCAGCTTCTGCCGTTTCCGGTGCGCCAGCCGCTCCTTCAGCGGATACTTCGTCATCAGCTCCGGATTCACCAGCCCGTCCACCCACGCCCACGTCGACCCGTGCCGGATGTTATTCGGTTTCGCCAGCGACAAACTGCGCTTCAGTATCCCCGGCCGCCCCGACGCATCCACCACCCACGTCGCGCTTGCCTGCTGTGGTGCCGCTTCTCCGCCCGTCCACTTCACCTGGTGCGGACCGCCGTCCTCACTCAGCTCCACCTGGATATTCTTCGCCCCGCCCATAAACCGGAACCGCGGGTTAGCCTTGTTGACTTCCAGCATGTGCCGCTCCAGCAAATTCCGGTCCACCTGAAATGTTCCGATGTTCGACTGCGTCCGGATCGACGCCGACGACACGTTGTCCCAGTAATCCTGCCCCTCTGCCGCCGTCTTCCAGTGAAACCGCAGATTGTATTTAAGGTAGTGATTCGTGACCAGGTGCTCTTCCAGATCCAGCGTCTTCGACAGATAATACCCGCCCAGCTGCACCAGCGATTCGCCCACCTTCTGCGACCGCCCCGGCGGATTCTCCTGCTTATCCAGCAGCAATACCGTCCGCCCCGTGTATAACATCAGCTGTCTTGCCAATGACAGCCCCGCGAGGCCCGCCCCCGTGATGATTACGTCGTATTCCTTATCCGCGTTCATCTCTGTTCATGTGTGGCGCACGCACTTTTGCGTGCCGCGTCGAGACTCATCTCGACGCCTCCTGCTTCTTTACGTAAACGTTCTTCCAGCTATCCTGCCCTTCGGTGAATTCCAGCGTCTGATTACAGGCTATGTTCCCGAACTTCTGTGTCAGTCCGCTCGGCCAGCGTATCTCCAGCGAATCCACTTTCTCCAGTTTCGCGAGGCCGAAATGCTGCTCCAGCGGCAGACATCCGAAGTTACTCCCGCCCGTCAGCTCGCGCATCTGTTTCTTGCCGCCCGCTTCAATACTTACTCGCGCCCCGATAGCAGACCGATTGCTCTTCGTCCCCACTAAACGGACGTTCAGGTAGTTACCCGCCAGCCTCTTCGGATAGTACACGTTCGTCGTCAACAGGTCGCCCGGATATGCCCCGCCCGCCGCCACCAGAATCGACATCCGCCCGTCCCCGAAAAGGTCCGCCATATTGATGCCGTGGCTCTTGCCGAGAAACGGGAAGCCCGCCGAAAAAGTGATGTTGTGGAACTTCTCGCCGTCGTTCTCCATCACGATCATCGGTTCCAGCCGGTCCATTTTCGGACTGCCATTGCCCAGCACAATGTCCATGTTGCCGTCGTTGTTGAAGTCCGCCGCATTGCCGCTCATCGTGCCGTGGCAGCCGTTGAAGCCCAGCTGCCGGCCCACTTCCGTGAACGTGCCGTCGCGGTTATTGTGATAAACCCGCATCGGGTGCCCGTCCGGCGGTCCCTCGCCGTGTTCCAGCGTATGCAGCACGTCTTCGTGGTCCGACCACACATACTGCGCGATGTCCATCCATCCGTCGTTGTCGTAATCCCACCAGAACGCCGGGCTGCCGAAGGTGATTCCGTCGATGCCGGCTTCTTTGCTTACATCCTTGAATGTGCCGTCCCCGTTGTTGTGATAAAGCTGGGAACGCCCCAAACCGTTGCTCAGGAACAGGTCCGGCCGTCCGTCGTTGTCGTAGTCGCCCCACGCCCCGCCAATCGTCGGCCACATCGTCGACAGGCCCGCCGCCTCGGTCACTTCCGTAAACGTGCCGTCGCCGTTGTTGTGGAACAGCCGGTTCGGCGTCTTGCGCTCGAACAGCCCGCCCAGATTGTTGGCGATGAACAGATCGATAAACCCGTCCCCGTCGTAATCGATCCACGACGCCGTGAACCCCGGCCCCCACACCTTCAGCCCCGCCGCTTTCGTAACATCGGTAAACGTGCCGTCGCCGTTGTTGTGGAACAGCTGGCATTCCCCCGCGTAAAAGCCAAGGCGCGTCACGAATACGTCCGGATACCCGTCGTTGTCGTAAACGCCCACCGTAATGGCGAATCCGTTCACACACGCATCGAAGCCGGATCCGATCGAAACATCGGTAAACGTGCCGTCCCCGTTGTTGTGATACAGGTTGCAGCCGCCATGCGCCGCCGCGATCAGAATGTCCAGATAGCCGTCGTTGTCGTAATCGAAAATCGCAATGCCCCGCCCCGCGCTCGTCTTATCGAGGCCGATTCGCGGCGCAATGTCTTCGAACTCCACCGTCGGCGTGTCATATCCCGCCCGCACGTGAATCCGGTACTTCTCCGGCACGAAATCCGGATACCCGCCCATCTTCTGCGCCGTCAGCCACAGCCAGGACTTCGTCCGCTCATTGGCTGGATTCGCATCCAGCGCTTCCACTGCCGTTCGCGCCGCCGGCTCCAGTCGCCCCGCCCGGTACTGCGCCACCGAAGCCTCATGCAGCGCGTTGGCGTAGTAGACCGAATCTTCCTTAACCTGCCTCAGCTCGGTGATCGCCTGGTCGTACAGCCCGCATTTCACCAGTGTTTCGCCCAGTTCGAAGCGGATGCGGTGGTCGTCCGGCGCTGCCTTCAGCCGCTCTTCGCACTTCTCGATCACCTGCCTGTACTCGAGCCCCACAAACACCTGCAGCTCGGTAAACATGTCGAAAAAATCCACCGTCAGCGACTGGACTTTTTTCGGCCCCAGCACTTCATACGTCACCAGACCCCGCAGCGCGCTCTGCGCAATCAGGCTTCCCGCAGCCAGCAGCAACTGCGCCGGGAACACAATATTTTTTGGATCTTTCAGATCCAGATACCCGAATGCGCGCCTGGCCGCATCCACCACTCCCCGCGATACCTCCCCGATCTCGCCCGAATCGAGCGGCGTGTAGCGCGCTATCCGCGACACCCGGTCGGCGAAGTCGGACACCGCCGTGTTTACATCGTGCGGCCCGTTCAGCGGAGCGCCCTTGAGCTGCCCCTGATCCTGCCCGGCCAGAGACCCGATCGTCTTTTGCGCCGTTTCCAATGCCGTCTGCACCGTCGCCAGACCGAACTCCAGCGCCGCCGTCGGAACTTTTAAAAACTGTAAGAAAGGGGATGGCATTTCGTTTTGGGAAGCTCCGCTACAACGCTTTGGGAAGAATGTAGTAAACCGAAAAAATCGCGCAACCGTAACTCGCCGTCTCCTGCCTGCTCACCGGTTTGTTCTGCTCGAATTCCTTTACCGCCGGTTCCAGATACGCCACATATTCCGGATCCTCCGGATACTTGTAGTTGTCGATCGCACCCCGGTACAGCATCTTCCGCTCCGTGTCCATCAGAAACGCCCGCGGCGTCTGCTGCGTAAACCATTTCCGCGCGATCTTGCTGTCTGCGTCATGCACCAGCGTGAAAGTCAGATTCCGGCTGGCCATGGTCTTGCGGATCATCTCGGGCGTCTCGCCGTGCCGCGACGCCACCGCAATCAGGCTCAGTTCCGGATGCTGCTCTTCAAATGTATTCAGAACCTTGTCATACCGAACGCAGTGCGAGCATACGCCCGACCAGAACACCACCACACCGCCCTTTTTTCCTTCGAGGCGCTGGCTCAGGGTCAACATTCCGCCATTGGTGGCGGAGAGAGTCACTGTGGGGAGTGAAAAATCCTCCAGCGCCTCGCCGAATTTCTGTTTCTCCTGTCCGTGTTCCAAGCATCCCCCTAATGTTTCCCCTGCCACTGCACACTGCCAATCACCCAGCTATTGATGTGGATCGCCGGCGGACAATGTTTCATCTCCGCGCGATGCCGATGAGCTATTCTCCCCTCCGGCGCCCTGCCCGGTCAAGAAAAGCCTGTGCAGCCGAATCAGCGCGATCCCCTCGCCGCCACCGATGGTTCGTCCATCCGTTCCGCCCGTTGCTCCTCGGCCTGTCCCGCCGGATCCAGACTCATCCCGAAAATCGATTTGTCATGCAGTTCCCAGCTGATCAGGTAGGAAATCCCGCCCGCAATCACACCCGGCAAAAGTAACTGGTGGTAGGCGCCGCTCATATCCGCCACCATCAGGAGGCCGCTCCAATAGCCCTTCACAATCGACCCGAACATCACCACCATTCCCAGCAATACAAACAAAGCCGGTTGCGGGATCGCCCCCGGCAGAATCGCCTTCACGCCATATCCGAATGCACCGCCAAACAAGGCTCCAATTACAAGCGTCGGAGCAAACAATCCGCCGACTGCGCCCGATCCGAACGTAATCGATGTCGCCAGCATCTTCATCAGCAGTAAGACTACGAACAATTCAAAGCCAATCTCGCCCGCCACCCCCTGCCGGATGGTCGAATACCCCGCCGAAAGCACCTGCGGAAACCAGATCCCGATGGTCCCCACCATGGCTCCCCCCACCGTCACCCGCAACCACAGCGGCCACGATCCCGGCAAAACTGTCTTCCACCGATTGAACATCCAGATGAAAAAATGTCCCGCCACCGCCGCCAGTACGCCCATCAGCGGCACGAGCACCAGCATGGTGAAGGTGGGCAGCGCATCCAGTTCCACGGTCGGGCGGAAGGGATACGCATCCCCCAGAATCGAGGTCCGCACCAGATATCCGATGCCTGCCGCAATTGCCACCGCGGTCAGATCCCGGTTGAAGCGCGCGCCGAAAATCTCCAGCGTCAGCAGCACTCCACCCGCCGGTGACCGGAACGCCGACGAAATCCCCGCCGCCGCCCCCGCCCGCACCAGCGTCTCCAGTTGCCGCCTGCTCAGGCGGAAGAACTGGCCGCACTGGCTTCCCACCAGCGCTCCTAACTGCACCATCGGCCCTTCCGGCCCCACCGAGCCGCCTACCGCCAGCACCAGCCCGCTCATGATCACGTTCAGCATCCGCACCATCGGCACGATGCCCCTGTGGTGCTGCAGGGATTCCACCACTTCCCGCACTCCGCCAATCCGGCTCTGCGGAAACTTCTGCAGGAATAGCCCAATCAGAAACAGACCCGCCGTCGGCACAATCAGCACGAACGGCAGCCGCGAGCTCGCCTTCTGCGCGTCCACCCAGGCGAACAGCACATCGTCGAGGTAGTCCGCT
>ODAK010005597.1_pt1 | contig 12748 bp, 8 predicted proteins | sample 1539591 | NCBI WGS metagenome assembly ODAK01 (sample SAMEA3539303, study PRJEB22396) | soil metagenome | biome: tundra; feature: field; material: soil | place: USA | collected 2010-05 | depth 0.15 m | reverse complement strand
CGGGGCTCCTCGCTCCGCCAGGACTCGGTCCGCCGTTTAACACCAGCCTCCTAGAAATACGCGCGAACGCCGAGGCCGACGTCGATATCGAAGTGCAGCGGCGGAAAGATCCACAGTCCGGGCGCGATTTCGAGATAGACCTCAAGCCATTGCGGCCGGCGGAATGCCAAGTCCAGTCCGACAGGCACGCGCGCAAAAAGCGCCGCTGAGTGCTGCTCATTATTGTACCAGTACGCGTGATCGCCGAAAACCATGCGGCCGCCCGCGCCGACGTGCCAGTCGAGCCGTACCGTGCTGTCCACGATGGGCTCTTCGTAGAGGTAGTCGAAGTGGATGCTGAAGGCTTGATAGGAGTCGTTGCACACGTAGCGGTTCCCATTCGAGTCATAGCAATGGCCGTAGTCCCAGAAACCGACGCCGAAGTCGAGCGCGTTGTCTCGATCGAGGAAGTATTTTCCGATGATGGAAGTGGGTTCGAAGACTTGCACGCCGAGGCCGAAGGGACGGCTCGTTCCCACTTCCGTGGCGCTGGCGGAACGAGTGGCCGAGAGGGCGACGAACACGGTTGCAAGAAGGATGACGCGTTTCATGTCGCGCATCCTAGACGATTTGGCTCGCGGCGGACAAATCTCGGCATTTCGTCTCGCCATTTTCTCTCGTGCACTGGTAGATCCACGCGGGTCTCGTGGACCGAACCATTCTCCAGTGTGTCGCAGCTCCTCTCATCGCCGCGGTTAGCCTTTTTGCCTGCCGCGACCGTGGCCAATCGCCCGCCCCGAAGGCTTTGCCACGGCCTGCATCGGTGGCGACTGCCTCGGCCACCGAGCCCGTGATTGGCGCGCCATCTGCCAAACCAGAGTCGGTGGCTCCGCCCGAACCCGATGAGGATGCGTTGCCGGAAGCCTCGGGACTTTCGCCCGACCGGCGCGCCCTTCAGGTCGTAGCCGGCATCGAGCGTGTCATCGACGGCGATCTGGCGCGTAGCCGCGGACTTACCCTCGTCGACCTTTCGGACGATTTTGCTCCGTTTATCTTCCAGGACGGCAAGGCCAGCGACGGTGCGCCGTTGCCCAATCGCTACCGGGCGGTCTTCGTAGGATTGGCGAGCGATCGCACCGATGGCGACGGTGAGGCCTTGCCGCCTGGCGCGCGCAACTATCTCGAACTGTACGGTGTGCCGCCGTCGCTGTCGGTGATGCGCCGACGCTTTCTGGAAGACGCCGCTCGAACCTGCGAAGGCACAATCGACAGGTCCAAGCTGCTGGCTGTCGACGGCATCGACACGTGGGGCAGCAGCACCGAGAAAAAGGAAACGACCAGGCACCATTTCCGGGGTTTGCGACTGGAAGCTGCGCAGAAGTCGGCCGGCGCTGCCACCCTGGAAGAGCTGTCGCAGAAAGATCCGCGCTACGCTAAAGACGTCAAAGCGCATCTCCGCACTGACGCCCAGCGCGCGGCCTTTGCCGAGGTGGAAAAGCGTCTCATCTGCGAAGGGCTACTCGACGCGAGCAAGCACAAGGAGGGCTTCTACGACGGGGCCATGCGCAGCGCCGCGCTCGACTTCCAGCAGAAGAACGCCGTGTTCGCGCAAGCCGATCTCACGCGTAGCACGCTGGAGGCGATGGCTCGGCCGCTTTTGCAAAACGACTTTCTGGCCTTGCGTCGCGTGCTTGCCGAGCGTGCGGCGCAGGCGGGACGAATCCTGGAAGATGGCAGCACCATCGATGCCGTGCCGCTACCCAAGCCCGGCAAACTTCGCAAACTGCCCACGTTCAAGAATGCGGCCGGCGAGGCCGTTCCCGTGCCGGATCTCGTGGGCCAAGCAACCGACGCGGTGATGGCACGGCTTGGCTTGGCCTCGGCCGAGGACGCGTTGGCCTTCTTTCGCCGACACTCGGACAGGGATTTCCGCTCGCTTCAGGTGGCGGTTCGCTTTCCGTCGCTGCCCGAGTACTACGGCCCGCACATGGATCTCGTGGCCGAAATCGATCGTGGCGACATCTGGTACGAGTTTCCCTTCAATGCCAAGGGCGATCGCCTGCCGCAGCCCAGAGAGCGTTTCCCGTCGTTCACGCTGTTCGTGAAATGGCGGGGTGAAAAAGTGCCGCTTGTCCATTGGCGCACCACCATCGGCGGCTGGCGTTCCGAAGTCGCGTCCGACGGCGAGGAGTATTACCGGTACAAAGACTCGGATGTCGGCGCCCGCGTGTGGCGACACATTGTCGCCGCACCCGTGTGGCTACCGCCCACGTCGGCTCCGCTGGCCGCCATGGTCAAAACGAAGTACGTAGCGGGCGCGTATCCGCACGTGGTGAACTACGACGAAACCGGACCTGGCTATCTATCCGCCTACGGGCTGGTCGCCGGCATCCACGAGCAGATGCGTCGTCGAGGCGAGACCTTCACCTATTACGACAATGGCATTCGTACGCACGGGTCGTTCGACTACCTCTCGCTGCGTGGCCGCTTTTCCCATGGCTGCCACCGTCTTTACAACAATCTGGCCGTGCGGATGTTCTCGTTCGTCCTCGGGCATAGGCGAATCAAAGTGCTGGGGCCAATGGCTCTCGGCTTCCGCCGCACGTTCTATTACGACGGCGAGGTCTACGATATGCGGCTACCGACGCGCGGTTTTTACTTTCAGCTGGATCCTCCGCTGGCGGTAGAGACGCTGAAGGGCGACATCAAAGGCAAGCTCCAGCAGCCGATCAGCGGCTATGTGCCAAAACCGGGCGTGAAATACGGCAGTCAGCCGCCGAAGGCTGGTGGCGGTCCGGATAGTAAAGCCGGAGGTGGTCCCTGATGGGAACGATGCGAATGATGCGGCGGATGGCTCTTTTCGTCCTGCTCGGCTTTGCTTGCTCTAGGCCAAGCTCGCCCGCGCCAGCTCCGGCTGCGTCGACGCCCAGCGCGTCGTCAAGCAGTCCTGCCGCGCTGGTGCCGGTTGAGCCAGCCGCGGAATCGCTGAGCGAAGTAACAAAGGTCGCGGACGAAGATCTTAAGACCGAAGAGCGCGAGACCAACCCGTATTCCGAAAGCGTCACCCTGAAGCTGAGCATCTCGCCGCCGGTGAAAGCAATTGTCACCTGGGGCGCCAAGACGGTCGCGCGGGTGGCACCCGGAACCATGGACGCCGACATCCAGCGCCCGCGTGGTAGCGGCCCCTTGGATCTTGAGATCAAAGCGGACGGCTATCTGCCTTACCACACCCGCCTTTACGCCGACCGCAGCGACAAGGTTTCGGTTCGCCTCTGCCGCAACGAGGATGCGTCGGCGCTTTTGGGTTACAAGCGCAGCGTCGAGAAAAACGGCGGCGAAAAGAAGAAGTGAATTGTGCATGGTCGTCCATTTCGCCCAGCCGAGCTTTGCAGAGGGGAACCTCGCGCAGTCGGTGCGTGCGGTGGTAGTGTCCCCGCCGACCTATGTCCGATTCGGAAATCGCACCCACCCAGCTGGTGAACAGTCCGCGCGATCCTCTAGCTGACACCATCATTGGCGAGCGCTACCGCGTCCTTGGCCGTATCGGCGAAGGCGGGATGGGTACGGTTTTTCGCGTCGAGCACATGCACATGAAGAAGGTGCTCGCGCTCAAGCTTCTTCGTCCCGAGTTCAGTTCGGTGCAGGACGCCACCCGCCGTTTCGAGCGTGAGGCCCAGTCCGCCAGCCGCCTCAACCACCCCAACATCATCTCGGTTACCGACTTCGGCCAAGGTGCCAACGGCGAAATGTTCCTGGTCATGGAATTCGTTGCCGGTGAGCCGCTCGTGGAAGTGCTGGCGCGCGAAGGCCGCTTGGAACCGGAACGCGCCTGTCGCATTGCCGGGCAAATTTTGGGCGCGCTCGAGCACGCGCACGCCGAGGGTGTGATCCACCGAGATCTCAAGCCGGCCAACGTCATGCTGGTTGCCGATTCACAGCGGCAAGAGACGGTGAAGATCCTCGACTTCGGCATTGCGAAGATGACGCAGTCTCAGGGCAGCGACGAGCCCCTGACTCGCGGCTTGATGATCTTCGGAACGCCCGCGTATATGTCGCCCGAGCAAGCGACGGGACAAGAGGTCGACCTCCGCGCTGATCTCTATTCCTGCGGCATCATGCTTTTCGAGATGCTCGTCGGGCAGAAGCCATTTCACAACGATGATCTGGTGAAGCTCCTCAGCATGCAGATCACGCAGCCGGCGCCTCGCTTTGCCGATGTGGCTCCCGACTTGCGCGTGCCGCCGGCGCTCGAAGCTGCAGTCATGCGCGCTCTCGAAAAAGATCGTGACAAGCGCTTCGCCAGTGCCGCCGAGTTTCGCAAGGCACTGGAAGTCGCGCACACCGATGTTGCCGAGCGTGGCGCACTCTTCGCCGCCTCGTCGGTGCGCCTCGGGTTTTCTGTCGGTGCCAAGCTGTGGGCTCAGCGTCCCGTCATCGCGTTGGCACTGCGGCGGGCTTGGCGCGCTGTCCGCACCGTGAAGGGCAGGGCGGATGCACATGCGCAACCGGTACTCAAGCGCTTACCTGAGCGCGTGCGGCCTTGGGCCATTCCTGGCTTGGTAATATTACTCTTTTTGACGCTGGTGATGACACGCGGGGCAGGGCGCAAGGGCGCCACGCCCAGGCTGGAGCCGCCCAAACCTAGGCCCGTCGCTGCCGAACTGAAATCGCCCATTAAGCACATCGAAGACACGATGGCCAAGGGGCAACTTACCGAGGCACGGGTGCTGATCATGCAGCAGATTTCCGCGCATCCCACCGAAGGCCGCGTTCGCTATCTGCTCGGCAATCTAGAGTTCGCCGACAAGAATCCCGCGGCGGGACTGCAAGCCTACGACGAAGCCCTGAGGCTCGATCCCGGTCTTCGCGGCGACGCAGCTTTGCTGGTAAACATCCGAACCGAGCTTAACGATCGCAAGGTCGGCCTTGTCGCACTGGAAATGCTGATTAAACAGGTCGGCAAGCCCGCCGTTGATATCCTGGCCGACATCGCCTCCGACGACCGGCGTGCTGAATTTCGCATGGCCGCGCGGGAGGGCTGCGAGACGCTTGCTTGCAGCAAGAAGGTGGACCTGGTGAACAGCTATTCGCTCGATCTGTCGCAAGGCCACTCGTGCGACGAGAAGCGGGTCGCCGTGCAGAAGCTGGGCGAGACCGGCGATGCCCGCGCGATCGAACCGCTGCGGCGAGCGCGCTCGGAGCGACGTAGTTTCTTGGGCGGCATCCTTGGCAACTCGGGGAACGGCTGCATCGTCAAAGACATCGATGCTGCTCTGACCGCGCTAGGTGCGCCGCCGCCTACGCCGGCACCGAGTAAACGCCGCCGACGCTAGCCGAGCGCTTTCTCGATGGCGCGACGGACGCGCTTGCTGTCGGGCTTGGTCAGCGACACGAAATAGTCGACGACTTGTCCGTCGCGTCCCACCAGGTACTTGTAGAAGTTCCAGCGCGGCCGCGCATGCTTCGTCGTGAGGAAGCGAAAAACCGGCGACTGCCCCTCGCCGTGCGTTTTCACTTTGGCGAAGAGCGGGAACGTGACGTGGAATTTGAGATCGCAGAACGCGCCGATCTCTGCCGCATTGCCGGGTTCTTGCCCCCCAAAATCGTTCGACGGAAAACCCAGCACGATGAGGCCCCTGTCCCGGTATTCCTGCCAGATTTTTTCTAGGTTGGCATACTGGGGCGTGAAGCCACATTCGGAAGCTGTGTTCACCGCCAACACGACCTTGCCGGAATAGGCGGAAAGCGGCTGCGTTTTCCCATCGAGCATTTCAGCGCTTAGGTCGAAAAGCGACATCGTGCTCTTGAGATGCTCGCGGCGGAGTTCTGGTGTCACCCCGCCGTGTCCTTACCGGGGTTACCCCACGAGCCGCGGTGGCGGCGTTTCCATCTCCGGCTCGATGGGTGGCATGGTCCGTTCTTTGCCCGTGCGCAGGACAGAGTGCTTGATGCCGTAGGTGAAGTAGATGACCAGGCCGATTGCCATCCAGGCGAACAGCCGAATGATCGTGTGCGTGGTCGCGGTGTACATCAGCAAGCCCGAGGTGAGCGCGCCGCAGATGGGGACAAGATAGGTGCCGCCCGGCACTCGGAACGAGCGCGGAATGTCCGGCCGCCTGATACGCAGGATCATCACGCCAAGGCTTACGAGCACGAACGCGAAGAGCGTACCGATGCTGGTCAGCTCGCCCAATATATCGATGGGAAGAACGCCCCCGGCGATGGCGCAGACGCATCCCGTGAGGATGGTGGTGACGTGGGGCGTGCCGAAGCGAGGGTGCACTCTGGCCGCGACGGAGGGAAAGAGTCCGTCGCGCGCCATGGAAAAGAAAATTCGTGGCTGCCCCAGCAAGAGCACCAGCATGACGGACGACAGACCCGCGATAGCGCCGATCTCGACGGCGGATTCGAGTAAATGCGATCCCGTCACGGCGATCCCGAGGGCGATAGGGTGGGCCACCGACAGCTTCGTGTAATGCACGACGCCCGTCAGAATCAGCGACACGGCGATATAGAGAACCGTGCAAATGGCCAGCGAGCCCAAAATGCCAATGGGCAAATCGCGCTGCGGATTTTTCGTCTCTTGCGCAGCCGTCGAGACAGCGTCGAAACCGATGTACGCGAAGAACACCATGGTCGCGCCCTGAAGAATTCCCGAGATGCCGAAGCGGCCGAAGGTGCCTTCGTTCGCCGGGATGAACGGTGTCCAATTTTCGTGGCGCACGAAGGGCGCGGCGGTCGCGATGAACATCAGCACCACGGCTACCTTGATGATCACGATGATGCCGTTGAAGCGCGCGGATTCTTTGATGCCGACGACCAGGATCGCCGTGACGGCCAGCACGATGCACACGGCTGGCAGGTTGATGATAGCGCCGGTGCCCTGTAGATGTTGGTGGGCCTCGCTCCACACGAACGGCGCTTGCGTCCACGTGCGCGGAAGCTCATGGCCCGTCACATTCTTGATGAACGCACAGACGTAACCCGACCAGCCTACGCTGACCGTGGCGGCGCCGACCAGATACTCGAGGATCAGATCCCAACCGATGATCCACGCGATGAGCTCGCCCATCGTGGCGTACGCGTAGGTGTACGCGCTGCCTGCGATGGGTATCATGGACGCCATCTCGGCGTAGCAAAGGCCTGCGAAGGCCGACGCAATGGCTGCGACGGTGAACGAAAGGGCGACGGCTGGCCCCGCGTTGACGGCGGCCGCGCGCCCGGTGAGCACGAAGATGCCGGTGCCGATGATACCGCCAACACCCAGTAGAATGAGGTCGAACGCGGTCAGGGTTCGTTTGAATCCGTAGCCGTACTCGGCATCCGAGCGAAGCTTGTCGACCGACTTCGTAGCAAAAAGGCCGTTACCCATGGTTCCTCTGCGTCCTCTGTGTTTCTCTGTGCTCTTTCCTCGCAGAGGCGAGCATGGCCAGCGCACTATAGACTGCCACGACGATGACCAACCACAGAAGGTAGACCAGCGAAAGTTGGCGCACGACGTAAGCCGCCAGTGGAACGCCTAGCACGCCTCCCACCGCCAGCCCCAGCGCCGCGCGTGGGGCGTAGCTGCCACGGCCGATGAAGCGGATTCCGCTGGTGGGCATGATGAAGGCGCACGAGCTCATCATGATGGGAAAGATGGCTTTGAGATCCATGCCGAGGAAGCCAAACAGAATCAGGCTGGGCGCGTAGGCGCCAATGCCCAGGTTCATGAAGGCTCCGAAAATGAAGTTTCCGACGATTCCGGCCACCAGTCGTCCCCCCGAAAGCCCGAGCGTGTCGCCGCCCGCCGGCAGCCAGTGCAGCGCTTTGACCAGCATCAGAGTCGCTGCGCCGAGCAGCGCCACGCCCATGCCGATCTGGACCTTTCGCTTGGGCCACGCCGCTACGACGCCGGCACCGAGCCATGAGCCCAGAATGGACGCTCCGACCAGCGTTACTAAGGACGCCATCTCGACTTTGATGATCGTGATGTAGATGACCGCTTGGGCCACCGTCGGCCACATGTGTCCGACCAGCAGCGTGCCCGGAATCAGCCGATCCGGGACCAAACGGAACAGCTTGTAGATCGACGTGGTCGTGGCGTACGAGCCGATTCCGAGAGTGTCGAAGAAATTCGTCACGAAGCCAATGATGGTCTGCGCAAGCGATGGAAGGCCCGGGCGTGTGGCGATGGCATCGGCATCGCTCGACGTCGGCGTCCGGCGCCTTTTCGCCATGTCGCGCGCCCACAACGTGGAAAAGACTGCGGCAAACAGCGCGAGCGCGCCGAGCAGGAGGGGCCGAAGACCAAACATTCGAGCATGGTACAACGGGCCTTTTAGGACTTTGCAAGTCTCGTACGTTGGGGCCTCAAGTTGGGCAGGGGTTCCAGTCGATGCTGTCCTTTGCATTCGTTTGCCAGCTAAGGGCGCATTGTGACAGACAAAATACAGGGCTACGTTGACGCGTTGGGGCCTTCGGGCCGGCAACACGCAATTCTCGTCGTCGACGACGATCCGGAGTTCATGCGCGCCTGCGTGCGAGTTCTCAAGCTCTGGAATTATTTGGTCACGTCGGCTACGTCGGGCCAGGAGGCGTTGCGGCTGGCAGGCGAGGGCGCCTTCGACGTCATCCTGACCGACATCCATCTGCCGGATTCGACCGGCCTCGACGTCCTGCGTGCGGTGCGCGGACGGGATAAAGACGTGCCAGTCATCTTGATGACTGGCGGGCCGGAGCTTGAAACAGCGCGGCTGGCGGTCGAGTGGGGTGCCCAGAACTATCTCATCAAGCCGCTGGCGTTGCCGCAGCTCAAGGAGGTGCTTGACCGCGCTATTCGTAGCTACCAGGCGGCCCGCCGCCAGCGCCAAATCCTGGCGGTCAGCGAGCGGCTGGCGCGCGAAACCGATTTGCTGCGAGCGCAGTTCATGCGTTCGATGGACGGGCTGTGGATGGCGTTTCAGCCCATCGTTTCGTGGTCCAAGCGCTCGGTGGTGGCGTACGAAGCTCTTTTGCGGACGACTGATCCGCAGCTGCACCAGCCGGTGGATATTCTCAACGTCGCCGAATCCCTCGGGCAAGTCCATGCGCTTGGCCACAGGACGCGCGGACTCATCGCCGAGATTTGGCAGAGCCACCCCGAGCTGCCGGGCGTCTTCGTCAACTTGCACGTTCTCGATTTGCTCGACGAGGCTCTGTACGCGACAGACAACCCGCTTCTGCAGTTCGCTCCGCGCATTCATTTCGAGATCACGGAACGCATGGCGCTCGAAAAGATTTCTGACACACGCGAACGCATTGAGCGTCTGCGCAAGCTGGGCTACAAGATCGCAGTGGACGATCTGGGCGAGGGCTATTCCGGCCTCAACACCTTTGCGACGCTGGAGCCCGACGCCGTGAAGCTGGACATGTCGCTCATCCGCGGCATCGAGCTCTCGCCGACTAAGCGGCGCATGGTGCAGACGCTGGCGTCGCTATGCCGCGAGCTTGGTACACCGCTGGTTGCGGAAGGCGTGGAAACCAAGGCGGAACTCGACGTCCTGATCGAGGCCGGTGCGGACTGGTTCCAAGGCTACTTCTTCGCCCGTCCGGACTTTCCCTTTCCGGTACCGAATTTATGATTCGGGAAGGCATGCCGGCTGGCTCCGCAGGCACCTCTCTGACGCGCGTGCGGCTTGCTGATTGGTCGCCGTGACACAATTCACGAGTCCGTCGAGATTTCCCAGATATGTCGTGCAGAAATCCCTTGTGTCTCGGGCGGTGAACTGACCCGTCCGTCAGACGAGAATTGTGTTGCGCCCCACCTGCAGGAGACGTAAGAACAGGGCGCTTTCGGATACCCCAAGCAATTTACGGGAGGACCCAAGAAATGGCTCGCAAGACGGTCACCATCGACGGCAATGAAGCCGTTGCCTACATCGCGCACAAGACCAACGAAGTTTGTGCCATCTACCCCATTACCCCATCCTCGAACATGGGTGAGTGGGCCGACGAGTGGTCGGCGCAAGGTCGCACGAACATCTGGGGCACAGTCCCGGCTGTGTGCGAGATGCAGAGCGAAGGTGGCGCGTCCGCTGCCACCCACGGCGCTCTCCAGTCGGGTGCTCTGACCACCACGTTCACCGCCGCCCAGGGCCTCCTGCTCATGATCCCGACCATGTTCAAAGTGGCGGGCGAGCTGACTTCGACCGTGTGGCACGTTTCCGCCCGTACCGTGGCGACGCACGCGCTTTCCATCTTCGGCGATCACAGCGACGTCATGGGCGTCCGCCACACCGGCTTCGGCCTCGTCGCCGCGGGCTCCGTGCAAGAGGCGATGGACATGGCGCTCATCTCCCAGGCGTCGACGCTCGCGTCTCGCATCCCGATGATCCACTTCTTCGACGGCTTCCGCACCTCGCACGAAGTGCAGAAGATCGAGCAGCTCACCGACGACGACATCAAGGCCCTCATGACCGACGAGCTGGTGGCTGGCCACCGTGCTCGCGCCATGTCGCCCGATCGCCCGGTCCTGCGCGGCACCGCTCAGAACCCCGACGTGTTCTTCCAGGCGCGTGAGAGCTGCAACAAGTTCTACGACGCTGCCCCCGGCCTCATCCAGGCCCAGATGGACAAGTTCGCCAAGCAGGTCGGACGCGCGTACCACCTCTTCGACTACGTCGGTCCGGCGGATGCCGACCGCGTGATCATTCTCATGGGTTCGGGCGCCGAAGTTGCGCACGAGACGGTCGATGCCCTCACCAAGACGGGCGAGAAGGTCGGTATCGTCAAGGTCCGCCTGTTCCGTCCGTTCTCGATGGACAGCTTGATCGCAGCATTGCCCAAGTCGGTCAAGGCCATCGCGGTCCTCGATCGCACGAAAGAGCCAGGCTGCGCGGGCGAGCCGCTGTACCAGGATGTGATCACCGCGGTCGCCGAGGCTGCCTCGGCCGGCAAGTTGCCCTTCGCCATGCCGAAGCTGATCGGTGGACGCTACGGCCTTTCGTCGAAAGAGTTCACCTCGGCCCACGTCAAGGCGGTGTTCGACGAGCTCAAGAAGCCAGCGCCGAAGAACCACTTCACCGTGGGTATCAACGACGACGTCACGCACACCTCGATCGACGTGGACTACAGCTACTCGACCGAGCCCGATTCGGTGAAGCGCTGCTTGTTCTACGGACTTGGCTCGGACGGCACCGTCGGTGCCAACAAGAACTCGATCAAGATCATCGGCGAAGACCCCAAGTTCTACGCTCAGGGCTACTTCGTCTACGACTCGAAGAAGGCCGGCGCGGTCACCGTGTCCCACCTTCGCTTCGGGCCGGACGTGATTCGTTCCAGCTACCTCGTAACGAAAGCCCAGTTCCTGGCCTGCCACAACTGGTCCTTTCTCGAGCGCTACGACATGCTCCAGTACCTTCAGCCGGGCGGCGTGTTCTTGCTGAACAGCGTGTACGGTCCTTCCGACGTCTGGAATCAGCTCCCGGTCGAGGTGCAGAAGCAGATCATCGAGAAGAAAGCTCGCTTCTACGTCATCGACGCCTACAAGGTGGCGAAGGAAACCGGCATGGGTGCGCGTATCAACACCATCATGCAGACCTGCTTCTTCAACATCTCGGGCGTGCTGCCCGCCGAGGTGGCCATCGAGAAGATCAAGGCCGCCATCAAGAAGACCTACACGAAGAAGGGTGAGGAAGTCGTTCAGAAGAACTTCCGAGCCGTCGACCAGACCATCGCCAATCTGATGGAGGTCAAGGTCCCGGCCGTGGCGTCGAGCACGATCAAGATGCCACCCATCGTGGCCAAGGAAGCTCCGAAGTTCGTGCACGATGTGACGGCGGAGATCATCGCGGGCCGCGGCGACCAGCTGCCGGTCAGCGCCTTCCCGGTGGACGGCACGTTCCCGACGGGGACCGCGCAGTGGGAAAAGCGCAACATCGCGATGGAAATCCCAGTGTGGTACACGGATCTCTGCATCCAGTGCAACAAGTGCACATTGGTGTGTCCGCACGCCGCTATCCGCGCCAAGGTGGCCGATCCCAAGTTGCTGGCAAAGAGGCCGGCGACGTTCAAGGACATGAAGTACAAGGGCAAAGAGTTCGACGGACAGTCGTACATGATTCAAGTTGCCCCCGAAGACTGCACGGGTTGCAACCTGTGCGTGGAAGTCTGCCCAGGCAAGGACAAGAAGGATCCCACCAAGCGTGCTCTCATGATGGCGCCGCAGATGCCGCTGCGTGAGGCCGAGCGCGAGAACTACGCCTTCTTCCTCGATTTGCCCGAGGTGGATCGTCGTCTGGTCAAGGTCGAAACGGTCAAGGGCTCCCAGTTCCTGCAGCCGTTATTCGAGTACTCGGGCGCCTGCTCGGGTTGTGGCGAAACGCCGTACTACAAGTTGCTCACGCAGCTTTTTGGTGACCGCGCCATCATCGCGAACGCGACTGGTTGCTCGTCGATCTACGGCGGTAACCTGCCCACCACGCCGTTTACCAAGACCAAGGCGGGCCTCGGCCCGACCTGGAACAACTCTCTCTTCGAGGACAACGCGGAGTTCGGTCTCGGCTATCGGCTGACCATCGATCAGCAGACCGAGTACGCCAAGGTGCTGCTCAAGAAGCTCGGCGGTAAGTTGCCGGGCGAGTTGCTCACGGCCCTTCTCGAAGCCAACCAGGCCGACGAGGCCGGCATCATCGCTCAGCGCGAGCGCGTCGCCACCCTGAAGCAGGCCTTGGCCAAGCTCGGCACCGACGCCGACGCCAAGAACCTGCTGACGGTTGCCGACATGCTGGTGAAGAAGAGCGTGTGGATC
>ODAK010005595.1_pt1 | contig 12752 bp, 8 predicted proteins | sample 1539591 | NCBI WGS metagenome assembly ODAK01 (sample SAMEA3539303, study PRJEB22396) | soil metagenome | biome: tundra; feature: field; material: soil | place: USA | collected 2010-05 | depth 0.15 m | reverse complement strand
CATATCCGCTGCGGTCGAGACGTCGGGAACCGGTGTCGGGATCAACGGCGTGGGCTTCGACGTCGACGACAAGGCGCCTCTCGTTTCTTTGGCCCGGCGTTATGCTGTCGCCGAAGCCATGACCGCAGCCCGAGAGCTAGCGAGCGCAGCCGGCGTCACACTTGGACCCCTAGTGGAGCTCTCCGAGGGCAGACCGCTGCACCCGTTTGGTCCGGCCGGCCGACCGTTCCTGGCTGCGGCCCGTAGGTCGAGCGGTGGGCCGCCGCCGGTAGAGATCGGCGAGCTGAGTGTCACCGTGACGGTTTCGGCCGTTTTCGAGGTGACACCTGAGACAGCGGGGTGATCCATTCGGCCTCGTAGAAGGCAGACTTGACGGGCGCTGCTCGCCAGCGCGCACCCTCTCGGTACCATGCCGAGGTGCCTCCATTCCGGGTCGTTTCTGACTTTCAACCCGCCGGCGCGCAGCCGGCGGCAATAGAGGCACTGTCGCGGGGCGTCGAGCGTGGCGACCACTTCCAGACCCTGCTCGGAATCACCGGGAGCGGCAAGAGCGCGACGATCGCCTGGACAATCGAGAAGGTCCAGCGACCAACTCTCATGCTGGCGCCGAACAAGTCTCTCGCTGCGCAGCTGGCAGGCGAGCTTCGCGGTTTCTTCCCCGATAACAGGGTCGAGTACTTCGTCTCCTACTACGACTACTACCAGCCCGAAGCCTACCTGCCCTCAACTGACACCTACATCGAGAAGGACTCGTCCATCAACGACGAGATCGACCGGCTGAGACATTCCACGACCGCCAGCCTGCTCACGCGGAGGGACGTCATCGTCGTGGCGTCGGTCTCGTGCATCTACGGCCTCGGCTCGCCCGAGGAGTACCGCGGCCAGATCCTCGTGCTCTCGCCAGGCGAGACCCACGATCAGCGAGCGCTGCTCACGCGCCTTGTCTCGATGCACTATGAGCGCAACGACGCCAACCTCGTCCGCGGAAGGTTCCGAGTGCGTGGCGACACGATCGAGGTGCACCCCGCCTACGAGGAGTATGCGGTGCGCATCGAGCTGTTCGGCGACGAGGTCGAAAGGCTAAGCCGTTTTGACGTCATGACCGGCGAGCTGCTCGGCGACCTCGAGGAGCTGATCATCTTCCCGGCCACGCACTACGTCGCCGGGGACGAGCGCACACGTAATGCCATCGCCTCGATTGAGGTCGAACTTGGGGAGCGTCTGCGCGAGCTCGAGCAGGCGGGCAAACTGCTCGAGGCCCAGCGGTTGCGGATGCGGACAGAGCACGACCTTGAGATGCTCGCAGAGCTCGGTAGCTGCAACGGGGTGGAGAACTACAGCCGGCACCTCGACGGGCGGTCAGCTGGCGAGCCGCCCTACACGCTGCTCGACTATTTCCCAGAGGACTGGCTGTTGGTCATCGACGAGAGCCACGTGACAGTTCCGCAGCTTCACGGGCAGTTCGCCGGCGACCGCTCCCGAAAAGATGTCCTCGTCGAGCATGGCTTCCGCCTCCCGTCGGCCAAGGACAACCGGCCGCTGCGCTTCGAGGAGCTCGGGGCACGTATCAACCAGTGCATCTTTTTGTCAGCGACTCCGTCCGAGTATGAGATCTCGGTCTCGAGCCAGGTCGTCGAGCAGATCGTGCGTCCGACGGGTCTCGTCGACCCGGAGGTCGTCATCAAGCCGACAAAGGGTCAGATCGACGATCTCATCGCAGAGATAAACACGACCATCGCCCGAGGCGAGCGCGTGCTTGTGACGACGCTGACGAAAAAGATGGCCGAGGACCTGGCCGACTACCTGTTGGAGACCGGCCTCAAGGTCCGCTACCTGCATTCGAATATCGACACGATCGAGCGCATCGAGATCGTCAGGGACCTGCGCCTCGGCGAGTTCGACGTGCTGGTGGGGATCAACCTGCTTCGGGAGGGCCTGGACCTTCCTGAGGTGGCCCTAGTCGCGATCCTGGATGCCGACAAGGAAGGCTTTTTGCGTTCCAAGACCTCGTTGATCCAGACGATGGGTCGTGCCGCCCGAAACGTCTCGGGCAGGGTGGTTCTCTACGCGGACGTGATCACCGACTCGATGCGGGGAGCAATCGCCGAGACCGAGCGACGCCGTCTCGTGCAGCAGGAGTACAACCGCGAGCACAACATCGACCCACAGACGATCCGCAAGGCCGTCACCGACCTGGTGGCCCAGTTCCGCAGCGCCGCCGGCGCGGGCGGCGACGGGTTCGGAGCCGGGTCCCCGCTGCCGAGCCGCGCCGGATCAGACCGGTCTCGGCGGGCCGGGCGGCGGGCAGTCGAGCGAGCCGCGGATGTGCTCGAGATCTCGCTGAACGGGCGAGCCGGTGGCAACGAGCTTCCGGCTGACGAGATCGGAAGGTTGATCGCGACGCTCGAACAGGAGATGGAGGCCGCAGCTGCTGAGCTTCGCTTCGAGTACGCGGCGAGACTTCGCGACGAGATCCGTTCTCTGCGACGCGAGCTCAGGGAGGTCGGCTGATGATCCGCGCTCCGCGCTCAGCGACTCGCCGGCGTTCGCCGGCGGGTCGGTAGTCTGCGCCTGTGCCCAGCACCCTCGTTGTTCGCGGGGCCCGCGAGCACAACCTCAAGAACGTCTCGATAGAGCTGCCCCGTGACCGCCTGATCGTTTTCACGGGGCTTTCCGGTTCCGGCAAGTCGTCTCTCGCCTTCGACACGATCTACGCCGAAGGCCAGCGTCGCTATGTGGAATCGTTGTCCTCCTACGCCAGGCAGTTCCTCGGTCAGATGGACAAGCCGGACGTGGACTTCATTGAGGGTCTCTCGCCCGCGATCTCGATCGACCAGAAGTCCGCTTCGCGCAACCCCCGCTCGACGGTCGGGACGATCACCGAGATCTACGACTATCTGCGGCTTCTTTTTGCCCGCATTGGCCAGCCGCACTGTCCTAACTGCGGCCGGCTCGTCACGCGCCAGAGCCCGCAACAGATCGTCGACCGCCTGAGCGACTTGCCGGAGGGAACTCGATTTCAGGTGCTCGCCCCAGTAGTGCGGGGCCGAAAGGGCGAGTACTCCGCCCTCTTGGACGACCTCGCAAAGCAGGGTTTCGCGAGGGCGCGGGTCGACGGGAAGCTGGTCGAGCTCTCCGACAGGGCGTCGCTCGAGCTCGCTCGTTACGAGCAGCACACCATTGAAGTTGTCGTGGACCGCCTTGTCCGTAGGGACGGCATCGAACGCCGGCTGACCGATTCGATCGAGACGGCGCTGCGCCTCGGGGAGGGGATCGCCGAGATCCTCCTGATGCCTGGTAGCCAAAGCTCGGCTGCCGGGCCTAGCGCGCAGGCTACGAAGACGCCGGCGACCAAGGCGGCCGTCAAGAAGACCACGAAGGCTGCCGCGGCCAAGGCAGCTGCCGCCAAGGCGGCCGACGCCGCCGACGATGGGATGGCCGACGGGCCAGAGGACTCGTCACAAGAAGACACTGGCGAGCAGGTGCTCACCTTCTCCCAGCATCTTGCGTGCGTGAACTGCGGGATCTCGTTGGACGAATTGGCGCCGAGGAGCTTCTCGTTCAACTCTCCCTTCGGCGCTTGTCCGTCGTGCAACGGGCTCGGGACCCGCTTCGAGGTCGATCCCGATCTGGTCGTCCCGAACCCGGATCTGTCTCTCACCCAAGGAGCGATAGGGCCCTGGGCCGGGTCGCGCACGGAGTACTTCTCGCGCGTACTCAAGGCCGTAGCGGAGTCGAGCGGCTTCAGCATGGACAAGCCGTGGTCGAAGCTCACCAACGCGCAGCGCAAGATCCTTCTTTACGGCGCCGGCTCAAAGCGCGTGCACGTCCAGTACCGAAACCGGTACGGCACCTTGCGCAGCTACGACACCCAGTTCGAAGGTGTCGTGCCGTGGCTGCAGCGGCGACACAGCGATGCGGACTCCGACTGGGTACGGGAGCAGGTCGAGGGCTACATGCGCGAGGTGCCCTGCCCCGACTGCGGCGGGACGAGGCTCCGCCCTGAGTCGCTCGCTGTAAAAGTCGGCGGCAGGAGCATCGCGGAGTTGTCTTCGATGTCGATCCGAACCGCGCACGATCTCCTCGAGCGGCTCGAGTTGAGCTCGAGGGAGGAGATGATCGCCGAGCGCGTGATGAAAGAGATCCGTGCCCGGCTGCAGTTCCTTGTCGACGTCGGGCTCGACTACCTGAGCCTCGATCGCTCCGCGGCGACGCTGGCGGGCGGGGAAGCCCAGCGGATACGGCTTGCGTCCCAGATCGGAAGCGGGCTCGTCGGGGTGCTCTACGTGCTCGACGAGCCTTCGGTAGGCCTGCACCAAAGGGACAATCGCAAGCTCGTCGAGACCCTTCTCCGGTTGCGGGACATCGGTAACACCGTCTTGGTGGTGGAGCACGACGAGGAGACGATCCGGGTCGCCGACTACGTAGTCGACATCGGACCGGGGGCTGGTGAGCACGGCGGCGAGGTTGTCTGTGCTGGATCGGTGGCCGACTTGTTGAAGTCCCGGTCGTCGATAACAGGCCAATACTTGTCCGGGAAACGTTCGATAGCCGTGCCCGCCATGAGGCGCGAGCCCAAAGGCGATTGGGTGGTCGTGCGGGGCGCGCGCGAGCACAACTTGAAGAACATCGACGTCGAGATCCCGCTCGGGTGCTTCGTGTCGATCACGGGCGTGTCCGGTTCGGGCAAGTCGACCCTGATAAACGACATCTTGCTGCGGGCCTTGATGCAGCGCATCTACAAGTCCCGGGTCGTGCCTGGGCGTCATCGCACCATCGAGGGCGCAGAGGCGCTGGACAAGGTCATCGACATAGATCAGTCGCCGATCGGACGCACCCCGCGCTCGAACCCGGCGACCTACACCGGCATGTTCGACAACGTCCGGAAACTGTTCAGCCAGACCGCCGAGGCGCGCCTTCGCGGTTACCAGCCGGGCCGTTTCTCCTTCAACGTCGCGGGCGGCCGCTGCGAGGCGTGTGCAGGCGATGGCACCATCAAGATCGAGATGCACTTTTTGCCCGACGTCTACGTCCCGTGCGAGGTCTGCAAAGGAGCGCGATACAACCGTGACACCCTCGATGTCACCTGGCGAGGCAAGAACATCGCAGAGGTGCTCGACCTGTCTTGTGAGGAGGCGCTCGAGTTCTTCGCCGCGCAGCCTGTCATCTCGAGGCACCTGAGGACCCTTGTCGACGTGGGCCTCGGATATGTCCGTCTCGGTCAGCCCGCGCCTACGCTTTCGGGCGGAGAGGCCCAGCGCGTCAAGTTGGCCTCCGAGCTTGCCAAGCGCTCGACCGGGCACACCTTGTACGTGCTCGACGAGCCTACCACAGGGCTGCACTTCGAAGATGTCCGCAAGCTCTTAGACGTGCTGCAGCGTCTCGTCGACCAGGGCAACACCGTCTGCGTGATCGAGCACAATTTAGACGTCGTGAAGTCGGCCGACTGGGTGATCGATCTTGGGCCAGAAGGCGGCGACGGCGGTGGATCGGTCATTGTCGAGGGCACGCCCGAGAAGGTGGCCAAGACACTGGAGTCCTACACGGGCCGGTTTCTCGCCCCGTTGCTCGGGATGTGAGCTCACAACGAGCGCGACGGCACTGGGTTACGCGCCCGTCGCTTGGCAATTTCGTCTGAGGCCGGGCCAAAAGCCGGCTCTTAAGCAGGAGGGCGGCTATGAGCAAGCGAGCCGGTGAGGACGGGACCGAACAGGTCGAAGTCATCCGAGCAGCGGCGGCTACGGCGTTCAACCGGGCCTGGGAGCTCATCGAGTTGGCGAGTCGCAGCTCGGCACAAGACGAAGAGATGCTCGAGGCGGCGTTCGCCTCGCGATACCTGTGGGACTGCCTGGGAGGCGAGGAGCAAACCGCCATCGGTGACTGGCAGATCGCCCACGTCGCCAGCCTGCTTGGGCAGTCGTCTCTCGCTCTGGCGCGGGCCCAAAGGGCGCTCAGCTGTGTCATTCACAACGGTTGGACCGATTGGCGGCTGGCGTCTTGTTATGAAGGGATGGCCCGCGCGGAGGCTGCGGCCGAAAACACCGCAATGCGGGACCATTGGGCGGCTCTGGCTCGCCAGGTGCTCGACGGCCTAGATGACGACGAAGATCGGGCCCTGATCTCGGCGCAACTGGCGTCGGTCCCGGGCGTCGTTTCTTCGGGCGACGGCGCTTCGCGTCCGCGGCACAGCATCGCCGGGCTCGATCATGTCCAGCTCGCCATGCCCGTCGGTGCCGAGGCCGAGGAGGCGGCGGAGGACTTCTACGGTGGGATTCTCGGCCTGGAACCTCGAGACAAGCCCCCGGCGCTTGCTGTCCGTGGTGGACGTTGGTTCGACAACGGCCGCCTCAAGGTTCATCTGGGCGCTGACCCGGCGTTCCGGCCCTCCGAGAAGGCGCACGTAGCGCTCGTTGTCGAGGGTCTCGACCATCTGGTCGATGTGCTCGCCGAGGGCGGCCACCCGATCAGGTGGGACACCGAGGTTCCCGGCGTGCGCCGTTGCTACACGACAGACCCCTTTGGCAACCGGATCGAGTTGATCGAGGCCTGAGGATAGACGAGACCAGCGCTGAGACGTGACCGTTCAGGCGATGGCGAGCATGCGCTCGAGCGCCACCCTCGCGTCCGCAGCCGTGGCCTCGTCGACGACGATGCGGTTACGCACCTCTCCCTCGAGCAGGCCGTCGAGGACCCAGGCGAGGTGTGGCAGGTCGATGCGGAACATCGTCGAGCAGGGGCAGACGATCGGGTCGAGCGAGAGAACGGTCTTGTCGGGGTGCTCGCGAGCGAGTCGCTCCACGAGATGGATCTCTGTGCCGACGGCGATGGTGGAGCCGGCGGGCGCATCGTCGATGGCGCTGATGATGTAATCGGTCGAGCCGACCTGATCGGCGAGCTCGACGACCTCTCGGCTGCATTCGGGATGCACGATGACGATGCCTCCGGGATGCTCAGACCGGAACGCCGCGACGTGATCGGTCCGGAACCGCTGGTGCACCGAGCAATGCCCCTTCCATAAGAGCAAGGTGGCTTCTTTGACCTCGTAGTCCTGCAGGCCACCGAGGCGCTGGCGCGGGTCGACAACTTGCATGTCGGAGGCGTCGTAACCGAGCTGGAAGCCGGTATTGCGACCGAGATGCTGGTCAGGGAAGAAGAGGACCTTGTCACGGCCCCGCGGTCTTCTCGAGCTCGTTCCAGGCCCATGGCCCAAGGCTGCGGCTTTGCCGCCCTCGTCGAGGCCGAGCGCCCAGCGCAGCACGGGGCGGGCGTTGGAGGAGGTGCAGACCGAACCGGAGTTGCGGCCCACGAAGGCCTTCAGCGCCGCGGCGGAGTTCATATAGGTGATCGGCACGATCGCCTCGATGTCGGTCACCTCGGCGAGCTCGTCCCAAATCTGCTCGACGCCGTCGAGATCGGCCATGTCGGCCATCGAGCACCCGGCGTTCAGGTCGGGCAGGATCACCTGCTGGTGGGACCCCGTGAGGATGTCAGCAGACTCGGCCATGAAGTGCACCCCGCAGAAGACGACGAACTCGGCGTCGCGCTGCTCGGCGGCGAATCGGGACAGCCCGAAGGAGTCACCCCGCATGTCGGCGAACTGGATGACCTCCTCACGCTGGTAGTGGTGACCGAGAATTACGAGGCGTTTGCCGAGGCGCGAACGCGCGGCGACGACGTGCCGGGTCAGCTCGTCGGCGGTTGCAGTTGAGTAGTCGTCAGGAAGCGGCGGCTGCAGGCGGAACATCGGGAACCCCCTATAGGACGCTTCGTATCTCGGCCGGCGGGGACAGCCTGGTCGCCCAACCGCGGGTATGTCGGCCATTGAAGCGGATATGTCAGCCGGGGTACCAGGCCGGCCGTAACCTGCACTCTAGTGCTCGAGCGACCCCAATCGGTTCCTGATGCCCCCGGTTCGTACCAATTCAAGGACGCGGCGGGGCGGATCATCTACGTCGGCAAGGCGATGTCCCTGCGTAGCCGGCTTTCCAGCTATTTCCAGGACCCTGTTCACCTGCACCCGCGTACCGCCCAGATGGTGGAACGGGCTGCCTCGGTCGAGTGGATCGTCGTCGGGAGCGACGTCGAGGCAATCATGCTCGAGTACAACTTGATCAAGGTCCACAGGCCCCGTTTCAACATCCGCCTAGTCGACGACAAGAGCTATCCCTACCTCGCGGTCACTGTCGGCGACGAGTGGCCCAAGGCGACCGTCATGCGAGGCGCCAGGCGCAAGGACACGCGCTATTTCGGTCCTTATGCCCACGCCTACGCCATCCGTGAGACGCTCGACCTGCTCTTGCGGTCGTTCCCAATCCGGACCTGCTCGGATGCCAAGCTCCGGCGCCATCAGCTTCTCGGCCGGCCTTGCCTGCTCTACCACATCGAACGGTGCTCCGGGCCTTGCGTAGGCGCAGTCGAGCCCGACGAGTACCAAAGGCTCGTGTCCGAGCTCATGGCATTTCTCGACGGGGACACAAAGCCGGTCGTCGACCGCCTCGAGTCCGAGATGCGCCAAGCGGCCGGGGAGCTCGAGTTCGAGCGGGCGGCGCGCCTTCGTGACCGGCTGGCCACCGTGCGTCTTGCCATCGAACGCCAGCAGATGGTCACCGATACGCCGGAGGATTTGGACGTCCTCGCTATCGCCGAGGACGATCTCGTAGCCGCGGTGCAGGTGCTGCACGTGCGGCGCGGCCGGGTCGTGGGCCGGCACGGCTTCATCGTCGAGAAGGTCGAGCCCTTGACATCGGCTCAGCTGGTCGGCAGGGTGCTCGAGCAGCACTACGCCGAGACGCCGATCGGGATCCCACGCGAGCTCCTCGTTCCCGAGCTGCCGGAGGACTTCGCCACCTATGAGGCCTGGCTATCAGGCCTGCGAGACGGCAAGGCCACGGTCCGGGTCCCGAAACGGGGACGCAAGCGAGAACTTCTTGCCACCGCACGCCATAACGCCGAGGACCAGCTGCAGCGCCATCGCTTGCGGCGAGCGACCGACCTTACGAGCCGGGCGATGGCCCTCGAGGAGCTCCAGCAGGCGCTCGAGATGAAAGAAGCGCCGCTGCGCATCGAGTGCTACGACATGAGCCACATCCAGGGCACCGACTACGTCGGTTCGATGGTCGTGCTCGAAGACGGCCTGCCCAAGCGCAGTGACTACAGGCGCTTCAAGGTGTCTGCCGTCCAGGGAAACGACGACTACGGCGCCATGTACGAGGTGCTCACTCGCCGTCTCCGCCGCCTGCTCGAAGCACCGGCGACCGCCGAGGGCGAGCTCGAGGCCCAGCCGGACACCGCCGAAGCGGCGCCTTTCAACCCGGCCCCTGCTAAGAGCAGGAGAGCCGAGGCGGACGAGTCCGGCGAGGTCCCCGACGGGCGCCACCGCAGAAAACCGCGCTTTGCCTACCCACCGCAGTTGCTGCTGCTAGACGGCGGCAAGGGCCAGCTCGGCGTCGGCGTGCGCGTCCTCGAAGAGCTGGGGCTCACCGACAAGGTCGCGGTCGCCTCGCTCGCCAAGCAGTTGGAGGAGGTGTTCGTGCCGGGCAGGCCCGACCCGGTTCAGATCCCTCGCGACAGCGAGGCGATCTATCTGCTCCAGCAAGCCCGGGACGAGGCGCACCGCTTCGCCATAGGCTTTCACAGGGAGCTTCGAAGCAGACGAATGACCCGCGGCGCCCTCGACGGAATTCCGGGCCTCGGGCCGGTGAGGCGCCGACGGATCGTCTCTGAGATGGGAGGGGTCAAAGCGGTCCAGGCGGCCTCGCTCGACGACCTGCTCGGTCTTGGTTGGCTGCCCGAGGCGGTCGCCCGGGCCCTTTACGAGCACCTCCACGCCCGAAAGACCCAAAGAGCCGGATGAGCCCAGCCGAAGATCCTTGGGAGCGTCACGCCGAGTGGTGGCGCGACACGTTCACGAACGGTGCCGATCTCGAGTACGAGCTGCAGATCCTCCCGTTGGCGGCGTCGCACCTCGAAGGTGCCCGTCGCGTTCTCGATCTCGGCAGCGGGGAGGGGCATCTAACGAGGCGCGTGGCCAGAAGTTCGCAGAGCGCCGAGATCGTCGTCGGACTCGAGCCGTCGTCGGCGCAGCTCGCCAACGCAGTCGCCGAAGAGTTCACCGCGGCGCGTGCCGGCGGTCCGAGATACGTGCGCGCGATAGGCGAGCGCCTTCCGTTCCGCGACGAGTCGTTCGACGCCGTCGTCTGCTGTCTGGTGATCGAACACGCGTCGGACCCCGACGCGCTCTTGGCTGAGGCGGTGCGGGTCCTAACGGTTGGAGGCCGTTTCCTGCTTCTCGTCAATCATCCGATGTTCCAGGGCACCGGGAGCGGTTTCGTCGACGACCAGACGCTCGGCGAGCACTACTGGCGCGTCGGCCCGTACCTGCGCGAAGAGGTCGTCTGGGAGGAGGTCGACCCCGGGGTGAGATTGCCCTTTGCACACCGTCCGCTGTCGCGCTACGTGAACCCCGTCACCGCCCGAGGGTGCGTGCTGACGCGCCTCGAGGAGCCCGAGCCGCCCCTGGCATTTCTCGACGGCTCGGTGGATCTGGAGCTCGAATCCGCCATCCCGCGGTTGTTGCTTCTCCGATTTGAGCGGGTGGAAGCCGCGCGGATGGGAGGATAGGCGTCGATGGCCGAATACCTGATCCTCGTCGGTATGTCGGGAGCAGGGCGCTCCACCGCGGCGGCGACGTTCGAGGACCGTGGCTGGTTCGTTATCGACAACCTGCCTCCGGCTCTCATAGGCAAAATCGCCGAGCTCACGAGCCAAGCCGGTGCGGAGTACGAACGCGTCTGTCTTGTCGCGGGAAGGGGTGGGTACGAGGGTGTCGCCGAGCTGGCGCCCGAGATCCGCCAACTTCGCTCCACCGGTGCCCGGGTACGCGTGGTCTACCTCGACGCGCCCGACGATGTGCTGGTGCGCCGATACGAGGGCACCCGGCGAAGACACCCAGTCGAAGCCACGAGCGTGCTCGCCGCCATACAGCAAGAGCGCGAGATGCTCGCCGCCCTGCACGACGAAGCCGACGTGGTGGTCGATAGCCGCGACCTGAACGTGCATCAGCTGCGCGACCGCCTCATCGAGCTCGTCGACGGCGTGAGCTCGACAGCCGGGATGCAGACCGCCGTCGTGTCTTTCGGGTTCAAGCACGGAATCCCGCTCGATGTCGACCTTGTCTTCGACTGCCGTTTCCTGCCCAATCCGCACTGGGTGCCGGCGCTGCGGAGCCTGAGCGGTCTCGACTCCGAGGTGCGCGAGTACGTGCTCGACAATAAAGAGACCAAGGAGCTGCTGCAGCATCTCGACGGTCTTTTCGACTTGCTGCTCCCCGCTTATGTGAGAGAGGGGAAGTCCTATCTCTCGATCGCCATCGGATGCACCGGCGGCCGGCACCGCTCGGTTGTGCTGGCAGAAGAGATCGCAGCGAGCATCCGCCAGCGCGGCTACGAACCTGTCGTTCACCACCGAGACATCGAGCGATGAGCGACCGGCTTGCTCCAAACGGCCCGAAGGTGGTCGCGATCGGTGGCGGTCACGGGCTCGCCCAGAGCCTCAGGGCGGTTCGTCAATATGCCTCCCAAGTGACGGCGGTTGTGTCGGTCGCCGACGACGGGGGCTCGAGTGGTCGGCTCCGTGAGCTGCTTGGAATTCCGGCGCCCGGCGATCTCCGCCGTTGCATAGGGGCTCTGTTGCCTGAGCCCTCTGCGCTAGGCGACGCGCTGGAGTACCGCTTTAGCCGCGGAGAGCTTGCCGGGCATGCCTTTGGCAATCTGCTGATCGCCGCCATGGCCGCTTCGACGGGCGACTTCGTCTCGGGTGTGCAAGAGGCGACGCGCGCTTTGTCGGCGGTGGGGCGTGTCCTGCCCGCGACAGAGGTCCCTGTTGTGCTGAAGGCCCAGACTGGCCGCGGGGAGATCGTCGGACAGGCAATGGTCAACAAAAGCGCGGAGATCGTCACGGTGTCGCTCGTCCCGTCCGATCCCGCGCCGCCCCAGGCCGATCTCGAGTCGATCAGCGAGGCGGATCAGATAGTGTTTGGTCCGGGCTCGCTGTTCACGAGCGTGCTCGCCGCCTGCATCGTGCCAGGGATTCGCGAAGCGCTCTGCTCAGCGAGGGCAGAGCGCGTTTATGTCGCTAACCTACGAGAACAGCTGCCCGAAACGGCAGGATTCGACGTCTCGATGCTTGTTCGTTCGTTGCGCGATCATGACGTCCCTGTCGATGTCGTCGTAGCTGACAGTACCGCGCTGGCGATCGGCACGTTCCCAGACGACATCGCCCTTGTTGTGGCGGACGTCGCGGCGGAGGGACTGCGTGAGCACGACCCGAAGCTGTTAGGTGCTGAGCTCTCGAACTTGATCGGCGGTTGACGACGACGTTTTGCCAAGCCGCCTCAGGGTGCGAGAAAGTGTTTGTGGCGACCGGAGAAACCGCTCGAGAGAGCGCCTGCAAGAGAGGTGATCGACTTGACCGTGCGTGTCGGCATCAACGGTTTTGGAAGGATCGGGAGGAATTTCCTCAGGTCCGTCCTGGAGCTCGAGACCAAGTTGGGTGACGGCCCGGGAATCGAGATAGTCGCTATAAACGATCTGGTCTCACTCGAGGCTAACGCGCACCTTCTCCGCTACGACTCGACCTTCGGGCGACTTGGAGCCGAGGTGACGAGGACCGAAAGCGGTCTTCGTGTCGGTGGCCACGAGATCACCGTCTTCGAGGAAAGAGACCCGAAAGCGATCGGATGGGGCAGCCAGAAC
>ODAK010005594.1_pt1 | contig 12754 bp, 10 predicted proteins | sample 1539591 | NCBI WGS metagenome assembly ODAK01 (sample SAMEA3539303, study PRJEB22396) | soil metagenome | biome: tundra; feature: field; material: soil | place: USA | collected 2010-05 | depth 0.15 m | reverse complement strand
AGTGCCTACAAGATAACTTCTGTTATCAGGCCGTTACGCTCAAAACCCCTCAATGAGCGTAATGGGGATTTCTCAACACTCATACTCTGACCGCCCGGCCATCTATTCTCCGAATTAATGGCAGTTGAGTTGCAGGTCGCTCTCTGGAAGACGTGGTGGCGACGGGCTTCGGGGACGAAAACACAATGAGAAATAAGGGTACTTGCGGTTCAGATGACAGAAAACCGGGCCCAGCTGTGCCAGAATTCTGGGCACCTTTCGCTAGTGTGCAATTCCTGCATCTTGACAAACCCACAAGCCCAGACCAGACTTCCAGCGTTGAACGTGGGGATGCTCATCCGAAAGATCGTAAAATCGCAAAAAAAAATTGGACGTTCAACATGAAAATCAAGAGTGCTTGCCTCGTGGGACGGTCTTTTACTTCGGCAAGGGTTTCACCTTCAATCTTCCCCGCATTCTTAAGTTACTCAGGAATAAAAAGGAGAATATCGATGAGCCGAATCACCGGGTTGGCATTGCTTTGTGCTTTGACGTTTTCTCTGGGAACGGCGCACCCAGCAGTTGGCCAGGCGAATCTGCAGTCCAGCCACCAGCAATCCGCAGCGCCAGTGTCAGCGATCCTCTACGACAACTTCAATGAGAAGTGGCTTGACCCAAACCGCTGGTATGCTGGGCTCTCTGGCGGGAGCACGCCCGATAATTACGAGGCGTGTTACTACTCCAGCAATGTTCTGGAATGCATCCGCGAAATACAGGCTGGCCACCTCCGCCTCGAAGTCAGAAGCTACGGTGAGACAAGTTCGAATCAGGGAGGTCAGTACGGAGAAGCGAAACTCATCATGTCCCAACCCCAAGGCGTGAAAAGCCTGACTGCCGATGTGGTTGTCGTGGGCGCCTCTGCCCGCGATTGCCCGGCCAACCCGGGATCGTTCTCGCAAGCAATGATGACGGCTTCGTTCTTTAACAGCGGCAGCGGGCTTTCCGCGGATAATGTCTCCGCTAATGTGAGCCTTGAACCAACGCCATCCGTCAATCCGAGCACGATCACGATCATCGGAAATATGGCTTGGGAAGGGCAATACACGGGTTACGTCACCATCGGGACCGTACCCATAGGCACTCCGGTTCGCGCCACCTTGGCGTGGGACCATCCGAACCACCGGTTCGTCATCGGCTTCAAGAATTTGGCGAACGGCGAATCCTTCAGTGCCGACGTGCCTTACACGCAGAGTGATACGCTTGCGCCCACTGGCGATTGGAAGGGGCTTTACGTCCAGGTATTTCCCAACAACTGTGTCAGCCAGCAAACGTGGGAGAGCATGGAAGCGACATTCGACAAGGTGGTCATTACTCGCTGACATCCCCAAAAAGCCGCCCTTTACGGGCGGGCTCGTTAAGAAGCTCAGAGATCCTGCGGAGCCGTCTGTCACCGCTGGATTGTGCCCGGATGACGGCCTACCGGAATTAACTGTTCTAAACAGGCGTTTACACGTTTTGACCGCTGGTCAATGAGGCGATATTTCGCCAACAATTCGCGCAGTAAGGAGGAGGGTGGGGCGGGAAGGGCCCCCAGGAGTGGACGCGCAAGGGTGGTGAGAGTATACTCGGCCTCGATTCACAACAACCCAGGGACAAGTAACTCACCGACGAAGGACTGAGTTTTGTTCTGCGTTGGCCAGCCATATTCTCTAAGAGGTGGGTCAATGCCGAAACAAACGATCGCATTGCTTCTCGCTGTTCTGCTCTCCGTCGGTCCTGCCTGCTATTCACGAAAAGTTCAAAAGGTGGCGACCGTAGATGTGCCGCAGCCCAAAAACGAAAAGATCGTTGGGGTCACAACCATAAAGGGCGAGGACGTCTCTTTCGACCCGCCGGGTGCGTCCATCAAGAATGGGACGCTGTCCGCCTCGGTAAAAAAGACCCCCTACGAAGTTTCGCTGGACCAAGTACAACGGTTTTGGGTGGAGACAAAGGAACTTCAAAAGGGGCGAACCATCGGCCTGGCCGCGGCAGTGACAGTTGGCACGCTGGCGCTCATCGTGGGCATCGCGGTAGCCCTGAAGCAATCCTGCCCATTCGTTTACTCCTGGGACGGTTCGCGGTATGTGTTTGACGCCGAACCGTACGGCGGGGCCATCTCCCGTGGCCTGGAGAAGGACGACTTTTCGCAACTGGAACATCTCCGCGAGCAGGATGGTCTCTACAGGCTGAAGGTTACCAACGAAGTCGACGAGACTCAGTTCACGAACCTAACCGAGCTTTGGGTTGTGGACCACGCTGTGGGAACCCGCGTGGCCGCAGATGTGCGGGGCAAACTGCATACACTGGCAACGCCGCAGGCCCCACTGTCTGCGCGGGATGCTGAGGGACATGATCTCCTTCCCTGGCTCCGTGCCACGGACCGTGTGATTTGGGAGCCGCCCGCGGTGCCGGACGTCAACGGTAGGTTGCAGAGTGACATCGTTATGACTTTTCCAAAACCGGCAGGGGCGACCCAGGTGAAGTTGGTGGCCAACGCTGCGACCGGTCTTTGGGGCTCGTACATGATCAAGAAGATGGTCGAACTACGGGGGCGCGATGTCGGCGCGTGGTATACCTTGATGGACGAAAGCCAGTCGGCCCGCGATGCACTGTTCGCCTGGGAAGTGCGCGAACAACTCTTCGCGTTGAAGATCTCTGTTGAGGAACCCACAGGCTGGGAGGTGCGAGGGATTCTGCCGGGCACAGGTCCGTTTATCTCGAAGGACCGAATCGTCCTGCTGGATGTGAGCCGCGTGCACGGGGATCAATTGCGCGTTCGCATTCAACCTCCGGCTGGCTTTTGGGCTCTGAACTCGTTTGCGGTGGATTACACCGCAGACCGCCCAGTCAATGTTGAAAGGATCGAGCCAGCGACAGCGACGGACCTGCAGGGAAAAAATGTGCTGCCAGAATTAGCAGCGAATGACGATCGCTACCTGGCGATGCCTAATATAGGCGACACTGCTGACCTCACCTTCCGTGTGCCGCCCCAACATGCGGGCACGGACCGAACCGTATTCCTCCACAGCCGTGGATATTACCGACTTCATATAGCTGCGAGCGGCGAGCCCGATACGAAGACTCTGCAAGAGATCGAGAACGTGCCGGGAGCTGCTGCTCGCTATGCGGCAAACCAGTTTGCAAAGTGGCAGGTCGCCGGACTGCAGAAACAATGAGCCAACGAGTCTGGCAGTGAATGCTTCCCTCGACTATGCCACGTGTGAGAGCAATGCCATGAGTTTGAAACCAACCATGCGCACTTGCTGGACCCATTCTCCCAATTCGCGGTCATTGCAGCCCCCTTTGCACTAAAACGCGCGTTAAGTGACTCGGGTTCGCGAGTTGCCTGCTAAACGCCGGATTCATTTTCGCGTTCCTGTCATCGGCTCCGAATGAACGGAATATGTTCGGCCCTCATCTTTGTCAGTTGATGTAACCAGGCCATAGCGCTCATCGAAGTTTTCGAGTTTGTGATTTGGGCTTGCATATAGGACAGTCCTGCAGTCGGTGCATGAGCCTTTTCCAGAACGGCCAGCCTTGCTTTTCGATCTCGTGTTCCCATCTCGGTCCGAACACCTTCTTTTGAATCTCGGGATTGCTGATGCCCATGGTCTTACTCCGACGTTTGCTGGCTTGGGAACCCCAAAAAAATGCGGTTCCGTCCCCGTGTGATTCGAGCTTGCACGCGAGCCGAGCTTACCGTATTCCGACTGCTGCGGCACTGGAGGCCGTCGTCATGGGCAAACCGAGAGTCAAGCCGAACTATCGTCGCCGAGTGCTCCGCCTGCCAGACCTGGATCATTGTAAAACGGCAGTTCTCAATAGCCTCGGCTCGCCAGCTTCGCGCCGAGTCTACGAGTACGCCATCGACCAGTTCATCGCCTGGTACTGCTCCGAGCCTCGGCTGGCCTTCAACCGCATCGTCGTCGTGCGCTATCGCATGTACCTGGAATCGCGGCATCTGGCCGCCAACACCATCAACCAGCAGCTTGCAGCCGTGCGTCGCCTGGCTCACGAAGCCGCCGACGCTGGCTTGCTGAGTCCCGAGTTGGCCGCGGGGATTAGCCGCGTCAAGGGAGTCAAGCAGCTCGGATTCCGGTCCGGGAATTGGTTGAGCGCGGAGCAGAGTTCGGAAGTGCTCAAGCATGCGGGGGGAGACACTATGCGCGCCAAGCGCGATTATGCGATGTTGGCCATGCTGTTCGGTTGTGGCTTTCGCAGGTCGGAACTGGTCGGTTTGGAGTTGGACGACATCCAGATGCGCCAAGGACACTGGGCCGTTGTTGATCTGATTGGCAAAGGTGGCCACATTCGCACGGTGCCCATTCCGAACTGGGTGAAAGCCGCCCTCGATCAATGGACACGAGCCGCTGGGGTTTGTGAGGGCAAAATCTTTCGAGCGGTCGCCAGTCGGGGAAAGGTGTGGGGCTGCGGCATCTCGCAGAATGTCGTGTGGTACGTGGTCAGAACTTGCTGCGAGAGAGCAGGCCTGGAGCACATTGCACCGCATGACCTCCGCAGCTATGCCGCATGGAAAACTATGCCGAGTCCCCGTCTGAACGCGCTGAAGTTGGCGGATTTCCTCTTCGGGCACTCGGCATAGTTTGAGGTCACTTTCTGGTATCGGTGGACCAGGAGGTGGTCTATGCATCGATTCTTTTCGAAACCTGAAACTCTATTGAGGTTGCGTCGGGGACCTTTGGGCAACTACCTGGATCGGTACGCCGACTGGCTTTCGGAGCAGGGCTTCTGCCGGGTGCATGCCCGGTTACAGTTGGTCCAAATCGCCGATTTCAGTCTCTGGCTCGACAAGCGGGGACTGACCATCCTCAATGTCCAACCCGCGACAGTCGATTCCTTCATCGAAGATCGACGGCGAAGGATCAAACCTCGCGCCGAGCGGTCCACGTTACAGCGCTTTCTGAAACTGGTGAGACCCGAGGTATGTACTCAGGTTTCCCCACCCCTTACTGCTTTGCAAGTCGTTCTCCAAGATTTCCGCCGTTATTTTCTGGAGGAGCGCGGAGCTGCTCCCGTGTCTTATCTCGCGTTTCAGCCGATTCTCCACCAATTCCTTTCGGATTGCTTTCCTGATGGCACCTTCGACTGCGCCCGTCTGACTGCAAAAGATGTGATTGGATTCGTCCGCCGTCACGCCTATCGTCACAGCCCAGGCCGTGCCAAGTTGTTGATTACAGCCCTGCGCGTTTTCCTTCGCTATTTGTGCCAGCGCGGGAGCATCACCAGCGATCTGGCAGCCAGCGTCCCCCGTGTGGCCATGTGGCCAGGATCAACTATCCCGAAGTTCCTTTCTCCGGATCAAGTTCGCCAAGTGCTGGCTCAGTGCGATCAGAACAGCGCCATCGGCGAGCGAAATTACGCCATTCTGCTGCTGCTTTGCCGACTGGGCTTCCGGGCTGATGAGATCGTGCGTCTCACCCTTGACAACATTGACTGGGAGAACAGTCGCCTCAGCTTCCGCGGCAAAGGTGGACATTGGGCTCAGATGCCTCTGCCGGCCGACGTCGGAGAAGCCATCGTCCGCTATCTTCAGCACGGACGCCCCCATTCCCCATGTCGACGCTTATTCCTCCGTCATGCAGCGCCCAAGACTGGTTTCGCCAACTCGGGAGCTATTTCCACTTTGGTCCGGCGGACGATCATCCGAGCTGGCATCAGCTCCCAGCGTAAGGGTTCACATTTGTTCCGGCACAGTCTTGCTACACGCATGGTCAACGAGGGCTCTTCTTTTCCCGAGATTGCGGAACTGCTGCGGCACCAATCGATCGAAACGACAAACCTCTATGCCAAAGTTGATTTTCAGGCGCTCCGAACCATCGCACTGCCGTGGCCGGGAGGTGCGCAATGACTCCACTGCACCAAGCTGTCCAGGATTACTTGGTTCTGCGCCGCAGTCTGGGATTCAAGCTCCGTTGTACCGGGGCTTTGCTCTTGAAGTTCGCCGCCTTCGCCGAATCCCGAGGAGCAGAATACGTGACGACCTCACTAGCCCTGGAGTGGGCTACTCAATCCCTTCATCAGCAACCCGCCACGTGGGCCGACCGAATGAAGGCCGTTCGGGTCTTCGCTAGATTCCAACATGCCATCGACCCTCGAACTGAAGTCCCACCTTTTGGCTTGTTGCCTTATCGACCTCCTCGTTTGCGGCCCTACCTTTACACCGACGAGGAGATTAGGCGCTTGCTCGAAGCCACAACGCACTTACGTTCCAGGAAAGGAATGCGACCTCACACTTACCACTGTTTGCTCGGTCTCCTGGTCGTATCGGGCTTGCGTATCAGCGAGGCCTTGGCACTGCGGGAGCAAGACGTTGATCTCCAGGCGGGAATACTCACCATTCGTCAGAGCAAGTTCCGGAAGTCACGACTGGTGCCTCTTCACACTTCGACGGTGAATGTCATGCGTCATTACGTCGAGCGGCGAGATTTGCTACTTCCTACCCGAGGCAGCGATTTCTTCTTCGTCTCCGATTCGGGCCGCCCGCTGGAGGTGTCGGCCGTGCGCCGCACGTTTTATGAACTCTCCCGCTGGGCTGGCCTGCGACAGGGAGCCATCAACCACGGACCGCGCCTCCACGATTTCCGCCACCGCTTTGCCGTCGAAACCTTAATCCGCTGGTACCGTGCCGGGCAGGACGTGCAGCGTCGCCTCCCCGTGCTCTCTACCTACTTGGGTCATGCCCATGTCAGCGACACCTACTGGTACTTGACGCATTGCCCCGAGCTGATGGAGTGGGCGGTCAAGCGGCTGGACAGTCAGTGGGAGGTACGGCAATGAACACCGCCTGCCGCGTGTCTTTTTTACTCCAGCAGTTCTTCACCCAACGACTCATGAACCAACGGAATGTGAGCTCACATACCATCGCTTGCTATCGTGACACTTTTCGTCTGCTGCTTGAGTTTATTCATCGACAAAAACACCGGGTACCTTCGCAACTCACTTGGGAGGACTTCGACGCACCGTTGATCGCGGCCTTTCTCGATCACTGATTCTTCGCATAAGCGCAATTCCTCCGAAAATTTTCGGTCCCTTAAGGCTCAGGAGGCGAAGCGCACCGGGTTACTGCTCGGTTCCTGTGAACGTTGTACTCACGCCCTGACACATGGGTGTGCTTGGACTGCACGATCCAGACCCGGTCATCGTGCCCTTGGCAACCGTGCCGCTGCCCGTGAACTCAACGAAATTGCCATTTTTTTCGCCTAGGACGAAAAGTAGGTTGATCGTCGAATTATCGGGTACCGGGTTCGCAGGCACTCCGATCAGAACTCCCTCGCCCGTATTACTTGCGTTGCTGAGCAGCCCCTTTCCAGAGATCGACCCTTGTCCGGTGTTGTTATTGGCGATAAAACAAACGGGGCCCTGCACCGAAAACGTACCTACCGGGCTCGCTACGCTGCAGGGACTCGATACGAAGGACACCTGGTATGTCTCAGTTCCACTCTGCGATCCGAGATTCCCAGTCACCGTCCACATCCCCTGCATGGATGTTCCCGTTCCCATTCCGCTCTTAGTCGAGTTGCACGCACTAACGGAGACGATCGAGGCCAAAATCAAAATCAAGATGCGTTTCGTATCTGTCTCCCTGGTAGGCCACGCTGAACCGCCGGATGGCGAGTTGGAATTCCCGGAAATCGGGCACTGCTTGGCCCGATTTTCTGTCACTCCGGGGATTGGCTGAAATGCAAGTGCTTCAGTCTTCAATGTACTTTCCCTCCCCACAGAAGCGAATCGCACAGACCTGTCTCGGTGTATGCAGATGGGCTGCCACTTCTCTGACACCTGCTCTGCAACTCTGATTGATTAAGTAGCTCTTGAGAAATTCCGTGGATGGACCAGCCAGCAGGGGCACTTCGGATGCCTGTCTCTTGGTGTGTTAGAATCACGCCACTCCAAAGTTGCGGAGTGAGGTCGACATGAGCAATGACGGCCGGCCCCTGCAGGATCTCGATCGCGCAATCCCCCCCTCACAGGACGCGATTAGTCACACAGCCACCCTCCTGGCGGATACCACGGAGCATCGTTCGGTCGGTCATTACCGATTAGTAAAGAAGCTCGGTGAAGGCGGCATGGGGCAGGTCTGGCTGGCCGAGCAAACGGCTCCGGTGCGGCGGCAAGTGGCACTCAAGCTCATCCGAGCCGGCATGTGCGACGACACCACGCTGCATCGCTTCCAATCCGAGGGGCAGTCCCTGGCCATTATGGACCACCCGTCGATCGCCAAGGTGTTTGACGCCGGAGCGACTGGCGATGGTCAGCCGTACTTCGCGATGGAGTATGTGCCGGGTTTACCGATAACGCACTACTGCGATCAGCGAAAACTCAGCATTTCGGAGCGTCTCAAGCTATTTATTCAGGTGTGCGAAGGCGTGCAGCACGCCCATCAGAAGTCGATCATGCACCGCGATCTGAAGCCCGCCAACGTTCTCGTCGTCGAAGTCGACGGTAAGCCGACCCCGCGGATCATAGACTTCGGCCTGGCGAAACCCGCCTTCCCGAATGGCTTCGCCAAAGTCACGGTCACGATGGCTGGAGCAGCTCTAGGCACGCCTGCCTACATGAGTCCGGAACAAGCCGATCCCAGAGTTCGCGACGTGGACACGCGCACCGACGTGTATTCGCTCGGCGTCATTCTGTATGAACTGCTCACCGGCTCACTGCCTTTCGACCCGGAAGAATGGGAGAACAATCCGTTGGACTACGTGCTTCGGCAAATTCGTGAGAGCGATATACCACGGCCGAGCACGCAATTCAGGAAGAGAGCAAGCACGGATCAAGTGGCTGCAATCGCAGCTGCCGATGTGAGGAGTTCGGACTGCAGGCAACTCGGCAAGATCCTTCGCGGCGATCTCGACTGGATTACCATGAAAGCGCTGGAGAAGGACCGCACCCGGCGGTACGGCACACCCTTCGAGCTCTCCACGGATATCACCAGATATCTTGATAACGAGCCGGTATTCGCTGGACCTGCCACGGTTGCTTACCGGCTACGAAAGTATGCCGTCCGGCATCGAATTGCCTTGGGCATAGCCACGGGCTTAATGCTCGTGTTGATTGGATTTGTGGTGACGCAAGCAGTCGCATTACGCCACATCGCGCAGGAACGCGACCGGGCGACCCGGGAGCGTGACCGCGCTACTCGTATCACCGACTTCGTGACGGGAATATTCAAAGTGTCGAGCCCTAGTGAAGCTCGAGGCAATACGATCACCGCCCGCGAGATTCTGGACAAAGCTTCCGCGGACATCGACACCAGTCTCACGAAAGACCCTGAACGGCAAGCGCAAATGATGTCCGTCATGGGCGATGTTTACGATAACCTGGGTCTCTATTCGCGGGCGCAGACACTGCAGCAGAAAGCCGTGGAAATTCGACGGCATACTCTGGGGCCAGAAAGCCCAGAAACATTGAAATCGATGTCCGCGCTGGCTCTGATCTTCTACGCGCAGGGCCGCTACGCCGAGGCAGAGACGTTGCAGCGCCAGACGCTTGACGTACAGAAGCGCGTCCTCGGGCCGGGGCATCCGGACACCCTGGGGTCAATGGACAATTTGGCTCTCGTTTTGAATAAGGAAATCCGCTACGCTGAAGCGGAGAAGTTAGAACGGAAAACGCTCGATATCCGCCGCCGTGTCCTCGGGCCGGAGCATCCGGACACATTGACCTCGATGGACAGCTTGGCCTTGTTTCTGAGAAGCAGCGAACTCCGCAAAGCCGAAGCGGAGACGTTATATCGGGAAACGCTCGATATCCGCCGTCGTGTCCTCGGGCCGGAGCATCCGGATACACTGACCTCGATGCTCGGCTTGGCCAACGTTGTGAGCGACGAAGGGCACTATGCAGAAGCCGAGAAACTAAAACGGGAAGTGCTCGACATCCGCCGCCGCGTCCTCGGACCGGAACACCCGGACACGTTAGCCGGGATGAATAGCCTAGTTAAGACTCTAATAAAAATGCACGACTACGCGGAGGCGGAAGAGATGTTGAAGCAGGCGTTGGAAATTCAGCGCCGTGTCCTTGGGCCGGAAAGTCCGGCTCCCGCCCTTTCGACCTACAATCTTGCTTGCCTTGCAGCACTTCAGGACCGGCGGGATGAAGCGCTTTCTCTGTTAGGCTTGGCCGTGAACCACGGGCTACCCCCTTTTGCCGATTTGGCCATCCCTAAAGATACTGACCTCAAATCGCTGCATGGAGACCCCCGGTTCGCCGCACTCGTCGCCCGCGCGGAAGCCAAGGCATCCGCGGCGCAGCAGCCACACTAGGTGCCGTGTCTGCCCCATGCAGATTCGACGCGTGACATACGGACCAAAGCCTAGCGCCGCTCGTGGACGGCCAGAGAACAATGGCTGAATGATGCTATATTCCCGAGTGAAAGGCCCGGCATGTCCGTGAATCGAGAAAATCCGCCAGCCGAACATTTGGGCCTTCTCTACCGAGTGTCGCGGGCCCTTCTGAAGGAAGGCGAGTACGGCGAACTGCTTTCCGGGCTCCTCGACACGCTGATTGAATGTTTGGGCGCCGATCGTGGATTCGTGGTCGTGCGCGAGGCCGGGGAATTCCGGGCCACGGCGGCACGAAACTTTCGCAGCGAAGCTCTAGCCCAGGTGGAAGAAGCGTTCAGCCGTTCGATCGCCCGGACCGTGATGGAAAGCGGGAGAGCAATTCTGATTGGTGATGCTTCGATCACCGAGCCTTACAGCAAGCATCGGAGCATACAACAACTTTCGGTGCGATCGGTTCTGTGCGCGCCTCTCGTGACGAGCGAGGAAGCGTACGCGCTTATCTACCTTGAGAATCGCCAGGTCAGCAATTGTTTTACAGAAAATCAGCGAGATTTGCTGGACGAGGTCTGCTCGCTTGCGGCACCGCGACTGCGTGCCGCGGTGGCCATGAGCCAGGCGCAGCAACGCGCTGAAGCCTTAGAACACGCTCACAGCCACTCCGACGGAATCTTAACCGCTGATCCCGAAATGGCGGGGGTCTTACAGAGCGTACATCAGATTGCAACCACTGATTTGCCTGTCCTGATTGAGGGAGAAACCGGAACCGGAAAGGAATTGATCGCTCGGGCGGTCTATCGCCATAGCGCGCGGGTAAAGGGACCTTTTGTGGCCCTGAATTGCGCCGCGATTCCGGTAACGCTGATTGGTTCAGAACTCTTCGGTTTCGTGCAGGGTGCGTTTACTGGTGCGAATCGCGACCGCGTCGGGTTTATCGGCGCCGCCCACCGTGGCACTCTTTTTCTGGATGAGATCGGCGACCTTCCGCTCGATCTTCAGCCTCATCTCCTTCGCGTTTTGCAGTCGGGTGAATTTACACGACTGGGCAACTCCCGCACGGAGCATGTTGACGTTCGTTTCATCGCCGCGACCAACCGCGATCTGGAGGCTGAAGTGGCGGCCGGCAGGTTCCGCGCCGATCTGTTTTTCCGACTGTCCGCTATCACGCTGCGGTTACCACCCTTGCGGAAGCGTCCCCACGACACCAGACTTCTTGCCGAACATTTTCTTCGCGCCGCGGCAGCGCGTTACGGACGGCCGGTGCCCTGCCTGACCGAAGACTGCCTGTCGGCGCTGACAGCCTACAGTTTCCCGGGGAATGTGCGGGAACTCGAGAGCGAGATGGGCAGGCTTGTCGCGCTGGCTTCTGCCGACGTCGCATGCGGCGCCGATTTGTTAAGCGACAGGATCCGCAAGCGCTGCAATGGTCAGCCTTCCGTTTCCAATCAAGGCGCACCCGTCGCGCCAATGTCGCTGCAAGAGATGGAAGCGCAACTCATTTCGTCCGTGCTCCAACACACCAGCGGAAATCGTACGCGTGCCGCAGAGATTCTTGGGATCAGCCGCGAAGGGTTACGGATCAAGCTCCAGCGGCTGCAGATTCCCGCGGATCCTGATCCCCGTTCATAATCTCGCGCACCCTCTAATGTTTCCACCTGCCGCACGCTTCCGAATTAACTGACTCGGTTCTGGAATTGCTCTGACTTTCTCCGCATCGATTCTGCTCCGCCGGTTCGTCGGTGAGATTGATGCCCTTAGCTGAATCGGAGTCGGGCTCAGGCAGAAAAGTGGTCGGCAACATTTCTGGCAGTTGGCAGAGTGCGGAAAAGAGTGCTCCCAATGTGGGTGAAGTAACGCGCCGCAATATCGGAGGGATGTCGTGAGGAATGCGATTCCAGTCGTTGGCCTCTGTTGTGTCATCTTGTGTGGCGCAATCCCCGCACGCGCGGCCCAGAGCGAAGAGCTGAACTTTCAAATCGATCTCGGCTGGAAGAAGGCGAACCAAGCTGAGAGACGTGGATCAGTAATCGTCGAGTGGGTCCGCGAAGGCGACGACATCAATAATTGGAAGGAGCTATTCACTTACCAAAATTTCGGTCTGCACGGGAAACGTACACCGGAAGACTTTCTGAATGCATTGAAGACATTGCGCGAGAAGGAGTGTCCTGGCGTCACCGAATGGAATGTAATCGAACACGATGAAAACAGCATCTTGTACGAGTGGCAGGCCAAACCATGCATGTCATGGCCGGATCAGCACGAAGTGGCCAGGATTATTTTCGGCAAGCATAACCTGTTCCTTCTGCGCTATACCGCAAAAGTGAAGGAGTTGGCCCCCGAGACGAGAACACAATGGATCAATACGTTCAAGGCAGCCACGGTCGAGACGAAATCTGTGGGAGCGGAGGACGTGGACGAGGTCGTTCCGTTCGAAA
>ODAK010005593.1_pt1 | contig 12756 bp, 10 predicted proteins | sample 1539591 | NCBI WGS metagenome assembly ODAK01 (sample SAMEA3539303, study PRJEB22396) | soil metagenome | biome: tundra; feature: field; material: soil | place: USA | collected 2010-05 | depth 0.15 m | reverse complement strand
CAAGAGCGAGGAAGTTCACTCCGTGATGAAGAACGATCTCGCCGGCGGACAATTGCCGTCCGGGCTGTTTGGCGCCAACGCGGCATGGTGGGCGTTGATGATCCTGGCATTGAACCTGAACGCCGCGATGAAGCGGCTGGTACTGGGTAAAAGCTGGGCGACGACGCGGATGAGGGCGCTCCGCTTCCGTCTGATCGGTCTGGCCGGACGCGTCGTCAGCCATGGCCGCCAACTGATCATCCGCGTCAGCGCGGGGGCCGACGCGCTGAGAACCTTCCTCACCGCCCGTCAAACCATCCGGGCGCTGGCTTGTGGCCCGGCCGGATGAAGCGCCACCTCCGCCCGGTCGAACCAAACCACGTCGCGCCCGCTGCCCGTCAGGATCGGCACGCCTCTCCATGCGCGCGTGACCGCCGCCCGACTCGCGACGGTTGCAAAACGTCTCGGCGGGACTCGTCATCCGTGCAAACAGACAAACAACGGAGATGATCAATCCGATTCCCTGGACCGAGTTGAACCCGAGGACCGCCGGATCGGCCATACTCCAACACGGTCGGCGATCTGTTCGGGAATTGTGGGGCAAGCGTCACCTTGACAGAACGACCCGATCGTTTCACGAAGTTCTGTTCGACGATGAATAAACCGAACCTGGAAGGGGAGCAAGGCGATGATACGGCGTTCGACACGATTATTGATCATCCTGGTCGCGTTTGTCGCCCCCGTATGCATCGGGTCCGCCATGGCGCAGTCTGCGGTTTCTTTGCCGGCGCCAGGCGACATTTACGTCGGTATTGGCCTCGGCGGGTTCTTTCCCGAGAATACCAGCTTCCGGGCGACGGGAACCTTGCAAGGAATCCCGCTGGCGGCATCAGGAACACTCAGGTTCCGGCCTGGCCCCGGTGTCTCCCTCTTTGCAAGTTACAGTGTTAATGACCATCTCGGTATTTCCACGCAGGCGGGATATTCACATAATTTCATTGATCGCTTTGAAGGAAACTTCACGGTTCCCCCGTTGGGTACGTTCGCGACCTCAAGCTCGGTCAAGGGAGACGTGAGTACAGGTATATTTTTATTGAATGGTATCGTTACACCCTTTGGTACCCGCCATTCCTTCGTGCCGATCGTCGGTGGCGGCATCGGGTTCGCGGTATCAAAGGCATCGTTGCAATCGACCACAGTGCTGGGAACTCCACTTCCGATCGGAACCGTGAGCAGTGCCGTGGGCCTGGCGCTGGATATTGTCGCCGGTCTGGAGTATCGATTTACCCAAAGTGATAATATCGGCATCATTTATCAACTGATACGAATCGCTCCGAGTGATCTTGGAAGCGGCGGCGGTCTGAACGCGAGGACCGGCGCGCAATACAGCCACACAATCGGCCTGCTTCTCGAACATCGTTTTTGAGTCCGACTGAGTTCCGGCGCCGGAAACCAGCACATGTGGTAAATCGGCATTCGGACCATATGCCTGAGAGCCACGGGCACCAAACAGGCGCTTGCGCCCATTATGGGGCGGGTCAGGCTTCCCCGCGCGCCTTGCGTAAACCCTCGAGCATGTGCAGTTGATCTTGTTCGCGCGCCCAGGGCAGGCGGCGGGTGGCGTATTCGTCGAAGGAAACCGGTGCGAATGCCTTTGTGACGGCGTCAATCACCTGCCGAGCCTCGACCAATTCCCCAAGCTGCCCCAATGCCGCCACCAGCCAACGGTACGCACCATTTTCCTTGTTGCTCATTCGTAACGCGCGTCGACACAAATCAGCCGCCTCTTTGTAGTCCTCCCGAAGGTAAGCCGCGACCGCGAGATGATTAAGGGTCCAGCTGTTCCGCGGGTCGTTCGGATTGAGTCGCAGCGCCGCCTCGAGAACTCGCCGTCCCTCGTCGAGTTGGCCGGAGAACACCATCGCAATGCCTTTAAGTCGGTACGCGCCCACGCAATTTGGATTTCGCTCAAGCGCGCGCTCGGCCAATATCTGGGCCGCCGCGAGATCTCCGTTGCCGAACCGCGTGAAGCCAATCGCGACCTGCACGTCCTCATTTTGCGGATCCAGAGCGAACGCCCGCGCCACCAGCGGTTCGCACAACTGGGCTGTTTCCGCCAACGACCGGGTCAGGAATATCGTCGCGTCATCCGCGTAGGTCCAGGCCAAAGCCACGTACGCCGCCGCGAAACCCGCATCAAGCTTAATGGCCTGCTTGAAGAACTCACGCGCGGACTCGTTGCCCTCTCGCGTGTTCATCACATAATGCCACTGGCCTCTGTAAAGCGCTTCCCAGGCATCGAGGAATTCAGTTTTTTTTCGCAGTGCCCGGGTTTGCTCGGAGTGCTGGATCACCGGCGCGATCGCATTGACCACCGCCAGAGTGATGCCGTCCTGAATGGCGAAGATGTTGGCGATCGTTTCATCGAAGCGCTCAGCCCAGACATTTGCGCCAGATGATGCGTCGATCAGCTGCGCCGTGACTCGCAGTTGGTCGCCGGCGCGGCGTACGCTGCCTTCCAGCACGTAGCGTACGCCAAGTTCACGGCTGACCTGTTTGATGTCGGCAGCGTGGCCTTTGAAGGTGAAGCTCGAATTCCGTGCTATTACGAACAGCCAATGAACGTGTGACAGCGCCGTGGTGATGTCCTCGGCGATGCCGTCCGAGAAATATTCCTGTTCCGGATCGCCGCTCATGTTGGTGAACGCCAACACGGCGATCGAAGGCTTTCCCGGCAATGTCGGTGCCGCGGCGACTGGCCCCGCCTCCGAAACCACCGGCGGCCGCGTTCGCCTCCAGGCAACGTCGCCGACAACCAGAGTCAACCCGGCGCCAAGCAGAACCCAGCGAAGATCGATTTTCGTGGACCACAGATGCAAAATATCAGGAGGAATTCTCAGCTGATGCACCATGGACGCCATCAGGTGATCTGGTGTGACACCGGTCGCTGCGACGATGATTCCGGCCACCACGGAAGTCGTGAGGACCTCACGGCTGCCGAGCCAAATGTGCCTCACGATCTTTCGCATCATCTTTCTGACCCCCCGGCCAACCGGATCACCTGCCTCATCGAGACGGCAGTCCCACTCTTGAGCCAGCCTCGCAATTTCGTCAGGACTCCGCAAGGGTGTGGTCGAGGAGTTCTGGCCGATGAGGGGCCTTCCAGTCCCACGCGACCTCGCGCATGATGCCTGGCCCAAGTAATACGAGGAGAAACGCCATGGCCGACGGCGGCACCGATACCAGAACCGCGCATGTCTCGGCTGAGGAAGCCCTGGCCATGCATGCCAGCGGCCGGCCCGGTAAGCTGGAAATCCGCGTCACCAAGCCGATCGTTACGGCGCGGGATTTGTCGTTGGCGTATTCGCCCGGCGTCGCCGAACCGTGTCTGCGCATCGCGCGCGATGAGTCGCTGGCGTACGACTACACCGCCAAAGGCAACATGGTGGCGGTCATTTCAAACGGAACCGCCGTTCTCGGTCTGGGCAATCTGGGCGCGATCGCATCGAAACCGGTGATGGAGGGCAAGATCGCGCTGTTCAAGCGCTTCGCCGATATCGACGGCATCGATCTTGAAATCGGCACCGAGGATGTCGATGAATTCGTCAACGCCGTGAAATTCCTGCGCGGCTTCGGCGGCATCAATCTGGAAGACATCAAGGCGCCCGAATGCTTCGTGATTGAGCAGCGGCTGCGCGAGCTCATGGACATCCCGGTGTTCCACGACGACCAGCATGGCACCGCCATCGTCGTCGCCGCCGGATTGATCAACGCCTGCCATCTGACCAACCGCGAGCTGCGCGAAACGAAACTCGTGGTGAACGGCGCCGGCGCCGCCGCCATCGCCTGCGTGGAACTGCTGAAAGCCATGGGCATGCGGCCCGGGAACGTGACGCTCTGCGACACCAAAGGCGTCGTGTATGAGGGCCGCACCGAGGGCATGAACCAGTGGAAATCCGCCCATGCGGTGCAAACCAAGGCGCGGACCCTGACCGAGGCGCTGGAAGGCGCCGACGTGGCGTTCGGCCTGTCGATCAAAGGCGCGCTGACCCAGGACATGGTGCGGCGGATGGCGGCGAAGCCGATCATTTTCGCCATGGCCAATCCAGACCCGGAAATCACCCCGGAGGAAGCGCGCGCCGCCAAGCCCGACGCGATCATCGCCACCGGCCGCAGCGATTATCCCAATCAGGTGAACAACATTCTCGGTTTTCCCTATATTTTCCGAGGTGCCCTGGACGTGCGCGCCAGCACGATCAACGAGCCAATGAAGATCGCCGCCGCCGAGGCACTGGCGCAACTCGCGCGCGAGGACGTGCCGGATGAGGTGTATTCCGCGTCCTCCGGCAGGCGGCTGACGTTTGGGCCGGAATACATCATTCCGAACGCGTTCGATCCTCGATTGATCACTCGGATCCCACCCGCGGTGGCGCGGGCGGCGATCGAGTCCGGTGTCGCGCGGAAACCGATCGTCGATCTGAACCGTTATGCGCGCGATCTGTCGGGCCGGCTGGATCCGACCGCGGGCGCGTTGGATGCGATCATGGAACGGGTGCGCAAGGATCCGTGCCGGGTCGTGTTCGCCGAAGGCGAAGAGGAAAAGGTCGTCCGCGCCGCCGTCGCCTATCGCAACGCGGGCTATGGCAGGCCGGTTCTGATCGGCCGCGAGGATCGCGTTCTCGCCACCCTCGCCAGCCTGGGTCTTGGCAAAATGGACGGGATTGAAATCCACAATGCCCGCCTGTCCGGCGCCAACCCCCAATATACCGACTTTCTGTATGAACGGCTGCAACGCAAGGGATTCCTGCGGCGCGATTGTCAGCGGATGGTCAATCAGGATCGCAACGTATTCGCCGCCTGCATGGTCGCGACCGGAGACGCGGACGCGATGGTCACCGGCCTGACGCGCTCCACATCGGTGTGTCTTGACGACGTGCGGCATGCGATCGGGCCGGCGCCGGGCCACATCGCGTTTGGTCTGACCCTGATGCTCGGACCGCACGGGCGAACGATTTTTATCGCCGACTCGCAGGTCCATTTCCGCCCCGACGCCCAGCAACTCGCGGATATCGTCGTCGGCGCGGCGCGGGCGGCGAAGCTGCTGGGGCACGAGCCCAGAGTGGCGCTGCTATCGCATTCGACATTTGGCGATCCGGCGCATGACCGGGTGGCGCCGATGCTGGAGGCGGTGAAGATCCTGGACGGGCGAAATGTCGATTTCGAATACGATGGTGAAATGAGTCCGGATGTGGCGATGGAAGCATCGATCCGCGCGCTGTATCCGTTCTGCCGGTTGACCGGGGATGCGAACGTGCTGGTGATGCCGGGTCTGCACTCGGCGCACATCCTCGCGCGGCTGATGCACCACCTTGGTGGCGGAACGACGATCGGACCGTTGCTGATCGGCATGGAGCGGCCGGTGCAGATCGTGCCGATGGATGCTTCGGTCAGCCAGATCGTCGATGTCGCCTGCATCGCCGCGTATCAGGCGGTGGCGCGATAAATCGTTTAAGGAGAATTTTCAATGCTTGTTCGTTTCGGGATTGTCGCGGCGCTGGCCAGTCTCGGGTTTGCCTCGGGCGCGTCGGCGCAGGGCGTAATGCCCAGTAGGCTGCTGACGGCGGATGCGGCGAATGCGATGGTGATCGGCGCGTTGGCGCAATGCCAGAAGGATGGCTACAAAGTCTCGGCCGCCGTGGTCGATCGTGGTGGCAATCTGCTGGCGTTCGTCCGCGATCCGACGGCCGGTCCGCACACGGCTGAATCATCGCGGCGCAAGGCCTTCACTTCGGCGACGTTCGGCATGACCAGCGCGGCGTTCGCCACGCTGACCGCCAATCCGGGCGCGGCGGGATTGAAGGATCTCACGGGCGTGTTCGCGCTCGCGGGAGGTGTGCCGATCAAGATTGGCAACGACGTGTTGGGCGGCGTTGGCGTCGGTGGCGCGCCGGGCGGCGACAAGGATGAGGCTTGCGCCAGTGCGGGCCTCGCGAAGGTCGCTGACCAACTGAAGTGAAACGTCGATGATTTCCGTCACGATCCGTGCCGGGATGGTGAGGCTGCCGAGGCAATCCAGACGATGAAGCTCCGCGTAATGACGCTATGGCTGCTGATCGCCAGTGTGCCGATACTGCCCGCATGGGCCGACGACGTGACCGATCAGATCAATGAGGCGTTGACCGCCTATGGCCGCAAGGACCTGCCGACGGCGATGGCTGGCCTGGAGGCGGCGCTCAATCTGATGCGGCAGAGTCGGGCGGACGTTTACGGTGCTCTGCTGCCCGCCGCGCCCGCCGGGTGGGCCGCGGACGACGTGGAAACCATCGCGGCCGGCCTCGCGATGGCGGGAGGCGGCACCGGCGCGTCGCGGGAGTACCGCAAAGGCGACGCCACGGTGAAGGTATCGATCCTCGCGGACTCGCCATTGTTGCAGGCGGTATCAGCGTTCGCATCGAGCGGTATCGCGGCGATGAGCGGCATGCGGACGTTGATCGTGAACGGCCGGCGAACTCTCTACATGAAAGACGACGGCGCGTACACGACCATTGTCGGGGACCGGATCCTGGTTCGGGTCGAAGGCAGGGGTCAGCCGGAAGACGTGTTGAAGCAGTTCCTGACCGCGATTGATTTCGTGGCGGTGGAGAAAGCAGGTAAGTAGCGGACCCCTCGCCGATCACGCGGCGCGACGCAGCATGTCCCCCAGATTGTCCAGATGCCAGCCGACACCGTGTTCACGGGCGGCGGCGCCTTCGGCCCCGTTCGTGCCATCGAGGCAGGCGATCTGCTCCGTGTAAACGAGGCGCGTTCCGCCATCAGCCGGAGCGATCTCGACCGTCGAGAGCGACAGCGAATGATGCTTGCCGCGAATGTGCATGTCGTAGACATAGACAATGCGTTCGTTTTCGACGATTTCGTGAAATCGCGCGACGTAATTCGTTGCCGGGCCGCCGGCGAACTGCCCATGGAGAATTTCGCTGCCGCCGGGTTCGAATGTTTGCTCGCGCCGGATTTGTGTCCATTTTTCCGGGCCGATGAACCACTTTGCTTTGGTCTCGATATTCGACCAAGCGGCGAACACGCGCGCGGGCGGCGCGGCATACCGACGCTCGATCGAGAAGCCGCCATGGGCGCGATGGGTGGCGGGGTCATGGTGTGTCCTTTGCTGCTTCGGTGGCTGGCGCTGGTTCGGCGAGAAGCTCGCCCAGTCGGTCGAGCCGCCGCTCCCAGAGGCCGCGGCGTTGCGCGATCCAGGTTTCGACGGCCTGAAGCGTCCGTGGCTCGATCCGGCAGGTGCGGACCCGACCGGCTTTGTGGGTGACGACGAGCCCGCTCTGCTCAAGGATCTGAATGTGTTGCACGACCGCGGCCAGCGACATCGTCAGAGGTTTGGCGAGTTCGCTGACAGGCGCCTGGCCCAGAGCGAGACGTTCGACGATGGCGCGCCGGGTCGGGTCGGCGAGGGCGTGGAAGACACGGTCGAGCGAAGGTTGATGGTTAAGCATTCGCTTGACCATAGGGGTGTGTGCCGGAGAACAGTCAAGAATTTACTTGAGTGTCGGCCGAGGCCGGCCCGCCGAATGAGACGACCGGGCCGGTGGCTTGATGAAAAGTCAGAACCTGTCGGGAAACGGCCTACTCGGCGTAGATTCCTTCAACGGTGATCGTGATGCCTGGTGGATCCAGCCGGATTTCGCCGGAAGTCAACACCCGCGTTTCGATTCGTTCGCCATCGTCCTGACGCCGATGATGCAGCACCTGCGGCCGGTCTGCCCAAAATACCAGATAGTGCCGCACCGACGGTACGCGAAAATACGCGACCAGCTTGCGGGTCAGGTCGTCGCCTCGCGTGGTTGGAGACAGGACTTCGACGACGATCAGCGGATCGGGCACCACGATCGCGTCACCCGGCAATCGCTCGCCACAGTGCAATACGACATCCGGCTCGAAGTCGTTGTCGCCAACCTCAACGGTCATTCCGTCGGGGTAGACATGGCAGGGCAATCCGGTGGCGGTGACAGCCTGCCGCAGGGCGAGCCACACCAGCGCCTTCCGGTCAGCGTGACTGGCCCGTTCAGGCGCCATCGCGACCACGACACCATCGATGCGCTCGAAGTGGCCGGTCGGTTGCTGCTCCGCCCAGCGCCGGTATTCCTCGCGCGACATACGGAGGTCCACACCAGGATCGGCGGCGATGTTGGCCATGTCAGCACTCCAGGACCGCGAAGACGCTATATCGCATTACCAGGACCCTGTCAGTTCGCATCAATGGTGACGCCCGTTACACCAACGCCGCCCGCACCGCCGCCAGCGCGTCCGCTGTCTTCCCGCCGTCCGGCCCGCCCGCCTGGGCCATCTCCGGCCGGCCGCCGCCGCCCTTGCCACCGACGGCCAACGCGGCCTTGCGCACCAGGTCCACCGCGTTTACCCGGCCGACCAGATCCGCCGACACCCCGACCACGATGCTCGCCTTGCCCTCGGCCGAGGACACCAGCGCCACCACGCCGGAGCCCATCTGTTTGCCGATCGCCTCCGCGAGGCCCTTCAGGTCGCGCGCCGGCGTTTCGCCCATATCGCGGGCGGACAATGCGATCCCGTTCACCTGCTCCACCGCGGCCGAGGACCCGCCGGTCGCCAATTGCCGCCGCAGATCGGCGATGGTTGCCTCCAGCTTGCGGCGTTCGTCCAGCAGCGAAACGACCCGCTCAGGCACGTCGGCGGGTGCGGCGCGCAGCACGCCGGCGGCTTCGTTCAATCGGCTTTGGGTCTCCAACACCTGGGCTTCCGCGGCGGCGCCGGTCACCGCTTCGATCCGGCGCACGCCGGCCGCGACCGCCGCTTCCGAAACGATCCGGAAGTAGCCGATATCCCCGGTCCGCCGCACATGCGTGCCGCCGCAGAGTTCGATCGACCAGGCCTGCTTGTTGCCCTTTCCGGCACCCATCGAAACGACCCGGACTTCTTCGGGGTATTTCTCGCCGAACAGCGCCATCGCACCGGTTTCCACCGCCGCCTCGGGCGTCATCAGCCGTGTCGTGACCTCGGAGTTTTCCCGGATGCGCGCGTTCACCACGGCCTCGACCCGGGTCAGTTCATCGGCCGTGATCGGGCGCGGCTGGCTGACGTCGAAGCGCAGCCGGTCGGGCGCGTTCAGGCTGCCCTTTTGCGCCACATGCGTGCCGAGTTCGCGCCGCAACGCCTCATGCAGCAGATGCGTGGCGGAGTGGTGCGCGCGGATCGCCGTGCGTCGCGCATGATCGACGTTGGCGACGACCGCGGCGTCCGCGCGGACCACCCCGCTCTCGACGATGCCGAGATGCACGAACAAATCGGAAAGTTTCTTTTGCGTATCGGTCACCCGGACGCGTAAGCCGTCGGCCCCCGAGATCACACCGGTATCACCGACCTGGCCACCGCTTTCGCCGTAAAACGGTGTCTGGTTCAGCACCAGGGCGACCTCGGTCCCCGCGGCGGCTTCCGGCACCGGGACACCCCCGGCGACGATGGCCAGCACCACGGCCTCCGACGCTTCCGTGCTATAGCCGAGGAACTCGGTGGCGCCGACGCGCTCCTTGATTTCGAACCAGACGCGCTCGGTCGCGGCCTCGCCGGAGCCAGCCCATGCGGCGCGGGCGCGGGCGCGTTGCTCGGCCATGGCGGACTCGAAGCCGGCGAGGTCCACCGTGCGGCCTTGCTCGCGCAAGGCATCCTGGGTCAGGTCCAATGGGAAGCCGAACGTGTCGTACAGCCGGAACGCCACCCCACCCGGTAACGGCTGACCGTCGCCAATCCGGGAAACTTCCTCGGCCAACAAGTGCAACCCGCGTTCGAGCAAATGCTTGAAGCGAGTTTCCTCCAGTAACAAGGTCTCGACGATCAGCGGCTCGGCGCGGACCAGTTCGGGATACGCGGCGCCCATCTGGCGGACCAAAGCGGGGACCAACCGGTACATCACCGGCTCCCGCGCGCCCATCATCGTGGCGTGGCGCATGGCGCGGCGCATGATGCGGCGCAGGACGTAGCCGCGGCCCTCGTTCGACGGCAGCACGCCATCGGCGATCAGGAACGCGGAGCTGCGCAGATGGTCGGCGATGACGCGGTGGCTGGTCTTGTGCGGGCCGTCCGGATCCTGGCCGGTGGCCTCGGCGCTGGCCAGGATCAGCGCGCGCAGCGTGTCGGTGTCGTAATTGTCGTGCTTGCCTTGCAGGATCGCGGCGAACCGTTCCAGCCCCATGCCGGTGTCGATCGAGGGCCGCGGCAACGGCACGCGCGTGCCGGGCGGGTCCTCCAGGAATTGCATGAACACGAGGTTCCAGATTTCGATGAAGCGGTCGCCGTCTTCCTCCGGCGAACCTGGCGGCCCGCCGGGAATTCCCGGGCCGTGGTCATAGAAAATTTCACTGCACGGGCCGCACGGGCCGGTGTCGCCCATGCGCCAAAAATTGTCCGAGGTGGCGATGCGGATGATACGCTCCTCGGGCAGGCCGGCGACCTTCTTCCAGATCGCGGCGGCGTCGGCGTCCTCGTTGAAGACGGTGACCAGCAGGCGGGATTTGTCGAGGCCGAAATCGCGGGTGAGCAATTCCCAGGCATAAGGGATCGCCGCGTCCTTGAAGTAGTCGCCAAAACTGAAATTGCCCAGCATCTCGAAGAAGGTGTGGTGGCGGGCGGTGTAGCCGACGTTGTCGAGGTCGTTGTGCTTGCCGCCGGCGCGCACGCATTTCTGCGATGAGGTGGCGCGGATGTAGGGCCGCCGCTCCTGGCCCGTGAATACGTTCTTGAACTGCACCATGCCCGAGTTGGCGAACATCAACGTCGGATCGTTGCGCGGGACCAAAGGCGAGCTCTCGACCACCTGGTGCCCGTTGCGGGCGAAGTAGTCGAGGAACGTGGCGCGGATGTCGTTGCTGCTGGCCATGGCTGCGGTCGGGTTCCAGGTTGTGCTCAAGAGGGCGACTCGTAGCGAAGCTGGCCGCGGGAGTCACGGGTGAGTTGAAGCCCGCCAGGGCTTCGCCCTGGAACCCGCCAGGAGGCGCTGCCTCCTGGCGGGTTCGAAGGGCGGAGCCCTCGCGCTTCCTCATACCCAGACACCAGTCCCCGCCGCATGGCGGGTTGGGCCCACGCCAGCGTTAGTGTAACGTGGACGAAATCTCGCGGAAGCGTGCCAGGAGGAGTGATTGGCCGACTACGAACCATGGAGTGAAGACCGTGCCGAGGCGATCATCGCGGCACGTATCGGTGAAGCCGGCGCGACCCTGCCCATTCTGCACGACCTGCAGGCCGCGTTCGGTCATGTTCCCGCCGAAGCGGTGCCGTTGCTGGCCCATGCCCTGAACGTCACCCGCGCCGAGGTGCACGGCGTCGTCAGTTTTTATCACGAGTATCGCCGCCACAAGCCCGGCCGCCATGTCCTGCGTCTCTGCCGCGCCGAAGCCTGTCAGGCCGTTGGCGGTGAATCCCTGGCCGATCATGTGCGCTGGCGGTTGAACATCGCCTGGCACGAGACGACATCGGATGGTGCCGTGACATTGGAACCCGTTTTCTGTCTGGGCTTGTGCGCGATCGGTCCGGCGGCGTTGCTGGACGGTCAGCCGTTGGCGCGTCTGGACCCCGCGCGGGTCGACATGGCGTTGGAGACGCTGTCTTGACCAGGGTTTTCGTTCCACGCGACGCGGCCGCGCTGGCTCTGGGTGCCGACGCCGTGGCGAAGGCGTTGACGCCGCACGCGACGGTCGTGCGTACGGGGTCCCGCGGCCTGTTCTGGCTCGAACCGATGATCGAGGTGGAGACCCAAGCCGGCCGCATCGCCTACGGCCCGGTCGCCGCCGGTGACGTTCCCGGCCTGTTGGCGTCCGGCCTGCTGACCGGCGGCGTGCACGCCTTGCGTCTCGGCGCGCCCGAGCAATTGCCGTTCCTGGCGCGCCAGACCCGCCTGACATTCTCCCGATGCGGCGTGATCGACCCGCTGTCGCTGGCGGATTACCGCGCGCACGGCGGCCTGGCGGGCCTGGAGCGCGCGCGATCGATCGGCCAGGCGGCCACGATCGATACCGTGCTGAAATCGGGTCTGCGCGGCCGCGGCGGCGCGGGCTTCCCGGCGGGTATCAAGTGGAAGACCACCGCCGACGCCCCAGGGGACGCCCCAGGGGACGCCAAAGGGGCTCGCAAATACATCGTCTGCAACGCCGACGAGGGTGACTCGGGTACCTACGCCGACCGCATGCTGATGGAAGGCGATCCGTTCTGCCTGATCGAGGGCATGACGATCGCCGGTTTCGCGGTGGGTGCGTCGAAAGGCTACGTTTACACACGCTCGGAATATCCGCACGCGATCGCCACGTTCGATGCGGCGCTCGCCATTGCCCGCTCGGCCGGCGTGTTGGGCGCGGCATTCGACATCGAGCAGCGGGTCGGCGCGGGCGCTTATGTGTGCGGCGAGGAAACCTCGCTGTTGGAGAGCCTGGAGGGCCGCCGCGGCCAGGTGCGCGCGAAGCCGCCGTTACCCGCGCACAAGGGCCTGTTCGGGCAACCCACGGTCATCAACAACGTTATTACCCTCGCCAGCGTGCCGGTGATCCTGTGCGACGGACCGGAGGCGTATCAGGCGATCGGCTTCGGCCGGTCACGCGGCACGATGCCAATCCAGCTCGCCGGCAATGTGAAGTACGGTGGCCTGTTCGAAGCCGGGTTCGGTCTGACACTGGGCGAGATCGTCAATGATATCGGCGGCGGCACACGGTCCGGCCGGCCGGTGCGTGCGGTGCAGGTGGGCGGGCCTCT
>ODAK010005592.1_pt1 | contig 12756 bp, 13 predicted proteins | sample 1539591 | NCBI WGS metagenome assembly ODAK01 (sample SAMEA3539303, study PRJEB22396) | soil metagenome | biome: tundra; feature: field; material: soil | place: USA | collected 2010-05 | depth 0.15 m | reverse complement strand
GGCACGGTGCCGTACTAAGCCATGCACATTGTCATTCCCGATGAATACCAGGACGCGATCGAGCGCCTCGCGTGTTATGCCTTGCTCGACGGACAGGACGTCACGCGTTATCGCGAACCAGCGTCGTCGTTCGAGGAACTCGTCGAACGGTTACGGCCGGCCGACGCTATCGTTGCAATAAGGGAACGTGTTACCTTCGATCGAGCGCTCGTCGAAAGGTTGCCGAACCTGAAACTGATCGCGCTGGTTGGACGCAACGCGACCACGATCGATTACGCCGCCTGCACCGAGCATGGCGTGATGGTCTCGCGCGGCCAGAGCAACTCGCCGACATCGCCGGCGGAATTGACGGTCGCGCTGATCCTCGCGTCGCGCCGGAACGTCGTCATTGAAGCGGAACGGATGCGTCGGGGCGAATGGCCTTATACGTTATCGCATCGACTGCGCGGGTCCACCTTGGGCATTTTCGGGCTCGGCAACATCGGGGCTTTGGTGGCGCAGGCGGGGGCGGGACTGGGAATGAAGGTGCTGGTGTGGGGGCAGGCGCATTCCGCGCAGCGAGCGGCGGAACTCGGTTACGGCGTCGCCGACGGCAAGGCCGCGCTGTTCGAGCAATCCGACGTGCTGTCGTTGCATGTCCGGCTGCGACCCGACACCACCGGCATTGTTGGGCCGGAGGATATGGCGCGGATGAAGCCGACAGCGCTGATCGTGAATACGTCGCGTGCCGAACTGATCCAACCGGGGGCGTTGCTCACGGCGTTGCGTGCCGGCCGGCCAGGTTACGCCGCTGTGGACGTCTATGAGCGGGAGCCCATCATGCACGGCGATCACCCATTTATGTCGATGCCGAACGTGATCTGCACGCCGCACCTCGGTTGGGCGGAATGGGATAATTTTGAACTTTATTACGCCGAGGCGTTTGAACAAATTGCCGCCTTCGCCGAAGGCCGGCCGTTACGCCTCGCCAATCCAGACGTGAGGCCGCGCTGATGGACTCCAACCTGATCGCCTACTCACCGATCACGCAACGGCCGCCGCTGCGTTGGCCGAACGGAGCACGTGTCGCACTGTGGATCGTGCCGAACATCGAACATTACGAGTACCTGCCGAAATATGTCCGCACGCGCGATCCGTGGCCTCGTTCACCGCACCCGGATGTACTGGGTTATTCGCAACGTGACTACGGCAACCGGGTTGGGCTCTGGCGGTTTTTCGACCTGGCGGACGATCTGGGATTGAAGTGCACGGTCAGCCTCAGCATGACGGTGATCCAGCACTACCCGGCGATCCTGGAGGGAATGGAAAAGCGCGAGTGGGAACTGATGTCGCACGGCATTTACAACACGCGCTACCACTGGAATTTCACCCCGGAAGAGGAACGCGCGGCGATGCTGGAAAGCCGCGAGATCCATCGGCGGCTGACGGGCCGAGAGCAACGCGGCTGGTTCAGCCCGGCGATCACCAATACACTGAATACGTTCGATCTGGCGGCGGAGTGCGGCTACGATTACACCGCCGATCTTTACCACGATGACCAGCCGTTTCCGCTGAATGTCAAATCCGGCAAGCTGCTGTCGATCCCCTACACGATCGATCTCAACGACGTCATTCTGCACCGGCGCGGCGAAGAGGCGGACGCGTTCGCTCAGCAGATCAAGGATCATTTCGACACCGTTTATGCCGAAGGTGCCGAACAAGGCCGCGTGATGTGCGTCGCGCTGCATCCTTATTGGGTCGGCCAGCCGCACCGGCTGCGCGCGATCCGCTCCGCGTTCGAGTACATCCTGTCGCACCAGGGCGTGTGGCAAACCACGGGTTGCACGATCGTCGATTGGTATAACGCGAACTATCTGCCGTTGCTGGAGTCGCACCTCGCCGCGCGGGAGTCCGCCAATGGTTGAGTTCGTGGCCGCCAAGGTGCCTCCGGTCAACGAGACCCGCGAACCCGGCATGGATCACGCGCATTATCCGTTCCGTGCTTTGCCCGATGCGCCGCGGTTCATCTGGCCTGGCGGTGCGCGCGTGGCCTTCACCGTGACGTTGATGCTGGATTACTGGGAGCTCGCTCCCCCCGAGGGTGAAAGCCCCGATCCGCGGATCGTTTCGCCGTTGGGTCGGTTCTTCCCCGATTGGCTGACCTGGAGCCACCGGCTTTATGGTGCGCGTGTCGGTATCTTCCGCATCCTGGACGTGCTCGACCGCTTTGACATAAAGCCGAGTGTGGCACTGGGAACCGAGGCGGCGAAACGATATCCCGAACTGGTCGATGCGTTGCTGCGGCGCGACTCATGCTTCATGGCGCACGGTGATTACGCTTCCCGGCGGATCACCAGCCGGATGCAAGACGAGCGCGGCGCCATCATCGCCGCCCGAGACGGTGTCGCCGCGGCGATCGGGCAAACTCCCACGGGCTGGTGTGGGCAAGACTTTAACGAATCCGCCGAAACCCCCGCGCTGCTGACCGAAGCCGGATTTCAGTACACCACCGACTGGGCCAACGACGACAGGCCGTATCTGCTCGGCGGCAGGCTGCTGGCATTGCCTCCGCAGCCGGAATGGAATGACCTTGAATGCATGTGGTTGCGCCAGGTCACAGCGCCGGTTTGGCAAGCGAACATTGTCGAGGCATTTGAAGTCCTGCACGCCGAAGGTGGCAACGTCTTCAATTTAACACTGCATCCCTGGATCACGGGTCAGGCGCATCGCATTCGTTACCTGCGCGACGCGCTGCATCACGTTCTGGGCAAGCCCCATGTCTGGCGCACGACAACGGATGCCCTGGCCGCGGCCGCCCTGCCGCAATTGAGCTAAACCGGCAGCCGGTCTCGCCAAATTCGTTCCGCGTCACGGTCGGCGGCCTCGGCTGACGTTGCCCAACCCAGCGCGAGCACACCCAACCCAATGGTCGCGATGACGGTCGCGACAACAGTCGGTGGCGCGACCTCACCGCGCCAGACCGAAGCCAGCAACTCGGGTGAATCGGCAGCCGGTGTCAGTGGAGGCAGGCCTTGCCACGCTGGCAGCGCGATCTCCAACCGACCGTGGCTCTTGTCCCAAAGCCAACCCGTCGTTGCCTTCAGCGGTACCCGTTCCGCCTCGCCACCGCCGCCTTTCAGGACAAACAATCGTTGTCTGGCGAGAAGCTCAGCGGCGCCCAGATGGACCGCGAGATAGGGCGGGTGGAAAACGCCATCGACCCCAGCGGCGGCATTCCCAGGATTGAGCAGGCGCGCGACAGTATTGACCGGTGACCGCAAGCCAAACAGGCGGCGCATTCGTAACAAGTCATCCATCGCGGGCGACAACGACGCCAGCGGCAAATACGTAAACCGATCGGGCTCAGGTCCCAGCGCCGCAAGACCGGTGGCCACAGGAATGCCAGCGGAATATTCGTTTGACCCGTGCATCAATACGGTCGTGCCGGCCCGGGCCAGCGCCAGCGCGGATAGCAGAAACCACGGCGCACCCCGCGTGCGGCCGGCTCCATAAGATGGCCAGTCGAGATCGACACGCGGTCCTTGCCAGTTGATCGCGTCCCGCGCCGCCTCCACCATACCGGATATTTCGTCAGCATCTTCGCCACGAAAACGCAACAACATCAGGAACGCACCGATCTGATACGGATCAGCCTCCCGCCGCAACACCATCCCAAACGCTTCGCGCGCTTCTTCCCGCGTCAGCGCGCGCGAACGTCCTGGGCCTCGCCCAAGAGTAGCAACAAACTTAGCGAATGCCTCATGCCGCGCGTTCATCGAGGCCGTGTAATCCTCGGTGGTTGTCCTGGCAACCAGTTTGCCGCAATGTGCTCGGTACGAGGAGGCATCGGTGTTCAAACGGGACGCGCTGCTGCTGGTCGGTCATGGCTCCACGATCCTGCCGGATGCCGTACGTCCGCTTTTCGCCCATGCCGAGGTCATCCGTCAGTCCGGCCACTTCGGTGAGGTCGCAGTCGGCGTGCTGTTCGGTGAGCCGAACGTGGCCGCGGCGTTCGCGGCCCTGACCGCGCCGGTTGTTCACGTTGTACCGTTTTTCCTAGATGATGGATATTTCACCAGGATCGCCATTCCCAATGTGCTCCTGCCGCTTGCGTCCCCGTCGCGCGTGGTCCGATTTTGTCCACCGGTCGGTCTGCATGACGGCATCGCGGCATTGATCGAATGCCGCCTGATGCGTCATTGTGAAATGTTCGGTACCGATCCGAAATCTCTCTCCGTTCTTCTGGTTGGTCATGGCTCATCGCAAGCTACTGGGCGGGCGAGAGCGTTGCGCCGACATGCCGCGGCACTTGAAACCGGAGGCCGTTTTGGCTGGGTTCGCATCGCGTTTCTGCAGGAGGCGCCGTTCGTGGCTGAAGCTTTGGCCGGTTCCCGCGGTCACGTTGTCGCGGTCGTTGGCTATCTGGTCAACGAGGGCGCTCATGCGACAAAGGATTTACCGTTCCTTATCGCTCAGGAACGTGCCCAACGAGGTACGCATTGGCCGCCGGTGCACGATTTGGGACCGATCGGCGCGGATGAGGCGATGCCGCGGCTGATCATGGACCAGGTCGCCGCGTAATCCGCTCCAAGGAGAAAGCAGATGTTCGCATATGTTGGCTGCTACACGACCGCGGATCGCGACGGCCGAGGTGATGGGATCCGGGTTTACCGCGTGAACAACACGGAAGACCAATGGACCGAAGTGCAGCGTGTCGGTGGATTGGAGAACCCCTCATTGTTTACGTTGCGGCGGGATCAGTCGGTGCTTTACTCCGTGCATGGCGGCCGAAACCTGTTGAGTGCGTTTTCGGTGGATCGTTCCAGCGGCCGATTGACGTTGCTCAATCAAATTGATTGCCAGGGAAACAATCCCGTTGACTGCGCTCTCGACCCGTCCGAGCGATTTCTGGTTGTCGGCAATTACGGCACTGGCACAGTCGCGGTGATGCCGTTGGAAGCTGACGGGCGGTTGGCCCAGGTCAGTCAACTCGTTACGTTGACCGGTACGCCGGGGCCGGATCCCGTGCAACAGTCATCGTCACATCCGCATGCGGTGATTTTCGACCCGTCCGGGGAGTATGTGATCGTTCCGGACAAAGGATTCGACAAGACGTTCCTGTTCCGATTCTCGGCCGGACGGGTGGAACCGACCGAGCAGGCATCGATCGCCTCGAAGCCCGGCGCCGCACCGCGGCATACGACGTTCCATCCGTCGTTGCCCATCCTTTACGTAAACAACGAGCTTGATTCGACCGTGACGGTATTTGAGTGGAACGCGGGCCATGCCACCGAAGCGCAGGTGATCAGCACGATTCCGGGCGGGCATGAGGGCCGCAACACGACAGCGGAGATCACGGCGAGCCCGTGCGGGCGCTTTCTGTACGTGTCGAACCGCGGACAGGACAGCGTCGTATTGTTCCAGGTAACGCCTGGCACTGGCCGGTTGACTTATGTCGGAAACACACCGACCGGTGGACGGCGGCCGCGGTTCTTCACTTTGGATCTGACAGGGGAACGACTCTATGCCGCTAATCAGGACAGCGACGACATCACCGGATTTCGTATCGATACCGCGACGGGTATCCCGCGGCCGATGGGCGTCGTCGCGCGCACCGGCAGCCCGTCGGCGATCAGTTTTGTCCGCGCCTCTTGAATGACGTATGACAAAGCGTGGATACTGACCAGGCGTCAGGAGGAAACGACATGGCAAGGACCGTACGCGGCCGTAAGAGCGCCGGGAAGAAAACCGCATCCAGGAAAGCCGCGCCCAAGGCAACGGCCAAGGCAAAGGCCGCGGTCAAGAAGAAGGCCGCCGCGCCCACGCGCAAAACGGCGGTGAAGGCCCGGGCGAAAACGGCGATGAAGAAGGCCGCCACAAGGGCACCAGCCAAGAAAGCAGTGGCTCGCGCACCGGCCGCACGACGCGCGCCGAGCAGGCGCCCGCGTGTGGCGGCACCGCCGCGGCGCAAGGTGGCGGCGTCTCGGCTGAAGGCGGCGGCCCCCACGCAACGCTTCACGGTCAGCCACCTGAACGACGCCGACTTCAAGCGGGACGGGTTGCGGTCCTATGCGTTGTATCGCGATCTGGGCATTGCCGCCGCCAGCGGTGGACTGTGCCAGGCGCATGTGATCCGGTTGCTGTCTCCATGTACCGATGAAGTCCGCAAGCGGCATCTCCACGAACCGGAGCTGCAGTTGATTTACGTGCTACAGGGCTGGGTCAAGAATGAGTTCGAGGGTGAAGGGGTGCAGATGATGTCCGCCGGATCCTGCTGGCTGCAGCCGCCGGGCATTAAACACACGGTTCTCGATTATTCAGCGGACGTCGAACTGCTCGAGATCATCGTGCCGGCGGACTTCAAGACCGTCGAAGTGGACTGAACCAACCACGTTGAGGGAGGACTTCCAATGACCGGAACATCCGGCTTTTCACGCCGTACGTTGCTCGGTGCGACTCTGGCGTCGCCCGTCGTGCTGCGTCACGCATTGGGCGATGAGCCGATCAAGATCGGCATGCCCTGCGCGCTGACCGGACCAGGGGGCGAGGTTGGCGAACAGATGCGGCGGGGTGCCGAGTTCTGGATCAAATTCGTCAACGCGAAAGGTGGACTGCTAGGCCGGCCAATCAAGCTCTACGCTCAGGATACCGGTGGCGATCCCGCTACCGCGGTGCGCAAGGCACAGGATGTGGTGGAGCGCGACGGTTGCAGGTTGTTGTTCGGCATGACGTTGAGTTCGGAGGCGCTCGCAGTGGTACCGAAGCTCGCCGAGTGGAACGCGATCTTCATGTCGTCCGATAACGGCGACGGCCGGCTGACCGGCGAGTCCTTTGTACCCAATTTCTTCCGCGCCAACACCTCGGGACCGATGGGAACTCGCGCGGTCGCGTTGTACTTGCGCCAGGCGGACTTCAAAAACTTTTACGCCATTGGCATGGACTACGCCTGGGGACGGAACAGCATCGGCGTATTCAAGGACGAGGTTAAGAAATCCGGCAAGAATTTCATCGCCGATGTCTATTCGCCGATCGGCACCAAGGATTTTTCCACCTACATAACGAAAATCCGGCAATCCGGCGCCGATGCCTGCTACATCGTAATGCAAGGGGACGATAACAACGCCTTTCTGTCGCAGGCCAGGCAGTACCGGTTGGGCGATAAGGTGCAACTCCTGACCGAGATTGTCGATCTGAACAGCATCCATGCGGTGGGGGACGCGGCGATCGGGTTGATCGGCGGTTCCCGTTACACCTTCACCTTCCCGGGTGAGGCCAACGCCCAGTTCGTCGCGGCGTGGAAGAAGGAGTATGGCAACGTGCCTGATGTGTTCGAGGGTGAGCAATGGCAGGCCTGCCAGGTGCTGCAAGCCGGGATCGAGAAAGCCGGCGGCATTGACGCGGATAAGCTGCGGCCGGCCTTGGAAACCGTGGAAATCGACAGCATCAAGGGCAGGGTGACGATGCGAGCCTGCGATCATCAGGGCGTGCAAAAAGGTTTCATGGTGAAGGTCGTGCAAAAGGAAGGATTTAAAGAGCCGATTCCTGACCTGATCGCCACCTTCCCCGCCGATCAGGTTACGCCCGCCTGCCGTCAGATGACCTACGACAGTTGATGGATTTTCTGCCGTTCCTGGTCACCCAGTGTCTCAACGCGCTGTCACAGGCCGCGCTGCTGTTCTTCCTCGGCTGCGGCCTGACGTTGATCTTCGGCATCATGCGCATCGTCAACTTCGCCCATGGTGCCTTCTTCATGCTGGGCGCCTACGTCGGCTACTCCACCGTGCACTGGACGGGCAACTTCTGGGCTGCGCTGATCGTCGCGCCAATACTCGTCGGAGCTTTCGGCGCGGCATTCGAACTGGGCATTTTGCGCCAGCTCTACGGTCGCGATGGTCACGCGTTCCTGATGGTGACGTTCGGCCTGACGTTGATCATGGGGGAAGTCATCCGTCTGATCTGGGGCGTCGAAGCGTTACAGGTGAAACCACCGGACAGTCTGTCCGACATCGTCTTCATTCTGGATGAGCCGTTCCCGGTCTACCGGCTGTTCCTGGTCGGTGCCGGCATCGTTGTCGCCGTGGTGATCTGGCAGTTCCTGGAGCGGACCCGTCTTGGCCTGCTCATCCGCGCCACGTCGCAGAACGCCGAGATGGTGCATGCGCTTGGCACCGATGTTCGTCTGGTCCGCTCCGCCGTGTTTGGCATTGGCTGCGGGCTTGCCGGGATTGGCGGAGTGATGGCCGCGCCATTGGTGACCGCATCGCTCGGCATGGCGCCGAACGCGGTGATCGACACGTTTGTGATCGTCATCATCGGCGGGATGGGCAGTTTCCTCGGGTCATTGATCGGCGCCGTGCTGGTGGCGTTCGTGCAGGTGTTCGGGACTTACTATTTTCCCGACTTCGCGCTGGCGTTCATGTATCTGATCATGGTCACGGTACTGGTCGTCCGGCCCGGCGGTTTGCTCGGCAAGGAGGCGTAACGGATGCGTTTCCTGATCGCCGTCGCCGCGCTGCTGGCATTGCTGCCGTTTGGCCTGCCGCCATACGCGATGACGCTGCTGACCGAGGCCCTGATCCTCGGTCTGTTCGCCATGAGTCTCGATCTGATGGTCGGCTACGCGCGGTTGATTTCATTTGGCCACGCGGCGGCTTATGGCTTTGGCGCTTATGCCAGCGGAAACTTTCTGCTGCACACCAGCATGCCGTTGCCTTGCGCGGTGCTGCTGGCCGGCTTGCTGGGAGGGCTCGTCGCGATTGGCGTTGGGTGGGTGTGCACGCAGGCCACCGGCGTGTCGTTCTCGATGCTGACCCTTGCGTATGCGCAACTTCTGTACGCGGTGGCATTCAAATGGACCCCGGTTACCGGAGCCTCCGACGGCCTCGCCGGTATTCCACGGAATCCTGGACCGTTCGGAGTCACCTGGTGGAGTACCAAGGCGGGATTCTATTATCTGACGCTGGCGTGCCTGCTTGGCACTTTTGTGTTTTGCCGCGAACTCGTGCGATCGCCATTCGGCGCGGTGCTGCGCGGCATCCGGGAGAATGAGGCGAAAACCATCGCGCTTGGCTACAACACGCGCCGTTACAAGATCGCGATCGTTGCCATTTCCTTTGGCTTCGCCGGGCTGGCGGGGGCGCTTTATGCGCCATTCGCCGGGTTCGCGAACACCGAGTTGCTGTTCTGGCTGTTGTCCGGTCAGGTGCTTATCATGGTCATCGTCGGCGGCGCCGGCACGTTGATCGGGCCGGTGCTCGGTGCGGTATTCTTCCTTTACATGCAACAGCAGTTGTCTTCGTACACCGACTCATGGGCTTTGTTCTTCGGGGTGATCTTCGTCTTGTTCGTGCTGTTCATGCCGGAAGGGATCTGGGGCCTGATCCTGTCGCGCTTCGGGAAAAAGGCGGCCTGATGGCGCTGCTTGAACTGGACGATCTGACCAAACGTTACGGCGGCATCGTGGCGGTCGACCACGTCACGATGCGGATCGACGCCGGAGAAGTGCGTGCGGTCATTGGACCCAACGGCGCCGGCAAGACCAGCCTGTTTCATCTGATCACCGGGGTCGTCAAAGCCACCGAAGGCAGCGTGCGTTTCGCGGACCAGGACGTCTCGGCATTACCCGCGCACGTGCGGTGCCAGCGTGGCATGTCCCGAACGTTTCAGTTGACGTCGCTGTTCCCGGAGATGTCGGCGCGCGACAATACACGGCTCGCGGCCCAGGCGAGGGAAGGGAAACGGTGGCTGCCGTTGGGCGGAAGCGGCGTGTTCCACGGCGCCGCGCAACGAGGCGACGCGGCGCTGGAACGGCTCGGACTGACCCATGTCGCGGATCGTCCGGCCGGATTGTTGTCGCATGGCGACCAACGGTTGCTGGAAGTGGCCATGGCGTTGGCGCAACAACCTCGGCTGTTGCTGCTGGATGAACCGACACAGGGCCTGTCGGTCGAGGAAACCGCTCAGGCGGTGGAGGTGCTGGCGTCGCTGTTCGCCTCGGCCGGGCTGACCGTTCTCCTGGTGGAACATGATATGGAGGTCGTGTTCCGGCTGGCCCACAAAATTACCGTGCTGCACCGCGGGTCGGTGATCGCGGACGGCGACCCCGAAACGGTAAAAGCCGATGAGAGCGTGCAAAACGCCTATCTCGGAGGCTTCGCCTGATGCTGGTCATCAAGGGTCTCAACACGCATTACGGTGCCAGCCATATTTTGCAAGGCGTCGATCTGGAAGTGCCTGACGGCCGCATCATCGCTCTGTTAGGCCGCAACGGTGTCGGCAAAAGTACGACGTTACGGACGGTGATGGGACTGGTTCCGCCAAGCGGCGGCTCGATCGAACTGGGTGGGATCAACATCGCCGGTTGGCGGCCGCATCAGGTGGCGCGCGCCGGCGTCGCTTATGTGCCCGAGGGAAGGTTGATCTTCCCCGATCTGACAGTCATCGAGAACATCAAAGTCGCGGAACGAGTCCCCGCGCGGGCCTGGCCATTGCCCAGATTGCTGGCACTGTTTCCATCGCTGCGGGAACGCGCGCGCAATCGCGGTGCCAATCTGTCCGGCGGCGAGCAGCAGATGCTGGCGATCGCTCGCGCTCTGGTCTCCGATCCGAAGGTCCTGCTGTTGGATGAGCCCAGTCAGGGACTGGCACCGTTGGTGGTGCGCGAACTCGCCGGGGTGATCCGCAAACTGCGCGATGAAAACGTGACCATTCTGTTGGTCGAGCAGAACATGAAACTCGCCGAGGCGGTCGCGGATGAATTGCACGTGATGGTCAAAGGCCGGATGGTGTACGGCGCGACGCCGGAGCGGTTCCGCGCCGAGGAACAGGAAATTCGCAGCCGATATCTGACGGTCTGAAATAAGGAGGCAACGATGGAACTCAATCTGCATGGGCGGACGGCGTTGGTGACCGGAGCGTCCAAGGGCATTGGGCTCGCCAGTGCGGAGGCGCTGGCCTCGGAAGGGGTCAATGTCATTCTGGTTTCTCGTACGCAGGCTGACCTCGATGTCGCACGGCAAAAGATCCTGAGCCGGTGGAACGTTAGTGTTCATGTGCACGCCTACGATCTGTCCGACTCGCGCAACGTTGACAAGCTGGTCGTGGAACACCCTGGCATCGACATTCTGGTCAACAACGCGGGCGCGATTCCGGCCGGCAACCTGGAGCAAATCACCGAGGATCGCTGGCGCCAGGCGTGGGACCTGAAGGTGTTCGGCTATATCAACATGTGCCGCCGGTTCTATGGCGAAATGAAATCGCGCCGCCAGGGTGTCATCATCAACGTGCTCGGTGTGGCCGGGGAGAAGCTGGACCGGACTTATATCGCCGGCTCGACCGGCAACGCGGCGCTGATGGCGTTCACCAAGGCGCTCGGCGGCTCGGCGGGCGATGACGGGTTGCGGGTCGTCGGCATCAATCCGGGAGCGATCGCCACGGACCGCCTGATCACGATCATGAAGACGCGCGCCCAGGACCGGTTGGGCGACGAGAACAAGTGGGAGGAGCTGATGAAGCCGCTGCCGATGGGCCGCGCTGGCACGCCGGAGGAAATCGGCGTGATGGTCGCGTTCCTCGCGTCGGATATTTCCGCTTACACGACCGGAACGATCATCACGATCGACGGCGGCGCGGCGAATCGCGGACCGATGTTTTAGACTGTTTCGCATGGCGCGGCCAGGCCGGGCCATGACGTGGCAGGGCACGGTGCTGGTATAGACGGTCCGGCCCGGCAAAACCGTGACGATTGGAACCGAATGCCCGCCCAGACTTCTCAACCCGCGGCCTCGGCTGGCGCCACGCCCGCCATGGCGCAATGGTTCGCGGCCAAGGAAGCGCACCCCGACGCGCTCCTGTTCTTCCGCATGGGCGATTTCTACGAGCTGTTTTTTTCCGACGCCGAAGCCGCGGCCGCCGCGCTCGACATCGTTCTCTCCCACCGCGGCGAGCACAACGGCGTCCCGATCCCAATGTGCGGCGTCCCGAAGCATGCCGCCGAGGCCTATCTCGCCCGCCTGATCCGCCGCGGTTATCGCGTCGCGGTCGCGGAACAGATGGAGGATCCGAAGACCCGCGCGTCTCCCAAAATCCCCATAAGGCGAGAGATCGTCCGCCTGATCACGCCCGGCACGCTCACTGAGGAAGCGCTGCTGGAAGCCGGCCAGCCCAATCTGCTGCTGGCGTTGACCCGCGGACTGGACAGCGTCGTGGGCGCGGCCTGGCTCGATATTTCCACCGGGGTGTTTGAAACCGCCGCGCTTTCGCCCGCCGATTTGCCGGCATTGCTCGGCCGTCTCGAACCGGCGGAGATCATCGCTCCCGAAACGTTGCCGCTTGGCGAATGGGCCTCGCGCCGCGGCCCCGAGACCGTGCCGTCGCCGCCGTTGGTCGCTCGTCGGCGACTGGCCGAGCTGTTTCAGACTGCCAGCATCGACGCGTTCGGTGCATTCAACGACGCCGAGGCCGTGGCGGCCATGCTTGCGGTCGATTACGTGCGCTCGACCCAGGCAGGGGCGCTGCCCAGACTGGCGCGGCCGGTGCCGATGGGTGACGCCGGAGTGATGGCGATGGATGCCGCGACCCGCGCCAGCCTCGAAATTCATCGCGCCCGAGACGGCGGCGTCCTGCATACTCTGCTGGCCGCGGTCAAACAGACCGTGACACCGGCGGGCGCTCGGCTTCTGGGCTTGTGGCTGGCGGCGCCGCTCACCGACCCGGCCGCCATCACGGCGCGGCAGGACGCCTGGTCCTGGATGGTGGCGAACCCTCAGGCCACGATCC
>ODAK010005589.1_pt1 | contig 12760 bp, 12 predicted proteins | sample 1539591 | NCBI WGS metagenome assembly ODAK01 (sample SAMEA3539303, study PRJEB22396) | soil metagenome | biome: tundra; feature: field; material: soil | place: USA | collected 2010-05 | depth 0.15 m | reverse complement strand
GGGCGTCGCCGCCGATCACGGTCGTGACCGGCGGGGCCCACACCGGACCCGTCAGCTGGCCGGGACCGGCGCAGCGGGCCTCGGCCTCGACCGCACCCTCGGCGTCGAAGAGCTGGGGCACCGCGGGCGGGCTCACGAAGTCGAAGGTGCCGCCGAGCACGACGGCGTCGGGGACGACATCATGAGACAACTGGTCCAGGGCCCGGCGAGTGGCCAGCCGCAGCGCCGCGGTCATGCCGAGCCGGTCGCACTCCTCGGGGCCGGCGTGCCCGACAGCCCAACCCGTGCACCACGCGGCGACGCGCTCGAACATGGCCTCGCGCGAGTCCTCGGTGAGCTGCTTGGAATCACGCAACCCCCGCGGGATCCGGCGCGGCGACTCGCACAGGACCGCCACCCCCACGCTGAGCGGCCCGGCCCAGGCGCCGCGACCGACCTCGTCGATGCCCGCCACCATACGGTGGCCCGCACCCCACAAATCGCGCTCGTGGACCAGCCCGGGCCGGGCCGGGACGATCCGGCGCCGTGACTTCGCACCCACCAACGGTCCAGATGCAGCCCGGGGAGCCATCACGCGAGCACGCCGGGCCCAGGCGCCTTGGCCCCTTGTTGTCCAAGTGGCCCTTGTAGTGAGGGGCCCGAGCGCCCATCATGGAAGGCGTTCGGGGCATGACAGGAGGTCACCCGTATGACCAACGGCCTGATGGACGTCGCCACGGACATGCCCGACACGTACCTTGCCAAGGGCACTCCCGTCGACGTCCGCAACCGCTTCGTCGGCTCCTGGAGCCACGGATTCGAAGTGGCCGAGCGCGTCCAGGGCGGGTACCGCGTGCGACGGCTCTCCGACGACAGCGTCCTGCCCGACATCTTCCCGAGCGAGGACGTCAGGTCGGAGCGTCGCAAGCAGGGCATGTGGTGGTACTGAGCGAGGCACTGCCGCGGTAGCTCAGGTTGCCGCAGAAGCTGAGTTTGCTGCAGAAGCTGAGTTTGCGGCGGCAGCTGAGGTAGGAGCGATCGCTGGGGTTGGCGGGGTGAACCGCCTGGTCGCACGGACCAGGACCCCGGTCGACTCCCCATGAGTTACTTCGTGCCGACCGTCTCGATGAACTCATCGATCGGCACCGCGATCAAGGTCTTGGTCTTCAAGGTGCCGCGCGCCCCCAGGGCCACCGCCACGCGGGTCATGACCTTCTCGTCGGGCGCCTCGAGCACCGTGGCGAAGTCGTACTGACCGAGCAGCGCCCACTGGGCCACCACGTGCGCGCCCATGGCCTCGACCTCGGTGTTGACCTCCTTCAGGCGTTGCGGGTTCTGACGTAGCGTCGCCATCCCCTCGGGACCGAGGGTCGACAGCATGAGGAACGTCGGCATGCGGGCACGCTACCCCACGCCCCGGCGACCGCGCCGTCCGAGTTACCCGGCGCCGGCTCGGGATCACCCTCCCCCGGGCGCCGATCGGCGCTAAATACAATCTGGACCATGGCGAACCACTACCAAGTCACCACCACCACCACCGCCAAGGAGAAGGCCACCCGCCTCGCCCACCTGGCCGTCGAGCAACGGCTGGCAGCGTGCGCGCAGGTGTCGGGGCCGATCTCCTCGACCTACTGGTGGGAGTTGCAGCTCGAGACCAACGACGAGTGGGTGTGCACGTTCAAGACATCCGCTCTCGCCCTCGAGCCACTGAAGACCGTCCTGCGCGAGACGCAGGGCTACATGGGCTTCACCACGCCCGAGATCGTCGCCATCCCCATCGAGAGTGGCGACGCCGACTACCTGGCCTGGATCGACGCCGAGACCACGAAGGCCGCCACCCCCTCCACCTGAGAACAGCGCCACCGCTCCGCGCGACACCGGAGCGGCTCCGCGCGACACCTGAGCGGCTCAGCGCAACTCGGAGCGGCGGACCTTGCCCAGAGAATTACGCGGCAGCGAGTCGACGAAGTGCACGCGCCGTGGCCGCTTGTAGGGGGCGAGACGCTCCGCCGCGTAGGCGAGGAGCGCGGCGACGTCGGGGGACGACGAGCCGTCGGGGACGACCCAGGCACAGACGACCTCACCCCACTCCTCCGACGGTGCGCCGGTGACGGCGACCTCGGCCACCGACGAGTGGCCGAGCAAGACGTCTTCGACTTCGGCGGGGTAGACGTTGTAACCACCGGAGATGATGAGCTCGGTCGAGCGGCCGAGGAGCCGGACATACCCGTCCTCGACCACCCCGAGGTCCCCGGTGCGGAACCACCCGTCGAGAAAGCTCTCCGAGGTCGCCGCAGGGCGCTCCCAGTAGCCGGAGAACACCGTGGGCCCGCGCACGAACAGTGCGCCGTCGTCCTCGACGCGGGCCTCGACCCCGGGGAACGGGAACCCCACCGTCCCGGGTCGGCGCTCACCCTCGTAGGGGTTCGACAGCGTCATGAGCGTCTCGGTCATCCCGTAGCGCTCGAGCACCTGGGTCCCCGCCGACCCGGCGATGGCGCCGTGCAGGTCGGCGCTGAGCGGAGCCGAGCCCGACACCGCCAGGCGCAGGCGGGCCAGCTCCCCCACCCGGCTCGAGGCGGCCAGGCGGTGATACATGGTGGGGACACCGAAGAACATCGTGGCCCGGTGCGCGGCGCAGGCGTCGAGCACGGCGTCGGCATCGAAGCGCGCCAGCAAGACGACCGACGAGCCCACCAGCAGCGACGTGTAGAGCGCCACGCACAGGCCGTGCCCGTGGAAGATGGGCAGCGCATGGACGAGGCGGTCCTCTGCGTCCCAGCGCCACGTCAGCGCGATCGACTCGCTGTTGGCGAGGAGGTTGCCGTGGGTGAGCACCGCCCCCTTGGGCGCGCCCGTGGTCCCCGAGGTGTAGGCGATGAGAGCGACGTCGTCGGGCTGGGCGGCGTCGAGCGCGAGGGCGGCGGGACCGGCGTCGCCCCCGACGACGCGGCGCGTGCCCCCGACGACCTCGAGGTCGGGGGTGACCACGACGAGGTCACCGTCGGCGCGGGCCGGACGTCCCCGACGACGTGGCTGAGCTCGCGCTCGGTGTACGCCGCGTTCACGGGGACGACCACGAGCCCCGCCCGCAGCGCGGCGATGTTGGCGACCACGGCCGGAAGCGACGACGCCGTGCTCCACAGGACCCGGTCCCCCCGCTCGAGGCCGAGGCGCCCCAGTCCCTCGGCACGCGCCCGGGTCATTTCGTCCAGCTCCCCGGCCCGGCACCACTTCGGCCCGCCGACCCCGCTGCCACCGCCACCACTGCCACCGGAGACGTCCAGGAGCACGGGGGCGGCCGGGTGGCGCGCCCAGGTCTGTGCCCAGGCCCGGGGCAGGCTGCGCCGGGCCGTCAGGTCCTCGACCCCGTAGGTGGACCCGGCGGGCAGGTGGTCGCGCCAGGGTCGGGGATGCACGGCGGCACACGGTAGTGCCCGGTCGCGATGGCAATCCCGAAGCGGGGTCGGGTCGGTAATCTCGGTTCCGTGGCCGCGCCCGAACCGAAACACATCGCCATCGTCCCCCATACCCATTGGGACCGGGAGTGGTACGAGCCGTACCAGAGCTTCCGGTTGCGATTGGTGAAGATGCTCGACGGGCTCCTCCCCCTGCTCGAGGGCGACCCCTCGTACGCCAAGTTCCTCCTCGACGGGCAGATGGCCGTGGTCGACGACTATCTCGAGGTCCGGCCCGAGAACGAGGAGCGCATCCGCGCCCTGGCCGCGGCGGGTCGGTTGTCGATGGGCCCGTGGTACATCCTTATGGACGAGTTCCTCGTTTCGGGGGAGACCATCGTGCGCGACCTCCAGAGCGGGCTGCTGCGCGGCGCCGCGTTCGGTGGGGCCATGGAGGTCGGGTACCTGCCCGACATGTTCGGCCACATCGCGCAGATGCCCCAGATCCTCAAAGCGGCCGGGTTCGAGCATGCCGTGGTGTGGCGGGGCGTGCCCTCGGTCATCGACCGGAGCGGGTTCGTATGGGAGGCACCCGACGGGTCGTCGGTGCGCGCCGAGTACCTGCCCACCGGGTACGGCAACGGCGCCTCGATCCCCGACGACGCCAAGGCCCTCGTGCGGCGGGTCGCGGATCACGAGAAGGAGATCGGCGACTTCCTGCTCGACGGCATGCTCTTCATGAACGGCACCGACCATCAAGAGCCCCAGCCCTGGCTCGGCCGTGTGGTGGCCGAGGCCAACGCGCTCCAGGACGACTACGTCCTCGAGGTGACGACGCTGCCGGACTACCTCGCCACCGCCCCCACCGAGGGATTGAAGACGTGGAAGGGCGAGCTGCGCTCGGGGGCGAGGGCGAACGTCTTGATGGGCGTGGCGTCGAACCGAGTCGACGTGAAGATCGCCGCGGCGCGCGCCGAACGCGCCCTGGAGCGATTCGCCGAACCTCTGTGTGCGCTGTACGGCGCGCCCGAGAAATTCCCGGACCGCCTCCTGGATCTGGCCTGGCGCGAGATGGTGCGCAACGCCGCGCACGACTCGAGCTGTGCGTGTTCGGTCGACGAGGTCGTCGACGCCGTGCTGGTGCGCTACGCCGAGGCCTTCCGGATCGCCGACGGCCTGGCCGGACAGGCGCTCGGGGCGCTGACACGCTCACTGGCCGAGGCGGGGCCGACCGTCGTGAACGTCTCGGCCCGGGCCCGGGGCGGATTGGTGGAGGTCGTGATCGCGGGCACCGATGTCCCTGAGGGCGGCCAGGCCCTTCCCGACGCGCCCGGCGCCTTCGGCATCCCCCGCGGCATGGGCCCGCTCACCCTCGACGCCGCCACGGTGCGGACCATCTTGGGCATGCTCCCCAACGGGAGCCAGATCGACACCCATACGTGGATCCAGGACGTGCACGTCGAGGAGGACGAGTCGGGGATCGACATCACCATCTCCTTCGGGAGCGAGGAGCGCTTCGACGTCCCCATCGCCTCGATCAAACAAGACCTCTACACACGGCTGGGGGCCCGGCCCGACGCCACGGTGCGCATCAAGATCGACCAGCCCCCCGTGCGCCAGGTGCTGGCCCGGGTGAACGACGTCCCGGGCTTCGGCCACACGGCGCTGGCACCGGTGGTGCCCGCCCATCCGGTCACCGTCGAGGAGCCCGACGCCGGTGGCGACGGGCCGGTGATCATGGCCAACGGGCTCGTGACCGTGGCGGTCGACCGCACCGACGGGACCTTCTCCCTCGACGGCGTGGCGGGCTACGGCAAGCTCGTCGACGGCGGGGACCACGGCGACTCCTACAACTACTCGCCCCCCGCCGGGGACGCCGTCGTCGACACCCCCGACGCCGTGACGGTGACGGTGGGTGAATCGGGCCCGGTCCGGGCCATGGTCACCGTGGTGGCGCGCTACACCTGGCCCGACCACGTCGACGGGGTGACCCGGGCCCGCACCGGAGAGGTCAGCGTCGAGGTGAGCACCGACATCGAGGTGCGCGCCGACGAGCGCGTGGTGCGGGTGGTCACGCGTTTCGTGAACCCCGCCTCGGATCACCGCCTGCGCGTCCACCTGCCGCTGCCCGAGCCCGCCGAGGGATCCGACGCCGAGTGCGCCTTCGCCGTCGTGCACCGGGGGCTCGACGCCGAGGGCAGGGTGGACGAGTTCGGGCTCCCCACCTTCCCGTCGCGGCGCTTCGTGTCCGCCGGTGGGCTCACCGTGGCCCATGAAGGGCTCCTCGAGTACGAGCTGGTGGACATCGAGGGGGCGCCGTCGGCTCGCCGGGCCAAGACGATGGCACTGACGCTGCTGCGCTCGACGGGGATGCTGTCTCGGCTCGGCATGGCCTATCGACCCCTGCCGGCGGGGCCCCTCACGCCCGTCGAAGGCTTGCAGCTGAGGGGGCGGACCATCGAGGGGCGCTACGCGCTGTGCGTCGGGTGCGACGACCCCTACGGAATGGTCGACGACGCCTTCGTGCCCCTCGACGTCGTCTACGCGTCGGGTGGGGGGTCGAGGCCTGCCACCGCGAGCGCGCTCGAGGTGGAGGGGGCCGAGGTCTCCGCCGTGCGGCGTGCCGCCGGGATGCTCGAGGTCCGGGTGTTCAACCCGACCGAGCGCGCCAGCACGGGGTCTGTCGGGGCGCGCTCGGGGTGGCTCGTCGACCTGCGGGGACGCACGCTCGAGCCCGTCGACGGCTCATTCGAGCTCCGACCCTTCGGGATCGCCACCTTCCGCTCCCCCGGCTGACCTCGCCCCCGCGATCAGGCGCTCGCCCTTGTCGCGCAGCTCGTCGAGGTCGTGGAACACCTCCGCGATCCGCTCGAAGCGACCGCCGAGCCGACGGTCGAGGGCGACGGGGTCGGCACCGGGGCGGTGCAGGACGAAGAGCTGGATACGGCCCACGTCCTTCACCCGTCGCGGCCGCAGCGCCAGGAACTCGAACTCCCCTGCCGCTCCCGACGTGATGTCGTCGACGGCGTGGTCGACGGCGTGGTCGACGGCGTCGTGGAAGTCGTCGGTCACGATCACCGAGCCGGGCGCCGCCATGTTCACCACGCGACTGGCCAGGTTGACCACCGGTCCGTAGAAGTCGCCGTCCTGGACGAGCACGGGCCCGACCGCCAGCGCCACCCGGACGTCGGACAGGAGCTCGTCACCGGCATAGGCCTCGGCCAGGGCCAGGCCGATGCGGGCCGCGTCGAGGGCCGACTCGGCCACGAACATGGCCTCGTCGCCGATCATCTTCACGACGCGCCCGCCACCGGCGGTCACCCTGTCATGGGCGACCTCCTCGAAACGGGCCACCACCGCGGCGAGCTCCTCTTCGGAGAGCTGCTGGCTGAGGGTGGTGAACCCCACCATGTCGGCGAAGCCCACCGCCAGGACCGGCAGCGCGCCGCTGTCGCTCCGGCTGCGCAGGAGCATGGCGCGGCGCACCGCGGCTTGGACGTGGCGGCGCCAGACGAACTCGAGGAGCCTTGCCATGGCAGGAAGCGAGTGATCGGCCAGTGCCGCGAAGCGGTCGGCCGCCTCCACCGTGTCGCTCGAGCCCGAGCCGCCGGCGATGGCGAGCCCCCGCATCTGGGGGGACACCTCGGCCTCGGCGATGCGAGCCATCGAGGATCCGATGACGCGGGCGAATTGCATGGAGGTGTCCACGTCGAGCACCCCGAGATCCATCATCGAGCGCAGGATCACGAGCGCCTCGATGTCGAGGTCGGTGAACATGCGCTCCTCGAGCTCCACGTCGGGGAAGCCCAGAGCCCGCCAGAAGCGCCGGGCGAGGTCGAGGTCCATCCCCGTCATCTCCGCCACGTCGACCTGGGTGTAGCGGCGCTCGGCGGGGACGAGGAGCCGGTCGGCCACGAGCAGGTCGAGGACGTCGCGCGACTCCGCCTCGGCGATCTCGTCCTCGGGTGTGCCTTGGGCGCGCAAGAAGGCGCGCACCCGCTCGAGCGCCTCGGCGCGTGACGACGACACGATCTCGGGTGTCATCCTTCGAGGCCGTCGAACTCCGGCTTGGCCGAGCGCGACATCAAGGTGAGGATGGCCTTCGACGGAGACGTGGCCCCCTCGAGCACCGCCGCGACCTGCTCGCCGATGGGCATCTCCACCCCTCGGGCCGTGGCCAGCTCCAGCAGCGGACGCGCCGTCTTCACGCCCTCGGCCACCATGCGCATGTCCGCCATGATCTCGTCGAGGGTGCGGCCCCGGCCCAGCTGCTCCCCCACCATCCGGTTCCGGCTCAGCGAGCTGGTGCAGGTCGCCACGAGATCTCCCACGCCCGCCAGCCCCGCGATCGTGATGCGCTCGCCCCCCATCGCCACGCCGAGTCTTCCCAGCTCGGCGAGGCCGCGGGTGATGAGGGCGGCCAACGAGGAGTCCCCGAGGCCGAGGCCCTGCAAGATGCCGGCCGCGATGGCGAGGACGTTCTTGGTGGCACCCGCCATCTCGCATCCCACGACATCGGGATTGGTGTACACACGGAACGAGGGCGTGCGCAGGACCTCCTGGACCTGGCGCGCCATGGACTCGTCGGTCATGGCCACCACCGTGGCCGCAGGTTGGCCCGCCGCGATCTCGCGCGCCAGGTTCGGTCCGGTCAGCACACCGGCGAGATGGCCCGGCACCACCTGGGCGATGACCTCGGTCATGCGGAGATGGGTGCCCTGTTCGAGCCCCTTCGCCAGCGACAGGACGGGGGCGTCCGCGGGGATCGATCCCGACAGCTCGGTCAACACCGTCCGAAAGCCGTGCGAGGGCACCGCCATGACCACGAGCGCAGCGCCTGTGACCGCCTCGTCGAGCGACGCCGTGGCCCGCAGGGTCTCGGGCAGGACGACGCCGGGCAGATAGTCGGGGTTCTCGTGGAGGGTGTCGATGCTCTGGGCCAATGCGGGACGGCGCGCCCACAACACCGTCGGCGCCGACGCCGCGGCCACCGATGCGACCGTCGTGCCCCATGAGCCCGCGCCGATGACCGCGACCTTGTCGAGCATGGACGTAACCCTACGGCCTGGACCTGGGTCACGACCCGTGGCCGTATGCTGAGCGCGTGAACGCAGCGCCGGTGCGCCTGCCCCCCTTGTCAGGCTGCGTGGTGCTCATCCCCGTGAAGGCGTTCGGCGCCGCCAAGGCGCGCCTCGCCCCCAGTCTCGACGCCGCCGGGCGCGACGCGCTGGCCCGGGCCATGGCAGAAGGGGTCCTCGCCGCCGCCGGTGCATTGCCCGTGGCGGTGGTGTGCGACGACCCCGAGGTGGCGCGCTGGGCGATGCTCCACGGGGCCATGGTGCTCCCCGAGCCCGGGCGAGGGCTCAACGGGGCGGTGGAAGCCGGTGTGGAGCGACTCGGCGCGGCGGGGGCGACCGAGGTCCTGGTGGCCCACGCCGATCTGCCCTTCGCCCATGACGTCACCCAACTGGCCGGGTTCGGAGGTGTCACCCTCGTCCCCGACCGCCGCGACGACGGCACCAACGTGGTGTGCGTCCCCACCGGTGGGGGCTTCCGGTTCCACTACGGGCCCGGGTCCTTCCATCGTCATCGGGCCGAGGCGGAGCGCCTGGGTCTGGCCTACCGGGTGGTGCGCGACCCCGAGCTCACCTGGGACGTCGACGTCCCCGAAGACATTCCCGCCGGCCTGGGCCCACCCGTCTCTGGATAGACGCCCGTCTCTGGATAGACGCAGAAGAGGGGCCCCTGAGGGCCCCTCTTCTGTATATGTGCCCTGTCCCCGAGTCGGGCCACAGCCCGCAGGGACCGATCCGACCGCCGGGTGAACCCGGCCGGACGGTGTTCGTCTACTTGGCGGTGCGACGACGAGCCGGGGCCCGACGCGTGACCCGACGAGCCGTGGCCCGCTTGGGAGACGCAGGCGCCTTCTTGGCCCGACGCTTGACTGCCTTGCGAGCCGGAGCGCGCTTCTTCGCTGCCTTGCGCCCCGGAGCCCGCTTCTTGGCGACCCTCTTGACGGCCCGCTTCTTCGTGGTCCGCTTGGCAGCCTTGCGAGCCGGAGCGCGCTTCTTGGCAGCTTTACGAGCCGGAGCCCTCTTCTTCGTCGCCTTGCGTGCCGGTGCCCGCTTCTTGGTCGCCTTGCGCGCCGGAGCCCGCTTGGTGGCCTTCTTGGCGGTCGCCCGCTTCTTGGTGGTCCGCTTGGCGGCCTTCCGTGCCGGAGCCCGCTTGGCGGTCTTCCGAGCCGTGGTGCGCTTTACGGCCTTGCGTGCCGTGGTGCGCTTGGCGGCTTTCCGTGCCGGAGCCCGCTTCGCGGTCTTTCTTGCCCGCTTGACTGCCATGCTTTACGCCCTCCTAACGGCCTTCTTGGCCGATCGCTTTATTGCTTTCCTCGCCGGAGCTCGTCCGGCGGCCTTTCTGGCCGATTTCTTTGCTGCTTTCCTCGCCGGAGCGCGCGTCGTCTTTCTGACCGGGGCGCGCCCGACGACCTTTTTCGATGCCCGTCCAGCGGTTCTCTTGACCGCCTTCTTGGTCGAGTTCTTGGTGGCCTTGGTGGCGACTCTCTTCGTTGTCTTGGTCGTGGCCTTCTTCGCAGCGGTCTTCGCTGCGACCCGGGACGGCCGCTTCGCCGCCGTCCGCTTCGCCGCCGCCTTGGACGACTTCTTCGCCGGCCCCGTCGACACCTTCAGTGCCGGAGGTGCCGCCTTTCCGTTGAGGATGTCCTTGAGCATTCCGCTGGCCGCAAAGCGGACTCCGCGGGACGCCGAGATGTTCACCGGTGCCCCTGTCCGTGGATTGCGTCCCTTGCGAGCACCACGGTGCGTGGGATTGAAGCTGCCGAAGCCCGCAACCACCACACGTCGTCCTGACCGAACCTCTTTCGAGACCACGTGGACGAGCGCGTTGACCGCATCTTCGGCATCGCGTTTCGCCAACGACGTCGTCTTGGTGACCGCGTCGATCAGTCCCGACTTATTCACCGCACCTCCTCCGGGAAATGCAATCTCAAACAATCAAAGAAGGTTTTCGCGACAAAAGCAAGCATTTGCGTGAGAGCGCGCCACGCGGAGCGCGCAGACGCGCGAGGTCATGTGCGAGGTTCACAGCAAGGAAACAATGCGCAGCGCGGCGCTGGGCGCGGCGCGCGGTGCGCCGCGCCGACGGAGCGGCCGCAATGACGACCGATTGCCTATGGACGGGAAAGGCTGTGTTTGCAAGGATTTTTAGCCATGCCGCCGCTTCCTGACGACACCTACGACGTCATCGTCGTCGACGCCGAGATCGATGACGACGGCGAGCTGCGTCTCGAAGTGACGGTCACGCTGGGACCGCAGATCGGACGGATCGTGGCACTCAGAAACTTGCACGTGGAAACCCGTCGCGGCGTGTTCGACACCACGGATCCGTACTCGCTGCTCGGTATCCCCGGCACGTTGCGGGTACGAGACGGTGTGCCGAGTTTTCGTCCCGAGACGGTGTGAGAGCGTTGTGAATACCAGTTCGCGTGCCAACGTTTCGCGACGCGAAGCTTTTTTGTCCACATCCGAGGGTGACGATGTCACGCCTGCAGGCACGGGGCGTTCCAGGCACGATGACGACGCATTCCGACGCGAGAACGGGCCGTTGGCGACGATTCGCGCCACTGTCGGTGCTGCACACGCGGGTGTGTACCTGGGAGCGGGATCGGTCGGTCCGGCGTGGGCGGGAACCGAACAGGCCGTGCTCGTGCTCGGACCGCCGCGATCGGGAAAGACGTCGTCGATCGTGGTGCCCACCGTGCTCGGCGCACCGGGCGCGGTGGTGTCGACGTCGACGAAACCCGACGTGCTGCGGGCCACGGCGGACGCGCGCGCCACGGTCGGACCGTGCCTGCTCTATGACCCGAGCGGCACCGTGGAGGCCCCTCCCCATGTGCAACGCGTCCACTGGTCACCGGTGGAGAGCTGTCGTACGTGGGACGACGCGCTGCTCGTGGCCAGGAGCCTCGTCGGCGCAGCTCGACCCGCCGTCGGAGCGCGCCAAGGCGGCGCGCCGGGGGGTGGTGACCATTGGAACGAGCGGGCCGAAGCGCTGTTGGCCCCTACTTTGCACGCCGCCGCGCTCGATGGGGCGGACCTCACCACCGTGCTGTCGTGGGTGGACCGGCGCAACGCCGCCACCGCGCTCGGGATCCTGGACCGCAACGGCGCCACGCGCCCCGGGGACCTCTTGGCCGGGATCGCAGCCACCGACCCCCGCGAGCAGAGCGGCATCTGGTCGACCGCCTCGGGGGTCCTGGCTGCGTATCGCAGCGAGGCCGCTCTCAAGAGCACGGTGGCGCCGGACTTCGACGCCGGGGCGTTCTGTGATTCGTCGGCGACGCTCTATATCTGTGCCACGGGCCGACATCAGGCCGTGGCTGCGCCGTTGGTGGTGGGGCTGCTCACCGACATCCGTTCGGCTGCCTATGCCCGGTCCGGCGCCCCCGACGCGGCTTCGGGGGCAGCGGGGGAACGACGGGCCCCGGTCGTCCTGGCCCTGGACGAGGTGGCCAACATCGCCCCCGTCCCCGACCTCCCGGGGATGGTCAGCGAGGGCGCTGGCCAGGGACTTCTTACCCTGGCGTGTCTCCAGGACCTTTCCCAGGCCCGGGGTCGGTGGGGTCAGGCCGCCGACGGGTTCCTGTCGCTGTTCGGCACCACCGTGGTGCTGCCGGGGATCGGCGACGTCCGGACCCTCGAGGCGCTCTCGGCCCTCGCCGGCGAAGAGGAGCTGCACACACGATCGGTGAGCGCCCCGGTGGCGAGCCCCGGGGGCATGAGCGCGGTGCTGTCGCGGTTGGTGTTCGGCCCCCGGGCCCAGCGCGCCGAGCCGGTGCCGACGGTGACGACCTCCACGGTCATGCGCCGCCGGCTGCCCGTCGACGTCGTGGCGCGCGGGGAGACGGGGATGGCCCTCGTGGTCGACGAGCGCAACCGGATGGGATGGGTTCGGCTCACGCCGTGGTTCGCCACCGAACCGTGGCGGTCCGCCGCCCTCGGGCCGATGCCGACGCCCGTGCCGATGCCGACCCCGACCCCCACGCCGGCTCCCGGAAGGGGACCGGACCTGGGTCTCGGAGGTCTCTGAACCGGTCCGGAATTCCCAGTGGTGGATCGAACATATGTTCGATAGTGTCCGATCATGGGCCCCGCCAGCTCCGGTCACCCGGCCCCGTTCATGGGGCCACAGCAGGGGAAACGTCGGATCGGTGCCGGCCGTATCAGCACCACGCTGGCGGCCCGGGCCCGGCCCACCTCGTCGAGCCGGGACCAGCTCCTGCCTCTGCTCCCCGCCCTCGCACCCCTCTTTCCCCGGGGAGGCCTGCAGCGAGGTGGCATCGTGACCGTCGGCATCGGTGACGGCAT
>ODAK010005588.1_pt1 | contig 12762 bp, 10 predicted proteins | sample 1539591 | NCBI WGS metagenome assembly ODAK01 (sample SAMEA3539303, study PRJEB22396) | soil metagenome | biome: tundra; feature: field; material: soil | place: USA | collected 2010-05 | depth 0.15 m | reverse complement strand
TCGCGATCCAGGCCGAGCAGATCATCTACCTGAAGCGGATGATGGCCGAGCGCATCGCCTTCCACACCGGGCAGCCGCTCGAGCGCATCGAGCTGGACTCGGACCGCGACCGCTGGTTCACGGCCGAAGAAGCGCGCGAGTACGGCTTCATCGACCAGGTCATTGACCGCTCCGTGGCCGCGGCAGGGAGCGTTTAAACGTGGCATTGGACGTCCCGGCCTCGCCGTCGGGCGCCAATCCTCCTGCAGACGGTGGTGTACACGAAGGCTTCGGCCTGGCACGCCCCGTAGCCGACGGCTCACCTATGGCGGCCGAGGCCGCGGGGTTTAGCGCGCGCCAGGCCCGGGGCCACAAGGTCACGCGGGTCGTCTCACCGACCATAAGTGTGCGTCAACGGTTGCGCGAGATCTGGCTCTCGCGTGAGCTCCTGGTCTACCTCGTGCGCACCGAGATCAAGGTCAAGTACAAGAACTCCGTGCTCGGGTTGGTGTGGTCGATGATCGCACCGGCCATGACGCTGGCCATCTACTTCATCGTGTTCCAGGTCGTGCTCGGCAATCGCCAGCCCAACTTCGTGATCTTCCTCTTTGCCGGCCTTCTGGTCTGGAACCTCTTCCAGCTCGGGGTGCAGACCGGCACCGGGGTGATCGTCAACAACGCCGGCATCGTCAAGAAGGTGTCGTTCCCGCGCGAGATCCTCGCTCTGGCCGCGGTGGGCTCGGCCTGCGTCTTCTTCTTCTTCCAAGCCTGCGTGATGGTCATCTTCCTGGTCGTCCTGCACAATGCGCCGGACTGGGGCTATCTGCCGCTGCTCGTGCTCGCCCTGTTCACTGCGATCGTCCTCGCCGGCGCGCTGGCCGTGCTGCTCTCCTCGATCAACGTGTACCTGCGGGACACGCAGCACCTCATTGAGGTCATCCTCACCGCGTGGTTCTGGGCCTGCCCGATCGTGTATGCGTTCCAGCAGAACATCGGCACGAAGCTGAGCCCGAAGGGTCTGCTCTGGGTCTACTTCCTCAACCCGGTGACCCCGCTGGTGTTGACATTCCAACGCTGCATCTACGGGCATGTGTCACCGGTGGGCCTGGCCAGGCAACTGAACGGGAAGTTCTTGCCACAGAAGTACCTCGTGTTGCCGTCGTGGGGATATCTCCGGTATGTCGAGTTGGATCTGGGGGTCCTCGCCATCGCCCTCGTGCTCTTCGTCGTCGCCCTCGCCGTCTTCGGGCGGCTCGAGGGCAACTTCGCCGAGGAGCTGTAGCGCATGAGCGACATCGCCGTCGATGTCAAGGACGTGTCGAAACGGTTCCGTCTGGCCCACGGGCGCTACAACTCCATCAAGGAGCGTGTCATCCACGGTGGGCGCGCGCCCACCGAGGAATTCTGGGCGCTCAAGAACGTGGCATTGCAGGTCCGCGAGGGAGAGACGGTCGGGATCCTGGGCCGGAACGGCTCGGGCAAGTCGACCTTGCTCAAATGCATCTGCGGCGTGCTGCAGCCGACCTCGGGTGAAGTCGTCGTCCGGGGCAAGTTGGCGGGGCTGCTCGAGCTCGGAGCAGGCTTCCAACAGGATCTGACCGGACGCGAGAACATCTACCTCAACGGGTCGCTCCTGGGCATGTCGAAGAAGGAAGTCGATCGCGTCTTCGACGCCATCGTGGACTTCTCCGAGCTCGAGGCGTTCATCGACGGTGCGGTGAAGTTCTATTCCTCCGGCATGTACGTGCGCCTCGGCTTCGCCGTGGCGGTCAACGTCGACCCCGACATCCTGGTCATCGACGAGGTGCTGGCGGTCGGCGATGAGCGCTTCCAGCGTAAGTGCATCGACCGGGTGAAGGCCTTCCAAAAAGAAGGGCGCACCATCCTTTTGGTCACCCATTCACCCGATCAAGTGCGCGCGATATGCGACCGGGCCATTGTGCTCAGCCACGGAAACGTCGTCAGCGAAGCGCTACCGGGCGAAGCGGTGCGCATCTTCCGGGAGGGGCTGCTGGAAGAGGAGGGCACGCTGGTGGTGCCCGAAGAGCAGCCCGACGAGCGGCCGATCGAGGTGACACCGGGTCCCGATGTCGAGCATCCCGTCCGGATCACCTACGCCGCGCACACCTATCCCAGGTTCGAAGAGGTGGCCTACCTCTCGACGGGTGACCCGCTGACGATCGGCGTGGGCTATCACGCCTCGATCGCCACTGACGACGTCGTGTTCTCGTTGGAGCTCAGGGACAACGACGGCAACTGCTTCATGCGGACCGACACGGACATTCTCGGGCTCCGCTTCGACCTTCCCGTCGGGCCGGGCCTGGTCAATTTCGTGATCGACAACGTCCCGTTGCTCGACGGCAAGTTTTCCTACTCGGTGGGAATTCTCAGCAAGGGGGGCGTGCTGTTCGACTGGAAGGAGCCGGCCGGGTCGTTCGACGTCATGAGCCCCGGCAAGGCGACCGGCTTTATCACCTTGCCGGTGCGCGCCGTGCTGGCACCACCCGAGCGCGAATCGATCGCCCTGATGGCGCCCGAAGAGTTGGCGCACCTCGAACCGCAGGCGTGAGCGACATGGAAGCGGGCCCGGAGATGGAGAAGGCTGAACCGGTGGGCGAGGCGGACCCCAAGGCCTACGTGGCCCGGGTCATGGCCGAGATCGAGGAGGAGGTCCGCCTTCGCCGCTCCTCCGGTGACCTCCCCCCCAGGCTCGAACGCGAACTCGACGAGCTGTTCCTGGCGCACTCGCCCGTGGCCGGGCGCGGGGGAGACCTCACCGAGGCCTTGCGCATGGTCGACGCCGCCACGTTCGTCGACCCGGTGGTCCCGGTCGACTCGGAGCGGGCCGCCGGCGCCGTGGTCAAGAAGGGCATGCGCACCCTCTTGCTCTGGTATGTGGGGTGGATCACCCATCAGGTCAGCCAGTTCGCCTCGGCGGTGAGCAGAACGCTGCACATTGTGGAAGGACGGCTGAAGGAACTCGAGCGCAAGGTGGAGGTCCAGCGGGTCCCGAGCGCCAACGTGGTGGAGGTTCAGGCGCTGCACCGTGCCGATGCCTGGTGGGTCCAGGCGGCCGTGGACGCGGTGACCCCGGTTCCGGGGCGCATCCTCCACGCCGCCAGCGGTGACGGCTGGTTGGTCCAGAAGATCACTGCCGCGGGCGGGGACGCGTACGGCGTCGACCCTCGCTCCAATCTGGTCGAGCAAGGCGTGGGCACGGTGTCGGACCTTCGCGGCGAGGATCTGGCCGAGCACTTGCGGGCCGTGGCCCCCGCCGGGCTCGGGGCCCTCGTCCTGAGCGGTGTGGTCGATGGCATGGCAAGCGGCGAGCGCACGCAGTTGCTCCATTTGGTCGCCACCACCCTGGCTCCCGGCGGTGTCCTGGTCGTTCACTCGCTCAGCCGATCCTCGTGGGACGCCGAGGACGCCCCGTACGAGGCGGACCTCGCGCCCGGCCGGCCCCTGCGCCCGGACACCTGGCGCCAGCTCCTCGCGCACAGCGGGTACGACGCTGCGGTGACGAGCGGGCCCGGTGGTCTCGACTACCTGGTGACCGCGGTCCGGGCCACTGTTCCTCCGCCTGAGCCGACTCCGGCTCGGTGAGGGCCGCCGGGCCGCAGGGTCCGCCGGTGGCCGTCCATCAGTTCGTGCCCACGCTCAACCCCCATGACGCCACCGGGACGCACACGCTGTTGCTGCGCGACATCCTGCGGGGCGCCGGGTGGCGATCGGAGATCTTCGCCGAGGCCATTCACGATGACCTGGCGGCCGAGGCGTACAAGCACTGGATGTACCCCGACCACGCCGCCGAAGGCGACGTGCACATCTACCAGTTCTCCACCTCGTCGGCCGTGGCGGGTTTCCTGGCCGATCGCGCCGAACCTCTCATCGTTGACTTTCACAATTTCACGGCGCCCGAGCTCTTCGCCGGTTGGGAGCCGCATACAGAAGCGCGCGCGGCCCGGGCGCACGGGGAATTGACGTTGCTGGCGAAACGCGCGGAGCTGGGCATGGCCGACAGCCATTTCAACGAGCGCGACCTGCGCCGGGCCGGCTGTCGCCGGACCACCGTGATCCCGGTGCTGGTGGACTACGCGCGAGTGGGGGCCGGTGCCGTACCCGATCGCCGAGTGGCGGCCGAACTGGCCGCGGTGAAGGAAGGCGGTGGCGCCGACATCCTCTTCGTCGGGCGCATCGTTCCGTCCAAGGGACAGCACGAATTGGTCAAGGCCTTGTGGGCGTACCGGCGGCTGTACGACCCCTTGGCGCGCCTCCACCTGGTGGGGGGCACCTCGAGCTTTGCCTACCTCAAGGCCCTGCGCGGCTTTGTCCATGACCTGGGCTTGGCCGACGCCGTGCGCATCACCGGTGAGGTGTCCGATGCGGCCTTGAGGGCCCACTTCGCCGCAGCCGATGTCTATCTGTCGCTGTCGGCCCATGAAGGCTTCGGCGTGCCACTCGTCGAGGCGATGGCGGCGGGTGTGCCGGTCGTGGCCCGCGGCCTGGGAGCGGTGGCCGAAACCGTCGGCGACAGCGCCCTGCTCCTGGCTGCGGACGACCCGTCCTACGTCGCCGCCGCGGTGTGGCGCGCCTGCACCGACGCGCCATTGCGGCAGCGGTTGATCGAGGCAGGCCGGCGACGTGTCCCGATGCTGTCCGTCGGCGCCGTGGCGCCGCAGGTCGTGGCCGCGGTGGCAACGGTGGCGGGGTCGCCCCGATGAAGGTCGCGTTCGTGACACCGCGCTACGGGCCCCAGGTCATGGGTGGAGCCGAGACGGCGGCCCGGCAGCTGGCCGAGCATCTCGTGGCGGAGACCGCGTGGGAGGCCGAGGCGTACTCGACCTGCGCACTCGACCCGCATACCTGGGCCGACGAGCTCGAGCCGGGCGACACGGAGATCAACGGGGTCCCGGTGCATCGATTCGCCTCGGCGCATGGCCGGCTCTCGGACTTTTACGGTCTCGACGGGCGCGTCCGGTTGGCCCCACAATTGGCTACGCGGGACGAGGGTCGGCGATGGGTCGACTACAACGGGCCCGTCTCGCCCGATCTCATCGACGCCGTGTGCGCGGCCGACGCCGACGTCGTCGCCTTCTACCCTTACCTTTACCACCCGACGGTGGCGGCCATCGGACGGGTGCCGATGCCGGCCGTCCTTCACCCGGCCGCGCACGACGAGCCCTGCCTCTATCTCCCTGTGTTCCGCGGCACCTTCGGCGATGCCGACGCGTTCTGCTTCCACACGGCGTCGGAGCGCCTCTTGGTGGAGCGCACCTACCCCGTGGCGGAGAAGCCACAGATCGTGCTGGGGTTGGGCGTGGGCGAGTCTGCCGGAATCGGGCGGCCGGGGGGCGAGATCCTCGGCCTGGAGTCTCGGCCGTACATCGTCAGTGTGGGGCGGGTGGACGAGCACAAGGGGTCCAAGATGCTGGCCGAGTTCTTCGCAACCTACAAGGAACGGCACCCCGGGCCACTCGCCTTGGCCCTGGTCGGCCCCATCTCGGTTGAGCTCGACCCGCACCCCGACATCGTCATCACCGGAGTGGTGGACGAGGCCGACAAGTGGGACATCGTCCACGACGCGCTGTTCGCCGTCTCCCCGTCGGCCCTCGAGTCGTTCTCCCTGGTCGTGCTCGAGGCGTGGGTGGACCGGGTGCCGGTCCTGGTCAATGGCACCTGCGGACCCACCCGTGAGCACTGCGAGCGTTCGGGTGGGGGGTTGTGGTTCACCTCCTACCCCGAATTCGAAACGACCCTCGACCACCTGCTCGGTGATCCGGACCTGCGCACCACGCTGGGTGGAAACGGCCGGGCCTACGTCGATCGTTTCTACCAGTGGCCGGTGCTGATCGCCCGCTACGCCGAGTTCCTCACCAGCGTCGTCGCGCGCGGACGGGGCACACCGGGGCTGCTGTGAGCGGATCGCACAACTCTCGGTGGGGGTGTGACCGGTAGCATCGGTCGCCGTGTCCGCCCAACCTCCGCCGCCGGACGATGCCCCTCAGGAGGACGCCCCCGCCCCGGCCGACAATGGAGCGGGGGAGGACCATGCGGCAGCGGTCCAAGCGCTGCACGCCGCGTTCGACCGGCTGCGGCCGCAGGGGAGCGATGCCTGGAACTTTCTGGCCGCCTTCACCCACCTGGGTGATCGCTACGGTCCTTACCAACCGGGAGCATCGGATCTCTCGAGACAGATGGAGGTGTCGGATCACGGCACGTCCGGGCGGCTCGGCACGTGGAAGCAGCGCCTGGCCCAGAAGGCTGGGTTGGCCGGCACCGGTCCCGGTTCGGTCGGGAGCGTGGGCGGTGCGGGCGGTCAGACAGAGTTGGAGCAGGCCATGGCGCAGGTGGTCGAGGCCTTCCGTTTCCTCTCGGCCCGGGTGCGCACGCTCGAGGAGCGGCTCGCTTTTGAGGATCGGCCGATAGAGGGGGCGGCCTGGCTGGTCCCTGCGCCAGAGTTAGGGCACTGGGTCGACCCTGTGGCGGCGCACATCGTCGGTGCCTCGCCCGGAGGTGACGTGCTGCACGCCGACTGTGGCGAAGGACACCTCCTGGACGCGCTCGTGAAGGCTGGCGTGGTCGCATGCGGTGTCGAGCCGCGGGGAGCTGTTGCGCTGGGACCGCTGGAGCGAGGGCGCACCGTCGCCCTCACGGAGGTAGCGGACGCATTGGCCGGGCGTCCGCCGGCGTCCCTCGGAGGACTCGTCCTGAGCGGCGTCGTCGATCGGCTTCCCCTCCACGCGGTGGTCTCGCTCTTGGCTCGGGCCCGGGTCGCACTCATGTTGGGCGCGCCGATCGTCATTGTGGCGAGCGATCCCGACAAGAGCGCCATGTGGGCGGGTACGGTCGCCCAGGAGATACTCCATCCCCGACCGCTTCACGCCGAGACGTGGGAGCTGCTCTTGCAAAGGGCCGGCTTCGACTCGGTCGCTTCGATTGACGTGGGTGGTGCAGGCGACGGGGATGCACGATTCGCACTGTCCGCCGCCACCCCCACGTGAGCGGCATTCACCAGTTCGTTCCCGTCCTCCATGGCGGCGACGCAGTCGGTCGGCACACCCTCGGCCTGCGCGACGCCATCGTGGCCCGGGGATTCGAGAGCCGGATCTACGTCGACACCGTCGAAGCCGGAACGCGTGCGCTGACGTCGCCCGCGCTGGCGTATCCGGCCGAGGCACATGCGGACGACGTCGTGCTCTACCAGTTTGCGACGGCGTCACCAATGGCCGCGTGGTTGGCGGCACGACGCGAGACCCTCGTCGTCAACTATCACAACATCACGCCGCCCGAGTTGCTGGCGCCCTGGGACAATCACCTCGCGCTGGGTCAACTCCGCGCCCAGGCCGAGCTGCGGTTCCTGGTGCAGCGAGCGGCTCTCGCGGTGGCCGATTCGCACTACAACGAGGAGCACCTGGTCGCGGCCGGATTCAAGGAGACGGCGGTTGTCCCGCCCTCGGCCGCTCTCGGTTCCGAGATCCTCGCCGCCGGCCGCCGCTCGGCGTTGCCCGCCGCCGCCGCCGGCGGGGCGCGCTGGCTCAGTGTGGGTCGGATCGCCCCGAACAAGGCGATCGAGGACACCATCGCCGCCTTGTTGGTGACACGGCGCCAGAGTGATCCCGCAGCCACGCTGCTCATCATCGGCAAGCCGGCCACGACGTCGTATGCCGACGCGTTGCACCGCTATGTCGCTTCTCTGGGGTTGAGCAACGCGGTGACATTCGGCGGTCACGCCAGCGATGCCACGGTCGCCGCCGCCTATGCGCAAGCGGACGTCCTGGTCGTCACCTCGGCCCACGAGGGCTACTGCGTGCCGGTCGTCGAAGCCATGACGGTTGGCCTTCCGGTCGTTGCCTTTCGGCAAGGAGCCCTGCCCGAGGTGCTCGGAGAGGCTGGGGTGTTGGTCGACTCCAAGGACCCCTACACGCTCGCGGCGACCATCGCCAGCGTTGTTCACGATGCCGCGTTGCGGGCGCGCCTGGCGGTACTCGCAGCACGACGGTTGGCAGAGCTGGACCTCGCCACGGCGGCTGATCGGTTCGTGAGCTTGCTCTGCGGCGTACGGGAGCGACGTGGCTGACGTGTCGCGTACTGGCACGACGTCATGAGCGGGATTCACCAGTTCGTTCCCATGCTGCACCGGGGCGATGCGGTTGGCCGGCACACGTTGCGCCTGCGGGACCTGATGGTCGCCCGCGGGATTGACTCACGCATCTACGTCGAGCTGATCGATCCGGAGACCGAGGGCGAGACGGCGCTGGCGTCGACCTACCCCGGTGATTGCCAACCGGGCGATGTGCTCGTGTACCAGTTGGCGACGGCATCCGACCTGGCTCCATGGTTGGCCGCGCGTGCGGAAACGCTCGTCGTCAACTACCACAACATCACGCCACCGGAGCTGTTCGCAGCGTGGGACAACCGCTTGGCGCTGCACCAGCTGCGCGCCCGCTCCGAGCTCCAACTGCTGTCCGCGCGCACAGCATTGGGCATCGCGGTCTCTGCCTTCAACCGACGGGATCTCGACGCCGCGGGTTACGGGGCGACGGCCGTGGTCCCTCCGGCCGCGGTGCTGCCGCAGGAGGTCCGGGAGCGCACCGCCGAAAGCCGCTCCGGCGGTGACGGATCTTCACGGCGCGGGACCCGCTGGTTGAGTGTCGGGCGGATGGCGCCGAACAAGGCCATCGAAGACGTGGTGATGGCGCTTCTGGTGGCGCGGTCCAGCTATGACCCTGACACCACGCTCACCATTGTCGGTAAGCCCGTCATCGCGTCCTACACCAGTGCGTTGCACAGGATCGTGTGCGAAGCCGGGCTCGACGAGTCCGTCAGGTTTTTGGGTCACGCCAGCGACGCCGACCTTGCCGCGGCATATGCGGAGGCCGATGTACTCATGGTGACATCGGCGCACGAGGGATTCGGGGTGCCACTGATCGAAGCGATGTCGTTCGGCTTGCCGATCGTGATGTCCGCTGCGGGGGCGCTCCCCGAAGTCGTCGGTCGTGCGGGCGTGGTGACCGCTACCAATGACCCTTGGGCACTGGCCGGCACCGTGACCGAGCTGCTCGGGGATGCCGAACGCTGCCGGGCTCTGGCCGCGGCCGGAGGAGCGCAGCTGGAGGCTCTCGATCTTCTGACCGCGGGCGATCGTATGATCGATCTGGTATGTGCCCTCCGGTGAACCCTCCTCGTGCCCTTTCGATCACCACGAGGTCAGGTGTCTAAGGCCGCCCGACATGATCGGGCCTGGGAGGACTGGGGAGCGGTCGATCCCCTCTACGCCATCCTCACCGATCCGAAGTACCGGCACGGTGGGGGTGATCGGGCGGAATTTCTCGAAACGGGTGTGGAGCTCGCCGCGGCGATCGTGGGCCAGTGTGAGGCGCTGGGCTTAGCCCGGAACCGTCAGCGAGCCCTGGATTTCGGCAGCGGGGTGGGGCGACTCACGGCCCCGCTGTCGCTCCGGTTCGACGAGGTGGTCGGGCTCGACATCTCGGAGAGTATGGTCGCCACCGCGAGAAGGCTGCACGCGGGGCGAACGAACTGCTCCTTTGAGGTGCAGCGCTCGAGCGACCTGCGGGCCTACCCGGACGGCTCTTTCGATCTCGTGCTCTGCATGTTGGTGCTCCAGCACCTGCCCTCGCAGGAGGCCATCTTGGGGTATCTCGCCGAATTCGTCCGTGTCTTGCGCATCGGGGGTGCTCTCGTGGTCCAGCTGCCCCAATCCGTTCCGCCGCCGCCGGTCGTTCCGCCCTGGCGCACGCGAGTGGGAGTTCGCACCCGTGCCGGCACGTACCTCCGGCGCCTGGGGGTGAGCCCGCAGTTGCTCTACCGGCATCTTGACTGGGTCCCTGAAATGACGATGACCGCTGTGCCGGATGCGTTGACCCGGTCCACGCTCGCCGACCTTGGCGCTTCAGTCCTCTTCACCACACCAACCGACATCGACCGGGGCGGCACGCGAAGCTGTGTCTACTTCGCCACGCGATAGGTCTTCGGCGAGCGGCGCGAGCGACCCCAACGTTCAGGATGCAATCGCAGCTTGCACCAGCGACACGAAGCGTCGTTGCGAATCGGGCAAGCTGAACTCGGCCGCCCGGGACCGGCCCGCCGCAGAGAGATGCTGGCGCAACGTCGCGTCGGAGAGGACTCGAGCCACCGCCGAGGCGAAGTGCACGGGTGACTTGTCCGGCAGCACCAAACCGGCATTCCCCACGGTCTCGGGGACCGCGGTGACCCCGTAGGCCACGATCGGGACGCCGTGCCCCATCGCTTCGGCCAACGGCACGCAGAATCCTTCGTGGTCCGAGGCGCAGACGAACACGTCGGCCGACTGGAGGTACGCCTCCAGCTCAGCTCCGCTGACGGACCCGGCGAAGTTGACGGCATCGGTGAGGCCGAGCTCGTCGACGAAGGAGCGCAACGCGGGCTCATAGGTCTCACCCAGCGGTGAGCCCACCAGGTGCAGGCGAGCCGAAGGATCGTAGAGACGGCGCAGAACGGCCAGCATCTTGACCAGATCGTGCGGGGCCTTGTGCGGGGAGACCTTGCCGACGAAGAGGAGGTCGGCACCGCCCGGTGCCGCCTTGTGGCGGGCGAATTCCGCCATCAGGGCGGGGTCGGCCTCCCCACTCTTGCGCTGCATGTCGATGAGGAGCGGCACCACCGCAGTGTCGTCGTAGCCGAGGGCGCGCAACTCCGACTCATTGAACGCGGAGTCGGCCACGGCGAACCGGCTCTGTGCGGCCAACCGGGCCAGCTGGGTGCGGCCCAGGGCGACCTCGTAGGCCACGTTGGGCTCCCACTCACGCAGCAGGTTGGCCGGCGTGATGTTGTGATAATTGACCAGCTTGCGTTCGGGGCGTGCCGCGAGAATGTCGTAGACGGGACTGCCGATGGAGGACTGGTAGAGCAACCATCGATCGCGTCCGGCGCGGCCGAGCTCGGTCACGGGACGGCCCTCATGTTGCACGTCGGGGGTGAAACTCCCGTAGAAGATGTCCGAGTCGATCCCGACCTGGCGCAGGCCGTCTCGCAGGTTGATGGTGTGCACCCCGATGGCATCACGGCTGGCCAGCGATGGAATGACCTGGTCGACGCGCACGGGCGTGCAGTGTATCGGCGCCCCGGTGCACCGAGGGTTACCGCGAGGGGTACACATCTCGGCGAGGTTGCCCCAGTAGGGTTTGACGATTGTGAAGGCAGTCCTCCCCGCGGCGCGCCCACTCTTGGGGCGGCAACGCCGGCCTGACGCAGCTGCTCACACGACCAGGCGCACTCGACTCACCCGGCGCTGGCGCGGCGCTTCGGCTCTCATGGGCGCCTGCCTCATCGCACTGGCCGCACCGACCGTACGTGCGGCGGCCGACACCACCTCGGGTGTGGTGCTCATGGGTCACGGGTACGGACACGGCATCGGCATGGGGCAGTGGGGGTCGCTGGGCTATGCCCTCGGGGACGACGAAGGTACGGGCAACTTCACCTACGGCCAGATCCTCACCCACTATTACGGCAACACCACATTGGAGACGCTGGGCGCGGCCCCCGCGCCGGCCTCGCTCAACGGGGGCAACGTCCTCGTCGCCATGACGGAGAACAACGGGAACGACCTCATCGCCACCGCCGCGTCGGGGACGTTGACGGCAACGGGTGTCACCGGTCCGGCTGCCGCGGTCCTCTTCCATCTCGTCGGGCCGGGGTCGCTCTACGACGTGTACACCGGCCCGGGCTGTGCCGGCCCATGGGGGCAGCCGGTCGCCACGAACGTCACCGAACCCACGGCGGCAGCCACCAACGGCGGACCCGTGGAACTTTGCCAGCTGGGTCCGAGCATCGAGATGCACGGTTCGCTCACGGCGTTGGCGAACTCACTCGGGCAGGCCCGCACGGTCAACACCCTCCCGCTGGAGCAGTACGTGGCCGACGTCGCACCTTCGGAGTCCCCGTCGAGCTGGGCCACGCTCGGTGGCGCAGGGCCCCAGGGCGAGCCGTGGGGCTTCCAACAGTCCGAGGCCCAGACCGTGGCCGCGCGTTCCTACGTCGAAGCCAACCCTTTGAGCTACGGCGGCTACGCGGATACATGCGACCAGACGTGCCAGTCCTACCCGGGCATGAAGTACGAGACCACCACGTCGGTGCTGGCCGCACAGGGCACGGCCGGGCAGGTCATGGTCATCAACGGCACATCCACCGTGGCCACGACCGAGTACTCCTCGTCGTCGGGGGGCTATTCCACCGGCGCCCAATTCCCGGCCGTGGTCGATGCCGGGGACGCTGTCTGCGTCAGCGCGTCGGTCTGCAACCCGAATCACGACTGGACGGTCACGCTTTCAGCTGCTTCGATCGCTACCGCCTACCCGTCGATCGGTACGTTCTCCTCGCTTGCCGTGACCTCGCGCAACGGGTTGGGTGACTTCGGGGGTCGCGTGAACCAATTGACCGTGACCGGCACCAGTGGTTCGGTGTCGGTCACCGGTTCGGCGTTCGCGGCCGCGCTCAACCTGAAGTCGACCTGGTTCAGCCTCGGTAACCAACCGAGCGGTGGCGTCGGGGGCTACTGGCTCGACGACGCCAAGGGCGGCATCTACAGCTTCGGGGGCGCACCGTTCTACGGCAGCACCGGCAACCTCGTGCTGAACAAACCGATCGTCGGTATGGCCGCCACCCCCGACGGCGGTGGCTACTGGCTGGTGGCGTCCGACGGCGGCATCTTCACGTTCGGCGATGCCGCCTTTTACGGCAGCACCGGCAACCTCGTGCTGAACAAACCGATCGTCGGTATGGCCGCCA
>ODAK010005585.1_pt1 | contig 12764 bp, 10 predicted proteins | sample 1539591 | NCBI WGS metagenome assembly ODAK01 (sample SAMEA3539303, study PRJEB22396) | soil metagenome | biome: tundra; feature: field; material: soil | place: USA | collected 2010-05 | depth 0.15 m | reverse complement strand
GACATACCTCCGGGGAAAGCCGAAGCCGAGCGCATCTGCATACAGTGCCACGAATTTGCGCGATCCGTGGCTCCGCGGCAGGACCGCGCCGGGTGGCAGGCCACCCTGGACAAGATGGTGGCGCTGGGCGCCAAGGGCACGCAGAAGGATTTCGACGCCATCGTGGACTATCTGGCCAAGACTTATCCCGGCGAGGAAGTTCCCAAGATCAAAGTCAACGAAGCCAGAGCCATCGAACTGGAGAGCGGGCTGTCGCTGACCCGCTCGCAAGCCGCAGCCATCATCCAGTACCGGACCAGGAATGGCGACTTCAAGTCGATTGAGGACCTGAAGAAGGTTCCGGGCATCGACGCGGCCAAGATCGAAGCCAGGAAAGACCGGCTTTTGTTCTGAAGAGGACGACCCGCGACGACGCCGAGATTTACTTTTGTGAATTCTGGAACCAACCGCACGATGGCGCATCGAACAAAAGCAGTTAGCAGTTGTTAAAAGACTCGGAGGAACTGACTAAATGAGGCTGGGAGCCATTCCGGTATTTCTGTTATTCATGGCGAGCGCGCCGCCGCAAGCTTCGGCAACCGTGGCCACGCTGGGGCTGAGCACGCAGAACTTCTCACTCACCGGCATTGGCGCCAACGCATCCGGGCAAGGCCAGAGCAAAATGACCTGGGGCGCTTGCGTCTTTGACGGGACCAATACCAATTGCACTCTATCGGGCGCATTCACCGGCTTCGGCGGGGGAGGCAATTACAGTTTTGTGATCACCTACGCGGGCAATGGCGCGTTTCCGCTGAACGCGATTACCAATCCAGGCAGTGATTTGTTTACCGCCCGGGCCACGAGTAACTTCTCTTTGACCATCACTCTGGTGGAAAACAACGGCCCCACGGTTTCGTTTTACAGTTTTGCCAACTTCAACTTCCTGTTCTCAAGTCCCGCGTGCACCGGAGTTGCCACGTGCAGTGTCGGGCAGGTTGGGCTCACCCAGAACGCCACCATTACCGGACCCATCACGGGCAGCTTCGACCCGACTCCCGCCATCTCACCTTCCGGCGTGATCACCGCCGGCAACTACGGGGCATTCCAGGCCATCGCGCCCGCCACCTGGATCGAGATCTATGGTGTGAACCTCGCCACGAATCTCGATTCCACCCGCCAGCAGACCTGGGCAGGAGGGGATTTCAATGGTAACCAGGCGCCGTCCACACTGGGCGGGACCACCGTTACCGTTGCGGGAAAGCCCGCGTTTGTCGACTTCATCAGCCCCGCGCAAGTCAATGTGCAGGTGCCTTCGGGCATCGCCGCCGGACCGCAGCCGGTCGTCGTCACGACGGCGGGCGGAAGCAGCTTGCCCTATATCGTTACGGTGAAAACCTTGGAGCCTGGTTTGCTTGCGCCGCCGGCGTTCATTCTCAAGGGAGCGCAGAATGTGGTCGCGCTGTTCGCCAATACGCTCACGTATGTGCTTCCCGTTAACGTCCCCGGCGCGGTCACCGCGCGGGCTCGGGCCGGCGACACCATTACGCTCTACGGAATTGGCTTCGGAACGGTGACGCCCGATATTCCGGCAGGGCAGATTGTTACGCAAACCAACGCCCTACAGTCGGCGTTACAGGTTTCCTTCGCGGGAATCTCCGCCAACGTGACCTACGCGGGATTTGCGCCGGGCTACGTGGGCCTCTATCAGTTCAACGTGGTGGTGCCCAACGTCGCCGCCAGCGATTCCGTGCCGCTTACGTTTACTCTCGGCGGGGCGCCTGGCCCGCAGAACCTCGTCATCGCCATACAGAACTGAGTGTTGGTTTAAGATGAGGCTGTGACCATCTATCGCGGCCGCCGCGCGGCGGCAATCGAAAACCAACACTTGCGTGTGACCGTGCTGCGGGAAGGCGGGCACATCGCCGAAATCCTGGACAAGGAGACCGGCATCAATCCCCTGTGGACGCCTCCATGGCGCACCAGCGAGCCCTCGGCATTCGGCCCGGACGCGTATGCCGAGTACGGCGACGGCGCGGAGAGCAAGTTGCTGGCCGGCATCACGGGGCACAACCTGTGTCTGGATATTTTCGGCGGACCCTCGGAGGAAGAAGCCGCGGCGGGCCTCACGGTGCACGGCGAGGCGTCGGTGGCGGCCTACGAGATGGAAGAGGCCGCGGACGCCCTGACGTTGCGCGCGCGCTATCCGATGGCGCAACTCGCGTTCCAGCGCCGCATCGAGTTGCGCGGGCGCACCGTGCGGATTCGCGAGCGGGTGGAGAATCTGACGGCGTGCGACCGGCCGATTGCCTGGACGCAGCACGTCACGTTGGGACCGCCGTTCCTGGAAAAAGGTGTGACGCAGTTCCGCGTTTCGGCCACGCGGTCCAAGGTATCGGAAAGCGACTTTGGCGTGCACGACAGGCTGCGCACGGCGGCGGAGTTCGATTGGCCCGAAGCGCCGCTTCGCGACGGAGGCGTCGAAGACTTGCGAGTGCTCACCGGCGCAGCGTCGTCCTGCGCTTTCACCACGCACCTGATGGATCCCGCGCGCGAGCACGCATTCTTCGCGGCGTTCGCCCCCGCGGCGCGGCTGGTGTTCGGATACGTGTGGAAGCAGGCCGATTTTCCGTGGCTGGGGATCTGGGAAGAGAACCACAGCCGCACGCACGCGCCGTGGAATGGCCGTACGCTGACGCGCGGCATGGAATTCGGCGTATCGCCCATGCCGGAATCGCGGCGCGCCATGGTGGATCGCGGCAAACTGTTCGGCGTGCCGGCGTACCGCTGGCTGCCCGCCAGGTCCCGCCTGGAAGTGGAGTATTGCGCGGTGGTGGCGCACGCCGGCGCCATTCCGGAAGTGCTCGACGCCAACCTTGCGGAGTGACGGGCCGCCCCGCAATACTGGTTTGAATGGCACTGCTCGACGCCACCGCAATCACCAAATCTTTCGCCGGCGTGCAAGCCCTCCGCGGTGTGTCGTTCGAGCTGCGTTCGGGCGAAGTGCATGCGCTGCTCGGGGAGAACGGGGCGGGGAAGTCCACCCTCATCAAAGTGATCACCGGCGCGGAGAAGGCCGATTCCGGCACGCTCACGGTGGATGGCCATCTGGTTCTGCACCACAGCCCGGCCGCGGCGCGCGCGCTGGGAATCGCGGCGGTGTATCAGCAGCCCGCCCTGTTCCCGGATCTGACGGTGGAGGAGAACATCGCGCTGGCGCTGGAGAGCGCCTCGGTTTGGCGGCGCATCGACTGGCGCGCGCGGCGGCTGCAGGCGCGCGAGTTGCTGGAGCGCTCGGGAGCGGAGATTCAGCCAGAGCGGACGGTGAGCACGCTGAGCATGCCGGAGCAGCAACTGGTGGAGATCGCCAAGGCGATTGGCGCGCGCGCCAGAATCCTGATACTGGACGAGCCGACGGCTGCGCTGACGGATCGCGAGGTGGAGCGTCTGTTCCGCGTGATCGGGGCGCTGCGCGGCGAGGGCGCGGGTATCATCTATATATCGCACCGCCTGGACGAGGTGTCGGTCATCGCGGACCGCGTGACGGTGTTGCGCGACGGGCAGACCATCGCCACGCGCGACCTGCGGGACGTGGACCGCGCCGAACTGGTGCGCCTCATGGTGGGGCGCGACATCCATGCCATCTTTCCCAAACGCGAGGTGCCAATTGGCGAAATTGCGCTGGATGTGCGCCATCTGGCGTGCCGCGCCGCTGGGATTCACGATGTCACCTTTCAGGTGCGCCGCGGCGAAATCCTGGGGATCGCGGGACTGGTGGGGTCGGGCCGGACCGAGCTGGCGGAAACGCTGTTTGGTCTGACGCCCGCCGATGACGGCGAAATCCTGCTGCGTGGCTCCGTGACGCGGATCGGGTCGCCGGCCCAGGCCATCCGCATGAAACTCGGGCTTCTGCCGGAAGACCGGCGGCAGCACGGCGTGGTGTTAGAGATGCCAGTGGCGGCCAACATCAGTCTGGCCGGCCTGGACGAGGTATCGCGTCACGGGTTGATCGATCAGGCGCTGGAGCGCAGCCTGGCGCGGAGTTACGTGGAGCGCCTGCGCATCAAGACGCCCTCCGTCTACACGGAGACGGGGTCGCTCTCCGGCGGCAATCAGCAGAAGGTGGCGGTGGCGCGCTGGCTGGCCATCAACCCCGAGGTGCTGATTCTGGACGAGCCGACGCAGGGCGTGGACATCGGGTCGAAATCGGAGATCCACCAGATCATGGTCGATCTGGCGGAGCGGGGGATGGCGATTCTGATGATATCTTCGGAGCTGCCGGAGATTCTCGGGATGAGCGACCGGATCGCAGTGATGCACGCGGGGACAATCGCCGGGCTTCTGCCGCGCGCGGAGGCGACGCAGGAAAAGATTCTCGCCCTGGCGCTGGGGCATTCCTGATGCTCGAACGCCATCGCAGGGAAGTTTCGCTGATCGTCGCGATTCTCGGCATTGGCGCGGTGCTGGCGGTGGTCGCGCCGGGCTTCTTCACTTTGGCGAATCAGCGCGACCTGATGCTGGCCAACATGCCGGTGCTGATTGTGGCGCTCGGCATGGTGCTGGTGATTCTCACCGGGCAGATCGATATCTCGGTGGGCTCGCAGTTTGCCATTTGCAGCGTGGCTACCGGAGTGTTCGCGCGCATGGGGATGCCCACGCCGCTGGCGGGTGTGGCCGCCTGCCTGGTGGGCGCAATGATGGGCGGGGTCAACGGCGCGCTGGTGGCGTGGTTGCGGATTCCTTCCATCGTGGTGACGCTGGCCACCATGGTGGCATTGCGCGACGGGTTGCGCTGGGTGACGCAGGGCGCCTGGGTGCAGAATCTGCCGCCGGGGTTCCAGTGGTTCGGGCAATCGCAGGCCATGAGCGAAGCGATTACCGCGGGATGCGCGGCGGCGATAGCGGTGGGCATGAACTGGGGGCTGCGCAACCTGGCGGCGGGACGCGTGGTGTACGCTACCGGATCCAGCCCCAATGCGGCGCGCCTGGCGGGCATCAATCCGCGGCTCGTGGTGTTCGCCGTGTTCGTGCTCACGGGCGCGCTCACCGGGTTCGCCGCGGTGCTCAACGCGGTGCGCTTCCTGCAGATCCCGAGCAACGCCGGGATCGGGCTGGAACTGAAAGTGATCGCCGCCGTGGTAGTCGGCGGCGTGGCGATTGTGGGCGGGCGCGGCACCATGGCCGGAGCGCTGCTGGGAGTGCTGCTGCTGGGCGTGATCGGCCCGGCGCTGACCTTCCTGGGATTCAGCGCGTATTGGGAGCGGGCCATCGAGGGCGCCATCATTCTGGCGGCGGTTTCGCTGGACGCGGTGCGCGTCCGTTCGGGGAAACATGCTCAACCAGCATAGGCCGTGGCGCGACGTCTGGTTCCCCAACGGGGAGTGGGTGCTGGCACTCGCGCTCGCCGCGGAACTGGCCATATTCGCTGCCATCGGCGAAAACTTCTTCACCTGGTCGAACTTTTTCGAAGTGGTGCGCCTGAGCGTGGAACTGGGTTTGCTGGCGCTGGCGCTGACGCCGATTATGATCACCGGGGGAATCGATTTGTCGGTGGGCTCCATCATGGGGCTCTCGGCGGTGGTGTTCGGCGTACTGTGGCGCGATGGCGGCTGGCCGGTGGCGGCGGCGGCGGGCGCGGCGCTGCTATTGGGATGCCTGGCGGGGTCGCTGAACGCGGTGCTGATCACGAAGCTGAACCTGCCGCCGCTGATTGTCACCCTGGGCTCGCTCTCCCTGTTCCGCGGCATCGCGGAGGGGATTACCAAGGGCGCGGAGAACTATTCCGGATTTCCGGCGGGGTTTCTGCGGCTGGGCCAGGGCTACCTGGGCGGCGTGGTGCCGGTGCAGTTTTTGATTCTGCTGCTGGCGATCGCCGCATATTGGATTCTGCTGCATCGCGCCGCCATCGGGCGCACGCTGTACGTGGTGGGTTTCACTCCCGGCGGCGCGCGTTACGCCGGCATTCCCGTGCGGCGGCGGGTGGCGTTGCTGTACTTCTTGTCCGGGGCGGTCGCGAGCGTGGCCGCCATCATTTATGTAGCGCACCTGGGACAGGCGAAGTCGGATGCGGGGACGGGCTACGAACTGGCCGCCATCACGGCGGTGGTGCTGGGCGGCACCTCGGTCTTCGGCGGGCGCGGCACGGTGTGGGGCACGGTGCTCGGGCTGTTTGCGATTTCGGTGTTGCAGAACGGATTGCGGCTGGCAGCCCTGCCCTCCGAGATGACGGGCGTGCTGACGGGTGTGGTCCTGCTATTGACGATTGGGCTGGGGAGCCTGCGGGGGCGCGCTCCGCGGATCGATGCGACAATTGACGAGGCTGATTCCATGAAGAATTCCCAACTTGCGATTCTGTGCTGCGCGGTGGTCGGTGGGTCGCTGATTGTGGCCGGCACGAACATCTGGCTGGTGCGTTCCTTGCGTCCCGCGGATGTCTTGCCGGCGAGGACCGCGGCGAGACCCGGCAAGCGGCCGGTGGTCGCCATGATGCCGAAATCCAAGGGCGACCCGTACTTCATCAGTTGCCGGGCGGGCGCGGAAGAAGCCGCCCGCGAAGCCGGCGTCGACCTGATTTGGGACGGCCCCACCGGGCTCGACGCGGCCAAGCAGAATGAGGTGGTGGAGGGCTGGATCACGCGCGGCGTGGATGCCATCGCGGTGTCGGTGGAGAACTCCGCGGGGATTTCGACCGTGCTGCGCAAGGCGCGCGCGCGCGGCATCAAGGTGGTGACGTGGGATGCCGATGCGGCGCCGGACGCGCGCGACTACTTCATCAACCAGGCGACGCCGGAGGGAATCGGTTTCACCCTGGTGGATGAAGGCGCGCGCCTCATGGGCGGCAAGGGCGAGTTCGCCATCATCACCGGCCCGCTCAGCGCGGCCAATCAGAACGCCTGGATGGAGTTCATGCGCAAGCGTGTGGCGGACAAATATCCCGGGATGAAACTGGCGGCGATGCGGCCGAGCGACGACGATCGCGACAAAGCCTTCGCCGAGACACAGACCATTCTCAAGGTCTATCCGAACGTGAAACTGATTGTGACCATTTCGGCGCCGGCGGTGCCGGGATCGGCCGAGGCGGTGCAGCAGGCGGGGCGCAAGGATGTCTTCGTGATCGGGCTTTCGCTGCCGAATCTCTGCAAGCGGTATGTGCACGATGGCGTGGTGCAGGCAGTGGTGCTCTGGAATACGAAGGATCTGGGCTATCTCACTGTCTACACGGCGGCGCTGCTGGTGGAGGGCCGCACGGGTAAGGACTCGCTGCAGGCGGGACGGCTGGGAACGGTCGAAGTGCGCGGCAGCCAGGTGATTCTGGGGAAGCCCTTCATCTTTAATAAGGCGAATATCGATCAGTACGATTTTTGAAGTGGGGCAGCCAATCCTGGCTGCGGCCGGCTTTCAGCCGGCGACGGCTGAGCGAGGATTCTCACCCCCGGCAAAAGCCGCCTAAAGGCGGCTGCAGGCAAGATTGGCCGCCCCACCAAGGCAGCCTACCCTGGCCGCCGCGAGGAGTCGCGGACCTTCAAGGTGGCGGGGAGGCGGACGGTGATGGCTTCCGTCTGCGTGGCCACGCCTTCGATGCGGTCCAGCAGGATCAGCGCGGCACGGTGGCCAATGTCGTAGGCAGGCTGCACCACCGTGGTGATCGAGGGAGAGAAAATGTCGTCCACGCAGAGCTCGTCGAACGTCGCGAAGGCGATGTCGCGCGGGATCTTCAGGCCGCAGTCGCGAAACGCCCGCAGGACGCCGAGGGCGGTGGGACCGTTGGTGCAGAAGACGGCATCCGGGCGGGTGGCGGGATTGCCGAGTTGCGCCCGGCAGATGGCGCTCACCTCTTCGGGACGGAAATTGCCGTGCCAGATCAAGTTTTCCTCCACCGCGATGCCACGGGCGAGCAGCGCCTGCCTATATCCCTGAAGACGGCCGCGTTCGTTCTTGAGCGCGATGGCGCCGGTGGCGATGGCGATGCGCCGCGCGCCCATGGCGATCAGGTGTTCCACGCCCATTTGGGCCGCGCCCACGTCTTCCACGGAAACCGAATCCACCGGGACGCGGTCGGGAATACGGTCCAGGCACACCATCGGGATGGAGGCGTCGAGGATGCGGCTGAGCTGGGTGAGCGGTGTAGGGGCGGCGGCGATGACCAGCAGTATGCCCTCCACGCACTGCGACCGTAACAGCGAGAGCAGTTCCTTTTGGCGTTCGCCATCGTCGTCCGAATTGACCGCAATGAGAAAGTAGCCGCGCTGGCGGGCAGCCGCTTCGGCGCCGCGAATCAGTTGCGGAAAGAACGAGATGGTCATGTCGGGGACGATGATCCCGAGCGTCTGTGTCTTACTGGTTTTCAGACTGCGCGCGACATGGTTGGGATGATAGTTGAGATCGCGGATGGCAGCCTGCACCTTGAGGCGCAGCGGTTCAGAGACCGGGACCGATCCGGTGATCACGTGGGAAACCGTGCCCACGGAAACGCCGGCGAGTTCGGCCACCTTCTTAATGCTCGGCATGTGGCAACCGCTCCCTAACGGTCGCGGCTCGGATACTGCTTCAGGCGGATATGCCGCGCTTCGATCTTCATCGGCGGACCCTTGTGAACCTGGATGCCGATCAGCCCTTCAAGTTTACGACCTGCGGTATCGTCGTCAATCAGCATGCTGGTGATGCGGCCGTTGAGCATCTGGATGATGGTGTTGCCGCGGGCGATCAGGTGGAGTTCGTTCCAATCCTCGCCTTTGATCAGCTTCTTCAGCTCCTCGCTATCGCCAACGGAGCTGACGACCGCGGGCTTCTTCCCCTCGCCGATATAGGCGAACTGGCCGCGCATGGCGAGAAAGCCGCGGCCGCGCTCTTCGTATATCTGGCCCGTATAGCGCTGCTCGCCGTCCATATCGGCCTGGTAGCCCTTCATGGCGAACTTGATGTCGGGGAGTTCGATGCTGCGGAACTGGATGCCGCTGTTGAAGCCGGTCAGCTTGAACTGGAGCTTCAATTCGAAATCGGCCGGACTGCCGCCGCGCCAGATGAGGAAGGTGTTCTGAACGGGTTGATTGCTGGTGGTCGTCTGCCCGACGATGGCGCCGTTCTCGACACGCCAGAATTTGGCATCGCCATCCCAGCCGGCCAGGGATTTGCCGTCGAAGATGGGCTGGTAGCCGGTTTCCTCGATGGGTGGAATCATGGGCCCGCGCCCGCCCGGCTGGGAGTACATCGCGCCGGCGGTAATCAGGATGGCGAGGTGCGTACGTAAGATCATTTTGCCTCCAGTGGTCCAACTTTGACCCAACTGCGGTTGCGGGCCGATTGCAATACGGCATCGGTGACATAGTCCGTGCGCAGCGCATCGCGGAAAGTGGGCGCCGCGTTAGTGCCCTCAGCGGCCGCCGAGAGGAAATCGGCGGCCTGGTGGATGAAGGTGTGCTCGTAGCCGATCTGCAATCCCGGGACCCACCAGTGCTTCATGTAAGGATGATCGCTATCGGTGATGTGTATGCTTCTCCAGCCGCGCAGCCGGCCTTCGTCGCGGTGATCGAAGTACTGCAGGCGGTGCAGGTCGTGCAGGTCCCAGATGATGGACGCATTCTCGCCGTTGATTTCGAGCGTGTACAAGGCCTTGTGCCCGCGGGCGTAGCGCGTGGCCTCAAAAGTGGCCAGCGAGCCGTTGCCGAAGCGCGCCAGAAAGAGGCTGGCGTCGTCGATGCCCACGGGCTCCACTTTCCCGGTGAGGTTGTGCTTGCGGCTCTTGATAAAGGTCTCGGTGGCGGCGGTGACTTCCGTGATGCCGCCGTTCAGCCACATGGCGGTATCGATGCAGTGGGCCAGCAGATCGCCGGTGACGCCGCTGCCGGCCACGGCGGCGTCCAGACGCCACAAGCCTTCGCCGCCCTGCGGGAGGTCGCTCGAGATGGTCCAGTCCTGGAGGAATTTGGCGCGGTAGTGGAAGATGCGGCCCAGGCGTCCTTCGTCGATGAGCTGTTTGGCCAGCATGACGGCGGGGACGCGGCGGTAGTTGTACCAGACCATGTTGCGCACGCCAGCCGATTCCACGGCTTCCACCATGGCTTCCCCTTCGGCGGCGTTGCGGCCCAGCGGTTTTTCGCACATCACCATCTTGCCTGCCCGGGCGGCGGCGATAGCGATTTCGGCGTGGGTGTCGTTGGGGCTGGCGATATCCACCAGATCGATATCGGGAGATTCCACCACGCTGCGCCAATCGGTTTCGACTCTCTCGTACCCCCACCTGGCGGCGAAGTCCCGCGCCCGTTCCGCGTTGCGTGCGCAGAGCGTTTTGAGGACCGGCTGGTAGGGTACGTCGAAAAAGTGGTTAACCTGGCAGAAGGCGTTGGAGTGGGTCCGCCCCATGAACCCGTAGCCGATCATTCCGATATTGAGTTTCTTCACGTCAGTTCCAACCGTGCGCGCCGCGCACTGCCACCATCACGCGGAGCACGTCTTCCCAGGTCTTGGGGTCGAGCATGACGGAGTTGGGGAACATGCAGCCATCCCAGCAGATATGCCGGACGGCCCTCGTGGGCTCGCCATCGGCCCCGCGCAGCCAGGCGCCGGAGTCGCGCACGATATCGAGTTTGCCGTTGGGGTCGTTGGGCAGGCAGTGGCGGCCGGTCTTGTCGTGCGAGCCCGCGCCCTTGACGGTGCCATCGTTCTGCGCCACGTGAAAATCGATCGTCCAGGGGCGCAGGGCGGCGGCCATTCTGGCGTAGGCCTCGGCCAGGCGATCGGATTGGCTCCACTCGAAATCGTCGGGCAGGAGACGATCCTGGGGAGCGTTGTAGCCCATGGTGAAGAGCATGGTGTGCGCCATGTCGGCCTGGAACCCGACGGTTTTGGGGCGGTCCACCATTTCGAGGAGCTGGACGTTATGGCGCCAGCTGTGCATTCCGGCCCAGCAGATCTCGCCTTCGGCGGCGAGCCTCTCGCCGAAGCTCTCGGCGATGTTGGCGGCTTCGCGGAACGTCTGCGCGATCCGTTTGGTGTTGGGTCCCGGGTCCTTCGCCCATTCGGCCGCGCCGGCGGCGGAATCGATGCGTATGATGCCGTATTCCCGGATTTTGAGATCGCGCAGCTTGCGGCCGATCCGGCAGGACTTCTCCACTTGCGTGAGGAAGCGTGCCCGCTCGCTCGTGTCGCCCATGGCGGAGCCGCCGCCGGTGGGCGGCCAGACGGGAGCCACCAGGGACCCGGCGCGCAGTCCTTTAGCGGCCAGTTTCCCGGCGAGTCTTGCCAGGTCGTCGTCGGAAGAATCGATGTCGGTGTGCGGCAGGGAGAGGAAGAGATCCACGCCATCGAAGCGCACGCCATCCACCCGCGCGGCGGCGGTGAGAGCGAGCATGGTATCGAGATCGATCGGCGGTTCGGAATCGGGACCTTTTCCGACGAGTCCCGGCCACATGGCGTTGTGCAGGGCGGGGAAGGCGTGAGGAGCGGTAGCGTTCATGGATATCCCCCTCGGCGTTGTCCGCCGGTAGGCAGCGCTTTGAAACGTCTCAAGCTCTGTTAGCGTATATCAGCACCGGGGGGTTGTCAATGAAGTTTGGCGCAGACCTCCTTTCGACGCATCAGCGCCGTTTTTCCGCTCGTTTCGGGCGTTCCGGCAGCCCGCCGTGCCGCCATCCCGCGCGGATGAAACATCCCGCGCACGGAGCGAATCCCATGACGCCTCCGCCATGGGATTCCCGGTTGGTGGACGCGTGCCCGGCCGCCGCCGGGTGTCGGCGTCAGTCGGTCTTCCTGCTGCGCCGCCGCAGGAACATCACGGCGCCGAACAAAACAGCCAGAACTCCGCAGATCAGGCGCAAAGTGGTCGTATCCATAAAAAAGCTCTCCTTCCCCTTCCTTATCGGCCAATTACATGTTTTCAATCATCGGCACCAGATCCCGCACGAGGCGAACCATCACCGGACCTATGGTGACCACGAATAAGGTGGGCAGCACGCAGAAGAAGATGGGGAAAACCAGCTTCACCGCCAGCTTGGACGCCTGCTCCTCGGCCCTCTGCCGCGCCATGCTCCGCAGGTAGTCGGCGTGCGCGCGCAGGCACTGCGCGATGCTGGTTCCGAACCGGTCGGTCTGCACCAGCACGGCCACCAGCTTCTTGACGTCTTCCACGGCGGTGCGATCCGCCAGATTGTGCAGCGCGTCGGCGCGCCGTTTGCCGGCGCGCAGTTCGAGGTTCATCACGGTGAACTCGCTAGAAATTTCCGGGTGGGCCGTTTGCAGCTCCTTGGCCACCTGCAGCATGGTCTGGTCGATTCCCAGGCCCGATTCCACGCACACCACCATCAGGTCCAAGGCGTTGGGCAGCCCTCGGGCGATGGCGTGCTGCCGGCGGCGTATGCGCAGCATCAGGTACTGCATGGGCGCCAGGTATCCGAAGGCGGCCCCCGCGCCCGTGACCAGGAGCAGGTTATCGTTGGCGGATGGCGACTGCCATCCGCCAACCAGCGCTGCGGCGGCGAATAGCAGGGTAGCCAGCAGGCGGGCGCCCTGGAAGTAGCTGGCCGCGTTCTGGCCGCGGAAGCCGGCGCGCATCAGCCGGCGCTTCAGGCGCGGCAGGTCCCGCGCCGACGCCGGCACCGCCGAACCGAGGCGGTTCACCAGGTCGCGCCAGATCAGCGCGGGGGATGGCTGCACGTCCGCCGCCTGCGAGGCCGGCGCCGCGATGCGCTGCACTCCCCGCGCGCGCCACGTCCCCGCACCGAGTCCGGCCCACGCGATCCCGGCGGCCACCAGGAGGAACAGCGCCGCGGTGAGTAGTTCCAGCATGCCTACAC
>ODAK010005582.1_pt1 | contig 12767 bp, 14 predicted proteins | sample 1539591 | NCBI WGS metagenome assembly ODAK01 (sample SAMEA3539303, study PRJEB22396) | soil metagenome | biome: tundra; feature: field; material: soil | place: USA | collected 2010-05 | depth 0.15 m | reverse complement strand
CCGATACGACTTGATAGTGCTCTCCGATAAACGGAGCCGGGTCGCGATCTCCTTGCCTGACAACCCCGCCGCGAGTAACTCGAGTACTTCACGTTGCCGGGGTGAGAGAACACCCGGCGGTACGGGCGGGATTGCCACTGCTGCGCAATCCTCTTGGTACGCTCGGTCCGCTGCATCGGCCGGCCGGCTCAACCAGTTGTCGAGGGTGATCTGGGCGTTTGCGTATGCCGCCGTTCCCGGTCGCTCTCCTTTGTCGAGGGCGTACTCCAGCACAGGCAGGATGAAGGCCTTCTCATCGGCAACCACGCGCTTGAGCCCTAGCGGGATGATGCGTGAGCAGAGGCTCCGTGCGCTTTGCATGCTTGCCACATAATCGCCCACGGAGAACTGGGAGGCCGCGAGAAGCGTCAGACATTTCAATTTCAGCAACTCATTTTGAAATTCCTCGCTGTTGACATGGAGCGTCGCCAGCCGTTGGTAGGCTCCCGCAATATTGCGCGTAGCGAGCTCGAATCGCGCTAAAGCAAGCGAGGTAGTCATCGCGCGCAAAGGGATACATGACAACTCACCAGTTGCCGTCAGCGCGCGCTGAAATCCCTCCTGCCGGATGATTTCCTTCGCATCGGCGCAATAGCCCGCTCGCGTCAGTTCTTCCACTCGTCGAATGTCGATATTCGCTAGTCGATGTTCCCGATGCAGGTACTGTGCCACAGCGCGAGCTTCCATCAACAGAGACAATGCACTGTCTAGGTCTTGCGCTCTCGCATACAGAGCGGCTGCCGTGAGATAAGTGACCTGAAAAACGGGACCATCTACCGCGGCCTGGTCCATGAGGCCCGCAAGAGCGGCGTCAATATTCCTGCGGGCGCCCTCTAGGTCGTCTTCATAGTATTGGGTCTCCGCAATACACGCGAGCGCCTCCACCCTTTGCGACTCGTGCGGGAAGCGTGTCGCGGCGAGATCTAATGCTTTACGGTACGAAAGCTGCGCTAGGTGTAAACGGCCGAGCGCGAAATGACTCATGCCCACATAGATATACAGATAACCCAGTCCGAAATTGGCGTCGATATCCTTCAGGGCCACAAACCCCTGTTCCGCGAGTCGAACGCATTCCCGATAGTTACCGGCGTCATAGTTTGCATAAATGGCGAGGCCACTATCAGCCACAATGCGCACGAACCGTCCGCGAGATCCGACCGACTGGGCTTCCTCTTTAATTTTTTCGACGAACGCGACGGAAAGTGGTCGCTCCTCGTCAATGATGACAATAGCTTCCAAGGCGTGGCATTCGGCACGCACGGTAACAGCGATCGTCGCTCCCCGCCAGTGAGTGAAATCGTCGGAGTCTGCCCGCAGTTGCTCAAACGTATCACGCGCGCGATCCGTTTGACCGAAGTGAAGCAACAGGAAGACAAGTGTCAACCGTGCGAGGAGCGAGGGCTGCATCGCGGCGTCCGGGATAGCTTCGATGCCGTGTAATACGTTGCCGCCGTGCTTAAGCGCGATATGCCATCCGCCCTCATTCTCCAGAATCCCGATCGCCAGCTGCCACGCGCCCGCTTGGAGACTATGTTTCAAGGCATCGTCGAGCTGCCGCGCGGCGAGGAACCACTCCGCCGCTCGTTTATGAAGTGCGCCTACGTCGAACGTGGATTGCTGCGCAAGCCGGTTGCGAAGAAAGTCGCGAAAGAAGTCGTGGTACCGGTACCCCCCGCCGCGCTCCTCGGCTCGAATGATAAACAGGCCGTCCTTCTCGAGCTGCTGGAGCGTGCGTTCGCCATCCGTTCGCTCGCAAAGCTTATTGGCGAGATCGCCTGTGATGCGCGCCGGCAAGCTCGTGACCATCAGGAAAGTCTCCAGTGAGGCTGTAAGATGTGACATCACTTGCTCAGTGAGGTAGGAGGCCACGTCGGGGACCTCCGCGATGGTCGCGAGAAGCGCCTGCGGGCTGTCCTTGTGCCGCTCTGCCGCGACCGCGAAGAGCTTCACTGCGACCGGCCAACCGTGCGTCCTATCGTAGAGGCTCGTCACCAACGCGTCCGTATAACCGCGCCCGAGGAGCGCCGCAACCTCACCCTGGGTGAAGCTGATCTGCGCCGCGGAAACGATGTACAGGGTGCCTTGCAGCTGCAGTTTCGCAACATCCATCGACGGCCGGTGGCGGCTCGCCATGACGAAGCGAAAGTCGTTAGTAGAGTCCTCGATCAACATTCTGATGAGGGACAAGCATCCGGGGCAAGTCAGTAAATGTACATCATCGAGTAAAATTACTGCCCGCCGTCCGACGGACGCCGCCTTACCGAGCAGCGCGGCCAATGACGCCCGAGGCGATTGGCCATCGAGGATGTCCTGCGCGACCTTTTCGTCATCGCTGCCCAGGATCCCTGCACGCCGCTGCGCGGCATCGGCATCGCCGCCGTCACGTGGTGTGTAAACCCCAGCCCCGGTCACGTAAAGCTTCGGATGAACGCAAGCGGTCGAGTGGAACTCGTGACCGGCGCCAATGACAACGGATCGGGCCCGCTGGCGACGGCGATTCGGCAGATCGTCGCGGAGGTTCTTGGGATATCGGTGTTCTCAATCGATGTGCCGGCGCTAGATACGGCCGCAAGCGGCTACGACGGTGGATCGCAGGGCAGTCGCACCACGCAGGTCACTGGCGAAGCGGCGCGCTGCGCAGCGCTCGAGCTGCGCAGCCAACTTGCGCGGGCCGTCGCGTCCCAGCTAGGTGCGAGCGTCGAGCAACTCACGTTCTCGGAAAACCAGATTGTCAATGCGGAACAGCCGCTCAAGCGAGTTACTATCATCGAGGCAGCGCGCCAGGCGCGAGTGTGTGGGGCCTCTCTAACCGCCGAGGCAACCTTCGCGACTCCACCTGTCGCGTGTACGCCGGTCAGTGCTTCCGGGCTCTTGATCCCGTTCTTCCCTACACCTACCTACCACGTTCATTTCGGCGAGGTCGACGTCGATCCTGTCACCGGCAACGTGTACGTGCGTCGCTACGTGGTTTGCCAGGAGGTCGGACGCGCAATAAACCCGCGGGAGATCTACGGACAGATTCAAGGTGCGGTCGCGCAGGGCATCGGGTATGCATTGTATGAGAGCCTGCGACTGCGCGAGGGACACTACGTCGAGCAGTCCCTCGAGGCGTATCGGATGCCGCTGGCGCTGGACATCCCGCGCGTCGAAGTCATAACGCTCGAGCATCCTGCGATGGACGGACCGTTCGGCGCCAAGGGTGTCGGTGAACCGCCGATCATTCCCGTGCCGGCGGTGATTCTCAACGCGATCGCCGACGCGGTGGGCGAATCATTCGAGCGCCTGCCCATTACGCCGCAGGACGTATTGGCTGCCCTGTACCGGCGGGCGCCGTAGTGGGGGCGCGACGCCCCAGCGAACTCGGCGAGGCAGCCGCCGTCGCTGTCTGGACTTTGCCCGGCGGGTGAATGGGGTAGGCTTGTTTTCCTTGCTAAAAGTAATGGCGGTAGGAAATGCGGTGCTACGTTTCCTTCGCTTGACGTGGCTGCAAAATTGACTTTTCGCGGTTTTAGTCAAAAACACCCAAGATATGACGCCTTGACCCCGACTGTGGCCGAAATGGCCGCCTGAGGCACGCCCGACCAAGGCGTCGATCAGGGCTCTGCGGCGGCGGACAACCGGTGATCCGGAACATGGGTAACCGAGATCTGTCGTCCGGCCGCGCAGTTGCGCTAGCAGCTCGATATCATTGCAGTGCCGCATCTCGGATCACCAGGATAAGCTTGCCAGACCCACCTTTTTGCGCCAATGCATGCGCTTTGGCCGCATCGTGGAGCGGCAGGCGTTGGCTGATCGGCAGCAAAAATTTACCCTCGCGAATATCATCGGCAAACTCTCGGACCTTCGACGCATCAGGACGCGCGAAAACACGAGTGACCTTGACGGTGGGATTCGTTGCCGACACGCCGTCGGGAAATATCGACGCATAGCCAAAGCTACCGCCATTCTTCACCTTGGCGAAGAGTTTTGCCGCCGTCTCACCCCCTACGGTATCGATAACGCCGTCCACCATCGCAAGCCTTGCGATCGCACTCTCGTCATCGATGGCCACGGTATCGGAAACCCCAAGTGCCGACGCTTCCGGCAATTGACGTGCACGGACGCCGGCGATCACATGCACCCCTAGCTTCTTTGCGGCGTGCACGGCGGCGCGGCCTACGCTTCCAAGTGCCCCGGCGACAATGAAGGTCTGCCCACATTCCGCACGGGCAGCTAGCTTTACCAGCTGATCACCCGTCAAAACGACGAGTGGAATCGCGGCAGCATCGACCAAGTTCACCCCTTCGGGTAAATGTGTTAGCAGGGAGCCTTCTACCGCAACGACTTCAGCGTAGGTCGCTTCCGCTAGCGCCAACACACGATCACCCGGTTTGAAGGTGCGAATATTGCTGCCCACCGCGCGCACCACTCCGCTCACATCCCTGCCGAGGATCGCCGGCAGGGTAAGGGGAAAATCCTTTTGCCTTGCGCCCGACCGAATCTTCCAATCGATGGGGTTGACGCTGGCGGCCGCAGCCTCGATCAGCACCAAGTCGGCGCCAAGCGTAGGCTCGGGAACGTCAACCTCAAATTTCAGGTTTTCAGGTCCCCCATATTCATATAAGCGAACAGCTTTCATTGTTCCTCCATCGCCAAATTTGCGGCGATTCTGCAAGGATCAGGTTGGTCATATTCTATACCGTTAAGGTTGACAGATGACTTACCGTAGCTTTCGCACATTTACCGGGAAATCCTACCGTCACTTTTGGAAGCAAAAATGAGGCGACCGTCTTCGCTTCGATCCCGGATCTCAAGCTTGAACTGCCAGCCCTCGAAGCCCATCATCATCCGCCCGAACTGCTGCCAGGAAATTTCCCGTCCGTCGATCACGAGCATTGGCAGTCGGCGCATTGCCTCGCATCCATATTCACGAGTGGCTTAGGATCCCTATGTAGAAGCTGGGGTGCTGGGATAACGACCTCAAGATGGATGGGCGCGGGGTGATCTTTCGCCTCAAATTCCACAGTCACTCTCCAGTGGGCGGCGAAACGATCCTTTCGATCCAGATGACTAAGCGGATCCATCCAACGTGTCCACGAATATGGCGCTAGTCATTTTTGTGAACCCAGTCGCCGCGGAAGTCGAGGAGCCGCGGAACAATACCTCATGGCCAACGACGCGGACAGCAACCTTTTTCCCTGGGTATTGACCGGCCTTATCGTTGCTATCGCAACGGTGGCCGTCGTGCTCGGTTCAACCGACGGGGCCCAGTCTGCCCCCACGAAACCGGCGCCTAGTCGCATTACGGCGAACACATCACCGAACGGATCCGCCAAGCGCTAGCGCTCGTCGATATCTGTGTCCTCGACCACATTTTAGGTGGATTTTGAAGTGTCATCACCGCGGTCAAAATACCTGAACTTCTAGGGTGCCGCCGTGCCAATCGCGAGGAAACCATTCAATAGATGGATGGTGACACCTGTGGCCGACTCGACCAGCTAACGCGCCGCAACGCGACGTCTGTCTTTGCTTTGTCGTTGAGGCATTGAGCGTACAATGAACTCGCCGCTATACACGTCACTTTGCTACGTGAGTTAAGGAGAATTCGCGCTTGATATACCCCATGTTTGCGATGGTTGTACTCACCGCCGTGGTGCCGGTTACTCTCTTTCGTTCCCGTGTTCGTGCGGTTCGCCAGGGCTCCGTGTCAGCGACCTATTGCAGAATCTACCAGGGCGAAATCGAGCGGGAGTCGACGGCTAAACCCGCGCGGCATGTTGCATGAGAACTTTATTTCTCATCCGGCATGCGAAGTCGAGTCGGGATGACGCTACGTTACCCGACAAAGACCGACCATTAGATGATCGCGGCAAGCGGGACGCACCAAGGATGGGTAAGCAATTGGCGAAGCGCGATGTGAGGGCCGACTTGATCCTGTCGAGCCCGGCGAACCGAGCGCTCACGACCGCGGAGATCATCGCCAAAGAACTCGATTACAAGCTGAAGGATATCGTGGTGGATGATCGGCTATATCCCGGTGCCATTGATGACCTGCTCAACATCATTCACGAGCTCAGCGACAAGCTAGGTCGCGTGATGCTTGTTGGCCATAACCCCGCGTTGACGGAGCTCGCGCATCACCTCTCAAGCGAAATCACCCACCTACCGACCTGCGCCGTCGCCGAGTTCACATTCAATGTGAACTCGTGGCCAGACGTGGGCAACGCCACGCTCGCAACAGTGGCGCTCGAGCATCCAAAGAAATCGTAGGACAATTCTCCGTCTGGCCGGGCTGTCTGTCCGCTTCGTTGCGCAATCCTGCTTCGTTAGCGGTCCGGCCCGCATGTCCGTGTGCGGGCGTTCGCCACAATGTTGCTCACCCATGCGCTCGCCCGGCGACGGCGAGTCAGAGACGTGACGCCGATTCGCCTCACGGGAGGTCGACCGCGATCGCGGTTTCTTTACGGGATTAGTGGGTGTTGGTCACGCGCGTGAGGCTGCCGGCCGTGTGCGAGTTGAGCAGATACAGGGCCCGCGTCGCCGGATCCTCCGTGGAGATCGCGTTGTATGCCTCGAGAAAGCCGGTGTGCTCCCCGTCGCGAAACGTGCCGCTCATGTTCGTCGCAGTGCTGATCGGCAACGATCCGAGCGTCGCGACCGGTTGGTTCGTGGTCGTGTCGATCGCAACTAGGGACCCGCCGCTCACACCGTCCTCGACGTACTGGTAGCCGGTGCTCGGATTCGTGACCGTCACCGGGGAGAGCCCGCGAACCTCGAAGACTGTCTCGTAGGCGGTCGTCGTGGTTACGGTATCGTCGGGCCAGGGCAGCTGTTCGCCGCCGTTCACGAACGTCGAGTTCGCGAGCGGCGCTTGGATCACCGTGCCGTCGACGTCCACGATGCCGGATTGGGTGCCGCTGCGGGTCAAAACTTGCGCCGCGCTGTCGTTGGTCTGCGTCCAGGTCTCGTAGTACACGGTCGTCGCCGTCGCGATGAACGTACCGTCGTTGCCGGCGCCGTCGACGAGCGTCGTCGCCGCGCCGCCCGCGACCGGCAGCGTGCGAATCGTGTAGGACGGGTTTTCCACGCCCCAGATCAGATTGGCGCCTTGCACGGGGAACAGCAACGTGGCGATGCGGCCCGGCTCGCTGTCGACGACGGTGGGACCCGCGGAGCCATCGGCCGGCATCGCGTAGATCGCCGCCGACGCCGCGGTTGTGCCGTTCGCCGGCGTGTTGATCGAGAAATAGAGCGTGCTCGGCGATGCGGCGAACAGCGCCTCGGCGTTCGTCGGCTGCCAATTCGGGATCGTGAACCGCGGCGCCGACACGGTCTGACCGACGTAATCGACGTAGATGATGTTGCCGTCAACGACGTAGAGCTGGCCGGTCGGATAGCCCTGCGTCGTCCCGACGGGCAACGCGACCGCGACGCCGATCGGCGCCGAGAACGTGCCGAGCACGGTCGGATTCGCGAAGTTGCCGTCCACGAGCATGAGGTTCGCGCCGCTCTTAACCACGAAGCCCGAGATTCCGCCCTGCGCCGTGCGCACGGTCGCGACGGGCATGCCCGAGGCAACGATCGGCGCGTCGGTAGGCGACATGCCGGTCTTGACCATGTGAAACACGTCGTCGGGCGTGTCGCAGACCCCATCGGGTCCGGGCAACCGATAGGCATACGAGGAGTTCGTCGGATTCTGCAGATCGGCCGTGAAGTACACGCCGACGTAATCGTAATTGGCACCCTGAACGACCGTGCCTGACAGCGTGCAGGTGTCGTCGATCGTCGCCGCCGTTTCGCTCGACACTTGCTGTGCGACGGGCGCGCTCGTGGAGGTCAGGTCGATCTCATGGATGTAGCCGTCGCTGCCCTTGTAGATTTCGACGCCCGCGATTTGACCGAACGGCTGACCCGTCGTGAAATCGATCATACCGCGCAGGGACTGCTTCTTACCCGCATAGCTGCCGATCGGCGCAGCCGCATAACTGCCGCTCACGTCGTCGGCCCAGGCCACGAACACCCCGGTCGTCCCGAGATAGCTGTCGAGCGTCGGTGCCGGTCCGCCGCCGGGCGGCCCGCCCCCGCCATAGCCGCCGCCGCACGCCGACAAGATTCCGGCGATTGCCGTGCCGAAAACCGATAGCGCGATGAATCGACGCATACGACCCCCTGTTAAATTCGATTGGTTGTTCGATTATTCGAAGCGATGGCGAGTAGAACGAGACCGCGGCGTGCGCGTTGACAGGGCGTGACGGCCGATTCGATTACGAATCTGCAACGTTCGAGCGCCTGCGAGTATGCCAAGCACTTTGGCGCGGAGAGACTCATGTGATAGATAGCTCTGGTACCCGGGCGTTTCGCGGCGCGCCACCGGAGCTATTTCGGCAACGACAAATACTCCCGCGGCCTCCGCAGCGGAAACGCCCGCAACGTACACCGCTTCTTTCCGCACTTCGAACAGCGCATCCGCTTCAGTATTCTCCGTCTGGCCGGGCTGTCTGTCCGCTTCGTTGCGCAGTCCCGCTTCACTAGCGGTCCGGCCACTACATCCATGTAGCGGCGTTCGCCGGCGTACGGCTCACCCTGTCCTCGCCCGGCGACGGCGAGTCAAAGGCGCGACTTCGACTTGCCTCCCGGGATCTCGGGCATGAGCGCCCTCGCCTCCGTTGCCACGTCCCTGTGGCAAGTACCCGCAATTCCGACGAACAAGTCACAGATCACACGCCCGGACCCTCGTGGATATCCGAGTCCTCGACCACATCTTAGGTTGAATTTGATGTGTCACTTGAGTGCGTTCTTTACCGTGATTGTCAAGAGAAATGGCTCGATCTGCCGGTCAAGAGAAAGGCGGGGCGCCATGGTGACAGATACCGGGGGGCCGTCCAATCCACTCGCCGCGGCAAAAGCACCGCGGCGAGTGGCCGGAGGATTGCGTTTTGTCGAGTTACTTCGGCATCAATACACGATCGATCGAGAAAATAACGCCGTTCGATTGAAGCACATCGTAGACGCTGATGTCTGCGGTGGCGCCGGTCTCATCTTTGATGCTGATGTTGCGCGAGCCATTTTTGGAAAGCACCAACGTACCGCCGCTGACCGTCGTCAGCGTGGCTGTACCGTGACCCTTGTCAATCAAGCGATCTAAGTCCGCCGCGGTCAGATGACCCGGTACGACGTGGTAGGTCAGTATTTTAGTCAAGGTCGCCTTGCTTTCAGGCTTCAGCAATGAATCGACGGTCCCTGCCGGCAACTCCGCAAACGCACCGTTATCAGGGGCAAACACGGTGAACGGTCCTTTGCCTTCCAAGGTATCCACTAAACCGGCCGCCTTAACCGCCGCTACGAGGGTGGTGTGATCCTTAGAGTTCACCGCATTTTCGATTATGTTTTTCTGAGCAAGCATTGCATTGCCACCGACCATGATGTCGGCAGAGACGGTGGTCGCCGCCACGCACAGTGCAATCGATAGAGCCGTCGCTACAACGCGATTCGAGTTTGACATCGTCATCTCTCCAAGTGAAGGGTGTTGGTATTCACTCGGCTATTCGTGCAGGAGCAGGTAACAGATTCAAACTATAGGCACGTATTAAACGTCCACGACACCGAGCGGCGCATCCTTTTAGTGCTATCTCTCGAATACACTTTACGTGAGCGAATCGGCCGCGCATTTCCAATGAGGTGAACGCGTCGATCCGTGATCCAGCATCGTATGGCATCCGCGGTTACCGGAGAGCACTCATGAACAGCGCAGAGTCCCGCTTACCTAGATGCGCACCGTCGGCACGCAATGGCGCGACTTACCGCCATCCCGTGTCAATGTCTACCCTGCTAAACGACTGGCCCTCGTAGATATCAAAGCGGAAACCGTCCCTGGAAGCTGCGGGAAAAACATCCTGTTTTGCACGCCCCGGCACATGAGCTCGGTCTCCTGCTTGTCTAAGTGCGCACCGTGGGCGGGTAATGCGACACCCAATCGCACTGGATCTCGGGCGCGGGGCCCTCGCCACCGTTGCCCCATCGACGGGCGAGCGCCCCACACGTACAGACCCCCTCCCCCCTCGACGCCCCCAACCCTCCCCGCACCCCTCGAGGGGCCGGGGGGGGGATCCAAATCCCACTCCGCCTTCTTGATTGCAGCCCCGTGCCAGGGATTCACCCTGGCGCCGCGGCCTGCCTCCACCTCCCTATTCTTCGACGGGAGCGGCTGTGCCGCGTCGTACACAATTCGGTTTCGCTGCGCGACTCGCCCAGCGGACACCGCGCCGACCGGCGGGAGCCTTGCCCCTTCTCGTTTAAGAGTGACCGCTAGTGCCTAAGATCGCCACTACTTCACGCACTTTCCGCGGGCGCAAAGAAGACTAGTACGGTGAGTTCCTCTTCGATGTCATAGAACCGGTGTTCCTCTTCCGCGGCGACATAGATGACGCTTCCCGGCCTGACGGCGTGACCCTCTGTTCCCGCACGCATCCGACCACGACCTTTAACGACAAAGTACATTTCATCTTGCTTATGCGGGGACTGTCGGTCCACGCCACCGACGGGCAATACATAGACCCCAGCACTCATCGAGGATTCGCGCAAAAACTCCAGATAGTCGATGCCCTGCTGCGCCCGTTGTTCCTCGAGAGCAGTCATCTCCAGAAATCGAACGCTGTGACCTACCATAAAATCCCCCCTAGTGGCGTTTCTTCGACATATTAGTAGCGACGCTCGAATGTAGGTGAACCGAGGCCCGGCCCGGACAGGGCTTTAAACGGCTTCTCCCTCAATGCCCTCCGCCCCCATCACCGCCGCCATCGGACCCACCGCCATGACCACCACTGTCAAATCCTCCGTGATGCCCGCCATGCGACTCCGAACTCCCAGAGTCTCCGCCACAGTAGCCATCGCCGCCGGAGTAATCGCCCGATCGACGGTGGGCACCTGCACTACGGATGAGTCGAATCAGCGCGATCGCGATCACAACAGCGAGGATGATCAAAACCAACAGCGCTCGTGGAGTCATCGATTACTCCAAGGAAATCCTGCCGCCAGCGTCATCTCGTCATTCACGGGGAATACGCGCGGATAAAAGCCCACCGCCGTCGCCTGACCAGCCCTAACAGCCGTCAGGGCCGCATCTAAATCGCGCAAGTCCCTCATCGACAACCACGGCGCCGCCCCCGTGATCGCCGCGCAGGCCAACCCGCCGACACCGATCCTCGTCATGTTTCCCCACCCGCGGCGCCCCCCATTGAATGATTAGTCTGATGAGAGAATTTATGCAACCCTGAGGCGGTGGCTTTGGCCGGGGCGGGATTGCGCGGACGCGAGGGGACCATGCATCGACACAGGGTGAGGGGATCATTGGAGCGATTTCCGGACACTGGGTGATGACTCCCCCTCCAATAAGGCGGGTTTTCGCGAGCCGCAGGCGATCCAACGCCTGTCGTCTCGGCGAAGAGCGTGCTCGAGACCATGCTCATCGGACCAGCGGTAAGTACCGGTGGGCGGCCGCGATGGCGGCCCGCACCCACACCACGTATGAGGAGCTACTCAAATCCGACGTGCCTTCAGCTCCGTTCTGCACAACCCTCTCCAGATTCCCTCGCCTCACCATTACCCAAAGAAACAACAACGTGGATCCCGGTCCACTTCATCTACCAGCACGGCAAGATCCCGATCCGTCGCCCTCGGCTCATAAGCTTCCCATTTCAGCGATGCACGCTGCCAAAACAACCGCCAATCACCCGCCTTGCGATTGAATCGAATTTTCGCGATACCGTGTTCCATCCACTGCGTCGGATCGTCCCACACCGAACGCAGCTCGACGATCAACACGTCATGACCCTTGACGCGATATTCAGTCCGAAGCTGGTCGCGAACGTGCACAGGCGAACGCCGCCGACAAAGCGGCCCAACGATTCCTTCGATGCGCTTCAATTCAATTTCCGAAAACACCAACGAACACTCCAGCGAGCGACTGCACTCGCGCGTCGCGCAATCCCTACGACTCTTAGTTCCCCGACGATCTGCGCGGAAAAACACCCAGTATCTACCATCACTCAACTACCGCGAGCGTCTCGTCCGCTTGGAGACACCTACCCGCACGGGCAGCTCGCCTTTTTCACCGTCGGCTGTCACCTGGTAGAACTCATGCAGCTTGGCTTGCAGCAACTTCTTGTCAGGCAACTGCGTTTGGTACTCCGCAATCAATGCGGGAGACAGACTACGACTCAGCGCATATTCGACGACCTCGTTATCCTCTATGACAACGCTGAGGACGAACAAGCACAGTCCCTAAATCGAAAGCAGATGGAGGTCGGCACTATTCTGCGCCGCGCCATCAAAAGCACACTTTTAGCAGCAAACGTACGGCGAAGCCTAAGAATGGGACCGTTTAGCGGGGCGTCAACGCCGCTGACGGCGATCCCTTTACCCGGTTTTCTGTTTCATTGCGCCCCAGATCCCGAATTCACAACGAGCAACCGGGCCGCGGTGCTACCTTTGTCGTCGAGGCGTCACCCGACCTGCTGATTCGGTCTCGATGTCGCTTCGTTTCAGCAAGTAGTCCAGCCCGCCGACTCGAAACCATCGATACCCGTACGCCTCGAGCATCAATCGGTGCTTCCCCCCCGCCTCCGCCTGGCTGTGATCTTCGGACAACAAGTTCACCAACAGCCGACCGTTTTCCCCTGCAACCCCGACGGAGAGCGAAACCTCGCGCGGCGTTGATGCGAGATTGTGAACGAAGAGCACCGAGTTGTTTC
>ODAK010005581.1_pt1 | contig 12767 bp, 13 predicted proteins | sample 1539591 | NCBI WGS metagenome assembly ODAK01 (sample SAMEA3539303, study PRJEB22396) | soil metagenome | biome: tundra; feature: field; material: soil | place: USA | collected 2010-05 | depth 0.15 m | reverse complement strand
GGCTGCCGCCGGAAATTGAATTTGAAACGCCCGACCCGGCCTGCAAATTTCCGATTGTGCAAAAACCGCAGGACGCTCGCGTGAATCTCGTGCTGTCCAACTCGTTTGGTTTCGGCGGCGTCAATGCCACGTTGATTTTCAGGAGGTGGGCATGAGCAAAATTTTTGTCGCCGGACTCGGCGCCGTTTCGCCCGCCGGCTGGAATGTCGCCGCCTTGCGCGACGCGCTGGACAAAGGTGAGCCTTTGCCAACTCAACCGGTGACACGCCCCGGCTGGGACAAACTGTTGCAAGCGCGCCTGGTGCCGAACCCGCCCGTGCGGCCGGAATTTCTCGCGCATCCGCGATTGCGCCGCACGAGTCCGATCACGCATTACGCCGCCGCCGCCGCACTCGAAGCCCTGGCCGGGCTGCGGAAAAATCCGGCCGTGAAAAATTTCCAACTGGGCGTCATTGCCTGTTTGCAATCCGGCTGCGTGCAATACTCCTGCCGCTTTTATGACGAGACGTTGAAAAATCCGGCCACGGCCAGTCCGCTGGTTTTTCCCGAAACGGTTCACGCCGCGCCCACGAGCCATGTCGTCGCCCTTCTGGAAAATGTGGCGCTCGCTTATTCGCTGGTCGGCGATCCGTCTATTTTTTTACAGGGTGTCACGCTTGGCGCGCAATGGCTGGAAGAAAATCGCGTGGATGCGTGCCTCGTCATCGGCGCGGAAGAAACCAACTGGATCATCGCGGATGCGTTCTGGCATCTAAATCGTTCGGCCGTTGTCACCGCCGGTGCGGGCGCTCTCTGTTTGTGCCTCGATTCAGAATTGTCAGTCGGTGTCGAATTGTCCGCCATCACCGACGCGCATCCCTATTCTGCGCGGCAGAACCAGACGCAAGCCGCGCAAGCCATGCGCGGTCAGCTCGGGAAAAATTCTTCCAACGAACTGCTCTGCGACGGTATTGGAACCAGCCCGCGTGCGGATGCGGCGGAACGCGCGGCGTGGAATGATTGGACTGGCGCACGCGTCAGTCCGAAGCGCATTTTGGGGGAGGGCATGATGGCCGCCGCCGCCTGGCAGTGCGTGGCCGCTTGCGACGCGGTGGCGGAAAAAAGGTTTGCGGCAGCCAGCGTCAGCTTGGTCGGTTCCAACCAGCAGGCCATCGGCGCGCGGTTCACGGGAGTGGCACAGGCCTCTCGCCTGTGAGTGTCTGACCGGAATAACCCGGCCTTGCAGCACACAGGCGAGACGCTTGTGCCACTATTTATTTGTCCGCTGCCGCGCCGACGGGCAACATCCGGCCATGAATTTGCGGGTCATATTGATTACCGGCGCGAATGGTGGATTAGGCCAGTCTATTGCTCGTGCGTTTCTTCAGGAGTCGCCCGCTAATGTAGTGTGGCTTGGCGTCCGCTCCCACCGCGAACACGCCGACAAACTCGCGCAGGAAAATCCTGAACGCTGTTGCTGCGTCATGTTGGATGTCACGTCGCCCGAATCCTGGCAGTCGGCGGTCAAAGAAATTTTGACGCGCCACCAGCGCCTTGACGTGCTGGTCAACAACGCCGGCAGCCACGAAGATGCCTTGCTGGCCACCATGCCGCCGGATTCCTGGCGGCGGGTTTTGACAACGAACCTCGACGGCGTTTTCCACGGCTGCCAAGCCGTGTTGCCCACGATGATCAGCCAGCGCGCCGGGCGGATTGTCAACGTGTCGTCTTTGAGCGCGCTGCTGGCTCCCGCCGGACAAGCCAACTACGCGGCGGCCAAGGCGGGAGTGGTGGCCCTGACGCAGTCAGTCGCGAAAGAAGTGGCCCGTATCGGCATCACGATCAACGCCGTGTGTCCTGGTTTTGTGGAAACCGAAGCGCTGGCGCATCTGGCCGGCGACGAACGCAAAGCCGCGCAGATGAGAATTCCCATGCGCCGCTTTGGCCGGCCGGAAGAGGTTGCGGCCACCGTTCGCTTTTTGGCGAGCATGGAGGCCAGCTACATCACCGGTTCCGTCATCAAGGTGGACGGCGGAATTTTATAAAACGGGCCGGGCGAACTTCGCCGCTTGCCGCCGCCCCGATGGATATTTCATTTTGGATTCTGAGATAAAAGTGGGAAGCGCGCAGCGCGTCCGAGTATTTCCTCTTGCTGAAATACCGGACAACGCCGCCGCCCATGCTCCGAATCAGTTCCCCACAAAATTGGTGACGGGCGACAAGTGGCGAGTGACACAAAAAGTCCTCACTTGCCACTTGTCACCCGTCACTTCGTTGATCCGCGTTTTCATGCGGCGACGAGTTCAGGGCTGCTGGCGTAAATGCGCGCCTGCCGCTCAACCTGCCGGACAGCAGTGCGGATTTTTTCCTCGAACAGGGTCGGGAACACGAGCAGCGGGTAGAACGTAACCCACGCAAGCGCGGCGGCCTCGTTGGCCGCGCGCCGGAGCGGGGCGTTCAGTTCGGGCCGCGCGGTGGCGAGCAGCTTCTCAGTGAGCAGCCGGTTTTTGAGCCGCTCAAACTCGGTTTCCTGGGTGGCGCGAAACGGGGCGGGCGGCACGGCCCGCACCTCGAAGCGCGTTTCGGGGCTGAAGTCAGCCCGCAATTTGTTTGTCTTGTTCATGTCATTTTTTCTTTCTTTGGTTTGGGTTAAAACAGAAAACCCGCGACTGCCTTGGCAATCGCGGGTTTTGGAAAATTCTTTAGTTAAAGTTGCTTAAGATTTCACTCCCACGACGCCGAAACGACGAGATGTGCGCTGCCAAATGGCCATACAACCATTGACCGGCGCCTGTGTCTTCATCAGTTTGGTGAACGTCGTGTTCATTGTTACGCTGATAATAAACCTGATCGGCGGCGGTTTGTCAAAAAGATTTTCCCTATTGTTTGATTTGCGGTTGGTGATAGATTCAACTTACTCACATGAGCGAAGCGAGAAAACCTTTGAAGATGGTGACGTGTCCCGGCTGCGATGCGAAGACGTTCATCCCCGGCGACCTGCCGCCGCTGGCCACCGAGCTGTGCAAAAAATGCGGCCATTCCATCATGATGCCGATGCAGTTGCGGCAGTTTGAACTGCGCGCCAAAGTCGGTTCCGGCGGCATGGCCACCGTTTATCGCGCGTGGGACACGATGTTGGAGCGGTTCGTGGCCGTGAAGCTGACGAAGAAGGAGATCCTCACCGAGCCGGGCGCGCTGGAAAATTTTTGCCGCGAAGCCCGCGCCTGCGCCAAGCTGAACCACACCAACATCATTCACATTTACACGTTCGACGAGTGGGAGGGCGAAACGTATCTCGTGATGGAACTGGCTGACCAGGGCAGCCTCGACACGGTCATTGAAAAACTGCGCCTGCTGCCGGAATTGCAGGTGCTCGACATCGGCTTCAAAATCGCCTCCGCCCTGGACATGGCGTTGAAATATGACCTGCTGCACTGCGACATCAAGCCGGGAAATATTTTGTTCAACGCCGATCACGAGCCGAAGCTGGTGGACTTTGGTCTGGCGCGCAAAACCGACGCGGAGCAGGAAACCGCCGAGTTCACACGCGGCACGCCGTATTACGTCGCGCCTGAAAAAATCAAGCGCGAGCCGGAAACGTTCCTGTCCGACATGTATAGCCTCGGCGCCACGCTTTACCACGCCGTCACCGGCCATGTGCCGTTTGACGCGCCGACGCCGGACGAAGTGGTGCAGGCGCATGTCTATACACCGCTGACGCCGCCGAATCAGGTCGTGCCGGAAATTTCGCAGGCCACAAGTGACGCGTTGTGCCGCGCCTTGGCCAAAAATCCCGGCGATCGTTTTTTGAGCTACGACGAGTTTAGCATGGCGCTCGAAGCCGCCCGCAGTTTGCTGCTCTACCAGCAGACGCAGGCACCCGACCCGGCGAATGAGCCGAAACGGATGACGAGCTGGTGGAAGCGCAAATAAATGACAGGAGGAAGTCGTTGCTCCCACTGCCGGACGACTGCAGGCTGGGGTTCTCTTTCAAATCTGCCAAGCCGGACAGTTATCAAGCTGCAAGCCGGCTCCAACCCCGTGCAAACACGGAACTCCGAACCCAGTGCTCCGCGACCTTGCCCGAACTTGGATTGAAAACCGCCGTCGCTTCCGGCAGATTGACGGCATGAAACGAGTCCATTTCCTCACGCTGCTGCTCGCCCTCGGTTTATTTAGCGGTTGCGGCGCATCCAATCCCCCCGCCCCGGCAGCGGTATCAAACAACAACGGGGCGCTTGATCACGCACAGCCGAAGCTGCGCACGATGAAAATTTATCTTGGTCCGGAAGTTTTGGATGCGGAGATGGCGTTGACCAGTGAACAGATTCAAACCGGCATGATGTTTCGCACTAACATTTTGGAGACCGATGCCATGCTCTTCGTGCTTCCCATGCCGTATCGTGCGAACTTCTGGATGAAAAATTGCCCCGAATCCATCTCCGCCGCCTACATCACACCCGACGGCGTGATTCGGGAAATCCATCATCTCGAACAAAACGACACGAACGGCGTCGTGGCGGCGCGCGACGACATCCAGTTCGTTTTGGAAACCAAGGAAGGCTGGTTCACGCGCCACCACATTTCGCCCGGCACCGTGATTCAGTCGGAAAAAGGCCCGCTGGCGGACGTTTTGCTGCGCCGCCGGTGACTCACTTGGCGGCAACGAGCGCGTCGAGCTTGCTCTTCAACTCCGCTTCCATCGGTGCGCCGGTGATGCGATCCGCCAGCTTGCCGTCCTTGAAGAGCAGCACCGTTGGGATGGCCTGCACCTGAAAGTTCTGCGCCAGCCCCGGCGATTCATCCACGTTGACTTTCACGAACTTGATCTTGCCGGTGAATCCGCCGGCCACGCGGTCCAGCATCGGCGAAAGCTGACGGCATGGCCCGCACCACGTCGCATAAAAATCCACCACCACCGGCTGTGCGCAGCGCGTGACCTCGTCGGCAAATTCGCCCGGCGTGATGTGCTTCACGTTCGCCGTGGACGCATTCATCGCCGCCGGATTTCCGCAGCCGGCGACAAAAAAACAACTCAAGGCGGCGGCAACGGCCGGCAAAATTCTGCGGCAACGGGATGAATCCATGCGGCAAATCTAACGCCGCGCGCCGCCGGTTCAAAACTTTTTCCGCCGCCATTCTGTTTGCGAAAATTCCATTCCGGCTTACGATTCCGCCATGCTGTCGCTCGAACAACTCGCCGCCCTGCTCGAAGAAAATCGCGCCGCCGCGTCCGCCCGCGTGCGGGAATTCTCCATCGGCGGCCAAAAATTCAATTTCAATTCGCAGCCCGCCATCATGGGCGTGGTCAATCTGTCCGCTGATTCTTGGTATCGCGAAAGCGTTTGTTTAACGGCGGAATCTGCGTTACAACGCGGAAAAGTTCTCGTGGCGCAGGGCGCGCAGATCATTGATGTCGGAGCGGAATCCACGCTCGCGCACGCCGCCCGCGCAAATGACGCGGCGCAAAAAACGAAGTTGATTCCGGTCATCAAACAACTGCGCGCAAAAAAAATTCTGGTTTCCGTTGAGACCTATTCGCCCGCCGTGACGCGCGCGAGCCTGGCCGCTGGCGCGAACATTTTGAATCTGACCGGCACGGCGGGTTCAAAGGAAATTTTCAAAATGGTCGCCGCGCACGATGCCGCCGTCATCATCTGCTACGTCGCCGGTAAAAACGTCCGTGCGGTCGGCGACTTTGATTTGTCCGCCGACCCGATTCCGCCCCTGCGGGATTTTTTTGCGCGCCAGATTGAAGTGGCGCAGCGCTGCGGCGTGGAAAAAATCTTCATAGACCCCGGCCTTGGCTTTTACTACCGCAACTTGCAGGACAGCGTCGTGCGCGTGCGGCATCAGCTGAAGGTTTTTGTGAACACGTTCCGGCTGCGCGAGCTGGGTTTTCCCGTCTGCCACGCGCTGCCGCACGCGTTTGAATTTTTCGGCGAGGAAGTCCGCTGCGCCGAGCCGTTCTTCGCTGTGCTTGCCGCGCTGGGCAAGACGGATTTGTTCCGCACCCACGAAGTCCCGCGCATCCGGGCGGTGCTGGACACGCTGAAGGTTTTTTGACCGGAGCTGGCGCAGAGTTATTTTCGGCGGAGCCGTCCCTCCGCGTCCCGGGTTCAACTGCCGGTCTCGATTTTGCTCACGTCGTTTTGGAAATACATTTCCGCCATGAATTTCTTGATTTGGTCATTGGAGAAAAATCGTTTTCGGGACAATCCCAGCCCGGCCGACGGACTCTTTAAAATCGTCTCCCTGTATCCCGTGTAAATTGGAGCATAGGCTTGCGCAGCCCGGTCATAGGCCGTCCGGGCGGCGTTGTATTCCGGCGAATCCTGAATTTGCTTCTTGCGGGAGGCGTCCGCCACCTTCGCGGCCATTTCCTCGAATTGGGTAAATGCCATTCTGGCTTTTATGTATTCATCCATTGCGGGTTTAAATGCCGTCCGTTTCTTGATGATGACTTCCGCCTCGTCGCCGGGCGGCAAATTTGGCGGCAGGTCTTTCAACTGTTCCTTGAAGAATTCCCCCCAGAAGCGAAGGATGTCAATTTGCTTCTGGAGGTCGGCGTCCCGGCCTTCCATCGCGAAATTAAAAATCTGCATCATGGAATAGTGCAGCCGGCCGCGAACGCCGTCTTGAATGACCAGCAGACAATTTTGCAGGTGCTTGGCGTCGGCTTCCTCGGCTTCCACCACGTCGGCCACGGTCATCGCGGTCAACAAAAGCAAATTGACGCCGGGCAGGAACAGGTTTTGAACTTCGCCCGGGATGTTGGAAAAGTTGAGATACCAAAGATTGACGACTTCCTCCGCCGAATTGGTGAAGCACTCCAGCCGTTTGCGCATTTCGCGCACCGGAACCTTGCCCTGACCGGTTTTGAAATAGGCCACCTCGGTGGACAAGCTGTAGAGTTCGCTCCACATGGCGTTGGTCTTCTCAATGGTCTCGATTTGCTTTTTCCTTTTTTCCTGCGCCAGCCGGCTGAGGAGCTCCTTTTTTTCCTGCTCCAACTGCTTTTGTTCGGCTTCCAATTTCTCATCAATCTTGAAGGCGCGGGAAATGAATGACAGCAACAGCGGAATCAGCAGAGTGGCCAGCAGGGCTTCGTAGCTTTTGGAATCAAAATAATCAACCAATTGTTTCTGCATCGCATAAACCACCAACGCCAGCACGTTCAATCCGAGGACCAGACCGAGCAGAATCCAAATCAAAAGCTTGATCCCGGCTTCGTCCGATGTTTTTGGCAAATAACCTTGGAGGGTCAGCCGCCAGTTTCCGGCCGGTGGTTTTTTCGGATTCGTTTCGTCGCTCATAAATCTCCTGTCTCAAGCCTCGCGGCGATGTTCCGACCGTTTCCCCGCGCCGGCAAGCCATTTCTGGCGTCAAAATAATGGCAGCCGGTTCGCGTCCGATTTACCGCTGCGGAAACTGGATGTAGAGCAGCCAGTAAATCACCACGCCGGTCACGGACACATACAGCCATAGCGGCCAGGTCCAGCGCGCGATTTTTTTGTGGAGTTCAAAGTGCTCTTTTTTTGCGCGCCAGAGCGTGGTGAGAATCAGCGGCACGATGACGACGGCGAGAACGGTGTGCGTGAGCAAAATCGCCAGGTAAATCGGGCGGAACCAGGCGGGATCGGTGAAATGCGTCACCGTTTTCACCAGCGCGTGATAGGTCAGATAGCAGCCGAGAAAAACCACCGACGTTCCAAACGCGGAAACCATGCAGTTGCGGTGCGCGATTTTGTTGCCGCGTTTGATGAAGATGAATCCCAGCGTGAGAAACACCGCGCTCACGCCGTTGAGCGAGGCGTTGACGGCGGGCAGATCGTGGACGGTCATTGCTCGTTCTCCAGTTGCCGGACGGTTTTGACCAACCGTGGCGCGACATCGTTCGTCCAATCCACGCCGTCGCCGCCGGTTTCAAAGCTGCCGCGCAACTGCGCGTGCTTGTCCACGACCACAAAAATGGTGGTGTGAATGAACAGGTCGGCGGAATCCTTTTGCTCCTCGATTTTCACCGGCACGGCGCTCAATTTCAAGCTGCCGCTCGCCAGCGCGGCGATTTCCTTTTTGGTGCCGGTAAGCAATGTCCAGCGGTTGAAATCCGCATTGAAGCGTTCGCCGTATTTTTTCAGCACGGCGGGCGAATCATTTTCCGGGTCGGTGGTAAGCGTGACCAGTTTGGCGGCGCTGTCCGGCGGCAGAAGATTTTGCAGCGAACGCATCTGGCCGGTCATGCGCGGGCAGGGGCCGGCGCAGCGCGTAAAAATGATGTCGGCCACCCAGACGTGATTCGTAAAATCCACGAGCGTGGAAATGTTCCCGTCCTGATTGGTCAGCGTGAAGTCCGCGACCGGGCCGATGACAGGCAATGGCGAGCGATAACTGCGGGTGAAGTCAATGAACCACAGCACGAACGCCAGGCCGATGAAACCGAACAACAGCGTAAACCCGATCCAGAGGGTGCGGGGCGGGCGGGGCGAATTTTCCGTCATAACGTCGGGCAATTATGCACCGAAGAAAATTTGCCGCAAGCCAAGCTCCACGGTGCCGGCTTGCTATGGGCGGCATCTCCCGGTCAGTTTTGAATGCTTTGTCGCTGGAGAAAACGCGGGCGCGGATTGAAAAAAAGATCAGCCGTCGGCGGCGCTGACAGAACGAGGCTGGGCTGCGGACCAATGCACCGGGTCCTGCTGGTAATACCATTTCATTTGTGCATACAGCTCCTGATGCTGTTGCTGCATGGCGTGCGGCCGGCCAAAAAAACATTCCGTCGCCACCGCGAAAAACTCGGCGGGATTGGTGGCCCCGTAATCACGCAAGACGGTGCCCTCGCCGCGTTGCACCTGTGCCCGCAGTTGTTCATATTCCGCCTGCATCACCCGCGACCAGGCGGCATAGCGCGACTTGCGCACCAACCACGATTCACCGCGACCGAGCAGCGGGACGCCGTCAGCCTGGCCATCCTCGAAATCGAGCAGATGAGCGAACTCGTGCCAGACGACATTGTTTCCATTTTCCGGAGTCTGGATGGCACTGCACACCGCATCCCAGGCCACCACCACGGACCCTTCACGCCAGGCTTCGCCAGCGCGCGGCTGATGACTTTCCTCCATGACGCCTGAACCAACGTGCCGGATGGTCGGAGCAAAATAGGTGCTGGGATAAACCAGAACGGTTCGCAGGCTGGGGTAACAATCCGTCTGGCGATGCAGCAGGAGCAGACAGGCATGGGCTGCGATGCTGACCTTGATTTTATCAGTGAGGTTCAGACCACCACACCCTTCAAACTTCTTTCCCGCCAGGAAAATCTGGATGTGCCCTGCCAACTCCGTGCGATCCGGTTCCGGCAGTTGATGGTAAAATGGGCACTGCGTTTCAACGATCAGCCGCCACTCCGGCGGAAACGGAGCGGTCGGCGGTTTTTTTCTTCGTAGTGCTGGCCACATCACTTTAAGCACAGAAGTTGTTGGCAAACTGCTCGCGTGTCGAGTCTGGTTCGGCTTGAACAGCCGGGGCGATGCCTCGACACGCGCCCGGCCACATTTTATCCATTTGGATACTATGACCGAGCTGACCAAGGCCCAACGACGAGTCCTGGATTTTAGCCAGGCCGAACTGCAAGCCGGCCGCCCGGTCCCGACGCTCCGGGAAATAGCAGAACGATTTGGTTTTGCCGGCTATCGCGCAGCGGCCGTTGATCTGGAAGCACTCAAGCGCAAGGGTTTCCTCGAAACCGGTTCCGGCAAGGCACGCGCATTACGGATCATCTCGCCGTCGCAAAAGCTCCACAGCCGGATTATGGACATTCCGGTGTTTGGCTCGATCCCGGCGGGCTTCGCCCAAGACAAAGAGCAGGCGGCTAAAGGCTCGTCTCGGTGGCTGTGGAAAGCATCGGCTTCAAGCCGAAACGGAATCCATTCGCGCTCCGCGTGGGCGAACAAATCCGGGAGGAAGTGGTGACGTGCGGTGTAATCGTTGAGCAACGGACGCATCACCAGATCATCGGCAAGCCGATGAAGTTCCTGACGCTGGCGGATTGGACCGGCATGGTGGAAACGGAATTATTCGCGCAGACCTGCAAAAGCTCTGGGCTGGCGACGCGGCGTTTCATCCGCTGGGTGGCGAAAGCGCAGCGGTGTTGATGTTGGGCTTCAGTCAAAGCCACCACCAGTTCCAAGGCAGTCGGCAGCGAACTCCCTGCTTGCAGGTGCGGCCCGTCGTTGTTTTACATGAGAATTTTACTCATGCAAGAATGTTTGGCACGATTTCAATCGAACAGCCGAACAGCCGGTAGATACACTTGTTTATCTGCACGCCTTGGATAAATTTTGCTGCAAACAAGATCCTGCAAATAATCCATCTACGCATCCTGATATTTGAATCTAAGATAAGCCTACCCCCAAAAGTATAAGTGGACTGTAACCATTGATCTTTGATAACGTCTATCACGTTCGATGAAAACTTGCATGAACATATCAGCCACGATTTGGCCGACAATGTCGGTCGCGAAAGCGACACGTCATAGTTGGTTGATTCAAGGTTGTATGTTTAGCCTTGGACTATCCAAGTCGTATCGCGGGCAGAAACCCGAAACCAATTTGGATAATCTGGAGGTAAGCAGGTAAAGAATCGAATTAGGATTTTCCCTACCCTGCTTACTCCGCGTAAGCAGGGTTTTTTATTTCCCTGAAACTGGCGGTAAATGGCAGCAACGAAAGGTGAACCGACTGTGAACGAAATTAGAATGACGTCTTGATGATGTCCGACAGAACAAAACGAATTCAGGCGCAGGAAAGCCATCGCTTTCCACCGGTGGGGTCTGCCCACAGGTCGCTGATGAGCGCGCCGAGATGGTTTGAAACGCTTTTACATATTAAGGGCTTCGCAGGAGGTGTGCCCCTAAACACCGAAACAGCCGCCGTGAAACCGCGGGTTGGGGTCGAATAGACCACCAAGAGGTGTTTGTTCTTTATTGAAATGGCATGGGCCGGAAGTGCAATGACGCTTCCGGCCCTTTTAATTTCCTCCGGGCCACTGCCGGAACAAGTGCAGTGTGCCTTCAAAGAAAAACTCTCCGTATCCAATGGTAAAGACGGCGCAGCCATAGAATGCGTGTTCAACCGATACCATCAGCAGGGACGAAGTTCGCTGATAAGTCTTCTCGAAGAGCCAGCCGCCAAACCAAGTCAGGATGACGGCGGGCCAGTTGTGAAAGACGACGTGACCAACGCTAAAGGTGGCCGCACTGGCGGCAACCATTCCGACACCCCGGCCAAACAGCGGGCGGTAGCGTTCAAAGAAGAAAGCGCGATAGATCAGTTCTTGCGGGAAGACTGAAATGACCGGATAGGCAAACATGACCAGCAGCCATATCCCTGGATGCCGGCACATCAGCGAAAACAGCGCGGCTGGCTTCATTGCCCAAAGCAGGCAAATCAAACACGGGATTGCGACTGTATAAATGATGACGATTCTGCGCCATTCCAAGCCGGGCACGCGGGTCCGCAGCAAATCACGCATGGTGGTTTTATACTGCCAGCGCAACACCAACCAGCATCCGCCGGCCATCAACAGCAAGAGCGGAATGATCGTGACCGGCAGCCAGCCGACCGCGTAAGCGACCGGCACGCCCACAAACAGCAGGCCGCACTCGACTGCCAGCCATAGTTTTTGAAAGCGATGGGATGTTTCAAAACGGCTCACGGATACGAGCATGTTCGTTGCAGTGTCACCGTGAAAGTCAAAACCATTATTTTATCTGCGGTTGTGATTTAACAGCAGAATGGCTCCTTGCCAGGGAGCACGTCCGGGTGCGATTCCCGGCAACCGCACCAGACCATTTACGATTTCGGATTTACGATTGACGATTCCAAAACAGGCTGCGCGTCAGCACGCGGCAGAGTCTCCAAAACTCCGCTCACTCCGGGCAGCACGGAGGCAGCCTGCCAAATCGTAAATCCAAAATCGCAAATCGTAAATTTATCCGGGGTCGTGGCAGACAAGCAATGCACTTGCTTTGCAAGCAAGCCGATGTGGGAGCATTACCCACCGACTCCACTTTTACAGCGAGGATGGAGAATGGAAAATAGACGATGGCCGATTGCGCCGCCGCCATCCTCTATCCTCCATCTTCAATCCTCGTTTTTTCAGAACTGCGGGAAACTCGACCAATGCACAGAGAGAAGCCTCATAAACTTCTTCAGGTGGGTGTGACTCCCACTCCCGCTACCAGCCTATGCCGACAATGGAGGCGAAGGCTGTCACGTCGAAGCGCGGAGCGCGAAGACGGACCAGATCAAATCGAATACGCTGGCTACGGCTCGGCAAGCCAACTTTCAGGGAAGTGATCCGGCTGCCCGACTGTAAATCGGGCGTCACAAAATATGTGTCGGAAGCGACGAACTGGAGCATTACCAGCATTTCCCACCAGCCTTCGCCCGCGACGCAGGAACGAACGAAGGCTGCCGCGCCGAAGTCCGCCGCGGGCGCAGGCGGGCTTCGTTATCTGCGTTTGCAAGCTTCGGCGCAGTGAACCATTTCGCTCTCGTAGCTGAATAGAAAAGCAACCCGTTGTCTGCGGGAAGACTGTGGGTGCAAGTCCCATCGGGAGCGCCAATTTCAAATCTTACCGCGAGGCTGATTGCCAGGGTTTAGGCGTCGCGTTTCTCCGCTCCGACGTTTCTATTCAAGCGTTCGGAGTCCTCAGCGCGTAGCGCAGCAGCCAACGCACTCGGCTTGGGACCGAGGGATCGCAGGTGCAACTCCTGCCGCGCTGACCA
>ODAK010005578.1_pt1 | contig 12770 bp, 11 predicted proteins | sample 1539591 | NCBI WGS metagenome assembly ODAK01 (sample SAMEA3539303, study PRJEB22396) | soil metagenome | biome: tundra; feature: field; material: soil | place: USA | collected 2010-05 | depth 0.15 m | reverse complement strand
CTTGTTCAATTCCTCGAGGTACAGGTTCTGCCCGCCGAAATGCCGCTGCGCGTAGGCGTAGCAGGCGCCGAGGTCGACATCGAGCCGCTTGGTTGCGCCCCGAAAAAACCCGGGTGTTTTGATGACCAGGTCCTCGCCCGAGGCAAACACCACCTGCTCTGCGCCCTCCGGGGTGCGCCTGGTCGCGAGGCCGCCGGCGACGAACTCCGGATACAGGCGGTCGCGGCATTTCTCCAGATAGCAGCGGTCGGCCATCTGGGCGATGATGTCGGCTGAACCAAGCATGCTGCCAAGCAACCTGTAGATCGGCGAGGGGACGTTGATCTTTCCCACGGGTATCTCGAATCCGGTGAAGTGGATCAACTTGGCGGCGATATCGGCCATGTCCGCCATGCCGATTCCCGGCAGGTAGTCCTTGAGAAAATGCGACCCGCGCGAAACGTGGGTGAGGGTGTACTCGGCGCCGTTCTTGTGCTTGTGGTCTTTCAGCCGGCGCAAGTACCCGACGTCGTGGAACAGGGCCGTGATCACGCCCAGGCGGAACAGGGAATCGCCGAAAGGCTGCATGCCGACGCGGGTGCGCTCGTAGCCGTCGATCAGGCGCGCCATGGCGAGCGTAACGTCCAGGACATGCTGCAGGTCATGATAGGCGGTGTCGCAGGGGCGATACCCCGGGAATTCGCCCCGGTAGAGCCGCGTCAGGTCGCGGAAGGCATGGTCGAGCTGCCGGGTGGGCGCCGACGGGTAGAGATCGAGATAGATGCGGTCTATCTCGCTGTTGACGATCTGCGGATCGGTGGTATTGATCCGCGAGCTGACATCGTAATCGTTGCCGCGATAACCCATTATTGTCTCCGCGCCGTTGAGGCCAGCATACCGGGTCGAGGATGATACCGGCAGTCGATCCTTAATGCGAATGACTATTATTATCCATCATTATGCAAACGCAGGACAATTTTCGCCATTTGGCACAATCTTTTTAACCATTTTCGCAACCAGGCGCAATCGCGCGTCATGTTCGACTGACAGAAACCGGACCGGTTCAAGTCTTGAGAGAGAACGGGCTGAAGTCGGTGTCCCGGTCGTAGTAGTCCTCGTGCTCCGCCCGCTTGAGCGCGTTGACCACCTTGTAGGTAATCGGGGTGAATACCACTTCGACGCCGACCTTGATCAGGAACTGCGACAGCATCACCAGGGGCAGCCTGTCATCGGGGATGATGCCGGTGCCGTAGAAAGCGAGCGGATAGAACAGGGCCGAGTCCACCGCCTCGCCGAAAATGGTCGAGCCTATGGTGCGGGTCCACAGCCATTTGCCCGCGGTGAGGATCTTCATCTTCGCCAGCACGTAGGAGTTGACGAATTCGCCGCAGAAATAGGCGCACATGGAGGCAAGAACGATACGCCAGGTCGAGCCGAAGGCGATCTCGTAGGCCGGCTGGTTGTTCCAGAACGGCGCCGGCGGCAGCGCCACCACCACCGCCGCCATGAACGAAGCGAAGCCGAGACCCGTGAACCCGGCCCAGATTACCTTGCGCGCGCGCGCGTAGCCATAGACTTCGGTGAGGATGTCACCGAACACGTAGGATATGGGGAAGAACAACACGCCGGCGCCGAAGTTGACGACACCCAAATGCGGCAGGGTAAGCTGCGAAATCTTGGCCGGGCCGATCAGGTTGGAGCAGATCAGCACGGTCACAAAGGCGGCCATGACCAGTTCGTAATAGCGGTATTGTCGCGCCTGGCGGACGGGTCGATTCATCGGCAGTCTCGATAATTGGTGCACTATTAAACTCCGTTCGGCGAATGCCGGTCAATTGTTGCCGCGGCCCGCAAACGCGGAGCGATTGAGACGTACGCTGGACACAGGTAACATGCCTTCCATGGAAGCGAAAACCCTGTTCGACAAGCTCTGGGATGAGCACGTCATCGCCGACCTGGGCGACGGCGTCGCGCTGTTGCACGTGGACCGGCATCTGCTGCACGATCTTTCCGGCCGCGGCGCGCTGAAGGAAGTCGAGAAGCGCGGCCTCAAGGTGAGGAATCCGGAACTCGCCTTCGCCGTACCCGACCACGTGGTGTCCTCCGAGCCGGGGCGAACCGGCGGCAATGCCGAGTGGAGCAATCTGCACATCAGCGGTCTGCGCTCGAGTTGCAGCAAATGGGGCATACGCCTGTTCGACGTCAACGACGCCGAACAGGGCATCGTGCACGTGATCGGCCCGGAGCTCGGGCTCACCCAGCCCGGGGTGCTGCTCGTGTGCGGCGACAGCCATACCAGCACCCACGGCGCCCTGGGCGCGCTCGCCTGGGGCATCGGCTCTTCCGAAGTGGTGCACGTGCTCGCGACCCAGACCATCGTGCAGAAGCGGCCGCTGCGGATGCGCGTGAATTTCAGCGGCCGGCTCAAGCCGGGGGTCGAGGCCAAGGATCTGATCCTGTACCTGATCGGTCGCGAGGGCGCCGCCGCGGGCACGGGCTACGCGGTCGAATACGCCGGCCCGGCAATACGTGAGCTGGACATGGAAGGGCGCCTGACGCTGTGCAATCTGTCGATCGAATGGGGCGCGAAAATCGGCATGGTGGCGCCGGACGAGCGCACCTGCGCATGGCTGAAGGGGCGGCCCTATGCGCCCAAGGACGGGGACTGGGACGCCGCCCTGGCTTACTGGAGCACGCTCAAGAGCGACGAGGGTGCGAGCTTTGAGCGCGAAGTCGAAGTCGACGCCAGCCAGGTCGAGCCGCAGATCACCTGGGGCACCAGCCCACAGGACACGATCGCGGTGGACGCGCGCGTGCCCGATCCGGCGGCGGAGCCCGATCCGCAGCGGCGCTGTGCCATGCAGACGGCGCTCGATTATATGGGCCTGGTCGCGGGTGCGGCCATCGCCGGCACGCGCATCGATCGCGTGTTCATCGGCTCCTGCACCAACAGCCGTCTCATCGATTTGCGCCGTGCCGCCGATCTGGTGCGTCGCGCCGGCCGCCGCGTCGCGCCGCACGTGCGCGCCTGGGTGGTGCCGGGGTCGCAGACGATCAAGCGCGAGGCCGAGGCCGAGGGGCTGGACCGCATTTTTCTCGACGCCGGCTTCGAATGGCGCGAGCCGGGCTGCGCGCTTTGCGCCGGCGCCAATGGCGAGTTCATCGCACCGGGCGAGCGCTGCGTTTCCACCTCGAACCGCAATTTCGTCGGCCGCCAGGGGCCGCGTGCGCGCACCCATCTCGCCAGTCCGGTGATGGCCGCAGCAGCGGCGCTGGCCGGCGAAATCACCGATGCGCGCACGTTTTAGCATGGAAAAATTCACCGTACTCAAAGGGGTGGCGGCGCCGCTGATGCTCGCCAACGTCGACACCGACGCCATCATCCGCATGGAGCGCCTGTCCAGGCTGGACCGCGGTGAACTCGGCCGCTGGGCCTTCGAGTCGCTGCGCTATCTGCCCGACGGCAGCGAAAATCCGCAGTTCCTGCTCAACCAGCCACCCTGGCGCAGCGCGACTATCCTGCTTGCGGCGGAAAACTTCGGCTGCGGCAGTTCGCGCGAGACGGCGGTGTGGGCGCTATGGGAATTGGGTGTGCGCTGCGTCATCGCGCCTTCCTTCGGCGACATCTTTTACGGCAACTGCTTCCAGAACGGCCTGCTGCCCGTCCGCCTGCCCGCGGCCGAGGGCGAGGCGATCGCCGCCGAGCTCAGGAGCGGCGGCAGGGAAATTACCGTGGACCTGGTCGAGCAGCAGGTGGTCACGGCCTCGGGCCGGGCGATTCGCTTCGAGATCGAGCCTGGGCGGCGCAAGGCCTTGCTGGAGGGCCTGGACGCAATCGGCGTGACGCTGACTTACGCGGCCGACATCGCTCGCTTCCAGGCGCGCGACCGCATGCGGCGGCCGTGGCTATATCCCCTGAGCGATTGATTGGTTGACGTGGCGGTCGCGCGCCGTCACGCAGACCGGCGCTTCGCCTTTTTCTTCCTCGGTTTCAGCGTGGGGACCAGCACGGTTCCGCGACACTTCTTCGCCCCGCACCAGCATGGCCAGCGCGCCTTCACCGCTTTGGTGATGCGCTCCCCGGCCTCGATATTGTAGTCGTAGGAAAGCTCTTCGCCCGGCCGGATGTCGCGGATGGCGCGGATGAACATGCGCTTGTTTTCCTCGTGGGTATCGCAATTCGGGTCGCAGGAGTGATTGATCCAGCGCGCGATATTGCCCTTCGCGCCGCCATCGATGTTGCAATCGTGTTCGATGCCGAAAATGAACGTATGGTTCAGGCCTTCCATGTCCTCGGGATAGCGGCGCGCGACCTCGGCCTCGCTGATGATCTCGCCCTTGTACTCGCATACGGTTTCGTCTTCATGGATCAGACGGCGGGCGAACACGCCGCGCCCGTGTATGCCGGAGCGGCGCACGACGATGCGCGGTCCCCGGTGTTTTTTTGCTACACTTTTCATGCGCTGACGCTCTTTCGCGCAAAGTGCGCATTGTTGCGTTGTCCTGCGCTACACGCAAGCCTCGCGCGACGGTGCCTGTGCACCTCAAAGCGCGCTATCATCTGCGCTGCGCCGCAGCCGAACCCAACGCCCGGATCAGATGACCTACTTTCACGGCATTTTCCCCTACCTCGTTTCCCCGATCGACGAAACCAGCGGCCGCGTGCGCGAGCGCGTGCTGCGCGATCTGGTCGAGCATTTGATCCAATGCGGCGTGCACGGCCTCTCGCCCCTGGGCAGCACCGGCGAGTTTGCCTATCTTTCCTTCGAGCAGCGCAAGGAGATCGTGCGCATCGTGATCGATGCCGCGGCGGGGCGCGTGCCGGTGCTCGCGGGGGTCGCGGCATTCGCCACCGCCGACGCCATCCGCCAGGCCGAGGCGCACGCGAGGCTGGGCGCAGACGGCCTGATCCTGATCCTGCAGCAGATGTTTCCGCTGCCGCCGCGCGGCATCGAGCGCTACTTTGGCGCCGTCGCCGAGGCCCTGCCGCGGACCTCGATGACGCTCTACACCAACCCCGGCCTGCTCGGCGGCGACATTCCCATGCACGTGCTCGAAGCCTTGTCCCATGTTCCCAACATCGAGTACGTCAAGGACGCCTCGGGCAATACCGGGCGCATCCTCACCATGCTCAACCGCATGGGCGGGCGGATCAAGGTGTTCAGCGCCTCCGCCCACATTCCCCTGCTGGTGCTGAAACTCGGGGGAGTGGGGTGGATGGCCGGTCCCGGATGCGTCATGCCGCGCGAATGCGTGCGCCTCTACGATCTGGCTTGCGCCGGCAAGTGGGACGAGGCGATGGCCGAGCAGCGCCGGCAATGGGCCATCAACGAAGTGTTCACCAAGTACGCGCTCGCGGCATGCATCAAGACCGCGCTGCAGCTGCAGGGTTTCGATGTCGGCGACGCGATCGCGCCGCAGGAAGCGCTCAAGCCCGAGGCGGTGGAAGACATCCGGCACGCGCTGGCGCAGTTGCAATAGCCGCCGCCGCTATTTCATCTGTGCCAGTTTCTCCAGCGCGCTGCCGGTGACTCGCACCAGTTTCCACTCGTGCATGATTGTGGCGCCGAGCGTTTCGTAGAAGAATATCGCCGGCTCGTTCCAGTCGAGCACCGACCATTCGAGCCGGCCGCAATTGCGCTCCGCGGCGATGCGCGCCACCTGCAGCAGCATGGCGCGGCCGAAACCGCGGCGGCGGTGCGCCGGGCGCACGTACAGGTCTTCCAGGTACAGGCCCTTCCTGCCGAGGAAGGTGGAGAAGTTGTGGAAGTACACGGCAAACGCAACGGGCTCCGCCCCGCTGTAGCCGAGCAGCACTTCGGTGTGGCTTTTCGGTCCGAACAGCTCTTCGGCGATAACTTCCTCGGTGGCCACGACGACATGGCTGAGCTGCTCGTATTCGGCCAGGTCGTTGACGAAAGAGAGCACCAGCGGCACGTCCGCGCGCGTGGCCCGGCGAATCGACAGCGCTGGTGTGCTCATTTCGCTTGGTAACCGGATTTCACCGCCTGCGCCAGATCCAGCACGGCAGCGGCGTACAGGCTGGAGCGGTTGTAGCGCGTAAGCACGTAGAAGTTGGTCAGGCCCACCAGGTATGCGTTCGCCTCCCCCGGCGTTTCCAGTTCGATCAGGGCGCAAGGCGCATCCGCCCCGGCCTCGCCGCCGGCGCTCACGCCGCTGACGTTCGCTCCGCTGACGTTTACCCCGAACGCCGCCAGGTCACCCCAGCGGTAAGTCGGCTTAATGCCGGCGTCGACCAGCTTGCGGAAATTTCCTCCCTGCACCTGCGCGGCGAAGGCCACCGGCTGGCCCGTTTCCCAGCCATGCGCTTTCAGAAAATTGGCGACGCTGCCGATGGCGTCGGCGAAGCTGCCGGAGAGGTCCTGCCTGCCATCGCCGTCGAGATCCACCGCGTAGCGGCGGTAGCTGCCGGGCATGAACTGGGGAATGCCGATGGCGCCGGCATACGAACCCTTCAGCGCGAGCGTATCGATGCCGGCGTCGCGCGCGTACAGCAGGTAGTGCTCCAGTTCGCCGCGGAAGAATTCGGCGCGCGGCGGGTAGTCGAAGGCAAGGGTGGAGAGGGCATCGATGACGCGATAGCTGCCGGTGTTGCGTCCGTACACCGTTTCCACGCCGATGATGGCGACGATGATTTCTTCGGGCACGCCATAGAGTTCGGTGGCGCGCGCGAGCGCCTCGCGGTGCCGCTCGCGGAATTCGACGCCGGCCTGGATGCGTTGCGGCGTGAGGAACAGCGCGCGATAGGCCCGCCAGGACTGGGCGCGCGGTTCGATCGGCGGGGTGATGGCCTTGATGATGGCGGGCTGGAAGCGCGCTCTGGAGAACAGTGTGCGCAATTCCTTCCTGACGAAGCCGTGCTTGTGCGCCATCTCGGCGATGAACTGGCGCACATCTTCGCGCTCGGCGTAGCGCGCGGCAGCGGCGGTGACGGTAATAGAGGACGACAGCGCCAAGGCGAGCAGCACGGTCAGGAGGCGCGCTGGCCGGCTCATACGCTGAACGCCCGCACCAGCATGCGCAACTCGGCGAGCATGCGCGGGTCTGCCCGTTCGCCATAGCGCAGCGCGATGTAGTGCTCGCCGATGGCGCGTATGCGCCCGGCCTCGCCCGGGTAGCGCTCGGCCGCGCGCGCGACGAAATCGGCCGGACCTTCATGCGCGGCGCGCGGGCTGCCTTTTTTTCCGAGCTTGGCGCAGAATCTGAGCCACAGGCGCTGCACCGGATCGCTGGTGCGTATGCGCCGCAGCAGCCACGCGGTGAGGACCGCGAGCAGTCCGCCTACGCCCCAGAACAGCGTCAGCGCCATGTTCTCCCAGCTCGGCTCGCTCATGCCGAAGCTGGTCAGGAATTCGCGCTGTCGTTGCGGGTTGTAGCCCAGCACCAGTTGGTTCCATTTGTTGGCGAGCGCATCCCAGTTGTAGCGCACCTCGCGCAGCCAGATGAGGCTGGTGCGCGCCATGAGCGGCAGCGGGTCGGTCGCTGGCACCGCTGCGGCAATGCCGGATTCAACCCGTACCGGCGAGGCGGCGGCGGTAGGATCGAAGCGCACCCAGCCGCGGCCCTTGAGCCACACTTCAGCCCAGGCGTGGGCGTCGGACTGGCGCACGATCATGTACCCATCCACCGGATTGATGTCGCCGCCTTGATAGCCGGTCACGACCCGGGCCGGCACGCCGGCTGCGCGCATCAGAAACACGAAGCTCGAAGCGTAGTGCTCGCAAAAACCGCTCTTGCTGCCGAACAGGAACTCGTCCACCGAATCGCGCCCGAGCAGGGGCGGCTCCAGCGTGTAGACAAAACCCTGCTCGCGGAAATAGCTCAAGGCCTTCTGGGCGATGGCCGCGTCGGTCGCGAGGCTTGTCGCCCATTCCTGCGCCAGCGCGCGCGCCCTGGGATTGAAACCCAGCGGCAGTTGCAGTCCCGGCTTGAGTTCGTCGGCATCGCCGGCGTCGCGCGTCGTGAAATTGGTGTAGGAACGCATGTCATAGCGCACGCGGTTGCGCACCGGCGTGCGCGAAAGCAGGATGTAGTCGGTGGTGACGCTCGCGTTGGGCGGTACTTTCGCCGCCAGCTCGAGCGCAAACAGCCAATTGTGATTGTGCGGCTCCAGCGTAACCTCGTAATCGTAAGGACTGCCGATGGCCTCGAACTTGAGTTGCCCGAAAGGACGGACATCGCCCGGCCGCCAGGTGCGGCCGTCGAAGCGCCAGAACACCGGCCCGCGCCAGTACAGCTGCGGCTTGGGCGGCGCCTCCTTTTGGAACTTGACGCGAAAGGCGATGGCGTCGGACTGCGACAGCCGGCTGATCAGGCCGGGCGACATCGAGTCCGACAGTCCGGTGACGCCGCTGTAGGCATCCTGCGGCAGCCCCCATAGCGGGCCCTGGACCCGCGGGAACAGGAAAAACAGGATCAGCATCACCGGCCCCGCCTGCGCCAGCAGCACACCTGCGGTCTTCAGGTTGGCGCGCAGTGCGCGCCCGGGTGCGGCGAAGTGCACCAGGCTGGCGGTATTGACCAGCACCGAGGCGAGCATCAGTCCCGCCGTGGGCAGCGTTTGCGAATAGAAAAAATTCGTGAGCGCGAGAAAGTAGGCGAGCAGGATCAGCACAATGGCGTCGCGCTGATCGTGCAGCTCGAGCAGCTTGAACGACAGGAACAGCACCAGCAGCGCCACGCCGGAATCGCGTCCGAAAATGGTGCGGTAGGTAAAATAAACGCCGAACACGCCGCCGACGACGAACAAGGTCAGCAGCCATTTCTTCGGCAGTACGCGCTCGCCCAGGCCCAGATAGACGCGCCAGGCGAGGAGTATCAGCGCGATCAGATTGAGCCACCAGGGCAGGCGCGGCATATGCGGCGCGGCCACCAGCGCCAGGCCGGCGAGCAGCCAGAACAGATGACGCAACTGCAACCGTGTGCCTGGGTTAGAGCGCATATAAGGCAAGCTCGCGCAGGCAGGCGAGGCGGTGCGACTCGCCTGCGTCGGGCGCCAGCTCCAGCCCGGGCAGGCGCAGACCGTAACGCAATCCGTCCTGATCGGCGGCGAGCACCCAGCGCGTCAGGCGCGACAGTTTTGACTCCAGGTCCAAATTGGCGGGAAGCTGGTCCCAGGCTAGCCACAATTCGGCGGCGGCGCGGCCGCTGAACACCTTGGTCTGCAGCCCCTGCCCCCTGGCGACGGCTTTCCAGTTTATGTGCCGCGGCGAATCGCTCGCCTGGTACGGCCGCAACCCGGCGAAGTCGTCGCTGCCGCCGCCGGCGACGCGCTTCTCGCCGCTACCTCCGGATGGTTCGGGCAGCGGCAGGAGACCGTCGTCGGGTTTGGGATAGACGAGACAGCGCATGTCCGGCTGGATGTAGCTCCAGGCGCGCAACAGGCCGACGGGAAAGCGCGTGTCCACGGTAATGCGTCCGGGCGCGAGCCAGCCGCGCTTTTGCGCAGCGACCGGGACACTTACCGTGGCGCCGCGCCCGGACGGGACGTCGCACTGCGTCGCCTTGCCCTGATGCCACAGCGCGATGGAGCAGCGGTCATAGCCAGAGCGGTTTTCGACGAATAGTTCGAACCAGGCGGTCTCGCCCGCGAACACCGGGTCCACGCGGCCGGGGGTGATATGCAAGTGCACCAGGTTGCGGAAAGTATGCAGGATCGCCACCAGCGCCATGCTCGCGAGCAGGAAGGTGAGGATGTAGCCGAGGGAAAGGTTGTAGTTGATCGAGCCGATCAGCATCACCACGAGCGCCAGCGCAAAGGCGAGGCCGGGGCGCGTCGGCAGGATGTAGACGCGCTTCTGCAGCAGAAAGATCGTGCCCGGCTCGGGCTGCCGCGGACCGAAGAATGCGTTGTAGAGCTGGGAGCGGCTCAGGATTTTTTCGAACATCGCGCCAGCGTGATTTTCGTGGTTGACGTGTTTCAGGGGATCGGCACGGCCTCGATCAGGGCCGCGGTGACCTCGGAGGAGCGCTTGCGCGCGCCTTCGTGCGCGGGCGCGAGGCGGTGACCGGCCACGCCGGGCAGGATCGCCTGCACGTCTTCAGGCAGCACCTTGTCCCGGCCTTCGAGCATGGCCCAGGCCTTGGCCGCGTGCAGCAGTCCGAGCGCCGCGCGCGGCGACAGGCCGTTGGTGAACTCGGGCGCGCGCCGCGTGTGCTCGACGATGGCCTGAATATAGTCGAGCAAGGCCGCCGCCGCGTGCACCTGACTGGCGTTGGCTTGCAGTTCGAGCAGTTCACCCGGCGCGAGACAGGGCTCGAGCGTGGCCACCAGGCTGCGCCGCTCGACGCCCTGCAGCAGGGCGCGCTCGGCCTCGCGATCGGGATAGCCGAGTTCGATGCGCATGAGGAAGCGGTCGAGCTGCGATTCCGGCAGCGGGAAGGTGCCGACCTGGTGCGAGGGGTTCTGCGTGGCCACGACGAAAAACGGCTCGGGCAGGGGACGGGTCTCGCCCTCTGCCGTGACCTGGTGCTCTTCCATGGCCTCGAGCAGCGCGCTCTGCGTCTTGGGCGTGGCGCGGTTGACCTCGTCGGCGAGGATCAGCTGCGAGCAAATCGGCCCGGGATGGAACTTGAATGCGCCGCTGTCGCGATCGAATACCGACACGCCGATGATGTCCGCGGGCAGGAGGTCGCTGGTGAACGAGATGCGCTGGAAGTTCAGACCCAGGAGTTTTGCCAGCGTGTGCGCGAGCGTGGTCTTGCCCACCCCGGGCAGATCCTCGATCAAGAGGTGTCCGCGCGCCAGCAGGCAGGCCACGGCGAGGCGGATTTGCCGCTCCTTGCCGAGGATGATATTGCCTGCCTCGGCGATGACGCGATGGACGGACGTGTCGCGCACGGCGAATTTTGTTTCAGCGTGTAGCAGCAATCGGGTTCTCCGCAGGGTTTTCCATCGTAATTCCTGGGACAGACCACGTTTTCCGTTCCTGCAACCAGTGGTGAAGTCCAGGGACAGACCACGTTTTCCGTTCGTTCACTGGGTCAACTCGCGGTTGCAGGACCGGAAAACGTGGTCGGTCCCTGATTCATTCCAGAACGGAAAACGTGGTCTGTCCCTGGTTCATTCGTCATCTTACGTGGATTTCGGCTAATATTCATTAATATCACTGCTAGCACGACGGTACATGGCCACCGCTTTTATCACTCACCCGCACTGCCGCAAGCACGACATGGGCGCCTACCATCCGGAGAGCCCCGAGCGGCTGGGTGCGATCGATGATCAGCTGATTGCCTCCGGCATCGGACAGCACCTGACGCATCATGAGGCGCCGGCGGCCAAAGTGAGCAGCCTGGCGCGGGTGCATTCGATGGAATACATCAGCCATATCCGCAGCAGCGCGCCGGCGAGCGGCACCGTCCATCTGGACCCGGACACCGCCATGAATCCGCATACCTGGGACGCCGCGCTGCACGCGGCCGGCGCTGCGGTGCTCGCCGTCGACCTGGTGCTGACAAGACAGGCGGACAATGCATTTTGCAGCGTGCGCCCGCCGGGGCACCATGCGACGCGCAACCGCGCCATGGGCTTCTGCCTGTTCAATAATGTCGCCATCGCCGCCAGGCATGCGCTCGAGCAGCATGGGCTCGAGCGCGTCGCCATCGTCGATTTCGACGTGCACCATGGCAACGGCACCGAAGATATTTTTCGCGACGATGCGCGCGTGCTGATGGTGAGCACGTTCCAGCATCCTTTCTATCCCTACAGCGGCACCGAGGATCCGACGCCGAACATGGTCAACGTGCCATTGCCGGCCGGCGCCGGCAGCCAGGCATTCCGCGAGGCCGTGACCTGGGCATGGCTGCCGGCGCTGGAAGCGTTTCGGCCGCAGATGCTGTTTTTCTCCGCCGGCTTCGACGCCCACGTCGAGGACGACATGGCTATGCTGCGGCTGGTGGACGCGGACTATGCCTGGGTCACGCAGGCGATCAAGGCGATAGCGGACAAATACGCCGAAGGGCGCATCGTGTCGGTGTTGGAGGGAGGCTACAACCTGTCGGCGCTGGCGCGCAGCGTGGTCGCCCATATCAAGGTGCTGGGCGGGCTGTAATAGGTCCGCCCGGGCGCTGCGCGCGGCCGATCGTCAGCCATTGTTTAAGGACCGCCCGCGCGCTACGCGCCCTTGCGCGGGCTGCTTCAATGCTCGTGCCTCCGATGCGCGCCGTTGCTGCTCGCGGCGGGCGTGTCTTTCATTCTTAGCGCGTTTGGGCGCGGCTGCTAAGCCTTGGCAATTCGAAGCCTTGCTCTACCGTGGCGACACCGTTGAGATACCAGGGCTCGCACGAGCCGTGGTAGGAACTCGTGCTGAGCTTGCCGAAGGCGGCGTCCGGGTCGCGATGCACCGAGGTGTCGAAATGCCAGGAATTGAGCGCGCGGTAGCGCACGCATAGCGTCTCCCCTCCCTTGAGTCCCCATTTCTCGCAGCCGTTCACCGTAGTAACCACCACGCTCGACGCCAGATCCTGCACGAAATGCACCGCGCGGCTCGTCCTGTAGTAGCGCAGGCTCTTGCTACCCGCCTGCTTGCTCGAGACTGCGCGGGCTTTGCCAGATCCCGGATCGATGGCCTCGATCACCAGCAGCATGTCGAAGTGATCGCCCTCGACCAGGCTCCGCAGCAGGCTGCGCGGCACGCCGGTGATGTGGAATTCGCAAATCAGGTCCTTGGCTTCGATCAGATCGTCCAGGGCGTCATGGGCAAACAGGGACTCCGACGCGGCGATCGCGGTCAGGAAAACGGCTGCGGTGAGGCGGGTTCTCATGCGCGTGC
>ODAK010005577.1_pt1 | contig 12770 bp, 9 predicted proteins | sample 1539591 | NCBI WGS metagenome assembly ODAK01 (sample SAMEA3539303, study PRJEB22396) | soil metagenome | biome: tundra; feature: field; material: soil | place: USA | collected 2010-05 | depth 0.15 m | reverse complement strand
GTTGGCGTCGTACACGGCGTTTCGATTGAGGTCGAAGCCGGTCCCGTGATACTGATTGGTGCCATTCTTGGTGACAAAGCTTTCGAATCCCGCCGTCGTGCGTCCGAACTCCGCTGAAGGAGTAGATGTTGTTACCTTGAACTCCTGCAAGGCCTCGACCGACGGTGAGGTCTCGTCGAACGAGGAACCGTTCTCGCTTCGGGTGATGCTGGCGCCGTCCAGCAGCACCTCAGCGCCGTAGTCTTGTCCGCCGCCGAGCTTGCCGAAGAAGACGCCGTTCGCGTTCAGGCCCTGTGCTCCGCCGGCGCCGGGGCCGGTTGTGCCTGGTACCAGGAAGACGAAGTTCTCTGCTGACCGGAACTGGCTGACGCCGCCCAGCGCCAAAGGCAGTTCCACGATCTGTTCTGCTGTAACAGTTCCGCCGATGTCGGAGGATTCAGTCTCAATGCGAGCGCCGCTGGCGTCCACCGTCACCGTGTCGGTGACTGCGCCTGGCTTGAGCGTCACATTCAGCGAGGCAGTGCTGTTGATCTGTACGCGGACGCCCGTACTGGTTGTGGTGCCGAAGCCTGCTGCCGTCACCGTCACGGTGTAGGCGCCGATGGGCAGATCGGGAAAGCGGTAGGAGCCTGCGGAGGTCGATTTGGTTTCGTTCTTGCCTCCGGTAGCCTCGTTGGTCGCGCTGATGCTGGCGCCGGATATCACCGCACCGGTTGAATCACTCACGCTGCCGGCAAGTTCCCCACGGGTGGACTGAGCGTGAGCGCTGCCGGCGAAGGATCCCACCACCAGAAGCAGCAACACGGGCACGGACAGCCATTTCTTAATGGACTCTGGCATTTGAAGTTCTCCTGTAAAGAGTTGCATTTGCGTAAATCAAAGTCCCTCTTTGGGGACTTTTATGAAACCGGTTACATTATTAGGACCTATATGGTCTTGGTTCAATCTCAGTATATGGTCTTGGTTCAATCTCAGTATATGGTCTTGGTTCAATCTCAGGAAGCTATCTAACCTTTGCGAGGAATGTCAACAAAAATATTTCAACAGGCTCATTTGCTGCAATATTGCCCTCCCGCGCACGTCTTATCTGGCTCAATCGCGCTTCGGTGCTGCCGAGTCATGAGCCAGCCGGGCGGCTGCGTCGAACTCTGTCTTTGCCTCCTGCTCGCGTCCAAGGTGCCGGTACGCCTGGCCAAGGAGGAAGTGCAGGTTTGATTTTTGTGGATCGAGACGCGTGGCTGTTTCCAGATACTTCTGGGCTTCGAGAAAGTCGCCCTGTTGCATGTAAAGCTGACCTAACTGTTCGTGAATCCGCGGATCCTGCGGTGCGATTGCCAGGGCGCGCAGCAGCAGCGGCTGAGCCTCTGCGAGCTCTGCTCGATGCACCAGCACGATCGCCAGGTTCAGGAGTGGCTGCTCGCTGACCTTCTCGGGCAAGCCAGCATCCTGCCAGGCAATCGCTTGCCGATACGCAACCACCGCATCTTCTGTGCGATTCAGGCCCTCATAAGCGAGTCCCAGATTGTTCTCTGCCTTGACGCTTCCCGGAGCCAGAACGAGAGAGTGCTTGAAGCAATCGGCGGCATCGCCAAACCGCTGTTCCGTGTAACGAAGTCTGCCGAGGCTATACCAGCCATCCGGGTCTGCATCGCTCATCTGTATGGAGCGCAAAATCCATTTCTCGGCGTCGGAGTAATCGCCTAGGAGGACATAGTCTTGTCCGACTTCCCGCAGTTGTTCGGCGGTCGGAGTCTGTAGCGCCGCCGCGCGGGTGTACTCCTCCAGAGAATCCTTCGGATCGTTCTGCCGCAGCAGAGCATAGGCCAGAAGGTACAGGGCCTCGCCTGACCTTGGGTCCGTCACCAGATAGGCACGGAGCGACCTTTCCGCCTCCTTGAAATTGCCCGCCGCCATGAGCTTCCGCTGCTCTGCCAGTAGCATTGGCGAGTTCGCGGGCGCCGGTATCGCACTAAGATCCGAAAGCCTGGGCTGTTGCGCGCCGGCCATAGGAGCGGCGGCGAGCATGAGCATCGCGACTATCGGCTTCACGCCGGGCCAGACACGCTTCCTTGCAGGTCCATCTGCCGCACTCAATGGGCGCCGGCCTTGCCCGGGACACTCTGCGAAGCGGAAGGCTCGTCGATCTTGACGATGCGGTCTCCTGCGACATCGGTGAGGGTCTGCCGAATGCCGCTCGGCCATCGGATCTCGATGGAGCGAGCGACCGAGTCCGAGTCCAGGCCGAAGTGTGCACGCTTGTCGTTGGAAGAGAGGTAGCTTCCGGCCGTCGAGACTGTCCAGTACTGCGCCCCGTGGGAAGTGACAACCTTCACCTCCGCGCCCACCGCGTCACGGTTGCTCTTGTGACCTACCAGCAAAAGCGTCAGCCAGTGGTTCCGCGTCGCCGTCTCATTGCGGAGAACGTAGGCGGGGCCGCCGTTTGTGGTGACCACCGCATCGAGCCGCCCATCGTTGTCCAGATCCCCTACAGCCATGCCACGACCGACCCAACGCTGCGTGAACACATCGCCGGATTGTGCCGAGACGTCCACAAAGGTACCGTTGCCCATATTCCGCGCCAGCAGCAGCGGCTCCTTGTAGTGGAGCTGCGGATAATTCAATTCGACGGTATCCAGATCGTGGCCTTGCGCAATCAGCAGGTCTTTGAGGCCGTCGTTGTCATAGTCGAGAAAGTGGATTCCCCATCCGGAATGCAGGAGAGTCATCGATGCAAGGCCCGAAACATACGTGTCATACGTGAACGAGCCGTCGCCATTGTTGCGGTACAGCGCATACTTCTGGTTCGCGAGGTTCGTGATGACCAGGTCCGGCAAACCGTCGTTGTCGAAGTCCTGGAAGTCGATCCCCATGCCCGCATAGGTGCGGCCATCGCCATCTACAGCGATCTCCGCGGTCAGGCCCGTCTCCTCGAAGGTGCCATCTCCCTTGTTGTGGTACAGAAACTCCGGCATGGAGTCGTTGGCTATTGCCAGATCAATCCTCCCGTCGCGGTCGAAGTCGGCGATAGCTATCCCCAACCCTTTACCCGGGATGCCCAGGCCGATCTTGTTCGCCACTTCAGTAAACGTCCCGTCGCCGTTGTTGTGGTACACCAGCGGAGCGATCGCCGGGAAAATGTCGGGGTGACAGTAAGCGCGATAGCCTTCGCGATGCTCGCCGCACCACACATCGTTGAAATTCCAGCGAACATAGCGCAGTACGACCAGATCGAGCAGACCGTCATTGTCCAGATCGACCCAGGCCGCGCTGGTCGACCACGAGTTCCCCGGCGTCTTGTCACCGCCAGTCCCAGAACGCTCGGTCACGTCGGTGAACGTGCCGTTACCGTTGTTATGGTAAAGGTGGTTCCCGCCGTAGCCGGTCACGTACAGATCTTCGTAACCGTCGTTGTCGTAGTCGCCGACGGCCACTCCCATCCCGTATCCAACGCCCTTCAATCCGGCCTTCTCAGTCACATCCTCGAACGTGCCGTCCTTGCGTTGGCGATACAGCCTGTTCCAGTCTTTTGGTGAGCGTTTCTCGGGAATCGCGTCCTTCGCCATCGGATCGTCCAAGGGAGCGCCGTTGACGAGGAATATGTCCAGCAGACCGTCGTTGTCGTAGTCGAAAACGGCGACGCCCGAGCCCATCGTCTCCAATAAATACTTATGGCTGGTGTGCGAAGCCACGCCGGTGAAGCGCACGCCGCTGGCGGATGTCACATCTTCAAATTTTCCGGGGACAATCGGAGCCTTTACCACGGGCGGAGTAACGGCAGCAGCCGCGGCGTCCTGCGCGAAAGAATTCGAATTGGCCAGACCTGCCACCAGGGCGGCTAGACTGATCAGGCGCACTCGGGTCATTGCGCTGCACCCGCAACGGCTGCCGGGGGCGGCGTTCCGCGCCCGGTCAACTCGCGAATCAGGTCAACTTCACGCTGGCGATAGGGCGTATCGTCCTGCCGGAACACCTCGTGAAACCACACCGCCGGCTGCGTCAGTACGTAAGGCCGCTGCCACGAATCCCACGGCAGATAGGTTTGGGTCTTACCGGCCACAAATCCCCAGTTGATCGCGGCGACGTGGTATTGCTTCGCAATTGGGAGAATGGTGTCGAAGGTGCTGCCGTTGCCGCGGGCCATGTATTCCGTGCAAAAGACCGGTCGATGCAAGGACAGTAAACCCTTGATGCGTGCCTCGAAGACTTCGGGCCAGTCGTAGCTGTGAAACGAGATGACGTCCGACTCCGCAAGTTGAATCTTCGTCGTCGCACTTTCGGCTTCCGGATGCATCCAGTCACCAGTCCACACACCGCTGGTGAGCGGTTGCACCGGATGCATCGAGCGGGCCCACGCGAATGCCTTCGGCAGCAGCTCATCCACACGCGTTACCTTGGCGGCGACGTCTTTCTCACGATCGCCGCCGCGATTGTCCGGCTCGTTCCAGACATCCCACCCGAGGATGCGATTGTCCTTCGCGAACGCGCCGACGACACCCTGCACATAAGACTTCAACTGGGGTTCGTAAGCAGGATCGAGCAGACGCTGCTTGCCCGGGCTCTGCACCCAACCAGAATTGTGGACTCCGGGAATGGGTGGGTGTTGAGGGCCGAGATGCGGATCGGTCTCCCAGCACGAGTCGAACAGTACGAGCAGCGGCCGGATGTGATGTTTGGCCGCGATGTTCAGGAACGTGTCCAGACGCTGTCTGAATCCTTCGGGATCCTGCGCCCAGAGCTGGTCCTGGAGAAACACGCGCATCGTGTTCATCCCGATGGATTCCGCCATCCCCAGTTCCTTGTCGTTCAATGCCGGATTGAATGTTGCCGCCTGAAACATCTCCAATTGATTGATCGCGTCCGAAGGCACGAAGTTGGCTCCGACCAGCCAGGGCTGTTGCGCGTACCAGGTGTTGGCCTTTTCCTGGGACCACCGATCGGATGCGGTCTGCGCATGGCAGACCGTCGTAGTCAGGGCCAAAACCAGGACGGACAGAAATCTGTTTTTCAACGGGCGCGCTCCTTGGGGTGCTGTCCAGAATGCACTATACGGCACAGGATGTGCAACCGATTACATCGCGCCCAAAATGCCTCGCCGGCTAGACACTCGACCGTTTACGGGGTGTGCGGGCCTGGACGCTGCCCGCAGGTGCTTGCGCGGTGGAACGGCGGACAATCAGCCACGGCCGGATCACATGTTCCAACTTGAGCCCGGACATACTTGCGACGCCGTCGCGGTCGCGGAAAAGACTCCGGAATGCGGTCGCCGCGAGTTCGCGACGAGGTACGTGCAACGTAGTCAGTGAAGGCTGCGTGTATGCGCTGAGTTCGATGTCGTCGAAACCGATGATGGAGATGTCCTCCGGAATCCGCAGGCCCGCCTCATGGATCGCGCCAATCGCGCCAATCGCCGTCAGGTCGTTTGAAGCCAGCACAGCTGTGGGTCGCTCGCTTGCCATCAGAATCCGTTGCATCGCGGCATGACCGCCTTCCACACGATGATCGCCCTCCTGCACCATGTGCGGTTGCCTCGCCAACCCGTTCTTCCGAAGAGACTTTGTGAATGCCTCTGCCCGGACCTGCGCGGAACTCAGTGCCAGAGGTCCACTGATGAACGCAATGCGCTGATGACCGAAATCGAACAGGTGCTGCATGGCTTGCTTCACACCGGCTGCGTAGTCGACGCGTACCGTACTCACGCCCTTAACTCCCTTTCGGGTGTCCATGAAGACCGTGGGAATCTGGCGATTGCTGAACGTATGGATCAGCCGATCCTCCATCTCCGAGGTCATGATCGCGACGCCATCGACCTTGCGCTGCAACATGCGGATTACGCAGGCTTCCATGCGCTTTGGATCGTAGTCGGTGTTTGCGATCAACACATCCTGACCGTGCTCGACGGCGATGTCCTCGAAGGCCTTCACCAACTCCGGGAAGTAAGGATTAGTGATATCCGAGATGATGAGACCGTATAGGCCGCTCCGCCCGGACCCCAGCGTTCGTGCGCTGATGTCCGGGTAGAAGTCCAGTGTCTGGATCGCTTCGCGCACGCGCTCCGCGGTTTCGGGACTGACATTCGCCGTGCCGTTGATGACTCGCGACACCGTTGCGGTGGAAACTCGCGCCCGTTCTGCAACCGCAGTGATGTTCATACTCCTATAAATCCTGAAATTTAGGATTTTGGCAAGCGGAAGTATGTCACAGGGAGGTCGGCCGGTACGACTTTCGTTACTCCTCGCCAAGCGTGGCGACTGGCCAGCCGTCCCGCCAGACGAGGCTGGAGATCTGCAGCGCGGGTCTGCCGGTGGTCGCGTCGTACGCATGGAAGACGATCAGGTCGCTTCCATCAGCCTGATGCAGGATCGACTCGCCCCCGGGCCCAAGCCAACGCTGATTGGGCCCGAGTAGAAGAGTTCCGCCGCCCTGAAGCAGCGGGATTCCCGCCTTGTCCAAGTATGGTCCGGTGACGGACTTCGAGCGCCCTACCATGGTCCGGTAGTTGCTCCTGGTGCCGCGGCAGCACAGGTCGAACGAGACAAACAGATAGTAGAAGCCGTGGTGCGAGACGATGAATGGCGCCTCGATCGCCTGCCAGTCGGGAGGCAGCGTCGGATGCTCCGGATCGAACTTCTGCGGTGCAGGATGTTCCGGTCGTAAGCGGGTTGCCAGGGAGTATAGCTTGCTGTCGCTCTTCGAAAGCATTCCCGTAACCGCGTCGAGCGCGCGCATTTTGATTCCACCCCAGAAGCTGCCGAACGAGAGCCAGGCGTGGTGATGCGCATCTTCTATGTAGTTCGGATCGATCGCATTGAAATCGTCTTCGGCCTTCGACTCCAGCACCAGACCATGGTCCACCCACTTGTAATCTGGACTCTTGAAGTCGAGCGTCTTGTTGGTGGCGAGCGCAATGCCGGAGGTGTTTTTTCCAAAGAGCGAGTAGGCGTAGTAAAGGCGGTACTCGCCGTGCTCAAGGGAGATGTCTGGAGCCCACAGATCCGTGGTGCCGGGGCTTCGCTCGTGGATCCATTGCGGTATGGCGTCGAACACATGCCCGCACATTCGCCAATGTTCCAGATCTTCAGAGCAGCGGACTGCGAACTGTCCTCCGCCGGGGGCCTTGCCGGTCGCAAAGACGTAGTACGTTGCGCCGTCCTTGGCGATCGAAGGATCGTGAGTGAATGGGTAGTCGCCCTGAAGGTGATAGACGCGGGGCGCCTGCGCCGTGACGCCCGCCCCCAGCGCGAGCAAAGCGAATGGCAGAAGGCGTGAAATGATTTTGCCGAGCGGCCGATGCATGGACAGCCTCCAGAACCAACTAGTTTTTCGAATCCGGTACACTTGCCGCGGTTGCGGGCTTCGCAACCTTCTTCTTTTTCGCCGCCAGATACTCGACCAACTGCTTGACCTCATCGTCGCTGAGCGCATTGCCGAATGCGGGCATCTGCTTGCCCCCGTTGTGAATCTGCCGCGCGATCTCCGGCTTGTGCAGGGCTCTTCCCACTCCGCTCAGACTGGGAGCCCGCTCGGTGCCGATACCGTCGACGCCGTGGCAGTGCTCGCATCCCTTTTGATGAAACAACGCGGCACCTTGGCGGCGCATGGCCTTCGAAGCAGCATGCGCCGCTGCTGGGGGAAAGAAATTGATCGATCCGAACACTAAACATATCGCCACAAAGACCAAAAGCAACCGGCCGATAGCACTGCGGACGGACGCGCGGCCAAACTTCATCGCGTTTGGGCACCAGCGACATGACCTTGGTCCGCCGATGTGTCCGTTTTTACTGAATCGAGTTCATGCGCGTGCCACGGCACGCTTTCGTTGGCCAACTCCGTATGATTTCGCAGGAATTCCAGAGCATAGGTGCCGGCTGTGGGATCGTCCTTCTGGTCCGCAAATCGTGCAGCTTCCACTGCCGCCTTCTCCTTGTTCCCCAGGCGGCGGTACAGGATCGACAGGTTGTAATGCGCCGCAAGGTCGTCCGGATCGTTGCTCTGCAGCGCTTCATACTCGGTCAGCGCCTGCGGATACTTATGTTGTTGGTAGAAAGTGAAGCCAAGTTCACGGTGTGCATCGCGCGACAGTGGGAAACTCTTCAGTACGAGTTGCAGATCATGGATTGCCAGATCGAGATTGCCCTCGTTACGCTCAACCAGCGCACGATAGTAGAGTGCCCGCGAGTTATCAGGCGACAATCGCAGCGCCTGTTCCAGATGCGGCCGGGCGTCCCCATAACGTTCCCATTGGATCTCGACGATGGCCATGTTGGTGTACGCATCCACATAGTCGGGACGAAGTTGCGAGACGTGATGAAACGCGTCAAGCGAAGCGGCGTACTGCTGGGCATCGAGCAATGCGATGCCGTAATTATTCCAGCGCATCCACTCCTTGTTCTCGCTATCGGTGGGCGGAGAAGCAGGATTTTCTCCAACCCGGATCGTACGGCTCGCCGAGGCCATATCGACCACGGGCTCTTCGTAATGCTTGGCCATGCCGAAGTCCATGAAGTGCTGGTCGAAGCGCTTGTACTTCACGGTAGCGGTGACCGTCACCGAGTCCGTCGCGCCGGCAGGCATCGTGAAGGTGTAGCGCACCACTTGAGATCGTCCCGACTGGATCGTGTTGTTATAAGCCACGACTCGGTTGTCCCAGACTTGGTGTAGATCGTTGAGCGTACCCTTTGAGTTGATTAGACGATTGGTGAAACTGTGCGCGCGGTCGTCGAGATCACCGCCAGGTTTCAGGAATCCGCTCTCGCTCAAGATCTTGCCGGTAGCGTCTTTGACTGTGAAACTCACCCAGGATTCGTACATATCGCGCTGCTCAGGCACATGACTGTGCGCGATGCCCTTGTTCTGAATCACAACATCGGCCGTGAGACGCTCACCGGGCGCTACGCTATAAGCCACCAGGCCAAGCGGCGCGGAGACCGTCTGCGGCACCGAGGTATCACTCGCATCGCCGTGTTCCAGTGCAAAGAGGTCCACATTGAACACGTTGTTCTGCAGGAACTGCACGATCCGCCTCGCCTGCTCATCGAAGCCGTAGAACTTCGGGATAATCGTATTCGCACCCAGCCAGCGATGGGACGCTAACTGGCCCTTCTTCGCTCCCGGGTCCGGAGATTCAAGCGCTTCGCGTTGCATGTGACACGTCTGGCAAGTAGAAACCGAATCTTTGACATAGAAGGGCAAAGGCGATTGCTTCGAGAAGGCAGAACCCTGCCACTCGTCGTAGAGCGAGATAGCGCGTTGCCACTTGTAGTCGTTCAGCGAACGCGGCAGCGCGGCCTTGTGGCAGGAGCTACAGAACTCTGAAGTGCGATAGAAGTCCTTCATCACCGCTTTGCTGTGGCGATCGAGATTAGCCAAAATCTCCGCATCGCTGACGGAGTGGGTTACTGGCTTGCCCTCTTCGTCCACCAGAACCGCGGGAATGCCCATCACGTAACTTCCCGTTCCGCGCGTATCGACCTTTTGGATAGAGTGGCAGACGGTGCATGTGATGCCATCCTGATCGTAGGGTCGCTTGCCGGGGCCGCCCTCGGTCAAGACGCCGGCGAACAGAGCGATCGGATCGTGGCACCCCTCGCAGTGCCGCGTATACTCGACACCCTTCTGCGCCGTCAGTAGATTGACGTTGCGCAGATACCATATCGGCCGGTTGGAGTTGGAATGTGCCGACTGACGCCATTGCGCGTGTGCCTCTTGATGGCAGTGTCCGCAATACTTCGCTGTCGCAAAATTCTTCGGGTCGATGAACTCGCCCGTATCGGTCGTAGCAAGGGATGGCAGAAAGTGGGTCGTGGCCCCAAAGCGATTGTTGTAACCTGCCGCAATCTTCTCGCTGTACGCGTGGCGTGCTAGTTCGGCGGTGTCTGCTTCACTACCCGCACGCACGCCTCGCAACAGAGAGCTGGCGCCTGCCACAGTCAGCAGGACCAGCACCCCCCGGAGCACCCACCTCGAAATTGTTCGTCGATCCATGTCCGAGATCCTGACCTCCACCGCCGAGACCTTCATGCGTCCCCGTCTACCCCCGCCACCTCGAACTCAGCGTAGCGGAACATCCACAATTTCAATGGTAAGGGCAGGGACGATGTGATTCCAGTTTCCAGCGGGAATCCGCACAGCCGCATCCACCGGATGGATTAGATTGGGATCATTCAAAGTATTGGTCGCCTCATAGGTCGCTCCGTGAAGCGAGGTCATTTTGGCGGTGTGTTCTCCGGTAACGCCTTTGAGATTCACGGTTATCGGCTGATCGACGCTCGATGCGTTCACCAGCTTCAGGTGAAGCACGTGATCGGTCGAGCTTACCGTGGCCGAGTAGAAGAAACGCTCTCCGGTGCCTGTAATGGAGGTACGTGCCGTGCCATCGCCCAGGTGCGCGGCAAACAGACACTGCGCATAATAGCTGGGCGAGGCATAGGTAGTCGACGCGTCGAAGCCAATCAGGTCGGTCGGCCACTGCATCGCGCCCGGACTCACATTGACCAGCAGTGGAGCGTAGCTCGCCATCACGATCAGGTCGCTGTTCCGCTCCATGGAGGTCATCCACGCCGCGTCGCCGAGGGCATCGCCGAAGTTTGGCGTCGGCGTTCCCGAGCGGGTAGCCCACTCCCCGACGAATACCTTGGGCCCTGTGCGAGGCGCGTTGTCATAGTGATGGACGAAGTCCATCATCTCGTATGGCGGTTTGTAGTAATGGTCGTCCATGACGTCCGGCTGCTCCTCCGTCGCCTTCACCGGCGCCGTCGCAATCAGCTTGTATTGCGGATAATGCTTTCGGAGCGCACGGGCAATCTGCGCGAAGCGCGCATCGTAGCTGCCCGACTTGTCAAACCAGTCCTCATTGCCAATCTCGATATAGTGCAGCGGAAACGCCGCTGGATGACCGTTACGTGCGCGCTCAGCACCCCACTTCGTATTCACGTCTCCGGTAACGTACTCCACTTCGTCGACCGCCGCCTGCACGAACGGCTCAAGGTCGGCGCCGGGATTGATATGCTGGCCGCGTAGAGCGTACCCCGCATACACCGCCAAGACAGGCTCGATCTTCAGATCTTCGCACCACTCAAGAAACTCAAGCAGGCCCAGGCCATCGGTCGACCAGTAGGTCCATGGAGCCTGGTGGCCAGGCCGGTCGACCAGCGGACCAAGGGTCTCCTTCCAGTTGTACCAATCGACGAGTCTGTCGCCTTCGAGATAGTTGCCACCCGGCAGGCGCAGGAAGTGCGGATGCATGGCCGCCATGCGCTCCATCAGGTCAGCCCGATTCCCATTGGGCCGGTTGTTGAATGTTGGCGGCATCAGAGACACAAGCTGCAACCAGAGCGTGCCGGGTTGTGCGACCGTGAGTTGCAGATGATTTGCCGCGGAGGCCGCGGAGGCAGGCGACATCGCTGCGGTTGTGAGGGTGTACTCATAGCGGGACCACGGCCCAGTGTGTGGGGAAACTTGCGCCTCGGCCAGAACTGCTCCAGTCCGGTCACTGATCAGCCGTACTGTGATCGGGCCCACCATAGCGTCATCGAGCTTCGCATAGAACGACCCGCGGTATGCCGTGCGAGCCTTCAGCGCGATGCCCCAATAGCCCGGATTGCTCACCCCCGCTTCGCTCCCCGCCGAAGCAGTGTCGACATTCAGCTTCAGGCTGTATGGCAGCGCCTTGCTTGGGCCGACCGCCTTGTCGACCTCCATCGAAACTTTCGCATCGCCATGACGCACAAGCCCCCAGTGCTCGACGCCCTCCCAGCTCGCGCGGAAGGTGCGGTTCTGCACCAGCTCGGCATACAGGCCGCCGTCGTAAGAGTGATTGATCTCTTCGGTCATCATGCCATACAGCGTGGGACTGACCGGCGTCACGATCTCCCCCGGATCGATCGTGAGGTGCGCGGGCGCTGCGGCTTGGCTCTGCGATTGCGCTGAGAGACCCATGCACGCGAAAATTGCAACCATCAAAACTCCGGAGATGAAACGTCCTCGTTGGAAAGAAGACCTTAAGAGACAAATTGGCAGGGTGCAGTTCAGCGACTCCGCCGGGTCGGTGCAGCGGCTGTCTGGCGTTCCTTGGGAGGAACCGGAACCGATTTGAGCGTAGGTGATTGCGATCAGTGCGCCCTGCATGAAACCCTCCTGTACGCTTCCCGATGAGTATATTTTGTCGGGATGGCAACTCTGAAAACGGTTACATTTCAGAATGCGCCCCTCGACCCAGATTGTTTTGACACGCCGATTGTATTAGAAACGAGTCACGCTTGACTGCTATGGCAGTCATTTTTCCAAGTGCTGAAGGAGATCATCGACATGGGAAACCGCTTCTGCCTCATCGTCAACGAGGTGGACGTCATCACGCCCGAACACGACCTGCCGAAACTCCCCGTGGCCCGGGCCGTCTGGCTGCCCAAGCCCAGCCTCAAGGTCGCGGCTGCCGCATGGATTTATGCAGGCGGAGCGCACCAACCAGCTTCAGCCAGGCGCTTACCATGGAGCACCTGGAGGACTTCGCTGATACCGAACCCTCCGCAGCCCCAATGCTGCTCGACCTGCGCACTTGACGTGTGCAAGTCGCAGGGACGCTTGGCCTGAACAACCTTTACTTCGACTCGACCGGCTGGCCGTACCTCAAGTAACCCAGAGCAGCTTCGCAAAAACGCGTAGGGTGCCTTCGCTTTGGTGGAGATGCCTACATGTTGGCAGCGTCACGAAAGGATGTTCGCTACTTGTGCAATTGATATGGAATACCAAACCGGCCAATCTGAATGATCGACCTG
>ODAK010005576.1_pt1 | contig 12771 bp, 12 predicted proteins | sample 1539591 | NCBI WGS metagenome assembly ODAK01 (sample SAMEA3539303, study PRJEB22396) | soil metagenome | biome: tundra; feature: field; material: soil | place: USA | collected 2010-05 | depth 0.15 m | reverse complement strand
GCGACGAGTTCGCTCGACGCCGAGAGCGAGCGTCAGGTCGCCGCGGCGCTCGAGCGGCTCGCGCACGGACGCACCACGCTCGTCATCGCGCACCGGCTGGCGACCGTGCGCCACGCCGACCGCATCATCGTCATGGATCGCGGCCGCATTCATTCGGTGGGAACGCACCAGGAGTTGCTGCGCGCAGATGGGCTTTATGCGCATCTGGCAAGGTTGCAGTTTATTGCCAGCAGCCTGTCGGACTTAACAGTCCCGACAGGCTGCTAATAGCAAAACCGGCTGACCATTGATTAGGAGTTTGTCGGGGCTAAGTCCGACAAACTCCTTCAGAGACGAGGAATGCCGGATTCGATCACGATTTTCCGGAACTTCTCGACATCGCGCTTCACCACCGCGGAAAATTCTTCCGGACTGTTGCCGACGACCTCAAGGCCAAGCTGCCTGAAGCGCTCTTTGACTTCCGGAACCTGCAGCGCTTGCACGATACCCCTGTGCACCGCGCGTATCGCGCTGTCTGGTGTCCCGACAGGCGCGAACAGGCCGTTCCAGTACTCGAATTCGTAGCCCTCCACGCCCTGTTCCGCGAGCGTTGGTACATTGGGCAGAACGTGCGAGCGCTGCCTGCTCGTGATGCCGTAGGGTTTGATCCTGCCGGACTGTATGTGGGCCATCGTCGCCAACGGGGTGAGCAGCGACAAGTCGGCTTCCCCCGAGACTACCGCGAGTTCCGAGGGCGAACTGCCTTTGTAGGGCACGTTAGTCATTTGTAGTTTCAACTGCGCCCACAGGGCGCCGCCTGCGAGTTCACCGGTCGCACCGGGTATGGCAACGTTGAGCTTGCCGGGATTCTTTTTCGCGTACGCGACGAGATCATTGATTGAAGTCCCCGGCAACCGCGGATTCGCGGCCACCACCATGCCGCTGGTGGAGAACTGACTCACCGCCGTGAAATCGCGCACGGGGTCGTAGGGCAGCTTAAGGTAGAGCGATGCGTTGACCGCGTGCGTGCCGCTGTTGCCCACGGCAAGCGTATGGCCGTCGGGCGGAGATTTCGCCGCGATGTCCGCTGCCACAACGCCGTTGCTGCTGGCGCGGTTGTCCACAATGAACGTCTGCCCAAGCGCTTCGGTGAGCTTGGGCAGCAGCAGGCGTATCTGGATATCTGACGGTCCGCCGGGCGGCGACCCCACCAGCACGCGCACGGGCCGCTTGGCCGAGCCTTGGGCGAATGTGGAGTTGGATGCCAGCGCCAGGATTACCGACGCTGCGAGAATCTGCAATGTTTTGCTCATGTTGTTCCTCCTTGTGACGCCGCACCATCGACATGGCGCCAGCTTTCAGCGTGACCGGTATTGATGGTCTTCACCGTTTCCATGCTCATCCACATTTTCCGTGTGTCGTGTTGCCGGAAAGGTAGAATACTTTCGCTTATCATAGCACCGGGAATTCACTGCGCTGCGAAAACCGGCGCGCGTAACACGTGAGGAAGCATATGCAACGGAAGCTGTTTTGCTGCGCCATCTGGGCAATGAGCGCACTCGCATGGGCGCTTGGCGTTGCGGCGGCGGATTCCCCCGACAAGCCGGTGCGCATGATCGTCGGCTTCCCGGCTGGCTCCGGTGTCGATATCCTCGCACGCCTCGCTGGACAGAAACTCGCCGAGACTTACGGTCAGCAGTTCGTGATCGACAACCGGCCCGGCGCCGGCAGCAATATCGCCGCCAATCTGGCCGCCAAGGCCGCGCCCGACGGCTACACGATTTTTCTGGGCACGGTGGCCAACGCCATGCTGTTTGCGATTTCCTCATCGGCAAAGCGCTTGCGCTGCCGGACCTGCGTCAACAACTCGCCTTACAAGGCATCGATGTGATCGGCGGCACGCCGGAGCAGTTCGCCGAACACGTCAGGAAGGAAACCGCGAAATGGGCAGACGTCATCAGGCGCTCCGGCGCGAAGGCCGACTGACGGAGATTGCGGCATATTGGAAGAAGCCAGACGATCTTTACCGTCGACTTCCAGCAGTGCCCATAGATTTGACTTGGTCGGGGAGGCGAAAGCACCAGCCGCAGAATGTGGAACGGTAAAGTATGATGGCATGGCGCAATTTCGGCGCATTCGGCCTCGCGGCGTCATCGGTGCTGGTCTGAAACGCGATCGCGACGGCAGCGACGCATTAACGCGAAGGTTTGCCGGTATGCGCCGTTTAGAGTAGGTTGTATGTGGCGAACTCGTTCCTGCAGTTGCATAAGGCGCATTCCAGAGAGAAAGAGGTGCCGGTATGAGAAATCGGTTCGCGCTATTTGCCCTATCATTCATGATCGTCGCCGGATCGGCTCACGCAGCGTCACCGTATCCCACGGGACCGATCCGCATGATCGTGCCGTTTCCGCCCGGCGGACCCACCGACATCGTCGCGCGTCCTTTTGCGCAAATGCTCGGCGATGCACTCAAGACGATAGTGGTCGTCGACAACCGCGGTGGTGCAGGCGGCTCGATCGGTGCGGAAGCTGTGGCGAAGTCAGCGCCCGACGGCTACACGCTGCTCATGGCCACCGTCGGCACGCACGCGATTAATGCATCTTTGTACAAGAAGCTCGCCTATGACCCGGTCCGGGATTTCACGCCGATTGCGCTGGTCGCGGCTGCCCCCGTGGCGATAGTGGACTGACATGAAACTCAACGGCGAAGAGCAGGACATGCTCGTGGGCAAGCTGGGCCCCGTGCCCCGGCAAGCGCTGCAGCACCAAATTATGGTGGGCGATTTTTTCGGCGCCCGGGACTTCGTGCCGGTTTCGCAGGCACATATCATGGCCGATACCGAAAGCCTGGGCGAAGCAGGCGTGCGCTGGCTCGAAGGATTGGCAGCCACGGAGGAAGGTCAGCGTGGGGTGCGCATACCGACCATCACTGATCCGCGCGGGACGGATTTTTCGAAGGCGGCGTTCCTGGGACATACGCCAGCCATGCTGGACCTCGAACGGCGCGCGATTGCGGCCTTCGTGAAGCTCGGCGTGGTGATGACCGACACCTGCATCAACTATCAGACGATACAGGCGCCGACGCCCAATGAGCACGTGGCTTTCGGCGACACGGGCGTAGTGATCTATTCCAATTCCGTCTGCGGCGCGCGGTCCAACTACGAAGGCGGGCCGTCTGCACTTGCCGCCGGAATCACCGGGCGCACGCCGCGCTACGGCTTTCACCTGCCTGAACAGCGGCGCGCGACACTTCATGTGCGGGTCGACTTTACGCCCGTATTGCTCAATGACTGGGGTGCGTTGGGAGCGTGCATCGGCCGTATCGCGGGTAACTACTGGGCCGTGCCGGTGATTGAAGGCCTCGACGGGGCGCCACGATCGGATCAGCTCAAGCACTTCGGCGCTGCCATGGAGAGCTTCGGCTCGGTCGCTCTTTTTCATCTTGTCGGTATTACGCCGGAAGCCGGCCGGCTCTCGGATGTGGCGCCCGCAAATCTGACCAGTCATGGGGTGACTCGCGCCGACGTCGATGCGCTGCAGCGCTCCTACCGTAAGGACGGCGAGGTCGACGTCGTCGTCTTTTCAGCGCCGCAGCTCAGCCTCTACGAACTGCGAGAGCTCGCGGCCCTGTGCGATGGGCGGCGCTTCACCATACCGCTGCTCGCCGTGACGAGCCCGCAGGTGAAGCCCGACGCCGACCGCATGGGCTATACCGCGTGCATAGAAGCGGCGGGCGGAACGGTGCTGTCGGGCATGTGTTTTTATCAGTCGTATGCGCGCGAGATCGCCGAGGCGAAAGGCTGGAAGCGTCTTGCGACCAATAGTGCGAAGATCGTGAATATATTGGGCGGTTATGGCTATCAGCCGATGCTGGCGTCGATGGAGGCGTGCGTGGCAGCGGCTGTCAATGGGAAACTGCAATGAGCGCGGACAAAGTTTTTCACGCGCGGCACGCCATGGGGCGTACCGTACGCGGCACTGCACTGGTGGCGCACGACGGCTTTTCAGCGCGCTATGACCTCGACCGCATCGCGGGTGTGTTTTCGCGCCCGAGCCACCAGCTCGCCGGCCGCTCGTATATCGGCTGCATACTGGTGCTGGATACCGCCAAAGGGGGGGTAGCGAGCGCCTGGATGCTGCACGAAATGAAATCGCGCGGCGTCATTCCGCTCGCATTCGTCTTCAATTCTGTGAACCCTATCCTCGTTCAGGGTGCGGCCTTGGGCGATGTGCCCATGATCGCCGGCTTCGATCAAGATATTACCGCCGCTATTGCGGACGGCGCGCAAATCGAAGTAAACCCTCAGTCGCGCGTAGTCACGGTATTGGACTGAGTTCTCGTCGGCATAGTAAACCTCAGGGACAGACCACTACCCCGATTGCGAAGCGCGCTGCCGGAGCCGTTGTCTCAGCCGCTCAACACGCCTGCCTAGCATCGCGGGGATGCGGGACCATGCCTGCATGCCCAGGGTGTTACTCCGGCTTGATCCCGGCCTGTTTCACCACTCGCCCCCATCGTACGAGCTCGGCCTCGACCATCGCCTTGAACTCGGCGGGTGTGCTTGCTACGGTTTCCAGCGCCATCGCGGAGAATTTTTCGCGGATGTCGGGCGCCTGCACGGCCTTGACGACTTCCGCGTGCAGCCTCGACACGATCGTCGCGGGTAGCCGCGCCGGCCCCATCAAGCCGAACCAGTTCGACACCACCACACCCGATACGCCGGATTCCTCGAACGTGGGAACTTCGGGTAGCACCGAAGCCCGCTTCTCCGCCGCCACCGCGAGCACTCGCAGCCGGCCCGCCCGCGCATGGGCGACGGTGGGCGGAAGGCTGGGAAACGCCGCCTGTACCTGCGCCCCCAGCAAGTCGTTGACCGCGAGGCCGATGCTCTTGTACGGAATGGCAACGAGATTCACCTGCGCCGAGAGCTTGAACAACTCTCCGGTCAGATGCGTGATCGAACCGGCGCCCCCCATGCCGTAGTTCAAGCGGCCCGGTTGCGATTTCGCCAGCGCGATGAAGTCCTTCAGGCTGTGCGGACCGCTCGGATGGACGGCCAGCACCATAGGCGACAGGCCAATCAGCGTGATGAAGGTGAAATCGTTGACCGGGTGATAAGGCACATTCCGCAGCACGTGAACGTTGATGGTGTGGACCGCATCGCCGATCAGTAGCGTGTAGCCGTCGGGGGCTGCCTTCGCGGCCAGGTCCCGGCCGATCATTCCCGCTGCGCCCGCACGGTTGTCGATGACGAGGCTCTGCCCGAGCGCATCGCCCAGCTTCTGGCCGATGATCCTGCCGATCGCGTCGGACGATCCGCCGGGAGCATACGGAACCAGGAAGCGTATCGGGCGGTCCGGATATTGCGCGTTCGTCGCGCCGGCTGCTACGAACAGCAGGACACAGACCGCCGCGCTGAAACACGCGGCGTGAAATCTTCCGGTGACAGGGATTCCCATGCCTCATTCTCCTGCGGCGATGGCGCTGATGCGCCATCCCGCCGACCCCAAGTTAGAATAGACCGCTGAAAGACGATTATATACGCGCGTTCTGCGCTACCCTTGATCGACCTTCAACCGAATCAATCGCACGTATTCGCGCATGTTTAGCTATCTTCAATCACGCATTCGCGGAACGGCCAGCGCGGGACCGGGCGCGCCACCGGGCGGGCTGCTTGCTTTCTACTGGCACTTCGTGCGCCAGACCAAGGGCTGGTATGCGCTCATGTTCGCAACCAGCCTTGCGGTGGCGCTGATCGACACTGTGATCCCGGTGTTCATCGGCAAGCTGGTTTCGCTGATGGAAGCCGCCGACCGCCACGCGGCCCTTGCCGAACAGTCGCCGATGCTGCTCGGCATGGTGGTGCTGATGCTCATCGTCCGCCCGTTGGTGCTGCTCACCGACATTGCGATCCGCCAGAACGCGCTGATCCCGGGCGCCACCAGCATGATTCGCTGGCAGAGCCATTGGCATGTGGTGCGTCAGGACTGGTCGTTCTTCCAGAATGACTTTGCCGGACGCATCGCCAACCGCGTGATGCAGACGGCCAACGCATTGCGCGAAAGCGTGATGTCAGCCATTCGCGCGGTCTGGTACATCGCGGTCTATGGCGTCAGCGCGTTTGCGCTGATGGCTGCCGCGGACTGGCGGCTGGGCCTGCCCACGCTTGCGTGGTTCCTCGGCTATTTGGTCTTTCTGCGCCACTTCGTGCCGCGCATGCGCGATCTGGCGAAGGCCAGCTCGGAAGTGCGCTCGCTCGTGATGGCGCGGATTGTCGACAGCTATACCAACATCCTTACCGTCAAACTGTTTGCGCGGCTGGCCGATGAAGACGCCTATGTGCGCGAGGCGATCGACGAGCATCAGGCCGCGATCGGCGCGCACATGCGGCTGATCACGCAATTCATGTTCTGGTTGTCGGCGATGAACGCGGCGCTGCTGACCGGCACCGCGGCCATCGGCATCTGGCTCTGGGCGCAGGGCACGGTGAGCGCGGGCGTGGTGGCCACTGCGCTGCCGCTGGCCTGGCAGATTGCCAACGTGGCCGGCTGGGTGAGCTGGGAGGTTACCGGCATCTTCGAGAACATCGGCGTGGTGCAGGAAGGCATGCAGACGATCGCCGTGCCGCACAGCGGAGTCGACCGGCCCGGTGCGCGCAAGCTGGAAGTGTCGCGCGGCGAGATTCGCTTCGAAGACGTTTTCTTTACCTACGGCAGACGCGACGCGAGTCCCGTGCTGGACCACCTGAATTTCACCATCCGCCCCGGCGAGCGGGTAGGACTGGTGGGCCGCTCGGGCGCCGGCAAATCCACCCTGGTGAATCTGTTGCTGCGATTTTACGAGGTGGAGCAAGGCAGCATCCGCATCGACGGACAAGACATCGGCAACGTGACGCAGGAGAGCCTGCGCGCGGCGATCGGCATGGTGACTCAGGACACTTCACTGCTGCACCGCTCGATCGCCGCCAACATCCGCTACGGCCGCCCCGGCGCGAGCGACGAAGAGGTGCGCTCGGCCGCAAGCAAGGCGCAGGCGCACGACTTCATCCTCGGTCTGCAAGACTGGAAGGGCCGCACCGGCTACGACGCGCACGTGGGCGAGCGCGGCGTCAAGCTCTCGGGCGGGCAGCGCCAGCGCGTGGCGATTGCGCGTGTGGTGCTGAAAGATGCGCCTATCCTCGTGCTCGACGAAGCCACCTCGGCGCTCGACAGCGAAGTGGAGCTTGCCATCCAGGAGCAACTGCTCGGCCTGATGGAAGGCAAGACGGTGATCGCGATCGCGCACCGCCTGTCCACCATCGCGCGCATGGACCGGCTGATCGTGCTCGAGGCCGGCCGCATCGTCGAGCAGGGCACGCACGGCGAGCTGCTGCGCTTGGGGGGTCACTACGAGAGATTGTGGCGGCACCAGTCGGGCGGGTTTCTGGCGCCTGATGTGGTGGCGACCGAAACGGCGACCGAGCTGCCCGACGAGCCGCCGCCCGGCGAGATGCGCGTAGAAGCAATGCCCGAATCCGGCACGGACGACGCGCCGGTGGTGACGCGGGCGTAACATGCGGGAAGGGCGAGGTATACGGTTCAAACAATTGTCAGGGAGAAAAACCAATGCCGAAGGTTGCAATCGCAGGCGGTGAAATCGACTACGAGGTGGCGGGTGAGGGACACCCGCTGATATTTGTCAGCGGTTTGAGCGGGGTGGGGCGATACTGGCAGCCGCAGGTGGCCGCGTTCGCTTCCCGCTACAAAGTGGTCACGTACGACCAGCGCGGCATGGGGAGCAGCGATCGCCTGCAGCGCGCCTTCTCGGTCGACCAGATGGCCGCCGAGCTCTCGGATCTCATGGACGCGTTGAAGATCGAACGCGCGCACATCGTTGGCAATTCGACCGGAGGGGCGATCGGTCAGACGCTTGCCATCGAGCAGCCGCAGCGCGTTGCGTGCCTGGTTCTCGGCAGCACGTGGACTCATTGCGACCCGTGGTTCCGCCGTCTGTTCGAGGCGCGGCGCCAGATGTACCAGGAGTGCGGCCCCGAGCTGCACTCCCGGTTTCACCCGCTGTGGCTGTATCCACCTGAGTATGTGAACGCGCACGACGCCGAGATCGAGGAGGAGCAGCGGCGGTCTCCGACGCGTTCCACGCCGGTAGAGGTGTCGGTGGGGCGCATCAACGCGCTGCTCGCCTTTGACCGGCGTGCCGGGCTCTCGCGCATCAAGGCGCCGACCCTCGTCATGGCGAGCGACAACGACTACATTACGCCGAGCTATTACTCCGAGGCGCTTGCGCGCGCGATTCCCGGTGCGAAGCTCGTGATTCCCCACGGCGGCGGGCACGCGTTCTCGAAGACACACTCCGAGGAATACAACCGGATCGTGCTCGATTTTCTCGGCGCCGCCGGCTGAGGCGATTTTGTCCCCATAAAAAAGCCGGGGTTGCCCCGGCTTTTTTTCAGGCCGGCCGTTGCCTTTGCTCCAATAGCGTCTTGTTGCGGATGGTCTTTTGAAATGGTTTCTAGTACTCTTGGTTGGCGCTCTTCCCAAGGATAAGAATATGGACAAGTCCACAGGCCGGCGTTGTTTTTTCACGATTCTGATCGCTCTGGGAGCTCTCGCAGCGCTGCCCGCTGTCGCACAGGATTTGAATTGGCCGACCAAGCCGGTGAGGTTCGTCGTGCCGTTCCCGCCGGGCGGCACCGTCGATCCGCTGGCGCGCCTCGTAGGCGCCAGGCTCACCGCGGCGTTGGGGCAGCAGTTCATCGTGGACAACCGGCCGGGCGGCTCGGGCTCCATCGGCACGGCAATGGCCGCCAAGTCCGCGCCCGACGGCTATACCTACGTGTTCGTGTTCGATACGCACGGGGTCAATCCGACGCTGATTCCGAACCTGCCGTTCGACACGGTGAAGGACCTCGCGCCGGTGATGCTGATCAGCACCTCGCCGAACGCCATCGTGACCAACGTCTCGAAGCCTTATAAGAATTTTGGCGACGTGATCAAGGCGGCAAAAGCGAAGCCCGATACGGTGACCTACGGCTCGATCGGCAGCGGCAGCCTCGGGCACCTGACGCTGACGCTCGTGCAGCAGACGGGCGGCTTCAGGATCGTGCACGTGCCCTACAAGGGGGGCGGGCCGATGACCGTGGATGTGCTCGGCGGTCAGGTGGATCTCGCCATCGGCACGGTGGCGCTGCTCACACCGCACGTGAAGGGCGGGAAGCTGCGCGCCATCGCGGTGACCGGCGACAAGCGCTCCGGCGCAATGCCCGACGTGCCGGCGCTCGCGGAGCAGGGCTTCCCCGGCTTCTCGGCGCTCGCGTGGTGGGGCGTATTCGCGCCTGCCGGAATACCCGGGCCCGTCCTCGAAAAGTTCCATGCCGAGCTCGTCAAGGTCTTCAATGCGCCCGAAGTGCGCAAGCAGCTCGGCGAGCAGCTCGGCATGGACCTCGCCGTCAGCAGCCCCGAGGCGCTGCAGAAGTTCCTGGTCGGCGAGATCGCGCGCTGGGGCAAGGTCGTGCGCGAGAACAACATCCGGGCCGAGTGAGGAGTTTGTCGGACTTAGCCCCGACAAACTCCTAACGTAAAACCGCCCCGGAAAAAATGCGTTAGTCCACTTTCGCGCCCGAGTCCTTCACGACCTTGGCCCACTTCCGCATCTCGGATTCGATGAGGCGTGCGAATTCTTCCGGCGTGCTGGTGCGTACCTCCACTCCCGAGGCGAACAGCCGGTTCTTGACCTCCTGGGTGTTGAGCGCGGCGACCGCTGTGTTGTTAAGCACAGCGACTATCGACTGCGGAATGCCGGCAGGGCCGACGATGCCGTACCATGCGGCTGCGGCGTAGCCCGGCAGTGCCGCTTCGGCCATTGTCGGTAGCTCGGGGATGGAAGGCGAGCGCTGTGCACCCGTGACGGCAAATGCTTTTAACCGCCCCGCCTTGATCATAGGGATCGACGAAGAGAGGCTCGCGAACATGAGGTCCAGCTGTCCGCCGAGCAGGGCCGTGAGCGCCTCAGTTGCGCCCTTGAACGGGACATGGACCATCTTGATTCCGGCCATGCTGCTGAAAAGCTCGGCCGACAGATGCACGGACGTGCCGGCGCCTGAGGAACCATAATTGAGCTGGCCCGGCCTGGCTTTGGCAAGCGCGATCAGTTCCTTGATCGAGTTGGCGGGCACTCGCGGGTTGAGCACCAGCACATTGGGGCTCTCGCCGACCAGCGCGATCGGGGTGAAATCGCGGATCGGGTGAAAAGGCAGTTTCGCATACAGGCTGTAATTGATGGCATGTGTTCCAATCGTGCCCATCATGATCGTGTAGCCGTCGGGCGCGCTCTTCGCGGTCAGTTCGGCCGCGATATTGCCCCCGGCGCCGCCCCGATTGTCGATTACGAGCGATTGTCCGAGCTTCTCGCGCAGCGTGGGCTCCATCGCGCGCGCTATGATGTCCGCCGCGCTGCCGGGCGTGAAGGGGATGAGCATGTGAATCGGGCGCGTCGGATATTGCTGGGCCGGCGCAGGCCACGAGATGAAGACGAGCAAGAGCAAAGTAAGATGGCGCAAAAGCCGCATGATTTCTCCTCCTTATGAGCCGCAATGCTCACAGCGTAGCATGGCGCACAACAAACGAGGAGGCCAATCTTGCGCTGGGCTGTCGACAGATTGCAGGTTGGAGCTTTAGACTAATGAATACCATATAACGTGGCAGCATCGCTGCCCCCCTCGTTCGGTTCCCCGGTCCAAGGAGGAGCAATGAAGATATTTTGGAGGAGTGTTTCCCTCGTTGCAGTCTTGTTCACCGCCATGTCGGATGGAATCGGCGCTGCGCAGCCGGCGGGCGGCGACCCGGCGGCAGGCTTTCCGGGCAAGCCGATCCGCATAGTCGTCGGCTTTACGCCCGGCGGCGTGCCTGATATCACTGCCCGCTTCATCGCGCAGAAACTCACCGAAAACTGGAAGCAGCAGGTGGTGGTGGACAACCGGCCGGGCGCGGGCGGCACCATGGCCGCGAACATCGTGGCCAATGCCAACCCCGACGGCTACACGCTGCTCTCGGTATCCAACGCACACGCGGTGGCGCCCGCCGTCTACGCCAAGCTGCCGTACGACACTATCAAGGATCTTGCCGGAGTTACCATGACCGCCAAAGGCCCGGCGTTGCTGCTCGTCTCCCCCCTGCTCGGCGTGAAATCAGCGAAGGAACTGATTGCGCTCGCCAAGTCCAGGCCCGGGCAGTTCAACTTCTCTTCCGCCGGGGTCGGCAGCGGGACGCATTTCGCCGCCGAACTGTTCAAGAACATGGCCGGGATCGACGTGGTGCACGTGCCCTTCAAGGGCATCCCCGAGGCGATCACCGAAACGATGTCGGGCCGCGTGCAGTTTTTCCTGTCGCCGCTCGCGAGCGCCATCAATCTGGTGAAGGAAGGCAAAGTGCCCGCGATCGGGGTAACCAGCACGCAGCGCATCCCCCAACTTCCCGATCTACCGACCGTTGCCGAGTCCGGGCTGCCCGGCTACCGCTTTGAATTCTGGTACGGGCTGCTCGCCCCTGCGAAAACCCCGCGCACCATCGTCGCCAGGTTGAACCGGGAAATCACGGGCATCCTCAATCAGCCCGAGGTGCGGAACCGCTGGGTCTCGTTAGGCGCGGAACCCGCACCCACGACGCCCGGGCAGTTTGACAAGCTGATCGCCGAGGAAATCGCGACCTTGACCAAACTTGCCCGCGCGTCCAATATCAGGGCTGACTGAACAAGCATGGATTATTGACCCGCCTCAAGGACTCGTTGCGTGATACGAGTAAGACGGCTTTCAGCTAAACCACAAGGAGGAGATCATGAGTATCCTTACTTTGCTGATCCTGCTGGCCGCGGCTGCAACGGTTGTTTCACTGGTGTCCGGAATTTCCGCAATGGCTCAGGGCGGTGAAGTCGCGCATCGCAACAGTGCCCAATGGATGGTCTGGCGAGTCGTGTTTCAGGCGGTGGCCCTGCTGCTGATGGTTCTCGCGCTGCTCGTCCACTGACGTCCACCCGCTTCACCCTCACCACGCCGTCGTCGGCCCGGCGCTCTTTCACCTGAAGGCCGCACACGATCCTCACGAACCAGGCGTTGAGGAATTCAAATGAGGCATAGGTTCGGGAAATGCCTGCTCGTTTTGGCGTCCAGCCTGGTTATTGTCCCTATCGTGCATGCACAGGGAGCGTACCCTACGAAGCCGATCCGCCTGATCGTGCCGTCGGTGGCGGGCGGCGGCACCGATATCTCGGCGCGTCTCATCGCGCCCAGGTTGAGCGAGTATCTCGGCCAGCAGGTGGTCGTCGAGAACCGCGCGGGGGCAGCGATGATGATAGGCGGGGAGGCCGTGGCACGCGCTGCGCCCGACGGCTACACCCTGCTGATGGGCATCAGCACGCTCACCATCAATCCCTCGATCCACCCTAAGATGCCCTACGACACGGTGCGCGATTTTGCACCGGTTTCTTTGGCGGTTACACTGCCCAACGTTCTCGTTACCCATCCCTCGTTGCCTGTTAAGACCGTCAGGGAGCTGATCGTGTTTGCGCGGTCGCGGCCAGGTCAACTCAACTACGGTTCGGCCGGCGTAGGCAGCAGCCTGCACCTGTCGATGGAGTTGTTTCTGAGCATGACCAAACTCAGGATGGTACACATCCCCTACAAGGGGTCTGCACCTGCGCTCGTCGATATGCTTGCCGGGCAGATCGTGGTCATGACGGGCACCATGATTACCGTGATTCCTCACATCAGGGGCGGCCGCCTGCGCGCACAGGAACGCGCCG
>ODAK010005574.1_pt1 | contig 12772 bp, 14 predicted proteins | sample 1539591 | NCBI WGS metagenome assembly ODAK01 (sample SAMEA3539303, study PRJEB22396) | soil metagenome | biome: tundra; feature: field; material: soil | place: USA | collected 2010-05 | depth 0.15 m | reverse complement strand
ACGCCCGCCAAGACGACGCCCGCCAAGACGACGCCCGCCAAGACGACGCCCGCCAAGACGACGCCCGCCAGCACCGTGCCCAAGACCACGACGAAGCCGGCGAGCGGCGGCTCGCACAGCGCGCCGACGACGCCCACGCAGACCACGCCCACGACCGGGCCGGACTCGCTGAAGTCGAACCAGGCCTACACGGTTGACGTCGACACCAAGGATGCCAACGGCGTGCACGTGCTCAGCGACTTGGTTCGCCTCGCGCCGCTGCCTGCAGCGCAGACGCCGGAGGTCATCTACCTCGGCGTGATGGCGGGCGGCAAGAAGGCGGCGTTCCTCTTCACCAACGCGATCGCGGTCTCCAGCAAGTCCGCTGGCGGGCTGACCTGCCTGCCGAGCACCAGCGCCTGCCAGATCGTCGAGCTCTCGCCCGGACAGGGCCTGAGCCTCTATCCGACTTCCAATTCGGCCCTGATCGCCACGTTCACCTTCGAGTTGGTGTCGATCGGTGCCACCAGCTACTCCTCAGCCGACGCCGCCACGGCGGCTCGTGACGCCGTCTCGACGGCCGGGGAGACGCTGCTCCCGCTGTCGAGCTCGACAGCGCTGGCGACTCTCACCTTCAGCAGCAAGACCGGCGCTCTGGTGCACCATTCCGCGCCCTCCGAAGGCTCGACCGGCTCCACGGGCTCGACCGGCGCCGGCGGATCGAGCGGCGCCGGCGGAGCTACCGGCGCCACGGGCGCCACGGGCGGTGGCGACAGCGTCACGCGCGCCGTCGCGTTCGCGCTCAGCCCCGGCCACTAGACTCCAGCAGCCGATGGCGCTGTTGCGCATGATCACCGCCGGCGAGTCGCACGGTCCCGGCCTCACGTGCGTGCTCGAAGGTCTGCCGGCCGGGCTCGAGCTCGACCGTCAGGCGATCAACCGCGACATGGCGCGGCGCCAGCTCGGCCATGGTCGCGGCGGCCGGATGAAGATCGAGCAGGACACGGCCGACCCGACCGCCGGCGTACGGCACGGCCGCACGCTCGGCTCGCCGGTCGCCCTGAGCATCGCCAACCGCGACTACGCCAACTGGGAGGAGCGGATGAACCCGTGGCCGCTCGACGCGGCGCTGGAGGAGGTGCATCTGCCGCGGCCCGGACACGCGGACCTCGCCGGTGTGACGAAGTACGGTCTCAGCGACGTGCGCGACGTGCTCGAGCGCGCCAGCGCACGCGAAACCGCGGCGCGCGTGGCCGGCGGCGCGCTGTGCAGAGCTTTCCTGCGCGCGCTCGGGGTCGAGATCGTCTCCCACGTTCGCCAGATTGGCACCGCGTCCGCGCCGAGCTATCCCGAGCCACTGGCACTCGATGCCTTCGCCGAGGTCGATGCCTCGCCGGTGCGCTGTCTCGACGCGGACGCCTCGCGGGCGATGGTCGAGCACATCGACGTCCAGCGCAAGGCCAACGAGTCGCTGGGCGGCGTGTTCGAGGTGCGCGCCTACGGCCTCGTGAGCGGCCTCGGATCGTATGTCTCCTGGGAGGAGCGCCTCGATGGGCGCCTGGCGGGAGCGCTGTGCTCGATCCAGGCGGTGAAGGGGGTGAACCTCGGGGAGGGGTTCGCACTCGCGGGCAAGCCGGGATCGCTGGCGCACGACGAGATCTTCCACTCGCAGGAGCGCGGCTTCTACCGCGAGACCAATCACGCCGGAGGGCTCGAGGGCGGCATGACCAACGGCGAGGTGCTGGTCGTCGGGGCCGCGATGAAGCCGCTACCGACCCTCACCAAGCCGCTGCGCTCGGTCGACATCGCGACACTCGAGCCGGCCCAGGCGCTGCGCGAGCGAACAGACTCCTGCACCGTGCCCGCGGCCGCGGTGGTCGGCGAGGCGATGGTCGCCTTCGTGCTGGCCGATGCGTACCGGCGCAAGTTCGGCGGTGATCACATCGACGACGTGCACGGCGCCCTGGCGGCCTACCGAGCGCGGACACGGTGAGCCCGCAGGGGGCGATCGTGCTAGTCGGCTACATGGGCGCCGGCAAGACGACGGCGGCGGCCCAGCTCGCGGTCGAGCGCGGCCTGCGGGTGAGCGACCTCGATCAGCTGATCGAGGCGCGCGGGGGCATGACGATCGCCGAGATCTTTGCGCGCGACGGCGAGCCGGCCTTCCGTGCGCTGGAGGAGGAGGTCGCATGCGAGCTGCTGGCCCGCGCCCGCGCGGGCGAGGTCGTGTCGCTGGGCGGCGGCGCCGTCCAATCGCAGCGTGTGCGCGCCGCGCTCGCCGAGCATCTCGTCGTCTGGCTCGACGTCGACCCCGCGCTCGCATGGCGTCGCGCAGCCGACTCGGAGCGGCCGCTGGCCCGCGACCGCGCGGCCTTCGACGCGCGCCACGCGGCGCGCACGCAGCTGTATCAGTCGGTTGCCGACGCGGTGGTACCCGCCGCGGCGCGGACCGCAACGGTCGGGCGCCTGCACGACGCGGTCGAGCAGTTGCGCCGCGCGCCTGCCGGCACGCGCCTGCTGTGGGCGGTGAGCGGATCGGCCGAGTACCCGGTCTGGATCGGACGCGGCGTGCTCGCCGCGGCGTTGTGGCCGCTCGCGCGGTCAGCGGCTCGACGTTTCTGCGTGACCGACGAGCATGTGGCGCCGCTGTGGCTCGAAGCCGCGGGCGAACTGGACGGGGTGATCGTGATCGCCGCCGGCGAGCCCAGCAAGACGCTCGACACTGCGCAGAGCGTCTGGAGCGAGCTGGCCCGCCGCGGTATGACGCGCGCCGACCACCTCATTGCTTTGGGCGGCGGGGTCGTCGGCGACCTCGCGGGATTCTGTGCCGCCACCTACCAGCGCGGGGTAGCGGTGGTCCAGGTGCCGACGACGCTCGCCGCGCAGGTCGACTCGGCCTACGGCGGCAAGACCGGCGTCGATCTCCCGGAGGCCAAGAACTACGTCGGCGTCTACCACCATCCGGCCGGCGTGCTGGTCGATCCGGTGACGCTCGAGACGCTTCCCGCAGCCGAGTTGAGCGCCGGATACGCTGAGGTGATCAAGACCGCACTGATCACCGGAGGCACGCTGTGGGATCGGATCGCCGCCGATCTGCCGATCGACGACGGCGTGATCTTCGACTGCGCCCGCTGCAAGCTCTCGATCGTCGCCGAGGACGAGCGCGACGAGGGGCGCCGCCAGGTGCTCAACCTCGGCCATACGGTGGGGCATGCGATCGAGACGGTGACCGACTATCGGCGCTACCGCCACGGTGAGGCTGTGGCCCTCGGGCTGCTCGCGGCGCTGTCGCTGTCCGGACAGGACGAGCTGCGCGCGCAGGTCGGCGAGCTGCTCAGCGCGCACGGACTGCCGACGCGCGCGCAGGGGCTCGACCCGGCCGCGGTGGCGCAGGCCACCGAACGCGACAAGAAGCGACTGGGCGCCGCCGTGCCGTTCGTACTCGTCGATGCTCCCGGCGACGTGCGCCCGGGCGCCGAGGTCACGCGCGGGCAGCTCGAGGCCGCGCTCGCGGAGCTGTGCGCATGACCCCCGTGCGCAATCGCGTGGCCGTTCTGCACGGCGTCAACCTGAACATGCTCGGACGGAGAGACCCGATCCACTATGGGACACTGACACTCGCGGAGCTCGAACGCCGCGTGACCGAATTTGGCCGCGAACTCGGACTGGAGATGCACTGCTTTCAGACCAACTCGGAGGCCGAGTTCGTCAAGCGTTTGCACGAGCTGCCCGCGCGCGCGGATGGGGTTCTGCTCAACCCCGGCGCGTGGACGCATTACTCCTGGGCGATCCACGACGCGCTGGAGATCGCGGGACTGCCGGCGGTCGAGATCCATCTCTCCAAGATCGACGAGCGCGAAGCGTGGCGCAGCGTCTCGGTCGTGCGCGACCTCGTGATCGCATGCGTCAGCGGCCAGGGTGTCGAGGGCTATCGCGAGGCGCTCGTCCGCTTGAGCAAGGAGCTCGACGGGTGAGCGCCGAGCGGCCCGCGCGTCTTGCTGAGCTGATCGCGGCGGAGGAGCTCGACGCGCTGATCGTCGAGGGCGCCGCGAACCTGCGCTACCTCACCGGCTACACGGGCTCTGACGGGCTGGCGCTGCTGCGTGCCGACGGCGGCGGACGTTTCTTCACCGACTTCCGCTACGCATCCCAGGTCGCGGTCGAGGTCGATGGCGCCTTCGCGTGCGAGATCGTGACCGGTGAGCTGCTCGACGCGCTGGCCGGATCGCTGGCGGCCGGCCGCGTGGGGTTCGACGACTCCAGGACGACGGTGCGCCGTCGCGCGAGCCTCGGCGAGCTTGTGAACTCGACCGTCGAGCTGGTCGCCGCGGTGGGCCTCGTCGAGCGCCTACGCGCCGTCAAGGACGAGTCCGAGATCGACGCGATCACGGCTGCCGCGTCGCTGATCGACGAGCTTCTCGGTTGGCTCTTCGCCGCTCCTCTGAGCGGTCGAACCGAGCGCGAGCTGGCAATCGCCCTCGAGCACAAGATGCGCCTACTCGGCGCGAGCGCTCCAAGCTTCGGCTCGATCGTCGCGTCCGGCGCGCACGCCGCGCTGCCGCACGCTCAGCCGCGCGCCGTACCGATCGAGCGCGGCACGCTCGTGACCTTCGACATCGGCGCCCTGGTCGACGGGTACTGCTCCGATTGCACCCGCACGATCGCGGTCGGTGAACCAGGCGAGCGCGCTCGCGAGGTCTACGGGATCGTGCTGGCCGCCCAGCTCGCCGGGCTTGCGGCGATCGCACCGGGAGTCAGCGGACGCGAGGTCGACGCGCGGGCGCGTGCCGTCATCGAGCAGGCAGGCTACGGCGAGCGCTTCGGGCACGGCCTCGGCCACGGAGTCGGGCTCGAGATCCACGAGGCGCCGCGCCTTTCGCGCATCGGCGGCGATCTGGAGCTCGTGGCGCGCAACGTCGTGACAGTCGAACCCGGGATCTATGTGCCGGATGAGCTGGGTGTTCGAATCGAGGATCTCGTGGTCGTCCGTGAGAACGGCGCACAGGTCCTCAGCAGCTTCACGAAGGAACTGCTGGTGCTCGACTGAGCAACGGAGCCGTGCGGGCCGGTTGGTGGCGTGGGCGAAGCCGGTAGACGACGGCGGCGAGCGCCGCGAGCGTGAGCGTCGCGGGGGCCAGGAACGACACGGCCTGTGCGTCGACGCCGAGGTGATTCGGGAGGTACCAGAAGATCAACCAGGTCGCCGCGGTCGCCGCGGCGGCCCCGATCGGCGCACGCCGTGCGACCGTGGTCTCCCACGCCAGCAGCGCGAAGACGAACGGCAGCGGGTAGTAGACGTTGTCCCATGGGTCGAGCCAGCAGCGCAGCAGCATCAGCATGGCGAGCAACAGCAGCGTGTCGGCTGGCCGCGTGCGGCGCCGCATCGCGAACAGCGTCGCCGGCAGACACAGCCAGACGATCAGCATATGCGCGCGATCGCCGAGCCAAGCCGGCGGAAGACGGAAGCCGCGCGCGATTTCACCGGCCATTGCCGGCAGCCAGTGCCCGCGCGGACCGAAGAACCAGAACACCTGCTGGGGATGGAACAGCCCGCCCGTGGCGGACACGGTCAGTCGGCTCGTGCCCGCCTGCAGGCTCGCGGACGACAGCATGATCGGTGAGACCAGCGCCAAGGCGACGCCGCCGGCGATGCTCAGCGTACGCCAGCGATGCGCCGGCAAGGCGACCAGCACAGGCCCGATCGCCAGCAGCGCCCACTGCTTGTTGGCGATCGCGAGCCCGAGCGCGAGTGCCGCCCAGTTGGCGCGTCCGCGCTGCGCCAACAGCACCGCCGCGACGCACAGTGCCCCGCCGAGCAGCTCCTCGGGGTGGCCGAGTTGCAGCACCATGTAGGTGATCGGGTTGGCGGCGCAGAGGCACACCACCGCGGCGGCGGCGAGTATGCCGCCGCCGGCGCGGCGTAGATCGCGGGCCAGCCAGACACCGAGTGCGCCGATCGCGAGCAGGCACGGCAACGCGCCGAGCCGGTAGATCAGCAGGGCGCTTCCGCCGGTCAGGCTCGCGGGAAGCGCGAACGGGGCCCGCAGGAGCAGCGTCGCGCCGTAGGGGGGTGCGGTCGCCAGGAAGGCCGTGATGTGGCCGTGCAGCAGCGCGGTGAAGCTCGCTCTCGCCTCGAGCCCGTAGTCGTTGAGCCCCACCACCCAAGCCGATCCCCAGAGCGCCGCGAGCGACGCGCCGACGGCGAGCGCTGCCCACGCGGCGATCTCGAGCCGGGACGTCTTTCGCGGCATGGGCAGCGGATCGCGATGGCGCGCGGTCACATCGTCGATATCGGCGTTGTCGCCGGAGCGCTTGAGTGCGCGTGCCGCGGACTGGCGATCGTGCGCAGCCGCATCCCCGGCGCGTACAGCTCGACCGCGAGCGCGAAAAGCGTTGGCAGCGTGACGACGAGGAACGCGGCCGCCTGGGCGTCCGCCGAGACATGTGAGGGCAGCACGACGAAAATGAACCACACGACGACGCTCGCGGTGAGCGCGAAGACCGGCACGCGTCGCCAGCGCATCGTCTCCCAAACCAGCAGCGCGAAGATGAACGGCAGTGGGTAGTAGACGAAGTCCCACGGATCGAAGGCGAAGCGAATGGCGAGCAGGAAGGTCAGCAGCAGCAGCGCGTCCCGGCTGCCTCGTCTCACCGCGAGCAGCGTCGCCGGCACACTGAGCGCGACGATCAGCGGGTGCGAGTAGGTCTCGATCCAGGCTGGCGGCGTTCGGTAGCCGACCTTGAGCACGTCAAACAAGCCATGAACAACGTGTCCGGTACTGCCGAGGAACCACCACAGCTGCCATGGCTGGAAGATGAGGCCGCCGTTCGTGGCCGCAAGCACTCCGCCACTCGAGCTGGACGAGTAGGCGGCGAGCCACAGGGGGATGTAGAAGCAGAGTGCGACCGCCGCAGCGACGCCCATTGCGCGCCAGCGATGGGCCGGCAGGGCGACCAGCACGGGTCCGACGGCAAGCAGCGCCCACTGCTTGTTGGCGATCGCCAACCCGAGCAGGATGCCCGACCAGCCGGCGTGCCCGCGCTGGGCGGCCAGCACGGCGGCGACGCACAGTACGGCCCCGAGCAGCTCCTCCGCATGTCCCCACTGCAGGGCCTGCAGCGTCACCGGGTTCACGACGCACAGGCCCAGGACGCTCGCGCGGGCGAGCCGGTTGTGGCCGAGCGCGCGCATCTGCGACAGCAGCCAGACCGCGAACAGCGCCGCAACGATCAGACATGGGACCGAAACGGCCTGATAGACCGCTACCTCGCGACCACCGAACAGGCCGGGCAGGAATGCGAACGGCGCGCGCATCTCGAGTGAGCCGCCGTACGCGGGAGCGAGCGTCAGAAAGGACCACACGTGCCCGGCCGTGAGCGCGTCGTAGGCCGGCAGCGCCTCGTTTTCGTAGTCGTTCCAGCTGAATCCGTAGAGGCCGAGGAACGTCATCGCCCACACGCCGAGTCCGGCGAATGCGAGCGCGGGCCCGTGTTCGCGCAGACGTCTCGTCACGCTTGTGGTATCGGTTCCTCGCGCGCGGCGCTTGAGAGCGCTCCGCGCCGCTCGACGCGCTCGGCCCGGCCCGTCGGCGCGGCTCGCGCTCCCGCCGATCCGCCGGGTGCTCCATGCTGGGCGCGATGCCGTCTTTCGCCGTGTCGATCTGCGTGTTGAGCCTCGTCCAGGCCGCGCTCGTCGTGTGTCCCGCGCCGCGTGAGCTTCCGGCGCTGGCACGCTTTCGCAGCGGCTGGTGGGCGGCCGTACCGGCCGCGTCGGTCGTTGCGTTCGTGTTCGGCGCGCGGGCGCTCAGCGGGCTCGCCGACGGTCTCACGTATTTGGCCCTGATCGCGGTGCCGCCGCTCGCCGCGCTGGCGCTCGGCTGGGCGGTCCGGCGGGCTCGTCCGTCGCTGGCGCTTGCGGCCGCGCTGTTGTTCGCGCTCGCATGGGCCGACCGCCAGGGCCTGGCGGGGGAGGCGGCGGGGCTGGCGCTGGACTCGCTCTCGTGTGTCACGCTCGCCGTGGCGCTGGTGGCGGTCAGCCCGCGCGTGCTGGTCAAGCTCGGGATCGTGACGATGGCGGCAGTCGACACCTGGCTTGTCGTCAGCGATCTGCTGGCGGCACCCAACAGGGCGCTCAACGCTGCGACGCCGGTCGCGCATCTGCCACAGCTTCAGCGGGTCGTGTTCAGCGCGGCCGTCATGGGGTACGGCGACCTGTTCGTCGCGGCGCTGCTGGGGGCGCTGCTCGCGGGGCAACCGCGGCTCGCCTGGCGGGGTGCGGCGATCGCCGGACTCGTCGGGCTGGCGATGGATCTGCTGTTCCTCGTCGTCAAGGAGCTGCCGGCGACCGTGCCGATCGCGCTGACGTTGCTGATGCTCGAAGCGAGCGCGCTGGTTGCCCGAGCGCGAGCGCGGGCGCGGGCGCGGGTGTAGGGTCACCCGGTCAACGAGGAGGAGCTCAGATGGCCTACCTGAAGCCGCCGGCACCGATGCGCAAGCTGTTCAACCCGCTCGCGATGCGATTTGGGATCGGCGGCTCGGTGACGCTCGCCGTCGCCGGTCGTACGAGCGGGGCCGAGCAGCAGATCCCTGTGATTCCGGTCAAGCACGACGGCGCCCGCTACGTCGTCTCCACGCGCGGCGAGTCGGAGTGGGTGCGCAACGTGCGTCGCGCTGGGCGCGTCGAACTGCGCGATCGCTCAGGAGCCGAGCGCTTCGCAGCCGTCGAGATCCCGGTGGCTGAGCGTGCGCCGGTGATCGAGGCCTATCGGGCCAAGGCCGGCCGCACCGTGGACAGCTACTGGAAGCGCCTCCCCGACCCGGCTGACCACCCGACGTTTCGTCTGGAGCCGCCGACGGCGAACTGACGCGTCGGTTGGCGAGCTCGCGACCCGCGCCCCGGCTGGGCGGGGCGCGTCGTCGAGCGTCGGCGACATGCTTTGGCCCGCGTATTCGTGCACCACGGACTCGCGGTTGCGCGGATGGCTCGGATCAGCGACGCCGGGCACGGCGATCGGGATCTGTCCGCCGCTCGCTAGCGCGAGAGGTGCTCATGCACGGGGAACTCGTGGATCTCCGGCGGGGCCGTGATTCCGGCAGCGGCAGCCGCGGGTCCGACGCGATCCGCCACGAAGCTGTCGAACTGCGCGCGCGACTCCCAGAAGTCGAGCACGCCCCAGCCGCCGTCGATCGGACCGGATGAGTGAAAGATCAGCCCGTCGGGGTAATTCCCACGAGGGTCGAGTTTCGCGTGGAGCTTGTCGAACTGCTCACCGCCCAGGCCGGCGAATTTGACGCGGATTCCTACAGCCATCATGCCTCCCTTGGTGTGGACGACGCGACTGTACGCCGATCGCGCAGCGGCGTTGGAATAAGTTGGAGACGCCCCCGCGTACACTGGCCCGAAATGATCAACACCAACCAGTTCAAGAACGGCCGTGAGCCACACTCCGCGCGCGGGCGTCCCGGAACTGCCGAGGCGCGCCCGGGTTCGTTCGCGTGACTGCCCCGACCCCTGCGCAGCCGTCGGGGCAGCCGCTCTTGGTCGTCGGGCGCTGCTACAGGAAGTACTCGTGCACGGGGAACTCGTGAATATCCGGCTGCGTGGCCTCTTCGCCGCTGGCGGCCATCGCAGGCCCAACGCGTTCCGCGATGAAGCGGTCAAAGTGCGCTCGCGACTCCCAGAAGTCGAGCACGCCCCAACCGCCTTCGATCGGACCAGATGCCGAGAAGATCAATCCGTCCGGGCGATTGCCGCGCACGTCAATGGCCGCGTCAAGTTTGTCGAACTGCTCGACGCTCACGCCGGGGAGCTTGATGCGGATGCCTACAGTCATCGTTCCTCCTCTTGAGTTGGACCGGGCGACTCTACGCGATTCGCATATCGGTGATGAACGAGCTGGCTGACGCGCCCGCGTAGACTGGCGCGACATGGTCTCGACCAACCAATTCAAGAACGGCAACCACATCGACGTCGATGGTGTGGTCTTCAAGATCGTCGAGTTTCAGCACGTCAAGCCCGGCAAGGGCGGCGCATTCGTGCGCACCAAACTGCGCCGGGCGTCCGACGGCGCGGTGATCGACCGGACCTTCCGCGCCGGTGAGAAGTTCCGCGCCGTGCGCACCGAGACTCGCAAGATGCAGTTCCTCTACGCCGAGCGGGGCCAGGCGCACTTCATGGACATGAGCTCCTACGAGCAGCTCGAGCTCCCGGAGCAGACGTTGGCCGGCGGGCTCCAGTGGACGCGACCGAACGACGAGGTCGATCTGCTGTTCATCGACGAGCAGCCGGTCGATCTGCAGCTTCCGAGCGCCGTCGACCTGGAGGTCCGCGACACCGAGCCCGGGGTCCGTGGCGACACTGCGTCGGGCGGTGGGACGAAGCCGGCCGTGCTGGAGACCGGTGCCCAAGTCAACGTGCCGCTGTTCGTCAACATCGGTGATCGGATTCGCGTTGACACGCGCAGCGGCGACTACGTGTCGCGCGCGTGAGGTGAGTCGGTGCGCCGTACCGAGCAACGGCGCGCGGCTGTGATCGCGGCCTACCAGCACGACCTCACGGGACAGCCGCTCGTGGAGGCGCTGGGGCCGGACGCGGCGATGTTCACGCGCTCGCTCGCCCACGCGGCGGTGGACCGCGCGCCGGAGTTCGACGAGCTGATCGGTCGCCACGCCCGCGGCTGGACGGTCGAGCGGATCGCGCCGCTGGAGCGCAACATCCTGCGCGTTGCACTGGTCGAGATGCTCCACGGCGATGCCGTTCCGGCCGATCAGCCGATCTCGCCCGAGGGAGCGATCGACGAGGCGGTGCAGAGCGCCAAGAGGTTCTGCGGCGCGGACGCGCCGGGCTTCGTCAACGGCATCCTCGACGCGATCCTGCGCGAGGTGCGCGAGAATGACCGGGATGAGCACACCTGAGAACCAGCTCGATGCGCTGATCGAACGCCTCGAGCGCGCCGGTGAGCAGCTGCGCTCGGGAGAGTTGTCGGCGGACGCCGCGGCGACACTGGTCGAGGAATGCGCCGCGCTCGCCGGAGAGGCCAGCGTAGAGCTAGAGCGCCGCGCCCGAGTGGAGGAGTCAGCGAGCGCGCAGGGCAGTCTTCTGTAGTGGGGTATCCAGACCACCTGCGGACGCAGGTAGACGCCTATCTCGCCGAGGTGCAGTTCACGACCGGGGCGGACCTGGCCGGACTCGCGGACGCGATGCGCTACTCGCTGCTGGCGCCCGGCAAGCGGATCCGGCCGGTGCTGGCGCTCGCGACGGCGCTCGCCCTCGGTCGAGACCCCCAGGAAGTGATGCCGCTGGCCGCCGCGCTCGAGCTGATTCACACCTACTCGCTGATCCATGACGACCTGCCCGCGATGGACGACGACGATCTGCGGCGCGGTCGCGCGACCTGCCATGTCACCTACGGCGAGAACGTGGCGATCCTCGCCGGCGACGCGCTCTACGCGGAGGCCCTGCGGCATGTCGTCGTGCACCAGCGCGCCGATCCCTCCGCTCTGCTGGGCGCGATCGGGCTGCTGGCCGCTGCGACTGGGGTGGACGGGATGGTCGGCGGCCAGTATCTGGACGTGACCGAGCTGGCTCCCGCCGGGCCGGATGGGCTGCGCCGCCTGCACGCGCTGAAGACCGGACGGCTGATCGCCGCCTCGGTGCAATGCGTGCTCGAGCTGATCCCGGCAGGCGAACCTGAGACAATCCTCTTCGGGCAGTTTGCTTCGGAGCTTGGTGTGCTCTTCCAAATCGTTGACGACATCCTCGATGTGACCGGTACCGACGCGGCTCTGGGCAAGCCGAGCGGCAGCGATGCGCGCCACGGCAAGCGCACGTATGTGTCCGAGCACGGCCTGGTACGAGCCCGCGAACTGGCCACCGCCTCCCATGAGGCGGCCCGCACGGCGCTTGCCGGCGCCGCGCCCGCCGGGGCCGGCGAGCTGGAGCAGATCACCGACTTCATCTACACGCGAACCTCGTGAGCGCATCTCAGCCAGACCGACTGCTTGACCGGATCGAGCGTCCGCAGGACCTGCACGGCTTGAGTGAGGACGAGCTGGCGCGCGTCGCGCAGGAGGTGCGCGAGCACATCATCGCAACGGTCGGCGAGATCGGGGGTCACTTCGGCGCCAACCTGGGAACCTGCGAGCTGGCGGTCGCCCTGCACTCGCTGCTCGACTCGCCGCGGGACAAGATCGTTTGGGATGTCGGCCATCAGGCCTACCCGCACAAGGTGCTGACCGGGCGCCGCGATCAGCTGGCGACGATCCGCCGCTATGGCGGTCTCGCGCCGTTCTGCTCGATCGCCGAATCCGAGCACGACATCATGGGCGCCGGGCACGCCTCGACATCGATCGGGTACGCGGTCGGGCTGAAGGAGGCGATGCGCGCGCGCGGCGATCGTGACGCCGGTCGGGTGGTCGCGGTCATCGGCGACGGCGCGATGACCGGTGGCGTGGCGTTCGAGGCGATCCACCAGGCCGGCGGGCTGGGAACGCCGATCGTGGTGGTGCTCAACGACAACGGGATGTCGATCGCGCCGAACGTCGGCGCGCTCTCGCGCTACTTCAATCGCGTCCGTCTGAACCCGCGGCTGTGGCACGCCCGCGGTGGGATCGAGGGCGGCCTGACGAAGCTGCCGGGCGGCATCGGCGCGGCGTTCGAGCGGTTCGGGCCGAACCTGAAGGAGTCGATCAAGGCATTCGCGGCTCCCGGGCTTTTCTGGGAGGAGCTCGACTGGGCCTACGTCGGGGTGATCGACGGACACGACGTGCGGGCGCTGCGGATCGCCGTGCGCGA
>ODAK010005573.1_pt1 | contig 12772 bp, 8 predicted proteins | sample 1539591 | NCBI WGS metagenome assembly ODAK01 (sample SAMEA3539303, study PRJEB22396) | soil metagenome | biome: tundra; feature: field; material: soil | place: USA | collected 2010-05 | depth 0.15 m | reverse complement strand
GGCCCGAGGAACAGTGCTGCGAGGAAGTTGAGCAGCGCGAAGATGATCACGAAGGCGACGAGGAAGACGACGAACGTTGGCGTGTCGGTGCGCAGCGTGCCGAGGCCGGCCGGTGTGGTGCGTCGGGCGGCGAGCGCGCCGGCGAGCGCGAGGACGGCGAGGATCGGCACGAACCGTCCGAACAGCATCACCAGGCCGCCGCCGATGTCGGCGAACGCGATGCCGTGCGCGCCGACATTTCCCGCGAGGGGTTGGATGAAGCCGGTGTAGCCGGCCATCGCGGAACCGTTGTTGTTGGCCATCGAGAGGTAGGCGTAGAGAGACTCGGAGTAGCTCTGGGGGCCGTGCGCGAAGATCGATTGTCGGCCGGCCTGGGTTGAGGTCGCGATCGCGGTCATCGCGAGCACGAGGATCGGCACGAACAGCATCCCCAGGAAGGCCAGCTTGACCTCGCGGATGCCGAGCTTCTTGCCCAGGTACTCGGGCGTGCGCCCGACCATCAGGCCGGCGATGAAGACCGCGGCCACGACGAGCAGCAGCATCCCGAACAGCCCGGAGCCGGGGCCGCCGAAGATCACCTCGCCGGTCATGATGTTCGACATCGCGACGGCGCTGCCGAGCCCGGTGAACGCCTCGATGCCGCTGTTGACGGCGCCGTCGCCGCTGGCAGTGCCGGTCTGCACGAACAGCGCCGAACCCGCCGCGCCGAAGCGTGTTTCCTTGTCTTGCATGTTCGCTCCGTGCAGGAGGGCTGCGTGCATCGCGGGTGTGCCGTGCGCCTCGGCGGCGTAGATGACGCCGACGCCGACGGTGAACAGCACGAGCATCGCGGCGTAGAGCGCCCAGCCCTGGCGCAGGCGCCCCACCATGCGGCCGAAGGTGTAGGTCATCGCCGCGGGGATCAGCAACATGAGAAGCGCCTCGACGAAGTTCGTCAGGCCGGTCGGGTTCTCGAACGGGTGGGCCGAGTTGGTGTTGAAGAAGCCGCCGCCATCGCCCGACAGCAGTTTGATGACCTCCTGTGAGGCGACCGGTCCCATCGCGATCGTCTGGGCGAGGTGGGTTGGCCCGCCCACCGTCACGTAGTGGGCGAGGTTCTGGATGACTCCCTGCGAGACGAGAAAGAGGCCGCCGATGATCGACAGCGGCACGAGCACGTAGACGAGCGAGCGGGTGAGGTCGACCCAGAAGTTGCCGAGCAGCGTTGTCTCGCGCCTGACCCAGCCGCGGATCAACGCGACCGCGACCGCCATTCCGACCGCGCACGAGGTGAAGCTCGCGACCGTGATGCCGGCCATCTGCGAGAAGTACGAGAGTGTTGTCTCCCCGCCATAGAACTGCCAGCTCGTGTTGCTGACAAACGACGACGCCGTGTTGAACGACAGATCCCACGGGCCCGAGATGAAGCCCTGCGGGTTGAACGGATGTGTGCCCTGGGTCCGCAGGACCACGTAGAGGACGATCCAGCTGCCGAGGCTGAAGATCAGCACGGAGCGTGCGTAGCCCTTCCAGTCCTGCTCCTCGCTTGGATCGACACGCAGGAGGCGGTAGAGCAGCCGCTCGGTCGGCCCGGCCACCCGCGAGAGAAACACCGGCCGGCCCTGGTAGACACGCGCCATGTAGCCGCCCAGCAGCGGCGTCAACGCGGTCAATACAACAATGAAGATGACGATCTGCGCCCAACCCGAGACCGTCATCCGTGAACCACAGCCTCAGCCGCGCCGCTTTCGCGACGCTCGCGGGCTGCCGCGCAGCCCGCTCGCGGCCAACGCGGGCGCATCCGGTGGCCAAGGCCATCGTCGGCGGCGCCGCACAGCCGAGACTGGGGAGCGCAGCGGCCCAATCCGGCTGTGAAGGCGACTAGTAGACATCGAACACGCTCGCGGGCGCCCCATCAGCGAGTGCTTCCGCGACGGCCCAGACCGCCTCGGCCACAGTCAGCGCGCAGTAGCGGTTGAACAGCGGGCTACCCGCCCCGTCGGTCAGTAGCGCGCCCGCGAGCGCCACGCCCCTGGCGCTGACCGGGGGCGCCGCTTCGAGTCGCTCCGCAAGCCCGAGGATCGCCTCCCGATCAGCCCTCACCGCCCCACGCCGGATCACAACCGTCGAAAAAGCCCGACGCGAACCGTCACGATCGACGTAGGCGACAACGTCACGCAAGCTCCGAGCGAAACCCCGCCGCGTACGGCGACGAATCAGCTGGCGCGCACGCAGATTGAGCGTCGCGCTCGAATCGCACGAACAGCCGGCCGCGATCCGGCGATCCAGACTCCAACGGGCCAGGAACACCCGCAGCCGAAGCACAGGCGGCGAACGCTCCAACATCGATCGATCGGCGCGGTGAAGCGCGACGTCTTCGAACGCGGTCTCCGTCATCGAGAGAACCGGGCCGAAACGGCGTGCGCCGCCGCATACGAGACGCGTAGAGGCTCGCCACGGTGCACAGTCGCGACGTGGCGTTGAGCCATCACCAGGTCTTCCGCAACCGCGCCGCAACGCCGGCAGGTCCAGGTCGCGCCAGTCGTGCCGCGGCGTCCGCGCGCAAACCGGCGGTCAGCGCCCCCGAATGGAGCCGACGATGGAGCCCGCACCCGTGAGAGGAGGCTCGCAGCGAACCCCGCGGGCACCGCCAAATACCTTGTCGCTGCCCGCCGATCTTGACGGACCCGCATCGTCAGACTCCCTTGATTGAACGGCAGTCATCACCGCAATCAGAGTGTCTCCCCAAAACCATCAAGACCGCATCTAGAAACCAACCCAGACCGTGAAGATTTCGTCAACACCGACCAGCACGCGCCTCCCGCACACCCAGTCAGCGCCACACTCGTGAACGAGACCGACGCTGCCGCTCGGCACGACAAGGAGGCGTCACCCTGATGGCACGTGCGCTCTCGGATCGGACGACATCGGTCGTGAGCGGCGCCGGCAGCTTCGGTTACGCAACGCCAGGGGGAGCAGCATGATCCGGGGAGCAGCCCCAGCAGTCCCTCGTCGTCCATTGGAGCCGTGACCAGCAGCGCCGTGGAGGCGGCCGTGTTTGCGCCGGTTGCGATAACCCGGGCGCGGTATCCGAGCCGGAGCCGTCGATGACCGCTAGCTCGATGGTCGTGGCGGGGCGGGTGTCAGTCGTGGATGTGGAATGGAAGCGTGGCGACCACGACACCGGTTGTGCGCGATTTGAGGACGGTTTCCAACAGGCGGCCGCGCTGGTTGTGCAGGATCTCGTGGCGGCGTTTGCTCGGAATGATCTCGGGGATCAAGACGGTGATCGTCGCGTCCTGCGCCTGGATCGACTCGACGTAGCGGAGCACGGTGCGTATGAGCGAGCGATGGGGGTCGAGCAGCACCTCGAGCGGGACGGCGCATTTCCAGCGCTCCCAGTCCTGTCTGATGTGCTCGCATTCCTCCTGGTCACCGGCCACCGCCACCGCGACGACTGTCTCGCCGAGCGAGAGCGCGGCACTCAGCGCTTGCTCGGTGAGCAGGGTCACGGTCGAGGTCGGGACGACAACGATGCTGTTTCGCCGGCGGGGAATCCCGGGCGTCTTGCCCAGTTGCAGTTCGGAGGCAACCTTGGCGTAGTAGGTCTCGGTGTGCCAGAAGAGGAACATCAGCAGCGGGATCGCGATCGTGACCACCCATGCTCCCGCGAGGAACTTGGTCGACAGGAACACGACAACCGCGATCGCGGTCATCACCGCGCCGGTGCCGTTGATCGCGGCTCGTGCCTGCCAATGTCGTGGCCGCGTTTGGTGCCAATGACGGACGAGCCCGACCTGGCTGATCGTGAAGCCGACGAACACGCCGATCGTGAACAGCGGGATCAATCTGTTCGTCTCGGCGTTCACGGCGATCAACAGCAGCATCGCCGCGAATGCGAGCGCGACGATCCCGTACCTGTACACCGGCCGCTCGGCGCGCAGGTAGAAGAGGTGCGGCAGCCGATGGTCTTTGGCGAGCAGACTCATCAGGACCGGCAGGCCGCCGAAGCTCGTGTTCGCCGCTAGCGCGAGCACCAGTGCGACAGCGAGGTTCGAGACGTAGAACGGCCAGCCCGTCCCGAACGCCCCAGCTGTGACCTGGGCGAGGATCGTGACCCCGCCGCGGGGGACCACGTGATGGGCGCGGATCAGGAGCGCGAGCCCCACCAGCATCACCCCGAGCAGCACCCCGAGCGAGATCTCCGTGCGCTGCGCCGTGCGCACGCGAGGCTCGCGGAACGCGGGCACGCCGTTGGCGATCGCCTCCACGCCGGTGACCGCCGAGCACCCGGACGCAAACGCTTTGAGGATCAGCACGATTCCGAGCGCAGTCGTCGGGCGGATCGGCCCAAGGCTCGATCCGATCCTCGCGACCGGGTGGGGATGAAACGGCCCCACGACGATCACCGCGACGATGCTTACGATGAACACCGCGGTCGGGAGCATCAGCAGCTTGGCCGACTCGGTGATCCCGAACATGTTCACCGCGATCAGCAGCGCGAGCCCGATCAGGCATACCAACAGCAGGTGATGCGCGAGGCCCGGGAACACGCTGCCGAGACTCGCCGCGCCCGCAGCCAGGCTGACCGCGACGGTGAGCACGTAGTCCACGACCAACGACGCCGCGCCGAGCAGCGCCGGAACCCGGCCGAGGTTGAGCTTCGCGACCGCGTACGCACCACCGCCCTCCGGGTGCGCCGCGATCACCTGCGTATAGGAGATCACCAGCAGCACCAGCATCCCGGTGATCACCAGCGTCAGCGGGACAGTGAAGCGCAGCGCGCCCGATCCAGCAGCGGCCAGCACGAGCACCATCGCCTCGGGTCCATAGGCGACGCTCGACAGGGCGTCGAGGCTGAGAGCCGCGAGCCCCCCGCGCACGCTGAGGTCGTGTCCTTCGTCAGCGTGCTTGCCGGCACGACGATGCCTGCCCAACGGGCTTCCACGCTTCGCGGCTCGTCGCGCCGGCGCGACGACGGACGCTCCGGCTTCATCCGCCGCTTCGGGTCCAGCCAGGTCTCGGGTTGAATCGCTCAACGCAGAACGGTGCCGCTGCCGCCGAGAACTGTGACAGGGCGCCTACATAGAGGCCCATGCCGCTGCCGAGGACGCCTCAACACGCCTGCGTCTGCTCGACCGGCAGCTGCGCGAGTTCGGCGCTGCGAGGACGCGAGCTGCCCTCACGAGCTCGCCGACTACGAGATAACCGCCCCACGCCACGACGCAGACGCCGAAGATCGAACGACCCGCAGCCAGCGCCGACGGCACGCAGCCAGAACTGGCGCGATCGCGGTAGCCAGACCGCCGGTCTCAACGGACAGCGGGTGTCGAGCGGGCGTCGCTTGCTCCCCGTCCGACGCCCAGCACGCGCTCCCCCGTGGCGATTTCGCCGTCTCGCTATCCGGCAAGAGCGGCGGTCTCCGCAGGACCGTCGATCAGTGCTCCTTAGGACGACGTGTGAGCGCGTCGCTTGAAGGCCCGATCACGCTCGCTCGCGCCGGGCGATGCGGGTGCGTTCTCGTCGCCGCCGATCAGGCCTCGGATGGCGAGAAGGCTGCGCCGCGCTTGATGGCGCATCAGGTCGGTGGTAGCGTCCCCGCTTGCCTGGTTCTGCTCAAGCTGGGAGGGGTCAGCGGATGGCGGAGGACAAGCGTCGGCACGGTCTCGGGGTGATCGCAGCGCTGGTGGTGACCAGCGGGCTGTTCGTCTTGGTTGTGTTTGGCGTGCGCGGGCTCAGCGGCTTGGGTTATGAGCCTCCGGCGGCCGCCTCGACCACTGGTGTGCACGTGGTGCTGTCGGTGTTCCCCGACAGCTACGCCTGCCATGGCAGCACCTCGGGCGCTCCCGGGGGCGGCCCTCAGTCCCAGTGGGTGACGTACTGCCCGAGCACGAGCATCAGGGTGCCCGCGTACAGCACGGTGACCGTGACGATCAAGCAATACGACACCGCCACGTCGCTGCACAACCCGTTTTTCGATCAGGTTCGCGGGACGGTCGGGAACGTCATGTACGTGAACGGGCGGCCGATGCGGCAGCTGAGCCCCGATGCGTCGGGCCACACGTTCACGATCCAGACGCCGCCCGATGCGAATGAGACCGACCTGTTCGTCAACGTGCCGCTTCTGGGCGTGTCCGGCAGCGCGCCGAACGCGGTGACGATCGCCGGCCAGTCGTACCCGAAGCCGAACGTGATCGTCTTCAAGTTCAAGACCGGCGCGCCCGGCGAGTACGTGTGGCACTGCTATGTCCCCTGTGGCACAGGTCTGGCCGGCGCACAGGAAGGCTTCGGCGGGCCGATGGCCACGACCGGCTACATGTCCGGCACCGTGACGGTCACGTGATGGGCACGCCGGAGCGACACGGCGGGGCGGACACGCCGGAGGGCAACCGCGAGGTGGGACACGTCAGGCGCATCCTGAAGCTGTGGGTGGTGCTGTCGGCGATCTGCGTCGCGTTGGTGATCCTGATCAACCCGCTGATCGCCCCCAAATCCGGGACTTCGGTCGCGGGTTTCGCGAACCTAACCGATCTCGTGTTCACCGTGCTCGCCGTGCCCGTGGCCCTGTTCGTGTGGCTGTTCGTCGGCTACAGCGTGGTGGTGTTCCGTGACCGGACGCCGGCAGGCTCACCTGTCGAGCAACTCGAAGACGGGCCCCCATTACAGGCCAAGCCGTGGCACCAGATTGCCTGGCTCGGGATCACCGGCTTCCTCGCCATCTTCCTGGTGGGCTGGGGCATGTTCGGCTTCTACAAGCAGACGACCGACCCGCCGGCAAATCCCCTGGTGGTGAACGTCACCGCCCAGCAGTGGCTGTGGACCTATGCCTATCCCTCGCTCGGCGTGCAGAGCATTGACCTCGAGCTTCCGGTGCATCGTCCGGTCGAGTTCCGGATCACCTCGCTTGACGTCCTGCACGGCTTCATGATCGACGGGCTTGGCGTTGCGATGGATGCGAACCCCGGTATTTGGGTGACCGCGCCGATCGTCACGCCCACCAAGCTCGGCACCTACACGACGCGCTGCGTCGAGCTGTGCGGCCTGTACCACAGCTATATGTGGTCGCGGGTCAGGGTCGTCTCGGCATCTGCTTTCGCCTCGTGGGCGACGGCGAACGGCGGCCACACCAACGGCACGAGCTAGAAGGCAGGTACACGATGAGCGCGATCGCATCCGCCCACGACGCCACGAGCCCGCCCGCACGCCGGCGGCGCATCCTGATGCCGAGCATCGTCTCGGGGCTGGTGGTGGGCGTCGTCGCCGCGGTTGTCGCAGCGCTGGTAGTGCACGCGCTCGTCACTGGGCCTCGCCGTCCCGACGACACGGTCACCGCCGCGTACGTCGCCTGGTTCGTCTTCTTCCTGATCGGCATCGGCGCCGCCAACTACCCGCTGCGATGGGGTCTCGGCGGCCCGGAGACCACGCATGAGGAGGAGCTCGAGCTGGCGGGCAAGGACCAGGGAGTGTGGCGCTACTTCCGCTTCTGCACCGATCACAAGGTGGTCGGGATCCAGTACCTGGTGACGGTCCTCGTGCTGTTCGCCGTCGGCGGGCTGGCCTCGTGGATGATCCGGCTCGAGCAGGCGCGGTCGGGGGCGAAGGTGTTCACGCCGGCCACCTACAACACGCTCGTGGGGATGCACGGGCTGGTGATGATCGCGACCACGATCATCATGTTGTCCGCCGCGTTCGGCAACTACTTCGTGCCGATCATGATCGGCGCCAACGACATGGCGTTCCCGCGGCTCAACGCGCTGAGCTTCTGGATGCTGTTCACCGCGATCCCGGTGTTGCTCTCGAGCATTCTGCTGGGCGGGTTCCCGACCGGCTGGACGGGGTACTCGCCGCTGGCCGACCAGGCGGCGCTGGGCATGGACGCGTACTGCTTCACGATCATCGTGTTCGCCCTCTCGATCGCGGTGGGCGCGATGAACATGTTCGTCACGGTGCTCAAGATGCGAGCGCCGGGGTTGACCTGGACCAGGTTGCCGGTCTTCGTCTGGAGCAGCCTGCTCTCGACGCTGCTGGGGCTGGTTGTGTTCCCCGCCTTCACGGCAGCGGTGGTGCTGACGCTGCTCGACCGCGTGTTCGGCACCTCGTTCTACCAGGCGGCGTATGGCGGGAACAACTTTGTCTACGAGCAGCTGTTCTGGTTCATGGGGCACCCTGAGGTGTACGTGATCCTGCTGCCGGCTGTGGGCGCGATCTGCGAGGTGGTCACGGTGTTCGCGCGCAAGCCGCTGTTCGGCTACAAGCTGGTGGTCGGGGCCATGATCGCCATCTTCGTGCTGAGCATGACGGTGTGGATGCATCACCTGTACTGGTCGGGCGCCAACACCTCCCTTGACACGCCGATCATGCTTGACACCGAGCTGATCTCGATCCCCACCGGGCTGATCTTCCTAGCACTGATCGGGACGCTGTGGCGCGGGCGGATACGGCTGGAGCCGCCGATGCTATTCGCGCTGGCATTCGTCTTCAACTTCATGATCGGCGGCGTGACGGGCCTGTACCTGGCGGACGTGCCAACCGACACGATGTTCCACGGCGACATGTTCACCGTCGCACACTTCCACTTCACGCTCATCGGTGGTGCAGTGTTCGGGTTCCTGGCCGGCTTCTACTACTGGTTCCCGAAGATGACCGGGCGGCAGCTCGATCCGCGGCTCTCCAAACTTCACTTCTGGCTGTTCGAGATCGGCTTCCTCGGCGTGTTCCTGCCCCTCTTCTACGCGGGAATGCGCGGCGAGCCGCGCTGGCAGGTGTTCGTCGACCCCAGGTTCCACACAGAGAACCTGATCTCGAGCCTGTTCGTGATCCCGGTCATCGCCTCGGTCGCCGTGCTCGGCTACAACGTCCTCATCTCCTGGCTGCGGGGCGCGCGGGCAGAGGTCAGCCAGTGGGGCGGGCGCACGCTCGAGTGGACGGTCCCGAGCCCGGTGCCGCTGGTCAACTTCGCGCGGCCCGTGGTCGTCTCCGCCGGTCCCTACGACTACGGGATGGGCGGGTCACGGGTGATGGGGGCGCCCGCGATCGCAGGAGCGGCGGTGGACACAGCGGCGTTCGCGGCTCCGCACCCCCCGGACGTGGCCTCCCGGGCCGAGCGGGCCCGCTACGGCGCGGGGCTGATGATCCTCTCCTGGACCGTGTTCGGCACGGCCATCTACCTCGCCTACATCTACCTCCACGCGCTCAACACGATGCACCAGTTCAAGCCATCGTCGGAGCCGATGCCTACGACGGTGGGCAACGTGCTCCTGACCGTCGGCGCACTGGCCGGCGCGGCGGTCTGGACCTGGGGCTACAGGGGGTCGCGCTCGGGTGACAGCGCGCGGGCGCGTACGGGGGTGACGCTCGGCTGGCTCATCACCGTGGCCGGGCTGGCCGGCAGCCTGGTCGTGTTCGCGGACTTGAAGGCGCCGCTGCCACTGCACGCCTACGCCAGCTCGATGAGCCTGTTCGTCCTCTTCCACGCCTGGCACCTGGTCGTCGCGTTGGTGATCGGCGCGATCGTGCTCGGTCGCTTGTACAGGCGCCGGATCGGCGGACGCGAGTACGTGATCCAGGTGGTCGGCTGGTGGCTTTGGTACACAGCGATTCTGGCCGTCGCCATGATGGTGCTGATCTTGGCGCTCAGCTGAGGGCTGCCTGGTCATGCGGCACCCCCGCGGAGCCGGCTAGGAGATGGTGGACTACCTGCCCACGGGCCTGACGCTACTGGCGTTCGTCCTGCACCTGTTCGGCGAGCGCCGCGCCGTCGCGCTCACCGGGCGTCCCCGCGACCGGCGTGCTCGCTTGCGGGCGCTGACCTTCTACGCCGGGCTTGCCACGATCCTGGTCGCGCTTCAGTCGCCGCTGGATGCGCTCGCGGCCAAGCTGTTCTGGGCTCACATGATCCAGCACCTGCTGCTCCTCACAGTCGCCGCGCCGCTGATCGTGCTCGGGAATCCGTGGATGTCGATCTGGCGCCCGCTTCCTCTGCGCCTGCGCCGCGCGCTCGCGCGGACAGTCGTGCGCTCGCCCTACTTCGCGCCGCCGCGAGCGCTGCTCGGGGTGCTTGCGCGGCCGGCGGGTGCCTGGCTCGCGTTCAACCTCAGTCTCCTGCTCTGGCATCTGCCTGGCCCCTACGACCTGACGCTCCGCAACATCGACGTGCACGTGCTCGAGCACAGTACGTTCCTGCTCTTCGGGATTCTGTTCTGGGCCCAGGTGATCGGCGCGAGTCCCGCGTCCTCCGTGCTCGCCTACTCGTGGCGGATCGCCTACGTTGCGGGCGCGATGCTGACCAACGTCGGACTGTCGATGTACCTCGCCTTCGCCCAGCATCCGCTGTACAGTCCGTATGCCGTGCTTGCCCACCGCCCGGGCGGCATCTCCGCTCTGGCGGACCAGCAGATCGGCGCGGGGATCATGTGGGCCGCCGGAGACATGCCGTTCGCGATCGCGGTCGCGTTGCTGCTACATCGTTGGCTGGCCGAGCAGGAGGCCACGACTCCCCGCCTGGAGGCGCTCGTGGCAGGCTCGGTTGATGGCGAAGGGGTGCCGGGCGCAGGCCCGCCGGTCGAGCTGAGGAGTCGATGACGAGACGACGGTCAGTGGCCAGGCTGTGGCCTTGGCTCGCTGTCGTGGCGCTCGTGGCGGTGGTCGTGGCGGCGGTCGTGGGTCCCGGCGGCCGAGCGCCAGCGCGGATGCCCGCTTTCACGCTCAGCCTGGATCCAGGCACCGCGCTTTCCGGGACGGCGCCTGATTTCATGCTCGCCGACCAGTTCGGGGCGCCGGTCTCGTTGCGCTCCTTCCGCGGTCGGGTGGTGATTCTGGCGTTCAACGACTCGGAGTGCACCACGGTCTGCCCCCTGACCACGACCGCGATGGTCGACGCCATACGCCTCTTGGGCAAAGCCGGCTCGCAGGTTCAGCTGCTCGGGATCGACGCCAACCCGACCGCGATCGCGATCAAGGACGTGCGCGCCTACTCGGAAGTGCACGGCATGATGCACGAGTGGCACTTCCTGACCGGTTCGCTGCCGCAGCTCAAGCGCGTCTGGAGCGCCTACCACATCGCCGTGGCGGTCGAGCACGGCCAGGTCGACCACACACCAGCGCTGTTCGTGATCGACCCCAGAGGCAGGCTGATGAAGGTCTACCTGACGCAGATGTCCTACTCCAGCATCGACCAGCAGGGGCGGCTCCTGGCGCAGGAAGCCTCCAGCCTGCTTCCCGGCCATCCCCAGGTGCGCTCGAGGCTCTCCTACGCTCAGATCCCGCCGATAAGCCCCAGCGTGGCGGTCGAGTTGCCGCGGGCAGGTGGAGGAACGGATCGCCTCGGCCCGGGCGGCCCACCACGTCTGCTGGTCTTCTTCGCAACGTGGGACTCGGACGTCACCAACCTTCGCGCGCAGTTGGAGGCCCTGGGCCGATACGAGGCTACGGCCACTGCGAAGGGACTACCCGGGCTGACGGCGGTTGACGAGGGCAGCGTCGAGCCCTCATCGAGCGCGTTGCCCCGCTTCCTGCACACCCTGGCGCACCCACTCTCCTACCCGGTCGCGATCGACCGCAGCGGCCGGGTCGCAGACGGCTACGGCGTCCAGGACGAGCCGTGGTTCGTGCTCGTATCGCCTGTGGGTCGCATCCTCTGGTACTACGACATCTCCACCGCTGGCTGGCTGAGCCCGAGCGCGCTCGCACAGCGCGTGCGCGCCGCGCTGGCTCGGACTCCCCCGGGCCTGTCGAGCGCCGCCGCCCGCCAGCAGCTCGCGGGCTCCCCACCGCCGCTCGCCGCGCTGCATCAGCAGGCCAACCGGTTGCTCGGGTCCGAGTCAGCGCTCGCGGCTCGGCTCCGCGCGCTGCGCGGCTACCCGATCGTCGTCAACGCGTGGGCGTCGTGGTGCGGGCCGTGCCGATCAGAGTTCGGGCTGTTCGCCTCCGCTTCGGTGAGCTACGGGCGGCAGGTCGCGTTCCTCGGCGTCGACACCGGCGACTCGCCCGGCGACGCGCGCTCGTTCCTCACGCAGCATCCGGTGAGCTACCCCAGCTACCAGAGCAGCACCACGGGACTCACTTCGCTCGCCCCGATCGAGGGCCTGCCGACGACAATCTTCATTGACCGTACCGGGAAGGTCGTCTACGTGCACATCGGGCAGTACGGGTCCGAGGGGACGCTGGACGAGGACATCGACAACCACGCACTCGGAGGCTGAGTCGCAGCGAGCCCGCCCCGCTCGCTCTGCTCGGCGCCGGCGAGGGGAGCCTTACGGAAGCCACAGAGCCGCGATGCGCCCCCTCAAGCGACCTGCAGGTCAAGTCAACCTGCGACCCTGCAAGGACCCTGGACCCCACAGGTCGCGTCGCGCTGATCTGACGCTATTTTGGAGGCGTGGCCAGGCCGTCCAACGTTCGAGCCATGATCCTGGCCGCGCTCGTCGGATTAGCCGTGGCGGGCTGTGGCGCAAGCAGTGCGCCTGCGCCCGCGATCTATTTCGTCGGCTGTCCACTCGGTCCGCCGTGGCCGCTTCCGGTTGCCGGTGGCTTGCTTTACGGACTGTCGGTCGAAGGGACGACTTGCCAATTCGGCGTACGCCTGATGACCAGCGTCATCGGGGATCTGGATGCGGGCAAAGGAAACGGCTACCCAGTGCAAATGGATGGCTGGAACTGCGTCAGCTACGACGGCAACGAAACAACCTGCTTTCAAGGCCGCGCCACGCTCTACGGGCAATACGGCCGTCCCTAGTCAGTATGGACGCATGGGGCTGGTCCTCGTGTGTCGCGTCTTTCGCGGGTTGAGAATTGC